>LSPY01000013.1_pt1 | contig 39023 bp, 61 predicted proteins | sample 651311 | NCBI WGS metagenome assembly LSPY01 (sample SAMN04438312, study PRJNA306036) | termite gut metagenome | isolation source: viral DNA filtered from gut of termites from termite colony 1 | host: Coptotermes formosanus | place: USA: New Orleans, City park | collected 2013-06-21
GTGTACCGATTTCAATTCAGGCAATGATAGGTAGCAATCCCCATCTGCTGGGTTCTGCAAATACCTGTTCACCTGTAGGATAACGTCATTGACCGGTCAGCCGGTTGATATATTAAGCATAGAGGAGACCAAAGATGGCAAAGAAAAAGACAGAGAAGACTGCACTGATTGTGCCTACTACAGCGGTATCGATTGTGCCAGATACGAAAGTCCGTGTCCAAGGCACTACGAAAAAAGGCGCTGCACAAACAACCCAGGTTGCGCGAAAGCGGGCAAAGGAGAATGTGAAGGGTGCCCAAGTTTTGCGTATTAAGATTACACCGATGGGCGTGTATGTCATGGGCGACGGTGAATGTCCGTTTGACCCCGACACATTCCTGATGTTGTTCGGCTCGAAGGTAATGGAAGCCCAGAGGCAAGGCCTGGAGGAATTAGGGTTCACTAAAGCTGAACTCGATGTCCTAATGGCAGAGAAGCGCATTGCGTTTAGGGATATGGTTATGAATGCCGAAACCAAGACAGTGCTATATGACCACCGCTCTGATACGGTGGGGAGGTTGTTAGATAATGTTGCTGTCGGTCAATGACGTTATCCTACAGGTGAACAGGTATTTGCAGAACCCAGCAGATGGGGATTGCTACCTATCATTGCCTGAATTGAAATCGGTACACCGCATGATAGAGCAACTAGCTGACGCGTCTTATCAGCGCGGATATGAACAGGGCAAGATTGATGCGCGGTTACCGGAATGAAGCTGCGTTCAAGCAGGTACTATTGCGCCTGCTTGAAACGCATAAAGTATTTACACAATGTATAGAAACCGGTACTACAGGCCGTGGCGTGCCTGATGTATATTGTCGCTTCAGAGACAAGGAACTATGGATAGAAGTCAAGAATGACAGGACGCAGTCCATATATAATCCTATGTTCCAAATCAAATGGCGCGCAGGACAGCAGGCATGGCACTATGAATATCACCGTAAGTGCGGGGAGGTGGTGCTTACGATACAGGCCATGAAAGACGGGTTCGTGATTGTACCATTGCGACAACGGTATAGGCACGGATATGTTCCAGCCTCTGAATGCTTTGTGCTTTCAGAGTTCAAAGACTTATGGGGAGTTATAGAAACTTATGGTCATGTGCAGTAACAAATGCAAGTATCAGGGGAAGTCGGGCCGGTGCTATGTCAAAGACCTGTTGGGTTTGACCATCGGCAAAATCAGCGCAAAGCAGAAGGCAAAGCAGGAAGGGCATTGTAATTATGGGCGCGTCAGAAAAGTGTAAAGGTTGTCCCAGCTATTCATACTGGCCGGGAACATTGGAGCAACCGGAAGAGCATGATTGCTATGACAAATGGCATTGTGCCTTAATGAAGTGCACCAAATGCGATGTTGACGGGATATGCACGGATAGTAGTGAGCCGTGCGAGAACCCGTATGACCTTTGGTGCAATGGCTATTCTGAACCACAAGGCAGGTATGGCGAATGATAATGTGGCATGGCATCCGACGACGTGGACCCAGGCCGAGGCAATGGACATTCTGGCGATTTGATAGTGGAGTAATGTACGCCAGGTTTGAAGGCAAAGAGATAGACCGCAGGTATAACAAAGCTAATTCGTGCTTGCGGTTTATCCGTCCATTTGAGAACAGCCAGAATTGTTTGTTGCTTGACCTATACATGACAGACCAATGCGTAAAGTTATTGCGCAAAAAAGATGTGCCCAGGTGGGCATTAAAGGCGGTAGAGAATTATGACAGGACGGGCACTTTGTTACGTAAGCAACCAGTTGGCAGCAACTCTGAAATATGATAGACGGAGATTGGCGTCTGAACTACTGGCTGAATTCATTGCAGCAACCAAAGTACAGGAGCCGGATGTTATTGCCTTTGATACGCGCGGCTGGAAATATGAATATCATAGGCGACGCGGAGAATGGGTAAAGGTCTATCAGGGGGAAAAATGATTTTATTCATTCCCTTCTATTGATACAATGATAGAGGGGAATGATTATTCAATAAAGATTTTATAAAATACTTTGTACAATGATAATAAAGAGTATCAAGACATGATATAATGATAATAGATTATAAGGAATATAAAGATAGGGAAATAAAAAATCTGTGTTACAGATTATTCCCTACGGAAAAACTTATAAACGGAGAAAATCATGGCACTCGTTAACCAACCCAACCAGGCCGCGGCTCCTGCGAAAGCCGAAGACAAAGACAGCGCCGAATTCAAGGCTGCGAAGAAAGCTGCTGCTGAAAGGCACCGTGAGAAAGTGAAAGCCGAAAAAGAGAAAGAGCATAAGTTCTTCCTCGGCCTTCGTGACCACCTGAAAGCGAATGGTGGCTGGGAAAAGCTCACTAAAGATGAGCAGGACTATGCCCTTGCCCGGTGTACTCCTCCCTCCGAACGCGTCGGCCACAGTGGCCCGTCCTTCTTCAGCACTGTATTTGGCGAGAATGCCGCAGTGGGTAAATCTGTAACGTTGAAAGACGTCATCAGCAAGACCTACAAAGGCATGGATACTATGGCCGCTTCTGTCAAGAAGTGGGCTGCGAAGGGTATCGTGGTGGAAATCGCCGTCAACAAGCAGGACATGCTTGCGACGACCTACACCATCAAGCAGCTGTCTGCGTAAGTTTGTATAATTGGTGCCGGTAGGCGGGGTTGCATTATAACAGTGTTACCCGTTTATCGGCACCTTTTCTTTATCTTGTAGTTTATAAGGAGCGTATATGCGCGGACCTAAATTGAGCCTATCTAAAGCCTTCTTTGAAAAGGCAGATGACCGTAGCTTCCTGGCTGCAGTTGATAAAATCGAACCAAAGAAACTATCTAATGGAATGTGGGGCAAGCTCTATGCCATCTTTGCGAATGTGAGACAAGAAAGGAAGTCTAACATTTGCATATATACTGGCGAACACTATGAGTATGATACCACAAATCGCACGTTCTGGCCTGTCGTTGGTGATATTGGCATGACCATTGGCAATCAGTTGAGGGCTAAAGAAGATGCTTGATGAACAAGACATGATAGGTATTGTCAGGCATTGTGCAGGTCTTAACGGCAAATGCAATAAACGGTGTTATCTATGTTCATATAATCTTGACCAATATGGTTTAACAGACGTACAAAAGAACTTGATATATGCCAAAGCGCAGATGCAGGTAGAAGACGAAATTAAATATTATAAAAAGAGCATGTTTGAGTTTCTATTGAGTATTTTATTTTGGTTATTTTGGATTGGCATTTGCATTGGTATACCTGCATTGTTATTCATGGAATGTCGTAATGCCATGCGTGGTACTAATCAACAGACTGTAGCAGTACCTAAAGATACTATAGCACAGGTACTTAAAGGTTCCTGTTATCATATCTTATCGAAAGAGGTACAGAAACGGATACATGACGTTGTTGCTTGGCCTGATGGTGAAGAGAATGTTATTGATTGCGTTGATTATGCGGTATTGTTCTATATCTATTCAGGACAAAAGGCGCGTATAATACGCAATGATAATCCACGTACAGGTATGAACCATCTGTTCAATTACTTTGAGGGTGAATACATTGAGCCACAGAGTGCTATGACAATGGAAGCATTTTGGGGCAAGAAGTATGACCCAGCATATAATGAAGACGTTACTTATATGTTCACTGTAATAGAGGAGAGCGAATACTAATGACAAAGTGTACCGTATGCTGGGCATGGCAACCGAAAGATTGGGACGGCTCTAAAGGACACTGGGCCGACACCATTGCCAAATGCCAATTAAAGAATAGGTTTACTACTGCTGGTGAGAGTTGTGAGGACGGTAGAATAGTCAAACCAAAGACGGTTGTAAATCGCATGGACACCTATCAAACATTGCATGGTGTTACCGTAGCGAAAGAAGAACCTATACCCGTACAGCAACCTCAAGCGCGTATTGACAAACCAATGACAGGAGAATTATATGCCCACCAAAAAGAAGCCTTTGAACGGTTTAAGGATGCGTCAGAAGCTGCGCTATTTATGGAAATGGGCACAGGCAAATCCGCAACAGTGCTACGTATTGCTGGGCATAAGTTCAAGACCGGCCAGATTGACGCCCTTCTTATTGTGGCGCCAAACGATGTCCATGTTCAATGGGCGCGTGAGCAGGTTCCGCTCTGGCTCGATTGCGCGTATGATATTCAATGCTTATTCGGTCGTGGCGGGAATAAACTGGCCTATGCCTTTACGGAAGACCCTGAATACTTACAGGTTGTCTGTGTCAACATCGACACGTTCAGTACACCGTCGAAGTGGCAGGATATTGTAGCTTGGGCCAACAGCAAGCAAACGTTTATTGTGCTTGATGAAGCCACGGTCATCAAGAATGTTACGTCGCAAAGGACGCAGCGATTGCTGTATGAGTTTAATACGGTTATACGGCGCAAGAAGGCAATCCTATCATCTACGCCCAACTCTGTGGCAAGAGCCATACTTACAGGTACGCCGGTAACTAATGGGCCAATGGATATGTGGAGCATGATGGAGTTCTTACGGCCTAATTACTTCAACCGCAACTGGTATTCATTCAAGTCTCACTTTGGTATGTTTACCAATATCCTTGTCAATGACAGGGTTATACAGGTGCCGCTCTCGCAAGAGGTCTGGACAGCAATTAAAGGCATACAAACCTTCGCAGAGGCCAATGCTATCTTCGGGTGTAGTGAAGACACGTTCAACACTATTCATGCGCAGGAGAAGTATGAAGGCCCGTATAAGCACGCCGACGAATTGAAGAAGCTAATACAACCAGTATCATACTTCAAACTTCTCACGGACTGCGTGGATATGCCAGCCAGGAACTACATCACCAGGCAGATGCAAATGTCGCCAGAACAGGAACGGTGCTATGTAGACATGGTTACTGAACTGATGGCTACATACAATGAGCATACCGCCACCGCCAAGAATAAACTTACGGCGATTATACGTTTGCAACAGATTACGTCTGGGTTCATTTGCGATAAACATTTGGTTGATGATGACGCAATGCCTATGGCAGAGAGTGCAGTATCATCATTGTACGGGCTTATAGATGAAGAAGATATTATGCCAGATGAAATCGAATGGATAGGCTCAAGCAATCCAAAGCTGGATGCCTTGTATAGGGATATAGATGAGGCCGCTAAACCTTGCATTATAATCACACGGTTTACAGCAGAAGCTGACCGTATATACAATGACCTATTCAAGAAGTACGCGACCTGTCTTATGACTGGGTGGAAGCGTGTTGGTTCAGTTGAAGAGTTCAAAGCCGGTAAGTACGATGTTATGGTTGCTAACAGTAGTGTTATTGCACGTGGCTTTAATCTACAGAATAGTCATACTATGCTTTTCTATAGCAACACGTTCAGTCTGGAAACCAGGCTACAGGGTGAAGGACGTATCTTCAGACTTGGCCAAGATGTGCCGTGTGAGTATATTGATTATACTTATACGGATACCGTTGATGAGAAGATTATTGCTGCGTTAGTAATGAAGCGTAATCTGCTCGATTATATCAGAAATGCTACTATAACGGAGGTAGTAAAATGAAGAAGGTTATTTGTGTCGTGGCGTTACTATTGTGCGGATTATTGTTATTCGCGCAAGAACAGGTAATTACAAATGATGTAGCTGCAATTACTATTAGGATTGATGGACATACATTCTACGTGTTTTTTATATCAAATGCACGTAGAAATCCGGTTCCTTTGAGTAGTGGTTCATATATTTCAGTTGTACATTCGCCATCATGTACGCACCATCGTTGCATACAAGCGGGGAGGTAGTTAAATGACAGCGGAACAGAGAATTGATGTCTATAGGCAATGTGACATGCAGCTTGAAGTCAAACGTGCAGAGCGTAATAATGCACAACCGATGTTCTGGCTTCGTGCAGAGAATAATAGGCGAACGCCTTGGATACTTGAATACACATTACAACATGGCTGGGCACTTGGGCATGAAGGTTCAACTTCTATAATAGAAGTTGAACAACTCATTCAGTTGCGCGACGCATTGAATGAATTATTCCCGGAACATTTGTCAAATGAAGGCTGAGTGTAAGTGTAAATATGCGGCGTGCATTATCTGTACGCCGCAATGTATATTCCATACTAAAGAAGGCACATGGCGAGACGTGGTGCCTAAATCAGAGCGGAGGTATAAAGGTGTACGAAAAAACATATTACAAGCAACTAAAAGATGAACTTAACGGTTGGCGCATAGCATGCCTGGTTATCGCATTGATTGCTATTGGTTGTATCTGGTTATTCGGTTGGCAGGCTGATAAAAAACAACAGGAGATTGTACGGTTACAGCTTAAACTCGCTGACCTTGATTATGACAACTGGGAAAAGACACAAAGAATTAAAGAGCTTGAGGAGCAACTGACAGCGGCAGAGACAGTGCTTAAACTTCGTACAGATAAAGAGATGCTGGTAGAAGAAGTGGCACAGGCTTATGATTTGCCAGTAGGATTTGTAACCGCTATCATGCAGCGTGAAGGAGCTGGGCCAAATACAATTAGTCGCATGAATAAGAATGGCACCAGAGACCGTGGTATCATGCAGCTTAATGACGCTGTGTTTCCTACGCCGCATTGGTTCACGCCAGAAGTAAATGTAAACCTGGCGTGCTTTCTGATTGCGTCATTACGGAATACGTTCAGAGATAACTGGTGGCAGGTGGCAATGGCATATAACTGTGGTATTGTACCGGTTATGAAGGGGCAGCCACCTTCGCAGTCTGTAGAGTATGCTGGTTATGTTCTTGATACATGGCGGGCATATAATCCTTATGAATACTTTGCAATGGGTGGTAAATAATGGACTTGGATAATGTATTTAAAGCACTTGATAATTTATTGATTGCATGCGATAGGCAACCATTGCAGCATTATATAAACGTACAGGTAGAAGGTTTGAAACAAATACCACGTGACCAACAAGGTGCAGTACATAAAATGCTTCAAGATGCAGTGGCTAATTCTATAGCTGCAACAATGCAACAGGCAATGGATACGCTTGAAAAAACGTATAAAGACCCCGCAGTAATAGCTGCTATACAAAAAGAGCTTGATGCCGCCAACCAAAAATAATTCTTGTACAAATATTATGAATGTACTAATTCCATGATATAATGGAATAAAATCTTATCAGGAGGTCTTATTATGGCAGACGTTGTAGATGATGATTTGTATGATGACGTAGACGATGATGGTGTTGAAGATGACGGTGAGGACTTCGACGATGACGACATCGACGATGAAGATGATGAGCTATACGATGATGAAGACATCGACATAGAAGATGAACTTGAAGATGATGACGAAGACTATGACGATGATGACGACTTTGATGAAGACCTTGAAGAATGACCTTGCCTGACATCAGGTATACTTTTAGTTTACCTGAACTTCCGCATAACGCCTACTGGTTAAGACTTATAGCATCTGCTTGTCCGCATACTATATATGACGCGCGAGAGAAGTATATTGAGTACTATGACTGGTTAGGTATTAAGCATCCGATAGACTTATCTAAAGAAGCGGTTTGTGAATTCTTATTGAGCCGCTATTCGTATGACGCAATAGACGTAGGAGCAATCATAAATGGTGCACAGCGTATCTGGCGTGAAACTAGCAATAAGTTGTCCTAGTTGCAGTACCCTGAACCAAGTCAGCATGACAGTTAAAGAGCCATCTAATATGTTAGAGGGCTTAATGAAACAAATGATGCCTGAAGCTGATACCTATGTGTTCATGGGCAATGACATATGTCCGCACTGCGGCAAGGCAGTTGTTGCCACGTTACAGGTAACGTCGGAACCAATAGGAGACTAATATGGCAGATGAACTTGAACAAGGCGATGATTACCTTATCGCGCCGACCGATAAGAACGTGCTTCAGAACCTTTCAAAGATGGGCAGTCATCTGAAAGCACTGAAGGTAAAGATGGTGGAAGCCGAAGCGGTATATGAAGCAGCTAAAAAGGAATATGACTACTATGCGAATTCCGTGCTTCCTATGGAAATGTACAATGCTGGCGTTAGCACGCTGGAACTTATGGATGGGGGCATCTTACGGTATGAACGCAAGTTCTATTGCACGCCGAACAAGAATGAAGCTGACAAGAAAAAAATCGCGGACTGGCTTCGCGCCAACGGTGGCGAGTTTCTTATCAAGGAGAGAGCGGCCGTTGATGCTGCGCAGATACCTTTGTTGGTAAATGCACGAGTACCATTTACGGAGATTTGTGATTTTAATACCAATTCATTGAAAGCCTTCTTGAAAGACAAACTCGGTGCCGGTGGTGGTTTGGCGCAGATAACGCCGGAACAGATACCTGCGGAGATACACTTCCAAGAGCAGGGCATGGTGACCATAGAGGCATGAGCGCATATAGCGACTACATAGATTTATTGGAGGAACAAATGGAAGAGCCTATTGATGTAAAGGCAGAGGAAGTTAAGACGGAGCAGAAAATCATACGGGTATTCTTTACCTGTTTTGAACAGCAGTTCTGCATTGACCGTCCGGCTGACCCTAGCAAGACAGACCAGGAGAATTGCGATAACGCACTTTCCGTTCTGGTTGAGAGCATGAAGTCGGGAACGATTGTACCCGCGCTGATTGTCGATGAGAAGACCCAGAAGGGGCAGCCTGTGTTTATGAACCTGGGCATGCTGCCTTTCATTGAAGTTAAGAATGTAGGCACATATACTGTGCCGCAGAAAAAGGAATAAACATGAACGGTAAGAATTGTCGCGAGTGCGTTTACAATGATGGCGTACGCATAACAGATTACAGTTATAAATGTTGCACGCCGGAACGGCAACGCGACAATTCTGTTACCGATTGTTGCGTGCCTGAAGCACCATTGAGAGAACTTCAGGCACCAACAAAGACTGCTGATGAGTTCTTTGCAGTAACACAAAAATATATTGATGGTGTAAAAAGTCAATCAGAATACTGGCGCAAAATAAATAGTCATTTGTATAAATAGGACGCTAAATGAACGGAGCTCAAGACGAGAATACACGCGCAGACGTGTATGGTGAAACATTCGCGTCCGCTAAAAGTCAAATGGACATGATTGCCAATGCAATACAGCAGATAAAGGAACAGGGTTTTGATAGTCCCGAAGCCTGCGCGGCATGGGCAAAAGACCATTTCCTTGATTTGTTAGTATATAGTTCTTCGCAGAAGTGCTATTTCAATTTAACGCACACCGGCGAATTGGTTACATTAGGACATTGGAAGCGGACATATTCTGATGATGTACTATTCTTCTGGTCTAAAAATGATAAAGACCCAGAGAAAGTAGAGCGCATACCGTGGTGGCCAAAGGGATTTGACTATCATAGCAGCGCGCGGATAATGGGAGAACAAACAAATGGTCTACGAAAGCCGTTGTCTCACAGAAACTTTTTCCAGCCGACAGGTTACTTTGACCCAATATCGGGAACATTCAACCAAGCTATCCCCTTTACCGCCTATGCAAAAGCAACAGGCAGAGACACAAGCCATATCTACACGTATATTGAGCACCTTGCCGGAAGATGTGCGCCGTACCTGTTAGCATGGTTACGCCAGAAGTGCATGTACCCGCAGTTGAAAACAGAAGTTGCTCCGATAATAAGTTCGAGGGCGCAGGGTACAGGCAAAACGACATTCGCAGATGTTATATGTCGTGCTTTATTTGGTAAAGAGAATGTGTACGTATCAGATAAGTTTGATACGAATAGTAAGTTCAACGCGGATTATGCAGATAAACTGGTAGTCTGTGCTGAAGAAAAAGATGAGACAGATAAGCGCGTAGATGCGTCAGCATTGAAATCAATGATAACAGCAACTACAGTACGGAAAGAATATAAAGGCATTGACCCGATAGTACAGGATAGTTACACAGAGTTTATTGTAACTACGAATAAAGATGTGCCGATAAAGTGCGACACGGAAGACCAGCGCAGGTTTATGATAATGGACGTTGACCCTGGCTTTCGCAGGTTGACACAAAAGGATATTGAAATGGGCATAACAGAGACAGAAACAAATAAACTGGCAGATGAAGTCTTTACCAAATTGTATGGTAAAGATAAGAACCGGAACCCAGTTGGCGTTGGTCTTGTAGAAGACCATGATTTGATAGCGCAATTCAAACATGAATTATTCACTTCACAGAAGCTTGCCAATATAAATCCACGAGACTTCCCACGTGATACTGAAGCGGCGCAACGTTGTTTCTCTCTGCCTAGAACAACAGAGAACACAGAGATTGATATGATACTTCGTAATCTTGCGCCGTTCATTAAGCAATCCCTTCTGGACAAAAAGGTAGTAGTACAGGTTGACGCATTGCAACTGGCAAACTTTATCAGTACACCGGCCGCCTTCCAGTATATGCCAGCATTCCAAGGCTTCCCGTCTTATCTGGCGATATGCAGACCTTTGATATTCTATGACCAGCAGACTAATAAGCCATTTAATCATGCAACGGTAGAACGTGGTATACTCGATTGTGCGCCATGGCTTCTTGCAGAATACGGTATCAGGGTGCTACCTTCACAGTTGCCATTGCCTGGCGGGTTTATGAATGTAACCTCTAGGTATAGGGCGGCCCCTGCAGCACGGTTTGCATTAGTAGATGAAATGGAAAAGATGCTTGAACCTGTAAAGGAAACTGTTGCGCCTATCAAAGTAGCAGTTGTTCAAGAGGAACGTATTGGTCAAAGGTTGCGCGTCAATTCACAATGGAAGCCAGATGTTAATGGTGAATATGAAACTGTTAATGAGATGAAGCCTGGCGTTAATTCACTTGATAAAAAGAATGAGAATGTTCAATACATGGATAACTTCTTATTTGAAGCAGATGACGTAACAAAGAGTATCTATACTCTTGAACAGACCCGATTGAAAGGTACTTCAATAAAGAGTGCGACATCTGTATTCATGGAACGATTGCGGACACAGAAGGCAGAAGCAGACAGATTACTGAATGAAGGCATTGCATGGCGGGTAGTATATTCTGGTGGTAAATCATACCATGTATTAGTACGCATTAAAGACGCGCCTAATACATTAGATGAATATAAATGGTTGCACGCGCATCTTTGCAATGGTGTCATATCAAAGATACTTGATTACGACCCATCATGCTGCGACCCTGCACGATTGACCAGAGCGCCTATTGAACATGATAGAACCTTCATGTATAATGGCGCATCTATAATGGGCAAGCAGGCATTATATCGTGAGATGCCTGGCCAGGTATTCGACTATAATTGGAGGCCATTATATGCACAGTGGTTACAACGACCTTTGGAGCCTTATGAGACAAACGGTAAGAAACTCCGACCTGTTAAGCAGGAGTACAGAGACGCCATGTGGGCGTTACTCAACGGCACTTTCTGGACTGACAGTGTATGGCACGGTCGTAGACAACAGTGTTTTTTCCCAGCGTATCGGTTATGCCGGCTGGTTGGTTATTCCCATGACCAACTGTGGTCTAATATGGGCATCCTAGATGGACTGAACAGTTACTATCGTAAGAATGAGATTGATTACTGGCGTACCAGAGAAGCCAGTGACATTATCAAACAGATAGATGAAGACTGCGACGCTATCAATGAGGAGGAACGCAATGGTTGAAGTTGATTGTAAGACATGTATAAAGTGCGCATTAAATGGTGGTGATTGTATATACGTCTATAAGCCCTATGCTGATGCAAAAGCGCCTTGTAAAGCGTATAAGCCATTACAAAAAGAGGAGGAGCGCAATGGATAATGAGGAGAAAGTTGTCCGCGTATCAAAGGTAAGTCCCGCTATATTAGCATGGCGCGCGGAATGTAAAGTCAATATGCAATTAGCAACGCATCAGATGCACCTATGGGAAAACGAGTACAAAGAAGTATGTAAACATATCGAAGACTTGGAGAAGTTCTATGGCGAATGATGATGGTAAGCTTGGGCCTGAAGACCCAATGTGGCCTTACGTATTATGCACACGGTTAGCGCCGTATATGCCATTTGCAAGACGCTGGTGGTCTGAAGTGCAAGACCTTACGCCAGATGACACAGGTATATATGCTATCGAATATGAGGACTGTCCGCCTGGAATGTTCTACCGTTTCACGCGGACGGCAATACGTTCGCCAATAAAAGGTATTCAGGCATTCCCATTTGTGGTAGCAGGGTATCTACAGTTGACAGGCGTAACAGGTGGTAGTACCAAACTAATACAACGGTTGCTCGCACAACCTATGCCATTAGAAGAGTTCTCATTGATAGAATTACATAATCTACCGTCAACGTATAATCAAGGTCAACTGATTGCCATTGTTCCTACAGAGATATATGAGAATACAAAACTTCTAGGACGGTGGTTATATCTAACAATGGATGAAATATCTGCGTTAATACAACGTGAGATACCAGATAGTGTTTATAATAAAGCGGTGTTAAAGGGGTAACGTATGAAGTTTAATAACTGGTTTAAGCAGCTGGCAGGCAAAGAATATGCCGGTCCGAAGAGCAGTATCATACCGGAGATTATTGTGCGGGAAGGTTATGAAGAGCGTATGAAACTTGCGCCTATATTCAAGAAACCTAAAAGGAAAAGCAGGAATAGGAAGCGCGCTACGTCTACTGGTTATAATCATAAGTATTTCAGGAAGTGGTAATGCTTGGCGCGGCAATAGGTCTTATATCAGCAGTTGGCGCTTTTTTTATTACTGCCATGATTGTTCGTATTGTTGACAGTAAGAAAGAACGCAAAAAACCATGTTGTTGCGAAGACCCGCATAACACGTATCAGTGGTTACTGCAGCATAACTTCAGTGATGGTGACGCGTACGAGGCAGTTGTGCAGATGACCAGAGATGGTTTGTTCGGGCAGGAAGAAAAGGATAAGCAGTTGGCAGCAGATATTGAGAATGATAAGTACCATGCAGCGGCAATAAAGGCGTCGATATTAGGATTGCCATATTATCCTAGGCTTATTTGGCATTATCCAGAAGATGAGCATTTGATAAGATAAAATAATTATTGTACAAATATCACAGACTGACTAAATCTGTGATATAATATGTTATCCTCTTATGAGGATAGTAACAAATTACAAGGAGCGAATGTATGGCACTTTTCGGCAACGACAAGAACACACAGAACGCGACGGGTGCAACTGCAGCACAGAATGCAGAGAGCCAGAACATGGGAGACCAGGATTACTTTGAAGGTATGGCTGGCGCAGGACAGGAACAGTTCAGCGCGGACATGCTCTCGACGCCTTATCTTTCTATGGCACAGCCGAGAGGGAAGGCGGTGAAGGAGCAGGGCATGCAGCCGGCTACTTGGTACAATTCTGCCAGTGGTGAGAACTTCGGTCCCACAGTTAAAGCGGTTATGCTGGCCGTTAAAACTGCGTGGATTGAACGCGATACCACAAACAAAACCTGGATGACTGTAGCACGGTATGAACCGAACAGCATCGAGGTTGTAAAGACCATGCCGAAACCGGGACAGAGGGGCTTCCCGGAGATGAAGAACCCGCAGAGTGGCAATAAGATTGAAGAATTGTTCATCTATGCGGTTATGCTGCCCGAACATCCTGAAGCGGGCGTATTGTATTTCAGTCCTACGGCAATGTCCATGTCCGCCTGTAAGGCGTGGAATACGAAGGTGCGAAACCAGCGTTTACCCTCTGGTAAGCTCGCGCCTATCTTTGCCTTCTCTTGGGAACTATCCCTTGAATTGACTGAAAAGAATGGCAACGAGAATGCACGGCTCATGTCTGCCATCAGGGCCGATATTGTATCCCTCGACCTGTTCAAGAGTTATGTACAACCGCAGTTGAACGCATCACAGAACCTCTTGGCCATTGCCGCGCCTGAAGCGGACGAAGGTTCAACTGCCGAGTAGAGTGGGGTAAAGCGAGGCTGCTGCTACACAAGCCTTGGTAACAAATATCGCGTAGATAGAGTTTGCTGGTTTCTGTATACTGAAACCTTCGAGCCTATTGCACGGTGCGGCGCCTTATCCCTTGAAAGATTTGGACGTCCTAATGTGGTTCAACTCCACAGATAGGCAGGGTATACCGTCAGTGCTGGACTGGCGGAGTTGCTGTACCTGGCCTTTAGGGGTTCTCTGTGTATAGTCCCCTCCCAAGAGTTTCTATGCGTAGAGGAGAGTTTGCCGGCTCTGTGTACTGAACCGGCAATTTTATTTCGGAGGAACGTATGGACGGCTATAAATGGCGATTATGTACTAGTGAATGTGAATACTTTGATTATGCCAATGAAACTAATTATTGTAAAAAGTTTGGTAAAATAACCAGAGAAGACAGTTCCTGTTATGACGCAATACATCTGGAAGGGCATGAGATACATGAACAAATGTTGAAACATGAGAGAGAAGTTATCCGCGCAATGCGTGATACGCAATCAGAAGCTGTTAGTACAGATAGAACGCAATTAAATCCTGCTGATTACATAGAAGTAGAAGCCACTGAAAAAATAGTAACTGGTGGTTGTAAAAAAATTGATATTACACCATCGCATACTAGCCATCTATTTGACCCTATACATATACCGTCAGACGCCAAAGATATACCGATAGACCTTGTTAAAGGTTTGAAGTATGACCAGGGCAAACTGGCATGGGAATTATTACCGTTACATTTGGTTGAAGAGTGCGTGAGCGTCTTGACATTCGGGGCAAAGAAGTATGGACCGAATAACTGGCAGCAGGTTGAAAACGCAGAAGAACGGTATTATGCTGCTCTTATGAGACATATAGTTGCATGGCGCAATGGCGAAGAAGCAGACCCAGAAAGTGGTATAAGCCATCTGGCACATGCCATGTGCAATCTTGTATTCTTGGATTGGCTGCATGACAAAGACTGAAGCCAATTATCAGTTGCCTGAAAAGTGTTGTACTAAATGTGCTAACGTATATCAAAGCATCTATGGTGACGTGCAATGCAGATTATTAGAAGCAGGTAACGTAGTAGACTTGGGAGGTATCTGCGTTGGATTTATTCCTGCTGTTGGTGGTTTCGTCATTGACGTTGATAACCATAATGCTAACCGTGAGGCTAGAAATAAGCGTACTGCAGTGTTGGAAGATAACGCCAATGATACTAAATGTTGTGCTAACTGTATGTACTCTACTGATGACAATAGCAACGGGCCTATCTGTATACTTACTGGTAAGCATATTGGTCCGAATGATAAATGTAGGAAATGGGCGTTAGCAGATGAGCCAAACGAACCAGGACATTCTATTCCTGATAATGATGGTGGCATGGATAGTGCTGATGTTCTCGGAAACGCCGAGATTGAGGACGAATTGGAATATGCGACAGAGGAGCAACCACTTCATGGCAATTGCAGCAGTTGCAATCATAGCTACTATGATAATGATAGCATCCCTCGCTGTAGTCTATGTGGAGAGGAGATAGAAGCAGATGATAGCTGTGATAATTGGCAATCTGCTGTGGTTTCTGACGCTGATGATGCTGACGATAACGAACAACCTCCACCAGACCATAATTGTTATAGCTGCCGGCATAGCTTTTACGGTGACACCGACGGTTTACCTTATTGTAGACTATCTTGTACGGAGATAGAGGATATTGAAACGCCCTGTTACGATTGGGAAGGGGAAGAAGATGAAACGTAAACGCTTCAGTAAACAGAAGACTATTCTTTATTATAAATCACAATACTATTATAGCAGATGGCCGCATAAAATATGGCATACTATTGCTTGTGATATATGCCTTTGGCTATATAGTATTCTGGCACGTCTTGATGGCGACCATGTTAAGTTTGAATATATTGAACATGTTTATAAACCGTATAATAAAGACGGTTTCAAATTATAAGGAGAAGAAGATGGAAGTAACGCTTGAGGAACGTGTTGAACGGCTTGAAGACATGGTGGTCGCACGGCTTAAACGGATTGAAGAAAAGCTTAATATCAGAGAGCCTGAACTTGATGCAGAAAAGGTTTTCAAGCTATGCAAAGATTTTGCAAAGTTGAAATTGAAAGATGAAGCACGCGAAATACTAGGCATGCTAAAGGAGTTAGTAGATGAGTGATGTCAACAACTGTGTATTCACTGGTAGATTGACCAGAGACGCGGAGAAGAAAATTGTGCCAACCGGAACGACATTGGTAACGTTTGATATTGCCAATAACACAGGCTGGGGCGATTATAAGAAGACGCTCTTTTTGACTGTGAACCTTTGGGGTAAGCTCGGAGAGGGCGTGTTTCAGTACCTGAAGAAAGGTAAAACCGTTGCCGTAACCGGTGCTCTTGAAGTACAGAAATGGACTTCTGCGCAGGACGGCCAAGAGAAAAGCAAGAACGTAATCAATGCCCGTGAATGTTTGTTGATGGCTGATGGCCAGCCCCATGATGACAAAAGCATGCCTACCGTAACTCGTGAGAGTGTAACACGCGGTGATGTTTATGAAGGGCCAGATGACGGCGAAGAGCTGAAGGATATACCTTTTTGACCGACATACCTAAAGGCGCATGGTACTGTAAATACTGTGCCAGAAATGTGGAAGGTAAATGCAGTGCCGATGTGCCTTGGTATGGCAGCTCAATGAACTGTAAGTATTGGTGCGAAGACATGGAGTTTGGTGAACCTAAACCAAAGAAACGCAGAACGAATTGGAAGAAGGTACTAGTTGAAACCTTTTAATATGTATACCGTTCATTGCTTTGATAAGCAGAATGAGCCACGAGAATATATTTGTTCAGCAACCATCTATCATCAGGATATATGGAACCCTGTAGAAGCATGGAATACTATTGCGTATCGGTTGCGTCATCAGGGCTTCAAAGGTTGGTTGTCTGACTATATCAATGTGCGTTATGCAAATATGAAGTGCCAGATACATAAGGTGGTTGGAAAATGAAAGCGGTTACTTTGAATGATGAAGAATTAGCCAAAGTTGGCGCGTGCATTATCTGTCCGTTCTTAAATGAGAATACGTTCTATTGCGAAAAGGAAAATAAGTACGTGTTGGAATTAACCTATTGTCCGAGAGAGGTAAGTAATGATAGCCGTTGACATAGAGACGCTCGACCCTAACCTCCATGACCTTGGGCCAGGAGCCAATCGTCAAGATGGTGATATACTCATTGTTGGTCTCTACGATGGCAAAGACTACGTTGGTTGTAAGCCAGATGACCCTCGTTTGAGAGACTGGCTTGCATCTGATGAGGAGAAGGTATTCCACAATGGCGTCTATGACCTGACATGGTTGATATGCGGTAAGTACCATTTCAAAGTTGGTGGTACGTGGCATGATACAATGACGCGATGTAGTTTGATAGATGAATATATGAACCTTGATTTAGATACCTGCTGTAAAAAGTTTGGTGTGAAGGGAAAGAACTTTGATATGACCATTGAAAAATGGTTTGACAATGTAAAAAAGACATGGGGATTACGTGGGGATTTCTGGAAAAATGTCGATGTAATGATGGTTATGCAACCAGAGATGATGTATCAGAAACTCGCGGAATATAATAAGCAAGACTGTATTGCAACGTATAATCTGTGCGTAGCAACAGAACCATTCCTGCGTGACGTTCGGGAGTGCTATGAAATGGAGTGCCAACTGTACCCACTGTGGTTGCAAATGCGCCAGAATGGAATACGGTTTGATAGAGTACGTGCAGAGAGATTTCTTGGTATAGTCAAAGGTTTGAGAGACAAAGCTGAACAGCAACTATACTATGAATATGGTATAAATGGGGAAATTATTGCGTCGCCAAAGAAGATGACTGTTGCTATGAACAATCTCGGAATACACAGTCCGAATAGAACAGCAACTGGCAATGAGAGTTGGGACGTAAAGGCAATGCCTATTATAGAGCACCCTGTTGTACCTATGATAATGAACTTCAAAAACCTAGATTATATCGCAGGTAAAAAAGGCATACAGAAGTTACTGGCTGCCGACGTTGATGGGAGGATTTACACGACTTTTAGTCCAAATAAGAGGGACGACGGCGGGACTATTACGGGAAGGCTTGGTTCAGCGCATCCAAACCTTCAAAACATCGGCTCAAGAGAGGAAGCTTATGGCGAAAAAGCATGGGGCCCAGAGGCCCGGTCGTTGTTCCTGCCTGAAGAAGGGTGCATGTTGGGCGCGGTTGACTACGGGCAAATCGAATACCGCGTTATGGCGCACTATGCCGTCGGTGACCATGCCGAATGGTTTCGTGAGCAATGTCGAAATGGCGTGGACATGCACTCACTCGCTATGGAACGCACTGGCATTGAAAGTCGGTACATTATCAAGAGGATAAACTTCGGCGTGCCATATGGCATGGGTATCAAACGTATGGTAAACCTTGACTATCCGGTATTTAAGAAGGCTGCTACATTACATGGAGACCCTGACCCGTGGCATTATGGCGAAGTACTTATGCAACAATTCAAGACAGGGTTTCCGGTACTGTTTGACATGATGGCGTCTATCGAAAACGAGACTAGACAGATTGGTTATGTAACCTCTCTTGGTGGTAGACGTCATCATAAGCCTAGACCTGAAATGTCGGTCTCCGGTAGGTGGAATGTTCCTTATTATCGAATGACTAATTATAAGATACAGGGTTCAGCAGCGGATATATTAAAAAGAGGTTTGTTAGATGCGTACAAAGCCGGTGTTTTTGATGTTCTGCCAATGCACCTTACGGTACATGATGAAAATGTGGTCTCTATATCGTATGACAAAAGAGGCACAGAAGCAACTCAAATGCTCGTCAACTGTATGCAGTCAGCATATAAAGAAAGACTTACCGTGCCCCTTACTTCAAGTGCCGAAGTCGGACCAAATTGGGGTTATTGGAAGTCTGACATTTGGGATGCCATGCAACAAGGTGACTTTAACCCTGACTACTTCAATAAAGTATACCCTCCAAAAGTGAAAAGTTACTTTTGGGCAATGAAGAATGGCTATACCGGATTAGACGGTGTTGTAACAATGCTTGAAGATGAGAAGTTCACACAATAGGAGAGAATATGAGCGAGAACACGGTGCGAAAATCTCTGATAAAAGAGACTTCGCGTAATATCGACAATATCGCAAAGCAACTGAATGAAGGTGCTGCGGCAGATAAAGAATTGATGATTGAACTCATCAATAATATGCTGGACTTCTGCGATAAGTTCGTGATAGCAGCAGAATACAATTACATGGCTTGCGCAGACTGTGATGACAGTTATGCTGATAAGAATGACGTGCCACAATGTAAGGCGCACAACAGACCTATCAGAGAAGTAACTCCTAAAGAGTGCAAAAAGCTGGAGGTAAAGGATGTTCGTAAAGTACACGCTTCTTGAAGATAAGAAAACAGGGCTTTGGGGCATAGAACCAAAGGTTATGACGCCTGACGCGGCATGCGCAGACCTGTATGTGCCATATGACTTTGTAATTCTTTCACATTCATACGAGACTATTCCACTTTTAATCTCTTTTGATATACCAGTAGATTGGTGCATGTATATACAGCCTCGTTCCAGTACATTCACCAAATGGGGATTGCTCTCAACAACAGGCATTATCGACAGTGATTATAAAGGCTCTGTGCATATGCAGTTATATAACATGACTGCTAATGATAAAGAGATAAAGCGCGGTATGCGTTTGGTTCAAGTTCAGCTGTTCCAGAAACAACGGTTGCAATTTGAAAGAGTTCAATTTGTAGGGACGCCTTTTGCAAGGCACCCGGAAATAGGGAGTACAGGAGAATAAATATGCCATTACGTTACTATTTAACCAGAAAGCCAGGGCCCGATGTAGTGATAGTACGTGCATTTCGTGCTATTGAAGATGACCATATTGGCGCGTTATACCTTTTAGGTGTTTCATTGCGTGCATTACGTCGTCAAATGCGAACATTATTAAAATGGTATTTTGGAAAGAAGACCAAATTACCTGCAGACGTATTAAGCGCTATCAAAGATGGCGTTTATGACGAAAAAGTAACTGGACCTAATGCAGGTTCGTTAGTGTCGCAGACGTTATGCGAAGATGTAGGGAAACAAATAGCATGATTACTTATGAAGTACAAACAGTGAACATTTTGAACGCGCTTTCAGAGGAACAAATGTTTGAGAACATGGGTAACATTCTAGCGGTGCCTTATAACAAAGGCCAATATGACACAGATAAGACCAAGAAGCTGATAGCGTCATGTGTATCACGTGGACATGAGAGCGTGCTTGAGCATCTCAATATCACGTTGGATTGCTTGACAACGATTGGTACTTATAAAGGTTATACCAGACACCGCCATTGCGCCTTCACTATCGAGAGCACCATATTCTCGAAGTATGACAAAGACCTTCATGTAATCGTGCATGAACCATTCACACAGGCTGAATTATCGGCATTGATGACAGTTCATGAACTCTATAAAGTCAGAGACCTTGACATGGGCAGGCATCTATTGCCGCAATGTTGCTGCGCCAGAATGATTATGACAACGAACATCAGGGAATGGCGGCATATTATCGCCATTCGTGGCGACCCGAAAGAGAACACGTTGACCAAAGAACTTCGGGATAAGATATGGACTGCGCTGGCTTGGAAATATCCGTTCTTCTTTCCTACTGATTATATCAATGAAGCTGGCAATCCTATGCTGATGCGCAATCTATGGGGTAAACACGACGTGTGTAAGTTTACGTATGAGTATGGAAATAGTTAAGACTACAAAAGAAGAAGCTCGCAGATTATTCTGCGAGCCTTGTCTTCACAAAGATTGTAAACATTGCGCGACTATGAAGTTAGTGCTCGGACCCGTACCAACAGCACCCATTGTCCACGCAAATATCCTTCGTTGAACCGTTCTTCTTTTCACGCGCGTCATCTTCGTCTTTCAACCAGCCCTCAAACTCACTAATCGTTGGTGCCTTGCTTGCATTAAGCAGCTTGAGCACCAATTTTTTTGAGCATCTGGAATACTCATGTTCAGTGCGGCGACCATTATGGTATTCAGACAGCTTGACGGTATTCCAGTCGGGGCTGCTTAATTTCAATTCCATACTATCAATGACATTTTTAGCCATTACGCTGCCTCCTCAATTTTTCGTCTCCAGTTTTCCAATGCAGGTATGCTTGTAGTCTGCATACGCGCAATCTCGTTGCCATCGTTATCGACTGCTATGAACACTGGCAACCCGACAATATGATATTTGTCCGCAATTTCAGGCTGGTCATTACAATCGACTTTTTCGATGTCCTCCGGCACGTACGGCTCTAACACATGACACGCAGAGCACCACGGCGCTTTGAAAAATAGTACCTTCATACTAAACCTCCGTTAAACATTCTATGTATAAGCTCTGGCGTAGCTCTATAGCCAGGTGCCATCGCATACATAATCATCAATTTGCGTAATCGTTGTGCTTCACTGTCGCCAATAGCACGCCTAATCATATTACGATATAGTACCCATTGCTTTGGCGTCATATTCTTTATTTCAGACTTAAATATATCAGGGTCTTTACCAAGCCATAACGCCATTTCAGGTATAGTGAGCGCTCTAGCAGATAAACGCGTTTTACCATTAACAGGTACATAATCTGAAAGGCGGTTATTTCCAATATAGCCAGGTGCTTTAGCGTTCTTTAATTCAGGATTAGCTAACCTACGTAACTCTGTACTACCAACGCCATATCTATCAATATATTCTCCTGGTCTTGCTATTAACGGCCCTTTTTTATCGCGCGTAAGTGCCATAGGACCAATCATAACGCCATTAACTAGTTGAGATATTTGACTGCGTCTATTTTTGTCTGGCAAGCCTGTTTTCATATCTGTAAAACTAGTTACGGCATCGTTATATTTTAATGGTGCGCCGCGCTTCGTAAGACTGAATTCGTTATATTCACCTTTATTAGGGTCCGCTTCACGCAAATCGTAAATGTCTGATAGGCCATGTACGCCTTCTTCATTAGCGTATTTGAATATGTCTTCTGGCGTAACGTAGTATTCAGAATTAGCGAATTCATTCATAATATCAGCTAATTCCTGCGCTTGTTCAGCAGTCATTGAATTGTTAAAATAAAAACGTGTACGCGCGCCAGGATGCAATAAACCACCTTCTAGGCGCATCAATTCTTCTGTACCGCCAGCAACGTTATGTAATTCTTTACCGTATGCTTTTCGCAAAGGCTTTAATTGAATATAACCATGCTCTGTTATAACTTTCGCACCTGGAAACTCTTGCAGTATTTTTTCTATACCTTCGAGCATACCAACAAAGGTATCACCGCTTTTTCCATATTCTTTAATATAACCGCGTAATTTTGAACTTGCAATAGCATCAACTTCTTTTTCAGATAGCGGAAAATTAGGTTTATCTTTACGCATAAATTGGCCGGCACCTGTATTGGTTACGCACGAAGGTGTCCCATATACCATATCAACAGGACCGTGCTCTTTATCACCCGCGATTTTACGCCATGTATTTTCTTGGTCTGTAACATCATGGTATGGAGTAATACTAGCGTGCGGATATATTTTAGCTGCATTTGCCGTTAGCTGGTCCATCTTCTCTTTGCTATATTCGATAGGGTCAATATGATGAACGTCAACACCAGAGGCTTTTAGGTCATGTAACGCAGTACCAGAACCGCCAAATGGCAGTACAACACGTGCCATTTTAGCTTCTCACATGCACCGTGTCTTGGAGTGTCCTGTTGCTACCGATAAAGCCAGGCATTTGATAGTCAATCGGGTCTGCAGAAGAAGGCCAGAGCTCTTTATATGAAGGCGTACCAACAGTAGACACATAATATATCATGCCTGTATCACAGGCGAGGTATTTCTTCGTTGCGTCCGCACTTGCTGCGGCAGGGAAGTGGTCGATTGAGGGATATTTAAGCGTCATTTTGCAGCTCCTTTACTAGCGCTGCCCAATGAGCATCGCCGTCAGTAACTATGGGGGTATAATAGCGAGGACAATCTTTCTTTGTCCAATCATAATGCCTTTTCAATTCTACTTTTGGTAACGTTTTGAGCAATTCTTTAAGCGTATCAATAGATGCCTGGCTGAATTGGCCGTCTGTATTCATGGGAACAACTTCAATTCCAATAGAATGATAGTTTCCAGCATTGCAGCCACAGTGCCATGCTACTTCAGACGTCGGAATACAGTTAATTACGTCTTCATCTTTTACCACAAAATGCGCCGACGCCTGGAGACCTTGAAATGTCCACCAATTTATAGGCTCTTGGACTGACTGCTTCGGATATGGCCCAATCCAGTGGATTGTTATGCTGGTGATTTCCTGCATAGCAATCCCCGGACGCGCGGGCGCATTTTTGGTAATGAATTGCTCTTTCAAGTTCATGTTACAAACCTGTCACCAAAGTAATAATCACGGCCAAAAGGCAATATCTCCGTTGAACCTTGTTCTGAAAGCACGGTTATATCGTCTTCAATAGCAACACAAGTAACGTTGTCTTGCGACGTACCTACGCCATGTGCATATTTCTGCGCACCGGTTTGTGTAAGCGCGGTGCGCATGCCTTTATACGTGGGCATCATGTTACGTACCTGTCTCCAAAATAGTAGTTCGGCGTCATTTTCTGTCTCCTAAAGCCAGTAGGCGCGGGGTCAACATAGACAGCTGAACCACCTGAAGGCATGATACGGTCATCACCGACAGCAACGTACGTCAGAATAGTATTCTGATAGCCTGCAGCATTTAATGCAGCAGTCGTACCCTGCGCAGTAATGCCAGTATACATGCCCTTTTTAGGTTGAAATGCTACTACCATGATTATTCCATCATCGCGTACATCGGATATTCACCCGATTTGCCGCAGCAGTCAATGACAGGCGGTGTCTGGTAATCATCAGGCGCGGTCATGCTGAAAGTTGGCCAACCGGTAAGTACCTTCATAGCACCAATATCAGGATTTGCAGCCTTGTAATCTTGGGCAGCAACCATTGACATCAGCATGCACATCTTCCTGTCGCCATAATACTCAATAGGATTGAGCGGTGCAGCAGCTGGCATTATTTAGCCTCCTGTTTAAGAGCAGCAGCTTTCGCCTGGAAACCAAAGAACCAGAGCACTGCTACAGCAATGATATTGACCTCCGGCATTATCTGCCAGAGAACTTCCGCCACAGCATCAAAGCCACAGGCTTTGAGGATTATCGACACGATATTAAAAACCGCACCGATAATTGCTACGATTGCCTCTTTCATTTTCTTACCTCCCTGAACGTTGTGCTTCTGCATAAGTCTGTAGATGCACATTATCTATGGCATAGCCATAGGTTTCAATAGACGAACTTGCTTGGGGCTCATCGCCACCATGATACGCCAATGCGTCAGCATAAGACTGCCTGTACTCTGCATACGGTTTGATGAAACCTGCGTGTATCTGCTGTGCATATGTCATATTCAAACCATTGCAATCAGGTCCACCATTATTCGAGCTCTGCGGTTTTACACTGTCTGCATATTTCTGAATTGAACACATGATGTTGCCAAAACCCATATTAGTATTTGCCATTTTAAGCCTCCTATAAAAGTATGTCAAGCCAACGTGGTAACTTGACGCCTTTTGCATACAGAATATAGCCAGCAATCATGCCGACAATTCTTACTAGTAATATAATAGCAAGGAACCATACCAGTTTAGTCCGTTCCTGAAGTCGTAACTTGAACTGCTCGGAGCTTTCGTACCATTTCGTTGACTGCTCTGTCATATTCGTCAAACTGTTCTGCAAGTTTGTCGATATTTGCATCAATGCTAAGCGCTGGTCCTCTGACATTTTCAAAGCCTGCGATTGCGTCTGTAATCGCGTTATCGTACTGTTTAATTCGTTCTGCAAGTTGGTCGATTGTGTCTTGAGCTCTGATAATGTCTGCTTGATGTTCGAGCTCATCTGCTGTAGCTGGTCTTCCGGCTGTTGTGCAGGCAGCCATACCGAACAAAAGCATAAGAAACATAAGACAATAAACGATTTTATACATTTCATTTTTTCCCCTTATAGCCATTCGCATAAGCAGCCCTACCTTGACGAGCGGCTTTAGCTTTTGACCTATATACTTTACCATGACGGCCCCATTTGTAGCCGCCTCTAACCTTATGCACAGGCATTACGCAGGCGCTCCTTCTCCACCCTGTGCTGCAGCCTGTTCACCACCACCACTTTCTCCCCCAGCAGCAGAAGTTTGACCTTGCATAAGAAGGTCTTGGCCCTGTTGAACAAGCGTTCTGAACCAGCTGTCAAACTTTGACGAAATAATCTGTTGCACATTTGGCAAATCCTTCAATTTGTTAGTTATCGAATTGATAATTAACGTGTTTTGTTCTTGTCTTGTCATACGCCTACCCGTACCTTCATGTCAGGATTGGTCGCTATAATTGCCTCATACAATTCTTTGTGCGTCTGGATGTATTTGAGCACATCCTTCTGCGTCGCGCCATTCCCGCCTAGTCTAATGTATCTCAAACCGCTTACCAAGCGCTCTGCATCAGGTATATGCGGTTCATTCGCTTCTGAATAAAAGGTTAAACGCAGCATATCTTTTGATATATCACCTTGCTCTTTTTTAACATCTATCAGCACGGCATTTATTTTTGCTAGTGCAACTTTCACTTCTTTGAGCATCTCTGCCGTACTGGTAATCGCTGAACTATTGCTCATTACCTGCGCTTCAAAAAGTTGATGCTTGGTATTGTGCATATCCAGCATTGTTTTTACTTCGTTATTTTTATCTACAAAAGTTATACCTTTTTTCGTGATACGTAAACCAGTAAACTTCATCAATAAGACCATTATAACAACAACAAATGCCGTTGTCAATAGGTCTAAAGGTCTTGATACCAGGTTCGTTAAGAAATCCCACACTTATTTCCGGTCCTTTACGTCGCACGCAACATTCGCGCCAATGACGCCTCCTATGATGCCCATGCCAACAATAGTTATCGTAGTATCACGAAACTTGAAGGCATATACTATACCGCAAATTGTCACGCAGAATGTAAAAAGCATCGCTGTCAATTTTAACGGTATTCGCATTTTTAATTTTCTCTCTGCTTTGGCTAATAAGCCCATTACAAATTAACTTTAGACCAATTATCTGGAATAAAGCTATTGCCACGAACATCAGTTAACGTTGACGGGCATTTGAATACGCCGTTAGCAGCCACCTGACCTAGCCAGTTATTGAAACCAACTGGCATAGTGCCATCACTAGTAGCTACGCCCCATTGAGGCATATTTAATGTTACTTCAGCTAATGACGTGCATCCAGAGAAACAATTTTGCAATGATGTGTCCTGACTATTACCACCACCGTCAGATGTTGCGCTACAAATAATAAGCGGTGTTTTTATCAAACTCGTGCAGCCCGTAAAAGTGCCATAATAGCTAGTAGCTATAAGCGTACCAGGCGTCGTAGTACCAATTTGCGGCATTATGCCATCTACTAATGACGTGCAGTTCATGAACATTTGGTTAAAGCAACGACTGGCGGCACCACCGCTACCAGGCACGTCATTCACAAGGTCATAAAGCCATGGCGTATTTTTAAGCGCATCACAGCCATAGAACATTTGGGAATAACAATAATTTCCTGCGCCAAAATACCTGATTAAGTCTCTACCAACCGTTTCAAGGCGCTTGCAATTACTGAACATCGCCGCGCACGAGTACGACCTATTACCAATAGTATTGCCGCCGGTGAGATACGTCAAATTAAGCAATGTTTCAGGCACATTTTTAATTTGTGTATTTTGGAACGTACCTTGAAATATATAATTCAGTCTTGTTGTAGTAGCAGGCGCTGGTATGTAGAACCTTAAATCATCAATGTTGATAACTGGTTGCGCTGCGAATAAACGAACAAAACAATAGTCGGCAAATGTCATGCTGTTAGGTACTGGACTGCGTAACAAGGCTACTATGTTGCCAGAAATCTTTGCGTATGTACTCAATATCCATGGTGAATTATCAGAGGCTGAATTCATAATACGTGTATGCGTAGCAGTTGATATAGCCCTGAACCATATAGGATTTGTACCAACGCTTGTTATTTGTGTATTCGTTACTGTTGTAGACCAAGTAGCACCTTTATCCCTTGAATACTGTATCATGCCTGCAACAGAAGGTTCAGTCCATTTTGGCGTAACACTACCAGAAGATTTAACTGTGCCATTGATGTCAGAGTAGAATTGAATTGATAGCATATCATCGCCAACTGGTATATCCGCTAGTTCCCAAATGTTTTTACCATTTATGAACGCATTATGCGGTATACCATTGAGATACGGTTTTGGTATTACCTGACTACCTAAATAAAGTCCCATGTTACGGCTCCGGGAAGAAACAAAGTATAGTAGGATTAACTGTCGATGCAGCAAGCGCTGCAGCAGCGGACGCGTAATAATTGACCGCTACTATTAGTGTTGGGTTCGCAGTTTGCAATATGTTATTAACGTCGAGATTAGTTTCTTTAAGCTCATAATTATCAGTTGGGTCGCTAACCATTACGCAATTACCAGCAGTACCAAGTTGCTTGTAATAATAATTCTCAAGCATGTCGCCACTACTCTTGATACCATTCGCGCCATTTGACACAATAATTTCATTATTGTTACCATTAACAGGACCGAGCTTATTGTTCCAGGTAGTTTTTTCAGTTGATGTAACATGAACAGTGCTATTGTTAATGTGCGCCTGTTCAGCAGACGTTGCTCTCTGGGTTTCAGTGTCAATTGCAGTCTGCAATTCAGCTTCTCTGTCCATAGCACGACTTGTTTCAAGTGCTATCGCAGTGGCATTTGCCTGTTCAGCCTGGCGCGCAGTAGATGCTTCAGCAGTAATCGCATTCTGGAGAGCAGTATCGCCATTCTGTCTGTCGATTATCTCCTGCGCCAAACCATTGGTATTCGCGGTAATCTGCGCTTGAAGAGCGGCATCGCCATTCTGCCTATCAATTATCTCCTGCGCTATAGCAGCTGCATTAGCCTGTTCAGCTTGACGTGCAGTAGCAATCTCGTTATTCAAATCGACAGAATTGGCTTTGTTCTGGAACAACCATTTAAGGTTATCCCTGTAAATCTGAAGCCATGCAGTCAGAGTTTTAGCTGTCGTAGGCGCCAATGTTCCATTTGCAGCATTGTCAACCAACTGACGATTACCAATAATGCCATCATTTGCCTGGTCAGGGAGCAACGTATTCGTGAGCACGAGCAAGTCAAAAGCATGGGTAGCGCCATCGCGGCATTTAACCTGCGCCATTACCTCGCCATGATAGGTCTGACCATTCTCCCAAACGCCGTACCAGAACAGAATGTCATACAGGTCACCGGTAACGTCGTTTCCATGAGGCTCTTCGTCCCATGTTGACGTACTGGCGTTCCATTTGTAGGTTAAACCAGTTTCTTGGCATCCACAAAGGTCACCGTCAACCTGATTTGTAATCCATGACATTTCAGATTGCAGATTAGTACCATACTTCAACTGGCCTTTATATCGCATTGCCGTACTAGCAGACGCCTGTAATTCAGCAAGGGTTATAAGCCTGTTACCAGGTATGGTTGCATCGGTATAGAACATATCAATCGGCAACGTGACCGCACTCTGCGTAATATCAGCTGCTTTCTGGAGGTCAGTACTATGCGGATTGTTAACATTCTGAACGTGCGCATTTATCTGGTTCTGGAGCGCAGTATCCGCATTCTGTCTGTTGGCAACTTCATTGTTGATTAAGGTAGTGTTGGCCTGTTCAGCAGCTTCAGCTCTATTCTTTTCAGCAATGATAGCAGCCGCGTTGGCTTGTTCAGCCTGTTTTGCTCTGGTTTCCTCTGCAGTGATAGCAGTCTGAAGAGCAGTATCACCAGCGATACGCGCATCGGTCTCAACCTGCAATAACGCATTGATACGTATTTGTTCAGCATTGATTGCGGTGGTAATATCACTCATGTTGGCTTTGTTATCCCAACGAGTTTTATCATCAGACGTAACGTGGACTGTCGTGTCGCCAATATGACTACTAATGTCTGTAGCTGCAGTGGTCCAATTATCGCGGTCTGTATCTGACACGTGGCGGTTGACATCGGCGATATGTGTATTGATTAACGTTGTATTCGCGCTTTCAGCAGCCATAGCGCGTGTACGTTCAGCTGCAATATCAGACGCATTCTGCGAGACATTCTGGTTGGTTATAGCAAACTGGTTCTGGACATAGCTCAAATCAGCTTTACCATTCCAGTTGGTTTTATCACTCGGTAGCACGTGGATGTCTGTATTGCCGGTATGCGAATTCAATGTACCGATTGTACTATTGAGCGTAGTCCAGAGGTTTGTCAAGTCCGCTTCAATATCGGTTATAACCGTGTTATTCGATATATCAATAACAACATTGCCGTCTGTGATGTCTGTTATCGCCTGCTCAAGTTCAGCGATTAACGCGTCTACTGAAGCAGCGGTATACAGGTCAATTGACGGAGGAATAGTATCACCGCTATTCACGTGCATTGGATTGATATACTTTACAGTCTGTGTAACAGCCATTTTATGCCTCCGCCTTGCAAATGCCGTTGTCATGTATCGGCAATCTGAAATAACCTATTTGCGACGCTGTACCAAACTTCGTTCCATATATGGAATATAAAGCCTGGTAAGAGTTAATAGGCACTTCGACAGGCCCGGTCGTGGTACTTCCACATTGCAGGTAACCCTGCGGTGGAGTACCAAGTATTTCAGGCCAATAAATTATCGTACCCAGTGGAACAGATGCAGCTTGCTGTGAGGCAATCAATCTGAAAACACCGAGCGTTTCATCATACATATAAAAGTTACCGGTTTCAGTAACAACAGGAAGACCAGGTATCTTTGGCAGTGCATTACTACCAGAGTTTGTAGCATCAACCTGCGCCTGCAAAGCACGATGCAATGTGAAGATGACTTCATTCCAACCAGAGGCAGGAATTATGTACGTGAGTACAAGAGCCTGCGGAACTGTCGCTATCGGAGATGCAGACCAAGTACCATTTGAACCAAGATACAACTGCGCATCGCCAGGCGCATTAGGCGGTCCATTTACTACAAGGAACGCCGTTCTATCATACGCAACTGCTTGCGCCATTTCAGCAGTAGTGCCAACGAAGCACGCCAATCTAGTATTGAAATCACCAGTTGTTACAGGCGGCGTTTGGTTCGCTAACTGTTGTGCGATATACTTTATCGCACTTGTTCCGATAGTATACATTCGTTACTCCTTATACCCATTCAAAGGCAGTTCCATTCCAATGCAGCGTTGCAGCAGTACCAGCAGGCGGCGTAGGAATATTATTGGCAGTAAGCAAGCCACCAAGTTTAGTATTAGTATCATTGATAAGCGTTGTTATAGTCTGTCCAGTCTGGTCGATGTAATCTTTGACGGTCGGTTTACCACCAGCGGTCTGGTCAAATTCTGCTAATGGCAATGCACTCTTAACAGCAACGATGTCATCACGGATGTCCATGTGTGAAGAGCCTGAACCATTATGCGTATTGATTGCAGCAGGTATCTGCGCATCAATGTAAGCTTTGACAGTATCCGTAGAATTGAAATCACCATACGGAATTACTGCTTTAACGTCATCAACAGCATCCATAACATCACTTATCTGCGTTTGAAGATACGGATGCACAGTGCTATCTGCCAAATTATTATGCGTATTAACAGCATCTGTAGCGAATGTTTGAGCGGCAGTCTGTGCGTCATTTATCCTGTCTGCTACAGTAAGACCTGGCGTAGCCTGAAAATTACCAGCAGGAAGAAGTTCGCCCAAATCGATACGCGCCTGCTGTTCAGCAGCTATAGCAGCTGCTATATTATTTGTTGCGTTATACACAGGTGGATTTGCGCTACCATCTATCTGGTTCTGTATGCCTGTAACTTGTGACTGCAGGTTATCTACTTCATCCTGACGTGCTGCTATTTCAGCATCCAACGCAGGTGAAGTGATTGTAATATCACCAGTACCAATAGGCGCAGTTTGCGCGAAATTAAGATATAATGCAAGTGTAATGTTATTACCATTGCGTATACTTGTAACATCAGACTTGAACATTCTATCAACAGAATACTGCTGCGCATTGAACGGCTGTGTAAGGTCCGTGCCATTCATTGTCAATGTGAATGACGAGCCAGCTGCCGTATCAACAGACGTCCTGAAGTCTTGCAGAATACTCAAATATTTATAGTTGTTAATAGGTACAAAGCGGAACATATTCGCTGAACCTTCAACATCTGATAAGTAGGCTTCACTGTCTGTACCAGCAGTTGACTGATGTACCAAGCGCCAAGTTCGCGCGAACATAGTCTGCACATTAACAGCAGATGATACGGTTTCAGGCATGCTATTCCAGTCGCCATACATTATCTTCTGTATGACATCTCTGAAATGGTCATTAGGCGCTATAACAGGAGCACCCTGACTTATAGTAATATCGCGGAAATCACAACCAGTTACAACCCAGCCATAATAAGCATCAGGCTGATACCAGCCGCCACCATCAAGTAATGCTACGCCAGTCCAAGGCTTATGCTGAATAAATGCAGGATTAGGTATAGTCTTTTCAGCTTGTTCAGGCCGCGCAAACTGTATAGTCGTTGCTTCTTCTGCCCAGTCAGGCTGTACTTCAGCAAGTTCCTGCAGGTAATCATCAATATAGTTCTGTTCAACAAGGTTCCTGAAACCATCAAGCGACGTATCATTGAATGACCAAGCATTTTCATAAGACGGCGTAGTAACATCATAATTCATGGTAACGCTATTTTCATATTGCGCAGTCCAGAACGCGGTGGTATTGACATAATGTACGTCGCCACCGATTACATTCTTGCTCAATTCATAGCCATTCCAAGTATACGTTATAGCATTGACATAACCGTCATATTCGCCAGGCACAAGAATATCTTCTACCTTGCCCCATGTACCGTCACTCTTCAATTCATAGTAGGCAGGCAGCGTATACCCAAAAGGCGGCGTACCACTGAACGGCGCGATAGTTACATAACCAACATCTACAGACGGTGTGGTATTATGGTCGTACTGGATAACGAATATATTGCCAGCAGTATCGCGCAACAATGTACCAAATGCAGTTGTTGAAGAACTGTTTGAAGGCTTCATTTTGTTCTTATCGAAGCCTGAAATTGAAGTCAAAGGAACGTCGGTTGACGTTGTAGGTCCTACGCCATTATAGAAACCATCCGCCAAATCAGGCGATTTGCTACCACCATCTTTGAGCAATGCCTGGTCACCTGTTTTGAAAATAATACCAGTAGGATTAGGCGTTGCTCTGTCAGTCGTATAAATACCAGGTACATTGCTATAACCGGCAGAAGGTGTCGGTTGCCAAGTAACAAGCTTACCAGACGCATCGACAGTAACCAAACAGTTTGTGTTAAGTTCATTAAGGTCTTGAACGATAACAGCAACATCTTTCTGGAAGTACGCGGATTGCGCAAGGTCTTCAAGAAAGCCCATTTGATACAGACCGCCGTTAACATTAACAGTGGGTCGTGCGCCAGTATTGATAGCAAGGTCATGTAATGCTTCAGCATCGCCGATTGTAAGCTTGCCATTTGCTTCATCTGTTATTGCGACGCCATGACCTGCGGCATCTCGGTAATTATCAGAGTAAACAGTACCAATAGACATTTCGCTTACAATCATTGAACCAGGTACATTTTCACCAAGTATAGCAGAAGCAATACGATGTACAGCACCTACAGGAAATATACCTTTTGGATTATCATTCTTATTAAGAGGAATAACATTTTCGCCAGCAACAAGAAAATTCAAACCAGCAATAGCGCCATTAGATGTTACATAAATACCTTGTGCTTCTTGTACTACGACACCGATATAAACATGCGCATTACCAGTTGCATCAGTACCCATGTAAAGACCGAATGTTATAGGTGTAGTACGGTCTACTGTCTTTGAAGCAAGCGCATTTACAACGCCAGTATAATTTGTTTTATCTGCAGCACCATTGCCATTATAGGTAACAGCCGCATCTACAATAGCATCGAACTTCTGCGTATTCAGATATTTTATATAAACTCTGCCAGGCTTATATGGGCCAATAGGCTTATCACCAGCATTGCGATAATCTTCAGAAAGCATTCCAAGTAACACAACAGCGTCGCCATTACGCAATGTATACTGGTCTCCATTAAGACCTTGCTGCCATGATGGAGTTTCAGTGTCAGGGAATATATAGCCAGCAACTTTTGTCATTACGTCAAAGTCAAGATAATGCGAGAGCCACAATTTACCCATTGTAACGTCAAGTGCTTTAAGATTTGCCTGCAAGGTAATCAAGGAACCAGTCCAAGATGTAACGCCACCTTTTACACCAGCGAGATAATTATTGATGTCTGTAATAAGCGCACGAATATCAGCATGCGCTGTTGACGCAGTATTATGATTACTAATTGCAATTGAAATCTGACCAGGAACGCCGTTAATCGCAGTTTGAAGTCCACCTTCAACACCTGTTGCTCTGGTAATTTCATTACTCAAATCAGTGGAGCTAGCCTTATTAGCATCAGATGTCTGAAGCGCTGCAATTTTACCAGCAATGGTTCCATCATTCCAAGTACCAATAAAACCATTTATACGGTTCAGCGCCGCCTGAATTGAGCGATGCAATGTAGTAGGTATATTCGGACCATCGTCGCTTTCATGCGATTGCAATTCACTGGCAATGCCATTTATAGCAGCCTGCAGGTTATTGACCTGCGTAATCAACTGCTCAAGGGTCTGTATCTGCGGAAGTGAAGGACCATGCCCACAATCAGGACCATTCCAATTACTGAACGCGCTCATTATTGTCTCCTTGCATTAAAGTATGCCATCTCTTTGGCCCAATACTCTAATCTGCCTTGAATAAAGTTCGCTAAGCCAACGCAAAGCGGACAATTTTCTTTCTCTAATGCCTTGAATACGGTAAGATATTTTGAACAAAGAGTTTCGAGCAACTCTTTACTTTCAAGCACGGCTGTTTCTTTGTTAATCTTTGGCCCCTTATTGCAAGGGGTATACATTAACCTATCTGCTGCTTCACTCTGATTTTGAACAACATGGTTCTCATCAAAAGCAGTACACCATTCACCAAACTCATCGGCATCATCGGCAGCTTGCTCATAGTATGTTTTGAGCACGTCTTTGTGCATCTCGTCGAATTCAGCACCTGCAAAGTTAAAATGCAGATGGTGAAAATCGGCGCTAATACACGTTGCTAAATCAGCTAATTCCTGAATTGCAGGACTAAACTTCTCCACTTAACATCGCCTCTGCGTCAGGTGGTACTTTAATACCATCACTGATTTTTCTACCCATGAATGCTTCAGCAATGTCTTGGTCAACAATGCCCATAAGCACCAGGTCTGTCATAATGGCCTCATAAGTGAGGTCATTCCGTTGATAACCTAATTGCAGGTTATTCATGCGCGGTTTTCGTAAAAACTGCTTCTTCTCTTCCATAATAGGCTCTCCTATCTATTAGTCCAAAGCTTGTGTTTTGTTTTGAACAAGAACACATCGCCCATTCCCTTTTTAACTGCATCCGCCCATTCGCCATACACAGGGTCTGTCAAGTTTGGATGCTTCTTTTCAAGTGCTTCACGTATTGCTTCTAACTGGTCTCTTTGTGCCTGCGTGTACTTGCCACTATTCATCTGTGCAAGAATACTATCTTGACCAGGTTTAGTTACATTGTCATCTTTCGGGTGTTCTGGCGCAGCAGCTTCCCGCATTGCGTCGGTATACTGTGTGCCACCCGGGTCTGCGTCAGGAGGTCTCGGAGGTTGCGACATTGCGCTGGTATAATCTTCCCAGCTTGTCTGCGCTGAACCACCAACTGCCTGATACCTAACGCCGCGTCTTGTACCTCTAATGCGCACCAAGTCCCAGAACTTAATGCCAATCAGACTTCTCATGTGCCCATCGACGCCAAGACCACGCTTACCATTGGCAAACTCCATAGTAAGCATAATCTCTTTGGGCACGCGCAAGAATGTAACGGTATCGCTTCTTGCAGTTCTACCGTCACTATTCTTGCCCCCGAAGGTAACTTCCATAACCTGCCTAGACGGGTTGTAACGTACCTTCGTTATATGGCTAGGGCCTTCTACGTTAAACTCATAGAAACGGCCTGTACCTTCTGCCTTATCAAATGCTTCTTCAATGTAGTTAGCAACCTCCTCCGTAATTTCGTCGTTAGACATTGTACGAAGGCCGATTGCTTCATCTACATCGCCGCCGGGAACCCATGATTTCCGGCCGTTATATAATCTAAACTGATACAAACCATTCTTTTTTACATTCTGGTCGTACGCATCTTTATTAAATGCTGACCAACCGCCGGTTACGTAATCGACGGTTGCAGCTTTTTTACCTCTACCTGTTTTCTTTGTTCCAACACCACCACGCCACTCAAAGCCGGCGGCGGCATCATGCTTCTTCGCCTGCCGCTTCCACGGGGGCAAGCCCGCATACGCCGTCGTCGGCATTTGGTTATACCGTAGCGAGGTCGGTTATCGGGTCCCGGAGCTTTACGATGGTATAGGTATACGGATACTCGGTAAAGAGCGCGCCGCTTTCCTGATACGCAACGTTGACGCTATTCTTGGGATGCCTGATGCGGTTGCCATGCGTAAACGTGGCAAGAGCACCATCCGCCATATTCGGCGGCCCGACGATGATGCGCTGACTGAAGTCAATCTTCGCAATGAGCTCGTCAGGCAACGCGATGTCGTCAATGCTCGGAGGCGGCGATTTACCCCAGGTCTCCTGAATGAACTGCTCAATCTGCATTTCTGCATTGTCCCAGCAGTTATAGGAGATGTCGTCTTTAGGCCCGATAACAATAACGTCGGTCGGCATATTCTGGTCTTCCACAACTTCCTTGATAACGGAGTTACCAATCTGGTAGTCGTGGGACTTAATGCCGCGCTGGTACACGATGGGACCAGCCACAAAGTTATCGCGCAATACGCGCACGTTACCGGCTTCCTCGTAGGCCATCTGCTGACGAGTATACTCGTTCATCCAGATACCTATATCTGCGTACGGCACCGATGCTTTGGTCTGCAAGGCACCACGCATAATCGCGTCTATAATATGCTCATTCTGCTGCTGAACAACCCATGAACCGGCCTGCTCCTGTGAGAAGAGCAACCGATTGGGCTGGTCACGGAACGGCATATCGAGGCCGAGGCGGGTCTGCGGATTGGCAGGGTCGGTATACCATGGGAACAGGTCAGCGAGGCCTTCCATAGAACCAACGATTGCATCCGTACCCGCAGTGTACGCACCAGTTCCAGTGAACTGGTCATATACGCCCTGGAAGGGACCAGAAGCTACGGTGATAGCACCGTACGCCCAACTCTGCAGAATGGTCGGCGGCTGGCCAACAATTTCACGGTTCTGGGCAACTTCAAGGAAATCGCCATCTTCCCATGCAGACGTTGCAGTACCACAAGGAAGCAGCGAGAGCCAGCCAGCCTGATTGTCAAGCACGAGATACATCTCGGCTACATCGGCTGTGCCCCAAGGCGCTTTAGGCGTGCCCTGCGTTTTGATGAGCAACTTACCACGACGGAAGTTGCTGCTGAAAACGTTAATGGGCGTTTTAATAGTGAACGGTGTTCCAACGGTCGGCGCCGCAGCGACGTTGTCTACAGGGTTATAAGCAGGGTCGATATTCGGCGCGAGAATGGAAGCACGTATCTGGTGCACAACACCAAACTGGCCATGAATGGCGAAGTTCTTGAAGAGCGACGCAACGTTCACACGAAGGCTGTGCAGACGAACCGCATAGTCCCGTTCAAATGATGCTTGCTTCTTTTCAGTTTCAAGGTTAAGCATCATGTCAACGTCCATACCGTCCATTACAGAGCCGTACGAGGCGCGATAGATGCCATAAGCCAAGGAACCGGGTTTCACAAGCCCGACGTTCTCTTTGAATACCTGGCTGTTGAGAGAGCCACCAGAGTTGGTGACAGCCAACAGCATCCTGTACTCAAACTTGTCGTTGAACTCCCACTCACGCTTTTTGCTACGAATGAGTTTTACAACGTCTGACTGGCAGGGGAACAGACCATTCGAGAGGTAATCAAGAATGAAAATCTGCTTGTTCAAGCCGGTCAACTGGTCTTGGGTTAAAGGCATATCCTTTTCTCCTTCAGTTAATCTAACTGGCTATCCACCAGTCTGTTTCTATAGTTAGCGCTTAAAAACGCAAACTTCCCAATATCTTTGCCAAACTGTTGCTACTATTGCTTGGCTGTTTAATTCTACTATCGGATGCAACCATACGGTCGAGAGCGTTGGTCGGCGAACTTTCTTCACCAGCAGCTGGTCTAATGCCAAACATAGTTTGGAGCATATCCCAAGCGCCGTCTTTGTCGCCAGCTTCAACAAGCTTCGAGAGTGCCAGAATGTCAAAATCTTGGTCATCATTTGGTTCATCTGTAGTTGGCTCTTCTATAGCCACGTCCTCATCGTCTTCCACTGCAGGCACATCAACCGGTGGTTCATCTTCAGTAGGTTCTTCTACTGGCTCTTCAAGCGCGTCAATCGCACTTTGTTCTGGTTCGCCTTCTTCATCTTCATCTTCTGGCAAGACACCATTAGGCTCATCGACACCTTCACCATTTATTACTTCTTGCAATTCTTTAATAGCTTCTTCAGGCCATTCTTCAACAGGAAGTTCAGCCAAGTCAGGATTTTCTTCAAGGAACGCATCAATGATGCTGTCTGCATCGATTTCGTTAACCTCTCCAGCTCCTTCAGATGCGTCTTCGCTTCCGCGTATTTCGTCCCCGTCATCATCTACTTCGCCACCTTCAGCAAAACCAATAAGGCCGCCCTCTGCTGCAGTTACTGCAGACGGCGCAGCACCTAATTCTGGTGCAGGTATTTGCGCAATTAAATCAAGATATAATTGCCGTTCTACCTTTGAACCGCTGCTTTGAAGGCGTTTAAGAAATGCCTCAAACTTTTGTTGAAGTTCTGGATTTACGCCAAGTTTTTTCGCAGCAAGATAATCAGGTAACGTTTTGCTGGCATATTCAACATTTTTCTTCATCCAATCAGGCACGCCACCTTTACCAGCTGTAGCTGCATCGTATGCTTTTAATTCATCTACAGTAAGCTTCGGACTATATACAGGCGTAATCTTTTGCGCAATTTTTTCAGGATTATTGCGCTCATCAATTTCTTTTTGCTGCGTACCTGTAGGCCTTGGCTTATAATTTTTAAGCGTCATTTCTTCAGCTTCTTCTTTAGCTGCTTCTTTTTTAGCATCTTCAGCGCGTTTTTTACCTTCTTTTGCATAGTCATTTGCTTTTGGTCTTGGCGCATTTGTGCCAGGTATATTATCAGCTTTTGTTACATTGTCCATACCTTTTTTTGGCTGCGCATCTTTAAGCATCTTTTGTTCTGCATAGCGCCTTGCAGCATCTGTTGTCTTATTAGGCTTAACTTCTTCATTGCCTTCGTCATAACCAACTTTGCCACCGTCGGCATAACCAACATCACGATGATGCAGACCACTTAAAATATCACGTACTGCCATTAGAACATCCCCCTAACGCCAGCAAGAAGGTTAGGATTAACTTTCTTTACAGGTGTTTTAAGCCGCTGGTCAGAGGCCACTTTACGTGATTGCGCGAACTGTTGGAAACGTTGACGCATATTTTTAAGACGTACGTCAGACGGCACCATACCTTGTTCAGGCAAGGGAGGTGCACCAGCACCCATGTCAGGAGGTGCACCAGCACCCATGTCAGGAGGTGCACCAGCACCCATGTCAGGAGGTGCACCAGCACCCATGTCAGGAGGTGCACCAGCACCCATGTCAGGAGGCGCACCAGCACCCATGTCAGGAGGCGCACCAGCACCCATGTCAGGAGGCGCACCAGCAC
>LSPY01000014.1_pt1 | contig 36377 bp, 35 predicted proteins | sample 651311 | NCBI WGS metagenome assembly LSPY01 (sample SAMN04438312, study PRJNA306036) | termite gut metagenome | isolation source: viral DNA filtered from gut of termites from termite colony 1 | host: Coptotermes formosanus | place: USA: New Orleans, City park | collected 2013-06-21
AAATATATTTAAAATACCAGTATGATACTAGGTTCCTAGATACTTTAATGGGCCTAAAGAAAGAATAATTTAAATATATTTAAAATACCAGTATGATACTAGGTTCCTAGATACTTTAATGGGCCTAGGGAATTTTTGCTTGAATTGAATATATTTTTTCTTTCTTTCTTCTTTCTCTTCAAGCAGCACATATCACATAATTTCAAGCCTTGAATATATTTCTTTGATTTCTCTTTTTCAATCCACAGCAGGAATAGTGTACTCTCTTTTCCTTTTTTTAATTTTTATATATTCAGCTTTCTTTGGTTCTGTATTTCTATTCAAGTTGGATATATATTTCAATGACTTCCATATCTTCTCTCTGTTGCATTATCTTCATCCGAGTGGATACTTTCTATTACTTTGATATTATAATTCAACAGTGAGCCTGAAAATGCCCTTAAATTTGATTGTGGTTGGATATATGTTATTCTGTTTTTCTATACTGGTATGTTTTTATTCAAAATATTCCCTATACCCATTAAAGTACAAGGAACCTGATAACATACTGGTATTTTTTTAATATATTCAGCTTTCTTTGGTACTGTATTTCAATCCAAGCCAGAATATATTTTCAAGTTGGATATATTTTCTTTCAATTCAAGCAGCACATATCAATGACTTCCATATTTCAATTATAAGACACTTTCTTGGGTAAAGTGATACCAACTATCCATTTAAATATTAAAATCTCTCTATGAGCCTGAAAATGCCCTTAAATTTGATTATACACTTGGATATGTAATCTTGATTCAGTACCAAAGAAAGAAAAATTCAATTCAAATATCCGATTCAAGCAAAAATTCCCTAGGCCCATTAAAGTACTAGGTTCCTAGTATCATTATAGTATTTTATTACTTTTATTTTATTTCTTTTCTTTTTTGTATACCAGTAATCTAATAGAGTAATCTAATAGTTATAGAGGAACACTGTTCCTGTTGGAAGAGGAACACTGTACCTATTGGAAGAGGAACACAAGGAAAGAATATATTCAACTGAAAAAAATTACCACAGGAACACAAGGAAAGAATATATTCAACTGAAAAAAATTACCACAGGAACACAAGGAAAGAATATATTCAACTGAAAAAAATTACCACAGGAACACTCTTCATTTACGAACAGGAACACAAGGAAAAAATATTTCAATTTGAACAGTTATATCAGTACTCTTCAAAGTTAAGAAATTTACCACAGGAACACAAGGTATATTTGCACATTATCAATGCGTATGATAATATATCCCGACAGGAACACAAGGAAAATATATATTCAACTTGAAAAAATATCAGTACTCTTCAAAGTTAAGAAATTTACCACAGGAACACAAGGAAAGTTATTTAGAATTGAATCTAAATTAGAAAAATATTCAATTCAGCATAAGCAAGTTAGGAAAAAAAGTGAAAAAAACTTGAAAATTATTTGGATATTCGGATATTTATTTGTATATTTGCAGTACGAAACTTGGACAAGAAGTGAATAAGATATTAATTCCTCTTTCGGGTGCTTGTCCCACCTGATTGGGGAATATTTTTTGAAAATATTATGGGAAATAAAATAGAACTCACAGGAAACTTCACGATGATGAATCATTCAATCAAAAGATTGAAAGATACCAAACCTGTATATAATGAGAAGACAGGAAAGACAACAAAGCCGAAATTCACCACCGACAAGAAATTAATCTTGTGTAATCTGATTGAAAAATATAATAACTTCTATGATCAAGAAAAGAAAATTCCCACAAGGAAAGAAAATGAATATCATTTCCACTACCAACAAGTGAAATTGGCGGAAGAATTGGGAATGACAGACCGTGGTATAAGAAAGATATTGGATTTTCTTCAATATGAAGGATATATCAAATACTTTTCAACCAATAAAGAAAGATGTATATACAGGACGACATACATTTATATGAATATTCAATTCCTGATGGATAAACTGAAAGAAGTTGAATTGCCTGTTGTCGAAGAAAAAATTAAAATAGAAATAGAAATGAGAAAACAGGAAGAACAAAGTTCAACTAAAAAAAATAAAAATATGGAAGAAAAAGTTAACTCAAAGTGTGAAGAAATTATTCAAGAAGTGGAAACAACACAAGAGATGAAAGAAGACTTCAAAGAAGAGAAAGAAGAATTTGAAAAATATGACAAATATAATGAAACCCATAGGAAGTTATATGATTCGGCAGTGTTAAGAAAATACTATAAGGCATATCAAGACACAGATGATGATACTGAAGAAGAAAAAAGAGTAGGTAGAATTGTAGTACAGAAAATAAACGATTTCATAAATGAATACCCTAAATCATTTAGCATATACCAAAAAGACAGTGAAAAATTCAAAGATATTATCATTGAAACAGGTGGTAAATTCGTTGAAAAATTCGGGAGGGAAGCATATGACAATATCCGAATAAATCTATATAATGATGATGACAAAAAAAAAAATAAAATACAATTATGATAAAAAAGACAAAAGGAAAGAAGCATTAAAGGTATTATATGAAAAAAATATAACTCCTGTAATCTATCCAAGACAGACATCGTTGTCTCAATATGACAGGTTTTGGATATATATGAGAGATTATTATAGAATTGATGGAAATTTGAAATTCAAATACGATTATCATTATGAAAAACTATGTCCTTATATGTTAAGTTTGAGCAATGAAGAGAACATTGAACTCTTTGAAGAAATAAATAATTATTGGAATAATAAATGAAAGGTAAATTACCAATAGCACAATCAGAATATAATATTCAATGCAGTTGCGTTAAATGGTTCAAACTGAAATATAAAAATTATCTAATATTTTCTTGTCCGAATGAATCAACAAGAACCAATTCAAAATATATCAATTCGGGAATGTTGGCAGGTGTATCAGACCTGATAATATTATTCAACGATAAAGTAATATTTGTTGAAATGAAAACAAAAACAGGTACACAACGTGATACTCAAAAGATATTCCAAAAAAACGTGGAGAGATTGGGCTTCAAATATTATATATGTCGCAGCTTTGAAGAGTTTCAAGAGATTTGTAATTTAGAATCTGTCTAAATTAAAAAAAATATTCAACTGCATATCAATACATTAGCTATGAAAAGTGAAAAAAGTTGGTAATTTATTTGTGCAATTGAATATTTATATGTATATTTGCAATGTAATTCAGAAATTCTTTCGTTATATGTTTATGTAAGTAAACAATAGGTTGAAGTACAGCCGAATTTACGCTTGGGGAGAGCAGTTCATCAGAACACTCATTGAACCAAGAAGAACAAGTTACCAATTTTGTTTATACTGTTAGTATGTAAGGGTGGGATGGTGGTAAAATAATGAAAGAATGAAACATAATATAAACCATTGGTCAGAATGGTTCAAGTGAAAAAAAAAATCCTGTTAATGAGTGTACACTGACCTGTCCTCGTTAATGGGATTTTTCATTTAATAAAAATAAAAACGAAAGAAAGATGTACAAAAAATTATTCAAAGTTAAACAGCAGATAGGCAAGCTGTCAAAGAACGCAACAAATCCATTCTTCAAGTCCAAATACCTTGATTTGAATGACTTGTTAACAGCAGTGGAAGAAGTATTAATTGAATACGATATTCTCTTGCTTCAACCAATAGAAGGAAATAAAGTAAGAACCGAATTAATTGATATTGAAACCAATGACAAGATATATTCGGAATGTGAAATACCAACAACAAATGACCCTCAAAAATTAGGTTCTTCCATAACGTATTTAAGACGTTATACGCTTGTTTCTTTGTTGAGTTTACAAGCTATTGACGATGATGCTAATATGGCTTCAAATCCAAGCAAACAGCCTGAAAAATGGTTAAATGATAAAGAGTTCAATGCAATTAAAAAAAGGGTGGAAGAAGGCAACATTCCTTCGATGGAAAAAATAAAATTAAACTTCAAAGTGAGCAGGGAAATGGAAAATAAATTAATTAATATGGGTATAGTATGATGGACAAGGTTGTAGAAGTGAATCCAAGAGCTTTGCTGTACAGACCATATAAATTTATAATAGTATTAAAGATATGAAAGACGTAAAATTAGATGAAGAAATGAAGAAGTGGTTAACAACGTTACCATTGGAGGAATTGAAAGAAATATTCAAGGATGTAATAATGGAGTTGAAATGTGAATATAACGGAATTGAAAGAGAAGAAGATATTCAAGGTGAACAATAATAAAAAAAGGGGGATGTGTTGTCCCCCTCTTTTTTTTTAATTAATCATTAACCAATCAATCTTACATCATCACCGTAAATAGTAGAGAGCATATCACTAATTATAACACCATTGAAACCTTGCAATCTTGCATTTCCACTGTTATTTACAAGAGACATTAATATACCTTGCACCGATGATTCTCCTGTACAGGGAAATCTATTTCCTGAATTTGGAATCAGTCTGCCTATAATATCACTTACAGATGCAAACGGAGTACTGTCACTATCAACAACAGTAATAACCTCTCTATTACCCATTGTAGTAAGACTTATCTGATGTGCATAAAGTGATATGACAGGAATTGGAGGCGAAGGTAAATTATTCAAATAATAATCCAATGCACTCTCTGTTATCAATTCATCGGATGCTGATACATACTTTATGGTTGAATCAATCAATTGACCGTTTGGATTTGCTGAATAAGATGTTGATATATTTGCATTTAATCCTGTTCCACTACCACCTGTTGCAGGTAAATTAGTTCCTGCGGGGTCTGTGTTATATTTTTCAAGAATATTGTCAGGTGTCAGATATGTATTTGCTTTTATTATATTGGTTGAAATATCAGCAGTATTACCATTATTTACAATAATCCATTTGCCTTTACCGTCTGTGGCAATACCCAATCTTCCTATACTTGTTGAAAAATTAAATTCACTCCAAGTTACACCGTTATCTGTTGATACATCTGCAATATTACCAGTTGTCCTTACAGCAATCCATTTACCATTGCCGTCTGTGGCAATACCATATCTGTTTGCAGTTGCTGGAAATGTAAATGTACTCCAAGTTACACCGTTGTCGATTGATATGTCTGCAATATTAGTATTACTAACCCTTGAAGTAATCCATTTACCATTGCCGTCTGTGGCAATACCATATCTGTTTGTAGTTGCTGGAAATGTAAATTCACTCCAAGTTACACCGTTGTCGATTGATATGTCTGCAATATTAGTATTATTAACCCTTATAGCAATCCATTTACCATTACCGTCAGTTGCAATGCCATATCTAGCTGCACTTGTCAGAAATGTAAATTCATTCCAAGTTACGCCATTATCAGTTGAAATATCAGCAATATTACCACTACTCCTTGTAGCAATCCAAGTACCATTACCGTCAGTTGCAATGCCATATCTATCTGCACTTGTTGGAAATGTAAATGTACTCCAAGTTGCACCGTTATCTGTTGATACATCGGCAGTATTACCATTATTTACAATAATCCATTTGCCTTTACCGTCTGTGGCAATACCATATCTGTTTGTAGTTGCTGGAAATGTAACCGTACTCCAATCACTTGATAAATCTTCCTCCTTAACCGTTACATCCACACCATTGATATTGATTTGGTCTCCTGTCACATAACCTTCACCATTAGTTGAGGCTTGAACTTCAACAACAACATATTCATCCTTGTCAACAGCCTGTTTTACTTCTATATTACCCACTCTCTTGGCACTCAATGCCTTGTCAGTGGCATCAAAATTACTGTCGTCTATCATATTTTGGGCAACAGGAATTACAGCCCATTGACCATTCTTAATGCCCCTATATTGTTCATCATTTTGATAAGCATCTCCAAAGTCAGTATAGAATGAAGCATAAGCGCTTAGTCCTGGATTGATAGAACTTTGATTGTTTGCAAGATGCACCATATAAGTTTCAGTATAACCTTGTGTCTGATTTTCAATAGTTATACTGTTAGTGCTATCAGACCAACTAAATTCCAATATATCTCCGCTTTCTTCAATTGGCTGGTTATTACTGTCTATTAATGTAAATGTAAGAGCAGGTTGATAAACACCATTCGTAATAATCCTGTGTAGTACACCCATATTATCTTCAAACCACATTTGTCCACCATTGCTATCTTCGGTTGTATATATATAACCAAAGTTTTGTGTATTTTCATAGTTTGTTAATAAATATGTATTTTCGGATGGTTGAACAGTATACAGGTTTGTTGGCATAGATACGGTTACAACAGATGTAGTAAAGTTGTAGATGTTTAAATCAACCAAATCTTTGAAATCTACAAACGTTGAAGCTCGTATCTTGTGTGCATAATTATTACTTGAAGCTGATTCTTCCTGTGCAATGTAGAACTTATTATAATCAAAATTCCCAACCCAAAAATCAGTTTGGTCAGTCATTGAGACTAATATTATTTTTTGTCCACTTTCATAATAGTAAAACGCATCACCTGCTTTAATGTCTATTTTATCTGCTTCTTCCATTGGAAGATTTTTAAAAGGGGAAGAGGAGTTACTGTCATCTGTATAAGCAATTATCTTCTTGCCTTGTGGAGTATCAACCGTTATGTGAATATCATAGTTAGGGTCGTTATTGGTATTCAAATTTAAATGTATGGTTTCAGAACCTACTTCAACTTGATTATAAGTTGTTCCTGAAATATCATATTCATTCAATCCTATAATTTCGTGTTCAGTGGTATCGGATGCAACACCCAATATTTTTGTTCCTTCCCTTAATTCAATATTATCTTCATCATTAAATTTAACAACATCCGACAATTCATCTTCTATATCTTCAAGTAAATCATCCACTTCATCCTTTGTATAATAATCAGTTAAATCAATGGCGGATGAACCTATTTTCTCAAATGTCCGACTTGATTCAATCCAAAGATATTCATCATAAGGAGCAGAAGAACCAACCAAATATATAACACCGTTTTCACCTCTTGCAGGTAAAGATGAAACAACCCTTACTTCAAATCCGCCTGCACCTCCACCGCTTCCCACAGATATTAAATTGATTAACATCCCCTGCAATGCAGCATAGGAATAAACGGTTCCATTAACCTGTAAATTAGAGGCTAATGTTGACATTCTTGATATTGTATTGGTTGAGTTCCACAGAATGGTAACTGTTTCAGGTTCTTTATAGCTAACCCATAATTTACCATAAGGAATTTCGTGTGTAACATTGGGGTTGCGTTCTTCGATTAATTGAACGTAACCTGCTGTTGTGTTGATAATGTTCATATTAGTTATCTTTTATTTTTATTTATTTATTTCGTCTAACTTGTTGATAAAGGTATGAAGAATTAAGACTGTTCACAACTTGTTGATTCAACCTGCCAATTTGCTGTTGTATTCGGTAACGGACAATTCGTTAAATCACTTACGATTATATCTCTTGTTTGATTATATGTTGCGGAATTTGGATTATTATCCGTTTCAGTAACAGTAGCTTGACCATTGTTTCCATTAGCACCTGGATAAGGAATTTGATTACATACCCTTGAAGTTTCCACCCAATTTGGAATTTGATTTGGACAATCCGTTAAATCCTGTGTAACCGTTTGTTTTGTTTGATTATACGTTGCAGAATAAGGATTTATATCCTTGAAAATCGTTATTTTGTTTCCTGTGTTTGCCATATTTTTTTTATATTATATAATTTTTATTTCCAATCTGAAGGTATTGAATCATAATCATATAATGAAGTACAGTTATGGAACATACCCGAATAAGTTAAATTACTGTAAGTTGAATTAAGATAATTTATAACAGGTAATGCTTCACCTGTTATCTTATAACACCCATAAAACATATTTGAAACATACACTCCATAAGTAGGATGTTCTTTTATTTTTAATTTAATTACATCAAACATATCATTTACATTGAAAATCCAAGAATAAGGTATATTGTCTAAAAAATTAATTTGGAATATGCCTCTGACATTCCAAGATATATTATTTTGAACTCCGTTGAATATTGTAGCGGGAACAACAATGTCGGAAGTCCAATTCAAATTGTAATTATAACCCGATAATTGGAAAAAATTGGCAATACCCTTATTGTAACTTTGATTTGTTGTTATGTTTAACGTGAAATTATCATCAATTTCCCGCAAGTTAATCAAATTTTGTAATATTGAAATCGTATTTTCCGAATTTATGTTCAAATTTATGTTTTTTATTTTAACTATTGCATCATTTCCGTATAAGAATGAAGTGCTTGAATTGCTTAATCTTAAATTGCAGGGAGCATCTGCTCCTTCAACCGTTATCGAATAAATACCAGGTTGAGCATATTGTTTTGCGGAAGTATTTGTCCAATTATTTATTGTATTTGCACTTGTCTGAATTGTTGAAGTTGTTCCATCACCCCAATCTATTGTTACTGTCGATTTAGTTCCCTGAATCAATGTCGCAGCCGAATAATAAACTATATTATTATTATTTAATAATGCTTCAATGTCAAATTCAAAATAAGAAAGACCCGATGGACAAGTTACCAAATCCAATACTTTTTCCTGCTTTGTCTGATTCCAAGTTGAACTGTAAGGGTTTACATCCCTTGATTCTATTATCTTATATCCTGTATTTGCCATATTTTTAATTAACTGTAATATGCTGTTATTGTTATATTTGAATTTACCGTAAATGTGTAAATGTTATTCGTTGATACCGTGGTTCCCATATTATTTTGCATCCAACCAAACGTATAATTATTTGTCCCGTCAGTCCAAGTCAAAGGACAAGTCAATGTACAACTTGAACCGCTGTTATAGGTTCCACCACCTGTCAATGATGAATCAATCAATGAGTTATTCGTAATGAAATTAACTGTGTATGAATCAATTACAGGACAATTAGTTAAATCTGTCCTTGTTATTTCCTGAATACTTCCATAAGTTGGTGAATATACATTCCTGTCTTCCTGTGTTACTTTCGCTTCACCTGTGTTAACCATTGTACCTCCCTGATTTTCAGTTATACAAAAAACAGATATATCAACCCAATCAGCAGTCGTATCTTCTGGTGGACAATTGACAGGGTCATAAGTTATCGTTTGTTGTGTATCACCATAAGTGGGTGAATATTGATTCATATCTTCACTCCATACAATATAATTACCTGAAAATCCTTCCACATTACCTGGCATATATATTATTGTTTCACATATACTGTTAAATATCTGCCAGTCAGGAGTTGCATCAACCAACGGACAAGTAGTTAAATCAGCCACAATTTGTTGTTGGTCAGTCATATAAGTAGGTGATTTCGGATTTTCATCCGTATAGGTGTCTATTCTGTTTCCTGTCGGGTTTCCATTTCCATCCAATTCACACATTTGATTGGTCAAGACCCAATTTGGATCGGTTGAGGCACAGGTATTCGTATCAGTAACACATATCCATTTGGTTTGGTTATATGTAGGTGAATTTGGATTTTCATCCCTGTATTCCGAACAAAGTCTTCCTGTTAACATTTTTATATTTCTTTTTTTCTACTATTGGAAGCATTTTCAATATGTTTCAAATTTGGAATAAATGCTTCTGCCACTAACCTGTGTACTAATATTATAATTGTTCACAGTATTCATCTTCTTCCACCCATATTGGATTGGTTGAATTATCCGTATTTATTTCAGGCATTTCATTATATAAAATACCATAATCGTGTCCTGCATTTCGGTAGATGAATGTATAAGAATTTGCATCAGTGTCCAAAGTACCTGAATTGTGTATTATTTGATTCATCTTGAAGAAGTTATATTCTTCATTATCAATGAATCTCCATTTACCGTTCATATATTCAATCAAGACTTTGAAATTACCTGTCGTCAAAGGCAATAACTGTTCTTCCAAATTGACCGAATTGAAATTCATAGTAAATGTTAAAATACTTTCAATGAAAATACTGTCTCCTGTTCCATTAATTGCGGTTTGAGTTAAATTGGTCATATTCCTCATTCCGTCAAGCAGATATGCTGATGTGCCATTAGCAAGCGCAATGGTCAATTCATTGGCAAAGAGGAAGTCACAGTCATTAATTAAATATACCTGTCTTATACCTCCAATGGAAGTATCACATTTCTGTTCTATATTTTTATCTATTTTACAACAAAATCTGCTCATAAGTCTTCACAGTATTGATTACCTGTTGCCATCCACAATGCACTTGTGTCAACACCATTTATTATTATTTGAATTGTTTTTGTTTCCAATGGAAAATCATTGTGTGTAACTGTTATACTAAATGTCTGTGTAGAAGTTTGTTGTGTATTAACCGTTACATTCAAACCGTTTGTTTCCTTTATTATTGTCAATCCTGACGGAGTTGTAAAGGAATAATCCTGTGTACTTCCACCCTCTGCACTTACATTAATAAAGAATTGAGTGGTGGAATTTGGAAATGAAAGTGATGAAGGACATTTAACATAATATACGTTCACGGTCATTTGTTGCTGTTCATACGTATTCCTGTTTTGAAATTGAATAATATCCGTTCCACCTGCACTTCCTGCAATCACAGTTCCACCCGTTGTTCCCTGCCCATTTGTTGGATTTAATATTACATAAGATAAAGTATTTTTTATCTTCCAGGAATTGGTATTATCAGGTAAAGTTACCGTAAACGATGAAGAATTATTTGCAGAATAAAGATTTATTACTGATGGACTTACCGTTATAGTACCTGTAACATTTGGAGGACATAAAGTTCCATCATATATCCTTACAGGTTTACCGTCAAATGAAGCATTGGAAGAATAACTTCCCAATAAATTATATGTTGTTGAAGGAGTAATTCCATTATAGTAATAAGCATCCTGTTTATTTCCCGAATACTCACACAACATATTATTCATATCCAATGGTTGTCCTGCCGTATTTTGTTTAACTACATAACTTGCAATTACATAACCATTATTATATCCTGTACTTGTTTGCTGGCAATAACTTATCTCATATAATGGATTGAATATCGGGATAAATACCTTTGATTTCAAATCAAAATTATCCTTGTAGCAAGCAAGTAAAGGTACTTCATCATTATATTCAAATACAAGTTTGTATGAACCATCTGTTTCGGTTATATCCAATTGATAAGTTAAGGATGCTCCTGATTCCCAACCCATTAATCTGTAATGTTCAGCTCCATTCGGTAGAAATGCCACAAGGAATTTTGAATTAACCGCTTCATTTAGAATATCTTCAACGACAGGATATATGTTTGATAAATTAAGTGTCAAGGTGTGTGTATAGGCTTCATCATCATAATTCTCATTATAGGTAATGGAAGTACCTTCCACATAGAAGAATTGATTGGATGATACGATGGTTTCAACGATTAAATTATCGTCCCACCTGCTGTCATTTTCAAATATCAAATTCTGTACATCATCTATGTTATATATGTAGAGTACAGGACGAATACCACCTGTCAATAACTGTGTGTTACCGCAACCAATATCCGTACTTGAACCTGTATCGTTTATCGTTATATTTCTATTTAATTTGCACGCTAATGGCATATCTTTTTTCTTTATCTATAAAGGTAGTTGAACATTATCAAAAAATAATTTGGTTATTTCAATAAAAAAACGTATCTTTGAGATATTTATATATATTAAATAAATAACGAAAGATGAAAGAATTTAAGTGTGAAGTATGCGGTAAGTTATTTAGTGGCTATGGAAACAGAAGATTTTGTTCCAAATCCTGTTCCTCCAAAATAACAAATTTATCCGAAAAAAGAAAAAAAGACAGGAAAAGGATATGTGAATGTTGTGGAAAGGAATTTGAATATAAGAACAGCAATAAAAACCAAAAATATTGTTCATTAAGTTGTATCAATCAAAAAAACAGGACACAATATTGCCTTAATTGCAATAAAGAATTAACAAATGTACAAATCAGGGCAAAACAAACATACTGTTCGACAATATGTGCAAACAGTTCACCTGATTGTAATAAAAAAATATCAACCAATGAAAACGAATTGAACCTGTTTATTCAATCACTTGGTTTTACAACAAAAAAACATCAACTGAAAAATAAACAGGAAATTGATATATTTATACCTGAATTGAACATAGGATTTGAATATAATGGATGTTACTGGCATTGTGATAAACAAAAACCAAAAAATTATCATTATGACAAAGTAACTGCTGCACAGGAAGAAGGTATTAGATTGATAATGATTTGGGAATATGAATGGCTCAACAGTAACAAACAAATCAAATCATATATTAAGGCTCAACTTGGACTGTGTGAACACAGAATATATGCAAGAAATTGTCTTGTAAGAGAATGTAACTATCAGGAAATTAAACATTTATTGGAATATCATCAACAAGGAACAATAACTGCAACAAAATATATCGGATTGTATCATAAAGATGAATTGGTTTTGGCAATGTTATTCGGTAAACCAAGAAATACAAAAAATATCGAATGGGAAATATACAGGGAAGTATGCAAGGAAGGTTATTCAATTGTCGGTGGAAAATCAAAAGTATTCAATTATTTTGTCAAAACTTATAATCCGCAAACCATACTTTCTTTTGTTGACAGAAGTAAATTCACAGGAAAATCTTATCAAATAATGGGGTTTGAACTTGAAAAAATATGTGAAGCAAGATATGACTGGGTTTATAAAGATTCATTCATATTCAAAAAAAGACAACCTGTCATATACAAGGAAATGATGGCTTTATATAACGAAAATAAGGTATTCAGAGTATATGACAGCGGTAGATATAAGTATGTATGGAAACAACAAAAAACGCATAGAATTTAACATCTATGCGTTTCTCGATTTAATATTTTCGGATGAAACATCAAGGAGCAGGATTATATAATGCTGTTACAGTGCTCCAGTCTCTAACCATTAATGCGGGATTAGGTTGAGTACCTTGATACACAAAGGTTAATCCTTTTGCATCAGCTTCTGCTGTTCCGCTTGAATAAGAGAAATCAGCACCGCTCTTTAATCCGTTATCCACACCCAACACCCATACCTGATTGTTTTTATCCATTACGAAAATGGTAGCAGTTCCCAAGAAGAAATTCTTGTAATCAGCTAAAAATTCACAGTTAAGGTTTGGTATCAATCCACCTACAATGTGGTTAAATGCTTTCTGATCAGGACTTGCTCCAATGAACCCGTCAAAGGAGAAATATCCCGTTAAATCAGCTACATTTATCTCGTATGCGTAATCAGTACCCAAGTCAATCGTATCAATCATACAATCAGTACCCGAAGCAGTGAATGTGTGATTTATATCGTAATTGACAAATGCCATTTTCTTTATGCCTGATAAAGAAGTGTCACATATAGGGTTTACGCTTGTTTGAAACTTGCACGATAAAGCCATATCTTTTTTCTTTTTTAATTTTGTTATTAATTATACGTTAGGACTGTAAAGTACAATCTCATCGGAGAAAATATAAGTAGCATATAAACGATATTCTCCTTTCGCATACCATATATTTTCTGTCTTCAAATCAGCACCCTTAGCTACTCTCAATGTAGAAGTTTCAGCCATCACATCGGTTAACACACCTACATTTTCTCTTGAAAAAGCAAGAATCGTATTCAAAGGCATATAATTCAAAGCAACGATTTCGATATTCATATACCAAATACGGTAAGAATCACCATCAGCTGCAATTCTGAAATTAGGTAAGATTACATTTTGAGCATTTGCCACTTCACTTAAAGCGATTAACAAATAATCAAAGGTGTACATATCAACGAAGATATTAACTCTATATCTTTCAGGATTATATCTACCAAGACCCAATACGGATTTAGGAATTGCCTGATATACTTTTGCGATTTCTCCTCTTACATTTGAACTGTCAATAGTTACGGCAGTGATTTTATTTTCAGCAGGCATATCAGGATCAACCAATAATTGGTCGATTATACCTTCTTGAACACCGTCAACCGCATTACCATCACCACCCAATATGATTCTGTCAACATCGGCAGCCATTAAGTCTCTTAAAATCTGCATCAAAGCAGCTTCCAATCTGTCAGGGAAATCAAGGGTATTAGCACCGCCAGATAAAGCCATTTCAGACCATAAATTATCAAGTTCTTTCAAACATTTTTCGGTTTGTACCTCCCAATTTCTAACACTAACCAACTTGTCTGTTGCAGTTGCCACAGCTTGCGGATTCCACGAACAATCTCTGTTGTCTTGTTTGGTTACAGTATCGGCTTGACTTAATTTGTTTAATTTCAAATCTTTTGTTACATTTGGAAATATTCTCAAATAATTCTCATTGAACAGGTTAGCTTTCTTGAATGAAGCCACAAACCAATCTCTGAATATTTTCGGAGTATAACCAATTGCACTTGCATCTATTAAATTTACCATATTATTTATTTTATTTAGTTTTTATTTTGCTTACCGATAAAGGTATAACGTTTTTGTTTTGTTTTGTTGTTACTTAATGAAATCAAAAGCGGTTTTCTTTACTGCTGTTTGTTCCACTTTGTTTTTTCCTATCGGATTTGCACTTGGTAATTTACTTCTCAAATCTTCTGCTATCTTGATATTTTTATCCAATTTTTCAACCAATTCATCAATATAGGCTTTGATTGCAGGGTCAACCTCATATTCTGTTTCTCCAACAGTTATTTTTTCCAATTGAATAACTTCTTCTTCTTCTTTTTCTTCTTTCTCCTGTGCAATATTAGCTTCTATATTTTCAGCAGGTTTATTTTCAGTGTCGGCAGGTTTTGTTTCAACAAACAAACCATCATCCCCAATCACTAAAATATTACCGTCTTCCAATACATATTCACCTTTAACCAATACTTCATTCGTTAATTTATTGAATGTTTTACCATCTTGCGTTACTTTAACTTCATCGAATCCCGAATCCGTTAAATCATTTTTTACTTTGAATATCGTTTCCGTAACTCCCGAATCCGTCTTGTCATCTTCTTTCACTTCTTCGGCAACATCAATGCCTTCCTGAATGGATTTAAATGCCAATACCATTTTCTTTAACCAACTCAATTCTTCTTTATTGAAATCTACTTTTGCCATATTATTATTGTTATTATTTATTTTATTCATTTCCACTTCTATCTTCTCATCCATTATCGTCATAAATGCTTCGATGGACAAGCCTTTTAATTCACCTGATTTTATTTTATTCCAAACCTCATCATTATGTACCTTATATTCAATGCACATCGTCCCCTTTGGTACATCAAATCCGTATATTTTATTAATGTCGTCTTCTTCTTCATCATCCACCAACCACACACGGTTGCAATATATATCTTGTTCCAACACATCCGAATAATCCAATTCATCATTCGTAAATGTAGGGTGCATAACGGTCACATTATTTTGTCTTTGATTCAATATGAAATTAACACATACATCCTCAATCGTTTTTTCGTCCCACTCTATCAGAAATTCATAATCATCCTTTATTCTGTATATCTTCTGATTTGGAATCAATACAGGACTTACGACAATCCTCTTTTCATTATCGGATGCAAATTTCAATACCTGCTTTTCATTATTGAAATAAATAAAATTCTTTTCAATCGCAGGAACATCAACAAAGGATATGGCTGCCAAACCAAAATCATCTTCATCGTATATTACTTTATATAAGGGTAATTTCTTCTTCATATAGCACAAATAAAGGTATGTTATTCGGTTATTGTTATTTTTATCTCATCTTTTGCAGTTAAAAGTACCTCATATACGTTTTCAAATGCTTTTTTGGAATCAGTTAATTTTCCTGTTATCGTATTGAATCCGCAAACCAAACATCCATCCGTAAATTCATTGGTACAATTACACCAACCATTTGTTTTTGAAAAACATCCGTGAATCAATATTCCTTCATATCCGTCCACATTCAACAATCTTGGAAGATATGCCTTGCAATAGGACATATAATAACTGTATGCACTGAATTTGGGTGATTGTATCTTCAATGTAACCGTATAAGTACCTGTCGGTATTGCGGTATATTTAGGTTGTTTAATCCTTTGTATTTCAGATAATTTCATTCCCTGTTTCAATCCTCGTGAAGTATCTTCCAACACATCGCACAAATATACATATCCTTTTATATCTTTTGATTCATTTATGTGTAATCTTGAAGAAGGATAGGAATCAATATCACAATACAATCTTGAAATCGTATAGATTGATTTCCTTGCTATTCTATTCAGTAACAGTTTCATCACTCTTTGTCTATTTTTTTATTTATCCATTTCTCGAATAATTCGGTCAATATCTTGTATCCTACCAAGGAAGAAAATCCTGCAATACCAAACAATACAATATCATTTTGTATGAATTGCGAAGCTATTGAACCGCAAAGTATGGATGTTGATATGGATATTATCGTTTCAACAAAAAATTGTTTCCACGTATTTTCTTTTGAATCGTTGAAAAAACGTATGAATGTGGCAAAAATACCTGCCGTAGCAAATAATATCATTATATCAATCAATTCCCTGTATCTATTTAACATATCTTATCCCTATTATTATTATAATTATTATTATCAACCAAATGGTACTTGGTAAACCAAATTAACATAACAATTCCTATTAGACTGAATATATGTTTCATCAGGACAATATATTCATTATTATATCTTATCAACAACAGATTGAATGTCAAATCCAAAAAAATAAAAACATAAAATAATAACCTTTTCAACATTTGCTACATTTTGTATTATTATTAAATCTCGGAAAATAAATCTGATAATCAACTTTGGATGAAGTGTCTATAACCTCATCGTTAAATTGATTACACACACAGTCATTAACAGGATACCACAAGGGATGTCCGCAAGTACATAAATATTTCAACAAATCCGTTTTACTTAAATCAGCCAAATCCTCCGTATTCTTAATGTAATCACCCAACTCCTTTTGTGTCAATGATACCGAATTATCAGATGATTCTTTGGTAACTCCCTTATCCTGAATTGAATAAGTTAATCCTCCACGTAATCCCAAGTATTGTGCCGATAATGCAAGATAGGGAGCTATTTTAATTAACAATGCTTTGTCTTCATCGGTGAGTTCATTATTGTTTATTGCATTTTGAAGATATTCCAATAGAACAGAACCTAATATTGGTTTCAAATGAAATTGTTGTGCAAGTACAACATAAGGAAACACCTTATCTATACCCACACCCCTTGAAATATCTGAATATAATTTCAAGAGGGTTTCATTAATTATTATCGTATTTGTCAGCTTCGTATAATCTTGTGCCATATTGTTATAAAGGTATTTATTTTATTATATTGTGTTGCTTCCCGCATAGTCATTCACCCTTGTCATTCTTTCTTGAACAGTTAATATATCAGTAACTGCAACAACAGGATTGAAATTTATATTGGACAAGGAACTGTCTATTTGCGCCTGTACGGTTTGTGTCTGAATTGCTGAATTAATCGTATCCACATTCAATCTTCCACCATTCGCCAACTTGTTTTTCATATTATTTACAACAGGAATACTGTCAGCATTAATTGCTTGAATGAGAGGTAAATACTTCTTTGTTGATTTTTTATTCACCACAAATTCACCCCCTTCAACTTCAATGTTGTTGAATCTTCCTGTTCCTTTAATTCCACCTTGTGAATGGGATTTACCTTCCAACACACCCCCTTCTTCCAACTTGCTCATTTGAGAGGCGATGATACCTGTTTGAATTGCACCCATAGCTCCAACCAATGCAGCCATAACGAATGATAAAGGTGGAGGTGAAGAACTTAATGCCTGTGTGATACCAACAGCCGTATTGATTAATCCCGTAATCATCTGTTGTGCAAATTGAACTTTCTTTTGCTGTTTTTCTTTCTTTGCAATATCCTCTTCCAGTTTTTCCTTTTCCTTTGCAGCCTGTTTTTCAGCCTTTTGTCTTTCAACCAAAATACCCTGTTCATCAGCCATTTGTTGCTTCAATTCTTCAAATCTTGCACCGTCTGCATTTTGCATTTCAGATTTGATATTATCAATCGCTGCATAAGATTCTTCCACCTTTGCCACTGTTTCATCATATCTTTCGGTAACTCCGTCCAACTGTTCATTCAATGAATCAATGGATAATTGCATAATGTCTGATATTGAACCGAATATCGCTTCCACACCTTTATTGGCTACTTCACCGTATTTCTGTGTAACTTCCGATACAGATTTCCAATAATCCTGAAATTGGGATTTTGATTTATCAGCCCATTTCTTTTCACTTTCCAATGCCACAACATATTGTGCATCCATTGCCTTGATTGAATTTTCCTTGTCCTTAACCGCCTGTTTATAATTGTCTGAATCCTGACCGTATATTATGCCGATGTCGGAAATCATTGCATCCCATTCAGCTATAATCCCTTGTCTTTCAGATGAATCAGGTTTCAATGAATTAACCAAATCCCTTGATACTTTTAATCCTTCTTCAATTTGACTTGACCATAAGTCCTTGTCAATCACCGTCATATTCATACCAATATCCATTTTGGGAGGTTCAATCTTCAAATTCTTCAATGTATCAATTTGATTCTTTATTCCTTCCTCTGTGGATTTGAGATATTCCTTTTGATTTTTTAACAATAACTCATTCAATTTGGATTGTTCTTCCAAAGCATAATCGGAATATTCCTTCTGCTTCTGTTCCAACTTGATATTGTATTCTTCGGTTACTTCATCTATCCTTTTTGCATAATCCTCTTTAAGTGAAAGTGTTGATTGTCCAAGACGTTCAGCTTCCTTGATTATTTTATCATATTCTTCCTTGATTTTCTTTAATTCACTATCCAATTGCTTTTGAATCAATTGCTGTTCAAGGTTGTTGATTTCTTTTATCTTACCTAATTTAAGATTCAACTGTTCATTGGTATAAGTATTTAATTTGGATAGTGAATCCATTTGTACTTTCAACCGTTCACGGTCATTGGAATCAATTAATTTATTTGTATCCTGTTCAATCTTGACGATTTGTTCATTCAACTTCTTAATGTCATCCTTTCTTTTTTCATTTAATTTCTTTGCTTCTTCCGCTCTTTTTTCCGCTGCTTTCTTTGCTTCTTCCTCTTTTTTTTCCTTTTCACTGTTTTGTTCTGAAATAATGGAAAGGGCTGATTCAACCTGATTCATTAAATCCTTGTCAGCCTTGTCTCCCAATTTCTTTTGTTGAAGATATATATTTTCAAGTTCTTTCACATAATCTTTACCGTACAATCCAAGTGATTTCAGAATTGAATCAAACATATTTTGTCTGTCTTCCTTATATTTCTCACTGTTCTTGTATGCGTTTCCATTCACTTTGGTTTGAAACTCAATTTCAGTCTTCAATCTTTCCGTATTTGCCTTTTCTTCAATCTTTTGAACTTCTTTAAGATGTTTTGCGGTTTGGTCTTGATAATTGGAATTATATTTATCCGACACATTCAACAATTCCTTACCACCTTTAATTGCCTCATCCTTGGCACCGTTAAATGCTCCTTTAACAGCACCTATTATTCCATCTGCCTTGAATCCGTCAATCATTCCCTTAACTCCTGCAATAGCAGTCTTAAACGGTAAGAGGAAATAATCAGTTATGGTTTGCCCCACTGTCTTTACAACTGCAATTATCTTGTCAAATGCACCTCCCACATCATTTAACGGCATTATCGTTTTTTTAAACCAACCGACAATATCTTCCCAATAACCAATCAACAGTCCAATGCCCGATATAAGCAACAGTATAGGAATGGTCTTCATTGCAGCAGACAATAATTTTGTCGCACCTGTTGCAGTGGTTGTTGCAGCGGTTGAAGCAGCAGTAACAGTTGTATTAGCAACAGTTGCAGCAGTTTCTGCCCCTGTCAACGAAATATTTTTTTTCTTTTCCAATCCCAATAACTCCAATGCCTTGTGATACAGTTTATAAGACATCGTTGAATTATCTGTTAAACCTTGTGATAATTGTTGCAAAGAATTTAATGTGGTTTGAACTGCCATTAATTGGGACAATGATTCTTCAACCTTTTTATTTTCAATACCAAACATTTGCATTGTTCCTGTATATAGTCCAAATGCGCTTGTAGCAGTTTTTGCAATGTCGGTTACATTTTTAATTTGTCTTGAATCATCGGCAAATCTTTTTATTTCAGCCCTTGCATCTGATATTGAATCCACTAATTCACCTGCTCTTCTGGCAAGTTCCTGAAAAGCCTCATCAGAAGGATTAACACCTTGTGAAAGCATTGCAGCCATTTGAGCCTGCATTTCTTTCAATTCACCTTTCATAGATTTGCCGACAAGTTCATAATTACCAACCTGCCTGTTGAATTGTCCGAAATCTTTTTCAGCCTGCAACACTTTTTCGTTCAAATCAGCAACTTCTTTGGTAACTGCCTTGAATGAATCGGATGACATATCAATACCTGCCAATTCTTTTTTGGCGAGTGAAAGTGCATTACGCAATTCACTTAAAGTAACGTTTGATTTTTGTGTAGTTTCCCTCCAATCATTCTGTGCAGCCAATTCATCCTTTAATTGGTTTCTGTATTCTTTCTTTGCGTTGTTTAATGCAAATTGAGTTTCAATCGTTTTCTTTTGTTCATCGGTCAAATCGGTTGTCAATACAATATTCCTTTGAATCTGTTCATTGGATTCACTTTGTACCGTATTATTTTCCTGAATTGCCTTAACGGATTCCCTTAACGTATCTATCACATCCTGTGTTATCAGTTCAGGACGTTCTTTATTCGTTAACGTATTATTTAATTCATTCAGTACGTCATTAAGAGTTACGATGTCATTCTTCGCTTCATTAACTCCTTTCAGTTCAAATATGTATGTCTTCTTGTTATTAGCCATTTGATAATAAGTTTAGTTTGGCTTTTTGTTTGCCGTTTATGTTATGTCCCTGTATGGATAAAGGCTTGTAAGTCGAATTGTTGAAACTTATAAGGCTGCTTGTATTTATATCCGAATATTCTTTATTAGATAAATAAACAGGTAATGTAAGTTGATAACTGCTTTCTATATTAATATCAAAGAAGTTGTCTATCAAGTCATTCGGATTGATAAATGTATATACGTTATTGCTGTTTATTATACCTAATTGGTTGTAAGCCCTTAACAGTTTTGCATCGTAAGTTAATGAATTAATATTTTTACTTGCATCAGGTGATATTATATTATTCGATGATTTATCACGATAAAAAAATGCTTTTGGTATCAATACAGGAAAATCCAATACATTATTATTGAAGTTAAATTCAAGACTTATATAAGACAATGCAGGTTTGTAATCTGATATATTTTTCTGAATTGAAAGAGTAGTCAAATAAAATAATCTCGGTTTACTTTTAATCGGAAGTTTCTCCAATCTTGCACTTTCATACGATTTTGCATAAATACTGTTATTTGCTATGATTGGAACAGGATACATTCTTGTAACTCCGTTATAACCTCCAAACCCTGTCTCCTTATACCAGCAATAAGACCATAATGACTTCTGATTCGTTATTTTTCCGTCAATACTCAAATCATTAACTATCTCATATCTGCCGTTATACATCGTTACATTATCCCCTGGAAGTTCAAATATAATTTCGGGATTGTTATATCCGTATTCATTTTTATCGTAATCAAATTCAAATGAAAATCCGCCAGGAAAATCAATACGTTTGAATGATGCTTCCTGTCTGTGTACTTTGTTACTAAAATCAATCACTTTATTAATTTGAGTTTCCTGCTTGGGAATATAATCAATATTGAATACATTATTTCCCTCACTTGATAATGTCAGGTTAAATGTCTTGATGAAATTGTTTACATAATCTGCAACCGTAATGTTATCAGGCAACAAGGCACTGATGTTGGTAGGTTTAACTTCTTCCAAATCCTGTTGGCTTGGAATACCGTTCTTGATGAAATTATATTCCTTATCACTTGTCACCAAAGTCAAATCCAATTCCCAATCCAAATTTGTATTCACAAATCCTGTGGATACACTCTTCCAATCATCACCTCCCGAACAGCAATTTGCCTTGTCAGCTTTCTTTAATTGAGGTATTACACATTCCAATTGAACGGATTCACCCTTCTCCAACCAACACAAAGAATAAGATTCACCTGTGGCTACATTTTGATTTAATACTCTTGCAGATGAAGTATTTAATCCGCTTATTTTATTGGTTGCAGGTTGTGGACTGTTAACCCACTGACATTGTTTGGTAGTACCGATATTATCAGGAATTTTGAAGATGTAATGATTGTTGTAATTATATAAACTTCCTGCACCGTGAACAACTTCCGCCTGTTCCAATGAATATCCCACCGTATTTGAATAATTATTATCGCAATTCCTTACATACCTGTCGCCACATAAACCACAACCCCTGTCGTTATTTGTCACCCTGTTTATCGGGAAATAAATCCTGTCATTATTATCACTGTCATAATTGCTTACATTCGTATAGGTGAATCTTGGTTTGTTCAAACATATTAAAGAATTATTCTCCTTGGTACCGTGTTGATAAGTCAATGATGTGTTAAAATCAGCATAACCCCATCTAATACAGGTAATTAAATCATTATAACCTAACGATGTGTTCCTTATTCCCATAGAATCACCGTTTGCTGAAAATTCATTGCCATCCTGATAATTCAACATTAAATAGGTAGTGTTTACAGAATACCAACCAATATTCATTTTAGGTTTGATATATGAACCTGTGTTCTGATTGTTAAATATTTTACCTGTGGAAGGAAGAAATCCGTTAATTGAATAATATCTTGCATCCTGTAATGGTAATCCCCTAAGTAGTTGTAATTCAAAAGGTGAATTAAATAAATCACTTCTGTCGGCACTTGAATTTGTTCCTGTTACATCAATTCTACCTGTCTGTGTCCATCTGTTGTTTCCTGTATTCGGATAAGTTAAGGTTGCTTGCATCCTGACCTTGTACCAACCTGATTTATTGATAGTTATAACATCCTGATTATTTTCGTTGGTAGTAATCATTTTGTATTTGTCATCTTTGAATGAAATAACTTTATTTTTTGTTTTTTCCGATTCTTCCCCGACTAATATTAAATTGTCCTTTGCCACAGTAACCGATTTCATATCATCAAATTGTGATATACCGAAATCCTGTGCAAGCAATGAAGTATTGCCATTATTACCATTTATACGTAATTTATAGCTTCCTTTCAATTTAAGAACTTGGGGAGAAAATCTCACTTGATTAAATAATGTGTCATCCGATTGTGAATAAGACTGATAGAGTAATTGAAACTTTTCATCGTTGAATATATTTCCTTTAACGGTGAAGCCTGCATCAGCAAAACAATCTTTAATTATTCCAAGAACGTTAAATGCAGGGAAAAGATTTTCAGCAGTTAATCCTGTCTTGTCTATTGACATATATTGGGTATCGAAATCGCCGTATTCTGTTTTATTTTTGGTTGTTCCATATATCATATACGGAAATATCATATAATATTTATCAATGTCAAATGGAATTAAGGGTAAAGCATTTTCCTGACTGACATCAGCAGGGGAATTATCATTGCAAGTATTTATGATTGGAGCGAAAGGGTCAAATATTGCTTTGTTTATCAACGCATAATCATATAACGTATTCATCATAGCCATTCTACCCTGTTTAACTCCTCCTGTTACAAGAGGAGGAAATGGAAGAATGTTATTCATTGTCTTGTCACCGAAGAAATCATTCAATTCTTTCTTGTTGGGTTCATACAGGTTGCATTTATAGTAATTATTATCTATTTCATTAACAAGCAATTTACCTTGAAAGATAATAATTTCATCCACATATAATATACAATCATAACTATTCTTGAACTTTGAAATAACATCAATGTCGTTTTGAAATGAAAAAATAGAGTTGTTGATATTGGTCGTGGGAATATTTATATTATAACTTAAACTTGTTTTATTTAACGACAAATCTTTAATAGACCTTAACTCCTTTGTCAAGATTATATTTGTCTTATCATCCAATTCAACCTGATAATCAATGTCCTTCCTTATGTATAATTCTATTTTCATATTTTTTCAATAATTTAATATTTGGTCAGCATACCTGAACTCCATAGCCACCCTGTATTTATTTTTCTTCTCATCCAATGTCATATCCATTTTTTCAGGTATAATATTATTATTATGGTTATATCCGTCTAACACATATACATATTTACTGTCAGAAATTTCAAGTAATTTATTTGCCTCTTCTTTCGTAATGTATTCAGTTGTAGCCCTATACGTATTTGAGTGTTGTTTTATTTTAATTATTTCAACATTTGGGTTATGCCTGTTTATTTGCATTAAAATGTTGTTGGTTGTATGAGTTAGTGTTTCACCAACTTTGTTTATCTGTTCGATGTTGTATAAGAAGTTGAATGATTCCATTCCCCCCATTGAATTTAAATAAAAGACCTCAAAATTTTTATTGCAACTCGGATTGATATTATATCTTACAGGTTCAATCAAGATTTCATTATTGTTTATATCCAACACATTCACCAATGAATATCCCACCTGCTTGTTATAATTTGTTTCAACATCATTTATATTCAGTTTGAAAGTTAAATTAACTATTATATCAGAACTAAAACTAAAATATATTGGTGAAGAAGTAATGGTGGTTATATAAACCCCTGATTCGGTATAATACTTTGTACTCATCGTTTTAATTTGAGTATCAGGTGTTTTCAATATTGAAATTATACTTGTTTCATTATAATTATATCTCTTCGGCGTTAAATAATCAAATGTCAAATACCTTACCTTTGAATTTGGGATATTATAATCGTATAAATAGACTTGTTCAATCGTATTATCATTAGAATAATCGTATCTTTCTGTGAATATTCCTGTTTCCCTGTATGATAAACTTGTCGGTAAAATGTAATAATCCGTTTCATTATAAATAACAGGTGTAATCATATTATTCACAATCGTATAACTTGTTTTTATTCTTACGTGAATCGGATTTACATTAAAAGAAAATCCGCTTGATATATCAAAATTGTATCTTTGCGTATTAATGTATTTATCTTCAATTATTGTCTCCCATTTATTATCATTCCACCACTCCTTCACCAATGTTATCTTGCTGTTACTGCTGTTACTGCTGTTACTGTTGTTACTTGGGTTTGATATTGAAACAGTTATGTTTGAATTGGAAGAAGATATATTATAATTCCTTGAATTGTCAATCAGGAATGATATTTTATTTGATTGTGTGTCGATTGAAAAATCGTAAAATATATTATTCAACCTCAAACATTCAAGTAAAGAAATAAGTACGTTCGTAACAGTTCCTGACGTGTTGAAAGTTGATTTTCCTATGATACCATCATTTGTTCCAACCAATTGTAAACCAACCCATAAGGTGTCATCGTCATCGGTTATTTTAATCGTTACAGCCCCTGTATTATTAATGGTAAGAATCTCCGTATTGCTTATTTTGAAAAATGGATTTATTTTTTTCTCCAAATTGCAATCACCTGTTGCAGCCAATATTTTCATTTTATTATTATCTAATTTTAATTATTAAAAAAATCATCCAAATCCGCTGTAAGAGTTTCAAACATTGAATCGAAATAATCAAATATACTTTCATCAATTTTATTTAATGCCTCATCCATTATCGGTCTTGCACTTATACCATAGACATAAATTGAATTAAGGATTTTCCATATCGTATCATTATCCGTAGGTATTCCTTTTCTTGCTGCCCATCTTACGATAACATCAGATGAAACCCACACACCAGGTGGAGTTCCCGATTCAATATAATCAATGTAATCGTTTATCAGCAAAGTAATTATTTCACCATTCTCTTCACTTATTTCCAATTGATTATATATATCAGAGTCAACCAATGTGTTTGTTCCTGTTTTATCATTAATGCCCTTGTCGGATTCCATAATGAACTGCACACATCTTTTGATTTGTAATAATAACAAGTCCAATTCTTCTTTCATAATTTAAAATCAGGTAATTTATATTCAAAAGTATCAGTACAACTTTCAGGATTATTTAAATCTATATCAGGTAATATATTATCGGTATTAAATTCTTTATCAGGGTCAAAATGATTGTCCGTGTCGCAGAAATTGATTGGATTCTTATTGGATAATGTTAAAGAAAGTCTAACACCGTCCGCATTGTCATCAAACCATTTCGTTAATGTAAGTATTGAATAATCAACCACATTCCATTCGGATTCATCATTGTCGTCTTTGTACATATTTTGAATCTTGGATAAGAAATTATATGCCACATTCTCCATAAGTGATTGTATGTCTATAACAGTAGGTTGTTTAACATTATAATTTTCAAGGTTTTGTTTGGTTGCCGTGAAATCTATATTAACCTTATAATGTATGATGCCTGATTGTGTCATCATATAATTTGTGATGATTGGTTGTTCAACAAATACCAAAGGATATTTATCATAAGGTATTCCCGCTTCCTTGTCAGGTAAAGCATATTTGAAACTTTTTATCAGTTTGTGCGATTTTGATAAATTATATAGTAATTCAATGAGTGATTTTAACATACTTTATATTTTACTATAAAGGTAGTTATCTACTGATGAACGCTATTGGATTGGTAGTATTTGATTTAATGTTTTCTTTGGCATAATGAGCCAGTGCAGCACCTATGACAAGGTCATCGTGTTTACCTTCCTTTGCCCCATAAGTTAATTTTCTTGTTTTCGTTAATTTATAAATGAAATAACCGAATTGTTCTTCCAACTCTTTTGTATTAAACCAAAATTCTTTTTTTTGTATTGCCAGGGCAAGTGATTGAATATAATCATTCTTTGTTTCATTGGTGGTGGTGAAATCTTTTATTTTAGTTGAAAGATTTTGGTACAATTTTTTCCTTATTTCATTTATCATCGGATCACCCACACCGTTGTTTTCCATATATCCACCTGTGATATTGGTTTTATTGTTATTTAATATTTTTGCAATTTCATCGTATCTTACATCATAGTTGCCTTTTAGCGTATATTGTTTAATTTGATTCAATTCATTGATTAATGTTAATACGGTAGCATCAGTTCCACTTCCCGAAAAGTCTATGGAACACCACAGTTTGGTATTGAAATTAAAATCATAATCTTTTTTACATTCTTCAAAACCTATAAAATAAGTAAGTGCCGAATCAAGGAACTCACACATAAACTCCTGCTTGAAAGACATTTGTGGCATTGATGTCTTTAATTCTTCAATTTGTTCGGGTGTAATAAAAGCATCATCATATACGGTCTTGTGGATGTATTTATATTTTTCATTCGTTAATGAATTTTGATATAAGTTCCAAAACAAACCTGTCTTTCCCTTTGGGGTTGAAATGAAAATATATTTTTTTCCCTTTACTTTCATTGTCGGTAATATAATATCATTCCACACATCCTGTCCGTCAGATGTATATTCCCTCCAACTTCCAACCTCATCACCGATTATATGTGTATTCGTATATCCTCTTAATGTCTCAATGGCTTCTATCGAATGGAATTGCAATATGGAACCGCTAATTGATTCTATCATAAGTTTGGTTCCGTTTTTATTTTTTATTAAATTCTTCGGCAATATCTTAATTATATCCTGATAGAATTTATTAGCTAATTTGAAAGTGGGAGTGATGTAGGATATGAAGTTGCCATTTTGACATAACCATTCTATACTCAATAGTTTACATAATACGGATTTACCCTGTTGTCTTGAAATATTACCAACAACAAAAAGGCAACTATCATCTTTAGCTGCCTTATACAATTCTTTTTGTGTTTTTGATAATTTAAGATTCTTCGTCTGAACTTTCATCTTCCAATTTGAAATCAATTGTTATGTTATGTTTCATTTCCACAGGGTCGTAACTTCCTGTTATTTTACCCAGTTCTTTCAAAGCATTTATTCTTGCCATATTATCATTCTGTGCTGTTGCATCTTCATAAACTGAAAGGAATCTATTGAACAGCAATGCCCTTTCTTCCTCTCTCTTTTCTTGAAGTTCTGTTTTACATAAATTATAGGCTTGGGAAATCCATTCATAGTATCTTTTAATGTTGCCAGTCTTTACATTTTCAGGCACTCCTTCCAATGAACCATTCTTCAACTGATTTAATATTTCATATCTTGATTTTCCGTTGATGATGTGTTGCCATATAATGTTGATTATCATATCGTGGTCGTATTTAACGTTTGCCATTTACTTTATTTTTTATTTCATTATTTTTTCGTTGAAATTCCATTTGACTTTCTTCCGCATCCTGCTTGTTAATCAAAAATTCCAAATGGAAAAAAACATCTATTATATCCAAATCAAGTACCGTGTTTATATTCAAATAATTTTCATTACAGAATGTCCAAATGATTGTGTACCAATAGTATGAATCTATGAATTTCCTGTAATCGGAGCTAACGGGTTTTTTATTGATTGAAGAATTGAATAATGTTTTGAAAGATTTTTCAAAATCATCCCTCTTTTTAATAAAAAAAAAATCATACCCAATCCTTCCTGTGCGGATATATTTTCAAGTTGTAATAACCTTTCTTCATATTTCCCATCATATTTTTTTCCCTTCTCATTTAATATAATTGCCAGCAATTCAAGATACATCAATTTATTTCCCTTGTCGGTAATAGTCTTGTCCATATCTATATATTGTCTTAAATTAAATTCGGATGGGGGAGTTACAATATATTCCTTTCCATTTAATATTACCTGATTTTTAATTAATTCAGGTTGAATGGTGTATATCCATTTGATACTGTCTTGAAGTTTATTGTATAACCCTATCGGAAGGTTGTATATATCTTCTTCACTTAGATTGGTTAATTTGGATATAATGGATATATTGTTCTTCAACATATTATTTATGTTCAATCCCTCATCCTCACTGTCTGTGGGTAATAAATCATAAAATATATCACAGTATTGCTTCATCGTTATTTCTGCAAATGATGAAGGAATATCAAACTCCATATTATTTAAGATAAAACTTTCCATTCCCTTTTCAGATACCAATCCAATTTATTTGCAGTTATTTCTTTTGTTTCCCCATCCTTCTCAATTTTTATCGTTTCGATATGTACAACTTCTATATTGTCAATATATCTGCCTTCTTCTATTAATTCTTCTGTCGGATTTGGAATAACTTCTTCTGTTTCAACAGTATCATAATCAATTCCTTTGCGTTGGAAATACAATTCGGCATATTTCACATAATTTTTAATTCCAACAAGAAACTTTGAATTGCAGCTTCCGCAACCGCTTGGTTTCTCATTTGTTCCCTTGATGAAATTATATACTTGAACTACTTTGGATAAGGGGAAATTCCTTTGATTTTTGCTCCATTCTTTGATTAATTCAACTCCTGCCTTATATTTCTCAATCTCGTAGATTGCACTTGTTGCGAATGATATTGCCATATTTAACCTTTTTTTATTATTATTGTCGTTATTATTGTTCCAAATGTACCCCATATAAGATACATTGGTGTACTTATGTAGGATAATGTTACATAAATAAAGGTACTTAACCATATATTTGAACATAACCAGCAGGAGAAGGGTTTTCTATTGAAAAATTCTCCCAACTGCATAATGTTCAACTTAAATGAATGTGTACTTATATACGTGGTGAACAGTGTCAAAAATGAAAAGAATATCACTGATATAAATTGAAGATAATCAGGAATTAAGTTTGTTGTATTCATATTGTATTCTTTGATTACTAGTAACGAATTTATTTATCTTTGAAATTATCAATCTTATCTTGTTGTGATTTTCATTCAACAGTTCTGCCATATATTTAGTGGTGAATCCCTTGTTATTTGACTTCAATCTCTTGTAAATCAAGTATATATCAGCATCTCCATCATCAAAATTATTATTCACTTCTTCGGATATGATTTCAAACAGGCGGTCTATTTTTTTATAATATTCTTCCCTGTTTTCATCTTCATCCATTATATTGAAATTGTCGGGTAATTCATTAAATTTTCTTGCAGTATATTTTGTTTCACCTGTTGAAGTTCTTTTCATTAATTCAAATTTCACATAAATGAAAAAATAATCTTTTATTGAATTAACTTCCAACCCCTTGTCTATTTGGTCATAAACCTTTATTATCGTGTTGTGATACACGTCTTCATCCCACAGGTTTGATTTGTTGAAAGCTGATTTTATTTTATTATAGTTATCTTTCAGATAATCTGAAAATTGTTGGGTATTATTTTGCTTGCTTGACATTTCGGGAGTAGTATTACTTCTTTATTTATTTTTTCGTTATTGTTGAAATCAGTGGTTTCAGGGCATTTGATTGTTGTGATATTTGGTATAATTTTCCTTAGATTGAAAAAATAGATATTGTCTTCATATATAGAGATGTAGTATATACCTATATTATTGTCATCTTCAAATTTCATCAGGTTGTCATACTTTTTTTTCTCTAATAGAATTGTATCGTATTTGTTTGAATTGAAATTCCGATATTTTATTTCACCAAAGTTTAATTTATTATTCCAATACCAACTGCAATCGTAATATTCATACCTGTAATCGGTTAAGATTACAGGTACGTTTACTTGGCTAAATAATTGTTTGATTATTTCCTTACCCTTGTCATCTGAACACATACATTAATAGAATAAAGAGTATTATTAGCAATGAGGTGATGCTGAATTGTTTATTCAACCAGGTGTGATAATTTCTAATTAATTTTTTCATATTTATTTTATTTATATATATAAATATCACGTTGGTTGGAAAATATCACATTTTGCCAATAAATTTTTTTCATAATTTTCAAAAGACATATAACCTACTATTTCTTCCCCATTGGGTAACATCAATGTGGGAACTCCTTTCAACTTCAAATTTGTTACCACAGTATCCATATTTATTTCTTCTATTTGGATATTGTATTTTTTTACCAATTCAGGCAGTATTTCACTCTTCAAGTCATTGCAAGGCTTGCATTTGCTTTTCGTGTATAATTTTAAATTCATATAATATAGTATAATTAATTAATTATTTGTTTATTTCAATGGATACAGACACAGCAGGTGTTATTTTATTTGAATTTGGATAATATTTAATACCAGGTGTTACTGATAATGTCTTATATTTTACACCAAATCCAATAAAATGTGTAGAATACTGCACATTATCCCAATCAAACTGATATTTCATTCCATATCTTATCTTATCTTTCGGGGTTGGGATTTCTATTTCCTTATGATAAGGTATATCAAGATTCAAATGGAAACTGTCCATTTTAACTTCATAACCTTTCAGAAATAAATCTATTTCACCTAATGTATCCACAGGAATATTCCATTGATAAGCACTTATTGGAATATATACAGGTACTTTGACCGAATCTGCCCGATATAATGTATCTACTTGTGTGTGATGTACATACTTATATTTTTCAATGTATAACGTATCCCTGTATGATACTGTTATCGTATCAGTTATCGTTATATATTCAGTATTGGTTTGCGGTTTTTTTATCATAAAATTTGAATATAAAAATACCGACAATATCAAACATAATATGAATAATAAAATATTTTTCATTCTTTCAAATCCTGATTGTTTTCTTTTGATTCTTCTGTTTCCGTATTCCTGTCAATGTTTAAGACTTCTTCTGTCTTCTTGTCATTTGATTCAACCTGTCCTTCCAATTCAGCAATAACATTATAGTCCGCAATGGTCAATGATTTTTTCTTTCCGTTCATTACCAACAAGTTATTTAGATTTTTCAACACAAAATTCCTTTCAGGTTCAATGACCGTCAACTTATACAATGTATAAGCAGCAATCAATTCATCTTTTTTATTTGAAAATCCCGATTTGGTCGTAAGTCCTGCTAACATAGGAGAAGTTAGTCTGTTACTTGATACAAGATATTTCATCACCTGGTCGCAGAAGTTATCATATAAGTCTGCATTGGTTGAAGAAATAGTTTCCAATTTAGGTGTATTTCCCTGTTCACCGAACAACAACATTATTTCACCTGCATTTAATTTACCTCCGAATGATTGAGATATGCCATCATATATCAACTTCCTTTGTTCGTCATTGGGTGTGTAAGGATAGGATATTGCAAAATTTGAACTGAAATTATTATTGATAAAATTCACATAATATTCACTTAACGCCTTGTCGGACAACATCCAATTGGCTGCACTCGCATAATTTGGAATTGCATAATAATAGTTTCCGCTTTGATATTTTTTATAATAAATTAGATAAGGTTCACCTTTTTGTATCTCTTCACTTCCGTACATTTTTATTTTAACATAATTGTTGGGTGAAGTTATCCAATCGGTGTTAAGATAAGCAGTGTCAATGAAATTATTTTTGTTGTATTGACCAAATCTTATTTCAGTAACAGGTTGATGAAAAAATGAATAATGTTTACCATCCTCATTGAGAATGATTTGAATTGCAAATGCCGACATATAAGCATAGTCGGTCATACATCTTGTTACTATCTCGTCCCAAGTCATCAACAGGTTGGGTCTGTATATGTTATCGTTTATTCCTTCCAATCCTGCACCCAACATATAAGCAAGTTTATTTTCGATTATACTTTTTTGGATTGATGAGTTATTTACCATATATAGAAGTTCATCGGGGAACATATTATCATCTCCGAATGGAATCCAATCGCTTCTAAGTGCCATCCATTGGTTAAATGTTGGTAACTTATAGGACCAATCCTTCATTGAGATTGCTAATTTCAGTTTATCTTCCATTATTTTTATATTTTTAATTTTAATATTATGCTTGAATTCTGATGACTTCTTGAATATCCTATACCCATATCCTTACCATTCAATATAAGTATTTCATCATCATTGAACTTCCATATAGTATACGGGAAATTACTATTATTATTGAACCTCTTAATTTTTGTTGAAATTGTTCCATCATCTTCAATAAAAATTGAATAAAAATTGGTATAACTCGAATTACTTGAATCTATTGCGTATATAACCCTGTCATTGTTCATACTATCACATTGCAAGAATTTTATATTGTTGGGATTTGGTATATTATATTCCGAATAGGTATTGTTGTCATTTATCTTATATAATTTTGAATTTAAATTGCCTACCATATATAGATATACATCATTTGAATTTTCCAACACCCTTGAAAAATTTAAGTTTAATAATCCGTTACTTCCTAAATTTACACCTAATTTGGTTGAATAAGTTAAACTTGTTTCGTTTAATTCAAATAAACCGTTATTGGCAGCAGTGATTGAAGTATCGTTTACATACACTTTATTCTTCGTCTTTGAATACCAAATGTTTTGCGGATTATATGTGCTTTTATTCATTACTGTCGCATTGAATGTAGTCTTATTTATTTGCAACCAATAGAACTGTGAAGAATATAACAGTAAATACACATAGTCTTGACTTTCAATATAATCGTATATATAGGTATTTAGATTTGCAGTAGGTATTCCCGTTATACCCGACTGAATTATTGTATGAAGCCAACTTGTTCCGTTAAATTCTATTGTACTTATGATTAATTGATTTAGCGTTGAAACATATACCCTTACCAATGTTCCATTAATGTAATCAAGGAAATATGTTGTTCCTGTCGGCATACCTGTATTCACTAATGTCATTCCTCCATTCCACCAATCTAACCTGCTGTTAGACTTATTGATAAATAATTCTTTACCGCCAATAGTAACCATATGGGTTATTGTTGTTGAAGATAACTGTGCGGATGTTGTCGGATTTAAAAAATTATCTATGTATCTTGTATTGGTTGCAGGACTGTATGTAGTCTTACCACTGCATAACAGTATTCTGTCAGTCTCTTGGGAATAAACTATAAGGGAATATCCGTTAGGTTGTTTGTCTCCGTTGGTTACAGCTCCTGTTGACTTGTTAACCAATTGAAACAATGTATCACTGCTTGATGTGTTAACGCAAGTTACAAGCCAGTAAGTTGCGTTTAAATCATAGCAATCCAAATAGTATCTGTTATTAGTTAATATACTTACATCGGTTATTTCACCAGGTTCAGGTGTATTGTCAGGATGTATTTTTAAAAAATCTAAACCATCGTAATACCATACTTCCTGTTCAGCATTGTTGAAATATGGTGCTAATTGTGTGTTATCTAATGTTATAGGCATAATGTTATACTATTGGAGTGAAATATATCGTTCCTGCAACAGGTGTAGTCGGTAATGTATCAACATAAGCAACTGCAAGAATCTCATTTGTTTTCTTTATATTTGAATCATCAGGCAAACCTAACATAGACTGTACCTGGCTTATACTCATAGCAACAGGTGTCTCAGTTGTTCCTGTTCCATTTCTACCTAACATATAAGGAGTTACGGCAGCAGCTATCTTTGAATGATTTATTCCGTCTTGAAGTTCCGTATTCCCTACCGTATTAGCTGCAATTTGAAGATTTGGGATTGAACCTGTCAAGTCTCCACCAACCGTTAATTTATTGTCTATATCAGTCTTGGTATATACATCCGCTGTATTTGCTTTCAAATTCAATGCAGTGTTTACAGCACTTGATATGGGTTTGTTTGCATCCGAAGTATTATCCACATTACCTAATCCTATTTGTGCTTTGGTTACTTGATGAGGATTATTGTAATCCTGCACGTGGTCATCCAAATCATTCCCGATTGATGTTATATTGGAATTAATGGAATCATATCCCACTACCGACATCGTACCGTCTGTTTCAACAAATACCTTTCCATTGGAATTTAATGATTTAACAACACCCAGTGAAGTCGTGGTAGCTATTCCGATTGATTCTTCATTCACTATAATAACAAATTGCCACTGTGTACCAGACCAGGCATATTGAGTGGTTGAATTGTTTTTACTTTCATCTGTTTGAACAAATGTGAAATCCCCTTGATTTACGGTATCAGGAACAACATAATTATTCAAATCTGCTTTGGTATCAAAGGATTGTCCTATGTACTTACCGCCTGCTGTCTGTAAATTATTTACGGTCGATTGAAGTGTCTCCAATAATGTATAACTTTCTTTCGTCATCAACCCGTTATTTGTTGAAGATACAATATCCAAATTAAGTTTGGAATCGGAAGATACACCTGAACTTAGATTTGTTTTGGTTATATTTATATTTCCTTGTCCGTCAGTATCGGGTATGGAAGTAACCACTAATTTATCAATTGAACTTGAAGTTATATTTTCGATTAATTCGGTAAGGTCATTTTGGTTATCTATATCACCTGTTATATTTCCCCATTCCAATTCCGAATTGATTGTAAGTTCATTTCCGTTTCTGTCAATTGAAATATTCTGTCCTGCAAGAATATCATCCGCTTCAAGTTTATTTGCAAGCTCCTGGTTGATATTTGTTATTGCATTGGTATTATCTTCCACTTTCGTTTCGATAGCGGTTATATCATTCTCTATCGAAACTATTTCATTGTGAATGTCTATCAGTTCATTGCCGATGTTGGTTATAGTATTTTCGATTGAAGTTATGGTACTGTCGATATTGGTTATATTTCCTGTTATTGTTGAAATCAATACATCCACCTGATTCTTGGTATATGCGTTAAGGTCATTTGCAGTCAAATATACAACACCTGACAGATTATTAATGGATTGAACATATTGTCCTGTTATTCCACCAGTGTTGAATAATGAAGCAAGAATTTCCTCATAGTTGGTATCATCTATTGTTTGTCCATCCAAGTCAAATGGAATGTCTATTGTGAATAACGGATTCTTGAATGGTTCATCATTGTCCTTGCGATAGAATGTTATGTTCTTCCCATTGAATAAATAATATACCAGTTCCTTGTTGATTCCCAAGTATTTTTCGTTATTGGTCTGATTATCTCTGAACAGTATGTAACCTGAACTAGTTGAAATGTTTTTCATATTTTTATGCTTTTTGTTTGAAAATAAAGGTATTTACTTGAAAAAAAAGAGTTTTTTCTTTCTTTCTTCCTTGTGTTCCTGTGGTATATTTCAACTTGAAGATTGAATATATTTTTTCCTTGTGTTCCTGTCTGAATAGGAACAGTGTTCCTCTATAACTATTAGATTACTCTACTGGGTATACTAGTATAAAAAAAAGAAAGAATAATTTAAATATATTTAAAATACCAGTATGATACTAGGTTCCTAGATACTTTAATGGGCCTAAAGAAAGAATAATTTAAATATATTTAAAATACCAGTATGATACTAGGTTCCTAGATACTTTAATGGGCCTA
>LSPY01000015.1_pt1 | contig 36306 bp, 34 predicted proteins | sample 651311 | NCBI WGS metagenome assembly LSPY01 (sample SAMN04438312, study PRJNA306036) | termite gut metagenome | isolation source: viral DNA filtered from gut of termites from termite colony 1 | host: Coptotermes formosanus | place: USA: New Orleans, City park | collected 2013-06-21
CTATCCTCACGGTTTCAAACTTATCCGTCACTGCATAGAATTCATTGCCTACACTTACTATATCAACGAATTTCAATTGATTGTTCCATACCCCTGTTCCTATTGCTCTGATTCCTCCTCCTGTTCCATTTTCATTGTAATTAGCACCACCTCTTATAAGAGATACTGCTAACTTCTTGCCTTCCTGTGTAAGCATAAAAGCACCCCTTACAAGTGAGCCATCACCATTGAGTATAAGAAGGTAATTCCCAGTTGATTGATTTATTTTTGTGGCAATCTTTCTCGGATTTACCAATAGTTTATTGTTGTCTTGGGTAAATAGTGCCGATAGTTGCGTGTTGTAATAAGTCCCCGGTTGATTGTAACCTAAATGATTGAGTCCCCTGCCGACTAAAAAGAGCATATAAATGCCAAAGGCGTAAGGTTGGCACTCCTCATTACATCCTAATGTTCCTATCTTAACTATTGTGGAGATGTTGGTATTCTCTGGGATGTAATACTCTGCTGTGTCTGTGAATATAGTGAGTCCTCTATTCTCTCCAAGTGCAAGTATTCTGTTATAGTCTGTGGTGGAGATAGTTAAGTTCATAGCATCATCCTCCTCTCCTGTGCTACTCTCAAAGTTAAAATAGTCTCCAACTCTGCTACCCCAAATATTCTGTGGCTCTCCTGCACTGCCAGCAAAAAACAATCTTTCTTGGAAGAAACAACAACATGCGGGGTATCCTTTGAATATAGAGGGAGTATATATAGAATTAGAGTATCCCCATGAGTTCTCTATGAAGTTTTTAAGAAAGAAGGGGTTAGCATTATGAGTCCAGTTCACTTCGTTATTTAATGCACTCAATTGTTCTGCTGCGGCAAATATCCAATAACCCTTTGCCATTGTTGGACTATTTATGCTTGTTATCTTAAAAATAGATTTGGGTTTGTTTGCCTGTCCGTCATAGATATGCATTCCTATCATTGAATCGTTAAAGAAGCCCCAAGAGGAGTTGACCTCACATTGACCCGTTGCTCTGCTAAACTTCAATGTGCCGTATTGGTTGTAGTTAGTCCAGTTAACCGAGTCTTTTGTAAAGTCGCTCTTTGGCATATAGAAGTTTTGATACTCACTTATAAGCCGCTTTGTGAATCTTGTGCCTATAATGGCAGTGGGGTTAAATTCTAATACTATGGGTTCAATCTTGGTGCAGGTTAGAATGATGTAATTAAGGAAGTTGCAGTATTTCAATTGAGATAATAGGGATGTGTCTATGTAGTGGTTGATTGTTTGAGTGTTGTTTGTGAGGAGATTGTATATGAGTATGTTGTCTTGTCTTACATAGATTAAAAACTGATTATCGTTGTTGTAATAGAAAGGGATTAATTTAAAGTAGTTATTGATATTAGATACACTTTCAAAAAATTGAAGTTCCGTTATCTGTATAGGAGCATTCAGCCCAATATCAACAAACCCCTCAAAAGTGCTTATACCATTATCGTTATTTGGGTCTGAGTCTGCATATACATCTATATCTACCTGATATTCAATATCGTTGCCGTTGAAAGCGAAGTGAGTGCCGTTGATTGTAAATATGCCTGATGTTGTTGTAGCAAAGCCTGCTACTACTTCAAAATAATCAATTGGTTGATGTTCCGAATCCTCTTGGATGTATTGATGTTGTGGGGTGTTGTCTGTAATGCTCGCAATGGCTCGGTCTGCATTATACGCAATATTAAACCGATTAGTAATGTCTACATTGTTATAATTTTCATCTTTGCCTATTATTGAAGTGGTGCTGATACCACTGCCTCCGTCTGTGATGTCAAAGATAATGGAGTAGGTATCATATATATTACCCCAACTGCTCGTGCTGCCGTCATATCTTTGCTTCACATAGCCATCATTTAGAGTAATAAGTATTATAACCCCGTCTAATAGATGTGCTGGGTTATCTGCAAAGTATGGGTCTTTATAGTCTCCCCTGTTGGGTGTTTCATAGTATAAGAAAATCTTGTCGGGGGTTAGTTGTTGCTGTGCTGGGTTATCCTCTCCTGCGTCAAGTATCCAGCCATCCCCTCCCCCCTCTAATGCTCCCCACCTTACAAGATAAATCCAGTTGTCAATTTTTATTGGTATTGCTGTGCTTGTTGGTATCTCGTCAGGGTGGTTTGTATAGTATGTTGTCAACACATCGTCATCTGTGAATGTTGGGTATGCGTAATCAAGGAAAGTATAGTTTGGCTGGTTATATACTGCTGGGTGTATTGCTCCTGTTGCTATGGGCTGCCTTTGTAATGCTTTTATTTTGAATTTATAGTAGCCATCCATAATCGGCTTTGATAGATTGATAATAAAAGCCCCCGTGTTGTTGGCAACGAGGGGGATATTGATTGAGTTGCTACTCTCTCCGCCCTCCATAGTTGCCCCCACACCACTTGCAAAATCAGCAATGCTTACTGGTTGTTGTGTTGCAAATACGCTACTTATTATCTGCGCTATTGTGTCTATCCTTATGCCTGAAAAGTTAGAGTCAGTTATTAAGTTATTGAGATAGGAATATGGGTTGTTTCTTATATACTCAAACTTTATCAAATCACAGGCGGGGGTGAGGGACTTAAATATATTTATTTGTTGTCCTATTACTATATCATAGTTATCAACTATACCCCATGTGCTTCCATTATCAGCAGAGTAAGAGACTCGCAATTGATTATTTTGAGCAGAGTTATTTATTGTAATAGAGAAGTTGCTGGGATGGTTGTAGTGGGACCACCCTATTGAAAATTCCCTTGCCATTGTCTCATTTGTTATATTCACCCCGCCCCCTGATACATTATAAGAGTGCAAAGGTGTGAAGTTCTGGGGGGTGAACTTTACATAATATGTGGTGATATGTGTATAAGTAGGTTGGCTATTTCTACCCCCATTACCCGTTTGTACTTTATAAGTTTGGCTTCTAAAACTAATCTCCACGTTTGCATTATTATCAAAGGGTGTATTCACAAGGAATCCACAACTAAACTCAACAACCTTTCTAACATCATTATTTTTAATTCTTAATATCTCTGTTGTCTGTGTGCCGTAGGGATTCAGTATAGACATTAAAGCGGGGTTCTGCATATTATAGTAGTTAGAGGTGATGTTGTTATTATCTGTTTTTTGCTGTCTTGTGTATATATCTCCATTCCCCTGTCCTATTGGCAATAACTTCATACCCTTTCTCCTCTCCATATTACCAAAGATATTGAGATTAAAGTTGGTGCATTCGCTTAAACTTCTATTGTATGAATCAAGGTCTATCCTATCGCTCAACTCATCATTCATAACTCCGTAAGAAAAGTCATTCTTAAATAGTTTCTGTGGCATATTTTAATTAGTTCCTCCGCTCTTTGTTATCTATTGCCTGCTTTGTGTTGTTTCCTTCACTCAATAGTTCTAATATCGCCCCTATATCCTCTTGGGTCTTTTCTACTTGTTGTGATATTTGTTTTATTTGTGTGTCTTGGTCGTCATCTCTCTTATCAATATCTATGATGTGTTGATTTAGTTTTAATTCCATTCGTAAAAAATGCTCTTTCATCTGTTTCAATAAAAGGTTGCAGTCTGTTATTTTGTCAAAGTTCTTGTATATGATGTAAAGGATAGCAAGACCTATTAGTTGCCAGTAATTGAATTTATCTATTAAATGTGAGAGTATTGCTTCCATATACTTTATTGCTTTATCCCCCCTGTTGTTGCATAGCCATTGCTTGCTGTTGCTGTGCCTGCTGTATCTGTTGTGCCTCCTCTACTGTATAAACAGACTCATTAGGTAGCACATCGTCTAATAGATATCGGCTAAACTCTAATCTGTTGAGTGCTGTAAGGTTGGGGTCTACCTCGCTTGCAAATAGTATCCTTTGCCTCATCTCACTTATGTTCTTTTTAACCATTCGTGTAATAGGGTTGTTGATTTCTATTACAAAACGCTCCTTCTTAAAGAACTCTTTGAATGTTAACCCTTTATCCACACCCTTAAATTTACCTTGTAAAAATAGAATTTCTATTACTCGCTCTGCTATCCCCTTTAAGAATTGCTTTTGATATAAAGCAAAGTCATTCACAAGATTAGCGTTAATCTCCCCTATTATTTGGTTAATCTCTGTTGCTGTCTTATCGCTTCCTAAATCCCCCGCCTGTGTATCGTAGAATAATTTTTTAAGTTCAATTATTAGTTCCTGCTTCTTGGTCGGCAGTGTCTGTAATATGGACGGGTCAATCTGCAATGGTAGAATGGCGGGGTCTGATGTGTTATTATTCTCCACATGGAGAATAAACAAATTGTCAAGGGAGGTTATTTTGTTCTTTTCTAAAAGGGCGGTGTCTTTTACAAGAAAGCGAGGGCGTAGGGCGTCTATTGTCTTTGCCTCTGATTTCAGGCATTCTTGCAACGAATTAAAAAGAGAGGACGCCTGAAAGGCGATGCCTTTGCCGTATAAAAAGTTCTTTTCTACCTTCCACCTGCCGAAGTGGAAGGGACAGGCAAGAGACGGGTTATCGTTTTTGTATATTAGCCGCTCTTGGTCTAATATTATCATACTATCCCACCTGTCAGTATCATTGTTATAAGCATACACATCTCGCACATCGTATTCTTTCTCATTGTCTATTGATTCAAGTTGTATGTCTTTTAGATAGATATTAGAGTATATTTTTTTAATCTCCTTCCCCTTCAATGTTGTTGCTCTAAATACAAAATCTATTGTTTTATATGTATCCTCTAAAAAGTTGTATTCATAGAAAGGCACACAACGGCAAATAATTCCGTCCTTCTTATTAGGGTTAATCATTATGCAAGAAGTGCCAACAATAGCATCTCTATAAAATTCTCTCATTGTCTCGTCAAAGTTGCTGTTGGCTATCTCGTTTCTTATAATATTTGTTATCGCCTCGCTGCTTCCGTCATCATATATGCTCCCAAAGTCATTCTTTCTTACTTTAATCCAAGCACTGCCTATTGGCGTGATGTTAGAAGTGGCAATGCTTATAAAGTTCTCAATAAGGGCATAGTGTCGGCTTGTGTAATATTCAGCGGTAGCACTTCCTCTCCCCGTTCCCATATTGGCTTGATAGTTGCCATATAGTTCTTTATTCCCCTGCATATAGCAAGGAAAGGGGTTTTCTAAAAACAAAGACATCTTTTCTTGGTATGGGGCTTGCCATGTCTTTTTAATATTCTCTGCTTTGGCAAATTGTTGTTTGAGATAGGATAAGAAGTCATTGAGCGTAATATCTGTATTGTCCTTTTCTTTATCTTTGTCTCCCTTTTGTGCCTCAATGGGCTTCTTATTTAACTCTTTTGCGTTCTTTTTTGTTATCATTTGACTCCTAACCTCCTTTTAATTTCTTTCATTTATCATCCTATCCATCCCGCTGGCATTATTATTGAAAACTCCATTATTACATCATTTGTAGCATTTGCTCTAAAAAGAGCAGATGTCCCTGCTGTTCCTGTTGATACGAAAGCGTAAGCATTCCCTGCTTCACATGGTATTCTTATACTTCTACCGGGTGGAGCATGTATAGGGAAAGAGAACTGATTTTGTAGCGTATCACTTCCACTTGCAGAGTAAATGCCCGTTAATACAGCAGTGGTTGAGTTTTTGAGTAGTCTAACATTGTCAACATTAGTTGCGTTAACGGGTTGAATGGTAGGAGGGGTTACTTGTATGAATTCTTGGGAAATTGCATTACTTATAGCGTCTAAATGTTCGTTTAGATATCCTACCGCTCCGCTTGCTAATGTATAGCCAGAGCGTTGTATTCTATCAATGATTTGTATTGACGAGAGACCGCCATCTAATCGTATCGCGGCGGGGTCAATAGCGGATGCTGATGTTTGACTATCTGCTGTGTTTTGAAATGCGAATGTGCCTAAAAAATACTCTACATTTTCACCTATCTTTATAGGGAGATATTGCAAGTTCCTATCTATTGCTGAGCCAGAGTTTAGATATACTAAATTACAATGATTTGTATAAATCATTGCGTAAGTGTCGTTATCTGTGCCTGTGCTATTAGAGGTTATATAAGTGCTGTTCCCTTCCTCTATGTGCGTGCCTCCATCTGCGTAAATAGTTAGACTAATACAATTCTTTGTTATCAATGTAGCATTACATGCAGGAGCAAATATAATCCTTCCATTTTCATTTTGGACTCTGTCAAGGGACACAGTGACATTGCCTTGAAGTTTTATGTCCCCCATTACGTCGCAATCAGTGAAGGATACAAAGCCATCACCTCTTATGTCTATGTCTCCTTTGAAATTGCAATTTTCAAAGTAGGTTGTCTTATCTGGGTTTAAATTGATTTCAACGCAATCTCCACCTGTCAAAGAGAATTGAACCCCTTTGATACCTACATGGTTAACATCATCAGTGCCACCGATTGACATTAGAGTTGTTATCTCTGCTCTGCTTGCTTGACCTGCCATGTCCCCCTGTATAGTCCAGTTTGAAGCGGCTATGGGTATAGTGGGGGCGGGGGTTGAAGTTCCAGCGGCTAAATATATAACCTGTCCTGCCCCTGTTATAATATCATTGTTATCAATTACCGCTTGGAGATTCTTGTAAGGAGCAAAGATTGAACCTACACCATTTTGATTAAGCCCAGTTGCTCCGTTATAAGCAGAGTCAACATATATTACTTTTCTTAATCCCGGTCTTTGAACTATGGCAGCAGAGCCAGTATAAGTGCCTGTGTAAGTTAAAGCGTTGGCACTCTCAGTGACAGTCCAGTTAGCAGTTTGTGAGTCTACATAACTTAATGCAACTACTGTCCCATCTGCAAAGATTACATGGTCTCCTTCTTTTGGTCTTGCACCGCCACTTACATTTGAACCTGTGCCGAGTCCTCCAAAGAGAGTCATGTTAGTAGCGGGGCAGGTAACATAACCATTCCACCTACCATTACTTGTTGAACCGTCCCTTATATTTGCTTTTGTATTAACGAACCAACGGACAGGAGGTTTAATAGGAGCGGATGATTCAACGTTGTATCTCGTCCATACAATTGTCGCATTGATAATTGGACGTGGATTATAAACATTTGCTCCTGTGTAGTCAGCAATATCAATAATTGCTATTTGACCTTGTGCATCCATAAATAAGTCGCCAGAAGCGAGGAATTTATAAGAAGAGCTATTGCCTCCTCTATTTCCTGTTATACCAGTGCTACCATAAGTGCCAGTTTGAAAGTCCATAGTGAAACTTCCGCTTGTAGTTGGGAAGTTTGTGCTTGATAGACACCAGAACCCTTTGACTGATGAAGCGGCGTTATGATTGATTAACTGACAAACCATGTCAGCGTCAGGTTTCCATGTAGTCACGCCTGATGCAGTGGTTGCAGTCCAAGTCGCAGTATTAGCAGGTATAACAGCTAAACCTGCATTACCATTCCCCGACCCTACCCTTATTAAATCCCCTTCTTTTGGAGCAATAGTATCGCTTGTATTGTAGAAAGTGGTGACGCCTACAACAGATAGGAGAGTAAAGGTTTTATCATTGTAAAAATCATTTAATACTGTTTGGTCTACTTGTCCTTGCCCTTTGTAATCCCATACTATTGTTTTAGCAGGAGGGACGATTCCTGTATTATCAATTTTAGTTAACTCTATCACACCAGAAGGAACAGAACTTGAACCTACAACCTCACATGCAGGATTGTCTCCTGATGTTCTTGCCATTAGAGTAAGTATCCCTGTTATTGATGAACCACTGCTCCCTGATGCTTGGACGTAGAAGTCATACTCATCAGTATTAACGGCTGTGGGGTCTATAAAGACTTTAAAATCATCAACGGTAGAGTTTGATAAAGATAAAACACTAATTGCTAATCTTGGCTGAGGGTCAGTAGGGAGACCTCTTGTTATCTTAAAGATGAAACTTCTTTGAGAGTTTGCGTATTCTGCGTAAGGGGTGAAGGAGACTATTGCTCCAAGATTAAGACTTTTGAGTCTTAAATAAGCGGGGGGTTGTCCTCCTCCTGCCAAGTCATAAGTCGTTACTATGCTACTACCTTGAATCCCATTTGATAGTTGTCTTATTGCTAATGGTAATATTCCTACGGTTGTTGCTGATATTGTGGTAATAATACCTATGATTCTACTGCTACCATTATTTAGCACTAACATGCCTGTTGTAAAGTCAGTCCCAGAGTCTATGTAAAGTTCACTCTTATTGACATTATATAATGTCCCGTCAAATAGATTATTAAATCTTGGGATTTCTGACCCTCCTACTGAAAAATGACAATATGGAGTCCCTTCATGTGTTCCTACAAGAGTCCAATTAGTAGCATTCCAAGCACCTGCGGTTGTTATGGCAGTAGTGCAACGATAGAGTTGATTTTGATATGTGACTATATGTCCCACTGGATAGGTTTTAGTGGCAGAGAATTCATTTAAGTTGATTTGTGTTTGATTACCTACTGCTTCTGCATCAAAGGTTGATGAGCCAGTAGTTGAAGGATTAGGCATGTCTATTGTGTCCCATGCATTAGAAGTGGAGTTCCATACTTTGAAATCGTTGTCTGCCACTACATACCACATGTCACCATTTTGTTGCCCTGTGGTTGGTAGACCGGGATTTGTTGTTATGGTCTGGGTCTCACCTTTGTATTGGAGACCTCCTGCTCCTGTTGTTCCATAGTCATCAGGTAAAATAGGCATTTTGTTTCTCCTTTCGTTATTAAATAGTTGATAAATCAGTAATAGTTAGAATGCTGCTTAACGACTCTGTTCTTACATATAAATCACCTGTGCCTGCTTTGTAGGTTCTGTCTTGTTTTGCATATAACCTATTGCCTTTTAACTCATTAGGTAGTGGCTCACCTCCATCATCCCATAAATAGATTACTGAATTTCCGTTATTTTGAAAGCCAGCAGTATCAGGTATAGCAATACCTAATATGTCGCTTGCCTTTTGCCACTCCCTACTTACTGTAATGTCTTTTATCATATTTACCTCCTTCTTCCTTGATAAAACTTTAAGTAATCCATAGTCCAATATTCACCGCCAAAGTGTCCCGTTTGCTCTGCATACTGCTCTGCCCTTTGTAGTTCAGCAGGAGACTGAGGGGTGTAAGTATAAGATTTGCCAGACTTCATATTAACAACAGACGTGTTGGGTAATATATCAATAGAGGCAACAAAGGATGAGGCGGGAGTCCATATACGTTTGCTCTTTGATTTTAATAACTCGTTATCAGTGTTAAGTTCCATCATATAGCCATATCCAAGTAATTGTAATTAAACGACCAGTTGTATCGCCCCCTATTAGAATATTTATTATCTTTTGTGTTGCTTGTGTCTGCTGCAACTTGTAGTTGTGGCAAGTCAAGTTGTGATACTTGCACGTTGTTGTCTGTGGGTTGCTCTAATTGTTGTGGTGCTGTTGGAGATAGGGCATCAAGGAGAGAGAGTCCTAATTGTGTTCCCATTTTCACTTTATCTCCAAGAGACATTGATTGTTCTGGGTTAGGTATTCCACTATTTAGACCAATAGCAAGGGCGTTTGAAGTATTTGATAAGGTGTCGGCTGCTTCATTTAGAGTAATTGTATTTTGCAAGGCGATGTTGTTTCCAGCATTTATTGACAGATTAGCCCCGCCAACATCAAGGGCGGTATCAAAGCCCATTGACGAGACATCTGGCTTATAAGTGTTGGTAATTGCATTATTTGCTCCTTGAAATGCGTTGGCTGCTTGATATCCACTGATAACATTACTTGCGATAGACAGGTATTTCTTTGTCTTATCGCTGAGTCCTGATTCCTTTATACCTTCCTGTGCTAATGTATTCATTGCATCTATTCCTATTAACGCTCCGCCAGTCGCTACATATCCACCCACTCTTGCTAAATCTGTCGCCGCTTTTATAGCAATATCTCCTAACTGGTCTCTGCTTGTCTGTCCTATACCACTAACACCCCCTCCCCACTGGCTACCCGTTGATTCTAATTTGGCTTTTCTATCTGTCTTGCTACTCATGGAGTCTATTAGTAGTGATGGTGTTGCTGCTATGCCTCCAACTGACTTTATAAAACTATCAGCGACTCTCAATCCTTTCATTAAGGTGTTGCTTTCACTTAAACCAGCCTTTAACCCCACATCATAAACAGCATTACCGACCTTACTTGTGGCAGATATAAAGTTCCTTACACCCCCAAAGTCAAAGCCCTGTCCTGTTATTGCTCCATAACCTCCAAAAGTAGCGAGGTTTAATAATCCTTTGGCGAAGTCGCCTGCTGCACTCCATATCTTTTTAAGTGGGTTTCTACTCTTTTTCTTTTCTCTCTCTGCGTCAGCCTTTGCTTTATCATAGTCAGCAATTTGTTGTTGTGCTTTTGCTATTTCTTGGCTTCCGTCTTTGAATACTTGCAAATATGAGTAATTGCTTAATCTGTCTATATTACCCTGCAAAGCGTTAAGGTTATCCCTGTGTTGTTGATTCTCCACATCAAAGGTTGTCTGATTCTCTGTTCCTTTTTTATATGCTTTCAAATCATCAAGGGCAGAAGCCCAAGTATAAATATTATTGTTATTAGATGTCATAGTATTTTACCATTATTCAAGGAGCATGCTTTGTGGGGGCATGCTCCATATTTAACAACTATGCAAGAGCGTCTGTTGGAGCAATGGTGAGCGTAGGCACGCCATCCACCAATTGCTTATCAGTGACTCCAAACCATGACTGCTGGTTAGCGTCTGGTTTAATTGCTCTTATAAAGTCTCCAACTTTTACAACCCCAAGCGTCTCATGCTTGAAGTAGTTGGCGGCTGTTATATCGGCTAATGCCTCTGCTGTGTCTAACTGATACACATAATCACTTGCATATTCTCTTATAACCGCCGCTGCGTCAGGGGAATGCTCCTTTTGCCAGTGGTCTTTATTAAATCCTGCCATGTAATCTCCTATTTTTTTAATTATTAACTATTCTTAACGTCAAGCGGGTATATACCCTTCTCATTCAAGCATGCACTTGCGGCTCTAACAACAGAGTGGACGAATAAAGCACCCCCTCCCCAGTTAGCGAGTCGTTGTGTCTCTCCTTCGTTAAGCATAGATACCAATAAACCTAATGCTCCAACATCGTAAGCATAACATCTCTTGTTGCCATAGTTATCTACTGGCAATCCTCCCTCCTCCCTCTCCTCCATTACAAGAAATCTGAATCCGCAGAAGGTTGTTGCTTCAACTTTACCAGTGGGTAATACATGATATCCAACATTGAGTTGATTTATATATTCTGGTATCATCTTTAACTGCATTGCTTGCCTGCTACCAATGAGTAATACTCTATTTTCTGCTGGCACTGCGTTATCGTTCATAGTCATCTCCAAGTCTAACAGACCTTCAAGTGTAATACCAGAGGTAGACCAATCCTTTGGAGTCTGTGAAGCAGACCCAAGCCCATCATTGATGGCTATTTGGTCTATGGCTCTACCAAGTGCAGCGGAGTCATCTAAACCTGCTGTGACAAAGATAGAGGGGTAATTAACCGTCTCCATTCTGTCTATGTCAAGGTATAGACCACCAACCTCCCTATACTTTGGCGTGGCTATAATGTTATTAAATTCTCTTGTTGGAAACTGAGTCCATGAGTTCCTGTTTATGTCCTGCCCCTTGCTCTTGTGTTGCCTTGTAAATCTTGCTTGATTCCCAATGAATGAACCAAGTTGATTTGTATAAGGCAACAAGATTGAGGATTTTTGATAATCCCTTATAACTGCCTGCACGTAATGTGTATTATAGGCAGAACGGATGTCTTCTACATTAGACATTTGCTTTTAACCTCCTAAATTAAATTATTTTATATTTTTTTTATATACTCTTACTATAAAATATATATCACCAATAATGGTGAGTATTGTTTGTGCTCTGTTCTCTGCCTCCAAAACGGCGGGAGAGAAACCCTTTCCTTGCGTGCTTCCTGTTGTAAAACAGGCGGGACTACAAGTAGTCGTTGGCAACTATATTATAGATAAGGATAAAGTAGATGTCAAGTATGGGGAGGATTAGAGTTTTCTATTTGAAAACAACCATTTGGAGCATGTGTATGGGGAACTGAAAGAAATAAGAGGGGAAGTCTTGTATATCAAAGGTAAGTTGGATGTGGTGTTGGATAAGTTTGTTAAGTAGTTTTAACTCTACTAATGCCAAACATCTCCTCCAAATCCCCCACCACATCCCCCACGTTCTTTGCTGTGTATCGCAAACAACGATAACCTAACTTCGTCATAGTGTTATACTTCTCTGTGTCCTTTGTATATCCCTTTATTGTAGTGTGTCTTGTGAAGGGGGCAGTGTTCTGTTGTGGTGCTATAATACCCTCATACTCTATCAATACGCCATTCTTGGCAATATTCTTTTCGTTAAAAGAACACATAAATGCTTCGGGGCATCCAAGACGATGTTTCTTGCTATGTTGTTTTTGAGTGCAAATGTTGTTTGTAGCACAAATTCTTTCATCCTCCTTCGTTACAAGCCAATCTGCTCTAAACTTCCTATCCCTACAAAACTTATACTCTGGGATAACCGTATATCCAAGACATTCTAAAACATCTTTTAGATTATGCTTTGTTATTTTCATTCTTGTTATCATAACAACCTCCTTCATTTGTTTTTAATAATCCTTCATAATACTCTGCTTTTTCAATATCTTTCATTGCTTGTTCTTTTTCTTTCTTGCCCGCTCTCAATCTGTATTTCAATATCTGCCCTTTCAAAAAGCCCTTATATTCTTGGGGGGTCAGTTGTTGTTTTATTATGTCTATTACTTGCACGGGGTCTCCCTCTGCATTAGTCCACATGATATAGTAGTTGTTAGTCATGCAATCCTCCTTCCTATCATTGCCACTATCGGCGGGCTTACTGCGTTGCCGAGTGCTTTGTATCGTGCAGAGGTGCTTATACCATCAGTCCAATCGTCAGGGAAGCCCATGCAACGCTCCACTTCTATCGGAGTCAAGCAACGGACTTTGCCGCTTAAAACTTCCTCACCTTCAATAATGTAATCGCCTCTCGTTTGGGCTTTTCGGTAGCCTGCCGTAATGGTATCTGCTTTAATCGTGGGTATCGTGTTATGCGGGAAATCGCTGTCGGGGAGAGGAAAAACTTTTGGTCTATTTTTCCCGTTTGCAATATATCCAACAAAGAACACTCGCTCTCTATGTTGGGGGAGTAGCCAGTCGCTATTACACACCTGCCACTCACACTCATATAGCCCAAGCGTGGCAATTTCTCGCAACACTGCTTCAAAGTCCTGCCCTTCGTTGCTTTGGAGGAGACCGAGCACGTTTTCAAAGATAAAACAATCAGGTTTATTTTTGGCAATAATCCGCATTGCTTCATAGAATAAGCCACTTCTCTTGCCTTCCAGTCCGACTCTGCTTCCAGCATTTGATAAATCTTGGCAAGGAAAGCCGAACGTGATAAGGGTTGGCAGTGTCGGGTCATCTCGGGGAATATCATTGATTGTTGCGACATCTCCAAGATTTGTGGCGGTGTCAAAATGTTTAGCATAAATCCTCCATGCGTTTTTATCTATCTCGGCGGCGTAATGTTCTTTGAAAATAAAGCCCGCTTGCTTCAATCCAAGAGCAAAGCCGCCAATACCAGAAAATAAGTCAATATAACGGATGTTATTGTTGTTTTTAGTCATTTTGCTCTTTAAATTTTTTGTATCTGCCACTAAAAAAAAAATACCGCCATTATACAGATACAAATAAAAGCGATAGATAGACAGGGGAACACAAACCACTTTAACTCAATCAGTGTGTCGCATATTTTAGTCACCATATCGCATTGCTTTTTAACCTCATACCAATTGGTAGGGATTAGTTTTGTGATACATTTAATTATTAGTTGCCACATAATAACTCCTTATAATATTGTTTTGCTTGGTAAAAACATATTTGATTGTTATGTATAACTATAAACTCATTCACATGTAGTTTGTCTATGCAACCCCCCTTAAAAACAAAACAATCAGGTTTTTTAGCATAACTACTTGTTAGACAAATGAAAGTTATAAGAATAAATAAACTATTTTTTATTATAGTCATATTAAAATCCCTCTCTGTAATCATTGATAAAGTTGTCCCATGCCTTTTGTATTTTCTGCCATGTCCTATAAAGGTAATTGCAGATAGGGGTTAATAGGGGGATTTTCATATTACTCTCCTTTGTTTTTAATAACTAACCCCACCCCCTCCCTTTTCCTTCTTGTCAGTTCAGTTGGACTGCACTGATTCCACCACTTCCACATTTGCTCTAATGCTTTCTTGCTTTCTGTTATATAAGTGCCTTCTGTTGCTGATAGCGATGATTTGCAACCCAAGCCAACTAATATGCACCCCTGCGTATCTCTTGGATAGTTGCCTACATGGATAAGAATATCTGCCCTTGTGTAGCCATTGCCTTTTATCGTGTCATGCAACTCCATTCCACTATCTAACACCCCCATTCTTTGCTTTGCCTCTGCGAGTGTCAGGGGATTGCCTACACTATCTCGCCACTGATACACCTTGAAGCACTTGTTAAACTTCGGGCTGTTATAGGGGAGTATCACATACTCACCACAGGGAATGCACGAGCATTTGTTTTGATTGTCTAAATAAGGCAGTTCAAGGGTAGTCAGGGTTAAGTTAAGCGAATTCCCCTTTATACTCTTAACGGCAAGTGGCAATGTAAGAGTGCCAAGTGTCCTGTCGGGGTATTTAGGAGAGGGAGTGCGAAGGAGGAGGAGAGGAGGAAGAGTCATGCCGATACCTCCTCCTCAACCAACCTTGCTTTGCCACTCCCCCTTCGCCTCATGCTCCTGCCCTCCAAGTGAAACTGCTTACTCACCCCGCTCATCAACCTATCCATAATCCTCTGCCCCAAGTAATTCCGTAGGCTCTTTTGCCTGTCCGTGCCTTCAATGGCATAGTTGGAGATGACGATAGTTGGCTTGAAGTTGTTGTAGCGATATTCAAACAGGGCAAACAAATCCGCCCTTGCGTTGTCAGTGTCGTATTGCACGCCCGCCTCGTCTATGATAAGAATGTCGCTTGTCTTGAAGGTTGAGTAGGGGTTGTATTCCGTGTCCTCTGTTGCTCCCCTGCCCCTTATCAACTCTATCAAGTTGTAAATGGCTATGTATTCGCAACTGATTGTCTTGCGGACGGGTATATTCACAATATTATCCCTATCCTCGCCCTTCCCCCATCCTTGACGCACGCCCTGATACTGAAACCCTCGCACATCGTTTCTAAATGCATTCGCAATGTAAGTCTTGCCTGTGCCTACGCCACCCGTGATTATCACATTCTCGCATTGCTCCAACATCGGCAAGGGGTTCTTTGCTCTCTCCACGAAGTAGTTAATCAACCCCCTGTTCGTATCGTTCACTACCAACTCCGACAAGGAAACGGATTGAGTGCGATGACGAGGTAGGACAATTGGAAGCGGTGGGCTTTGGATGTCCCTGCCCTCCCTTTGCGGTGTGTGGTCTATATGCTGCATAATCTCCTTTTTTGTTATCATAACACCTCCCTGCTGTTAAACTCCGCCACAATCTCCGCTTGTGAGCGGATACGATAGGGTGTTTGGGTTCTATGCGTTGGCACGCCTCCTTTTTCTTGCACTTGTTCTCGCCTCTCCCATGTCCTTATGGACGCTTGCCAGTCTGCCATTTTGTTCTTGCCGACCATCCAGTCTTTTGACTGGTAGAAATCGTAGAAGGATTGGGGGTCTATGTGGTTAGCCCGCTCTTTGCAATACTCGCTAATCTGGGCGAGAGAGGGGGGAGTAAATAACCCTCCTCTTTTTTTGTTTTTGGGGATTGTCGGTGTTGTCTGTGGTGTTGTGGGTTTTTCTGTATTGTCTTTGCTTTTGATAGAAGATGAGTAGGAAGAATCAGAGGAGCATTCAGTAGTAGCAGTAGTAGGGGGAGGGGGAGGGCTTGACCCTTCTCTCTCTTTGTTATTACTATTTGTTATTACTTCTTTGTTCTTAATACTATATGTAGTAGCAGATTTGCTACTGCCAGTAGTAGCAGAACTGCTACTGCTGTTAGTATCAATTTTGCTACTACAAGTAGTGCGGTTTTTAAGTATTATGTCCTGTATTTTATCAAAATTGATTGTGTAAAAGTTCCTTCTCGGTAGTCCTTTTCTTTTTACTATTATAAGATTATTAGTTTCTAACCATTGCAGTATTTTTAATGTGTTCCTTCTATCAAAGCAGGTTTCCGCTATTATTAAGTCTATGTTGCAGTAAAACTCTTGGTTGTTGTGAAATCGGCTTTTATCAATCAAATATGATAGCATAAAAGCATTATCTAATCCTAATGCTTTTGTAATGGTCTTATTTAGAATGTAGTATCCATTTTGGGATAACAATTCAATTATTAAAGGGACATTAGTCATTCTGGGTTGCCTCCTTTGGTTTTGTGTCAACGCTTGATGATTCTGATTCTGATGAGGGGGGGCAGATTATTAAATCCAAAATACCAATATTGCCATTTGAATATTTAGTCATAATACTAACCTCCCCTGTCTCCTTAAAAATTCTAATCTCTTAACTGAACTCTCATAATATCTTTTGTCCTTCTCTATGCATATAAACTTCCTATTGAGGTTGTGGCATGCTAATGCTACTACTCCGCTACCGCTAAAAGTGTCTAATACCACATCCCCCTCGTTACTGCTCTGCATTATAAATTCCGCTATTAGTTTATAAGGTTTCTCGTTGGGGTGTATTTTGTCTAAGCAGTTAGTTTTGTGTATTATCACATCATAGTTCTTTGTTATATGTTTATTCCATGTCCTGCCTGGTGGTGCTTCCTTTAAGCAATTCTTATAGATACATCTTGCAGTTTTCTTTATATCTGCTGGGTATGGAATAGATAAGTCGTCCATTATGGAGAGCATAGCATTGAAAGAGTTGTCTGTTGGAAAGGTAAATTGATTTGGTGCAAAGTAGTGTTTCGTTATTGCTCCTGTGCTATTTGTCCTCTGTGCGTATAGTTGGATGAATTCTTGCCATTTATTGTTCTGTTGTATGGGTTCTTTTATGTGCTTTAACATATACTCTGCAATAGGTAGAAAGTGCATAAAGTGCATATATGTTGGTTTCTGTTCGTAGAATAGTATAGTTTCACTACTGCAACAATAATTTTTAGAGTTGACAGATGATAGACATGCTATGCCGTTAGGTTTATACCAGCGAATGTTAGATAAAAGGTTAAAGTGTTTATTATATAGCACCTGTATATAACAACCCGTTAAGTTATGCAGAAACACATACAGCGAGCCGTTATCTTTCAATATCCTTTTGAACTGGATTGCATGCTTTTCTAACCATTCCGCATATAACTCTTGGCTTCTTTTGTTGTTATCGTCTGTTATTCTGTCGTAGGATGTATCAAATACACCGCTTCTATTATTACCTATACACTCTTTGCCGTAGTCTATCCTTAAATCTCTCATTGTCTTTCTGTGTTGTCCTGTCGTGCTTTTATAGCCGATGTTGTATGGAGGGTCTATGATAATAAGGTCAACGGACTTATCAGGTATGTTGAGGGGGTTAGATATGAAAGAGAGAGAGTCATGGTGGTGGATGTTTGATAGAATAGAGGAATTAAACGTCATAGTGTTCCCCCTGTGTCATCCTCAATTTGAGATTGTGATGAGGGGACTTCTATGAAGTCTTTGATTGAAATTTGGTTTTTTGTCATTTGTTGTAGTATTAACAAAGTCTCTAAACTGGGACGCCGCAATAACAAACTATATTGTCTAAACGCAACAAAACTTGGTATCTTTCGGATTCCGATTGCCTTTCCAGTATCGCAAAAGATTTTGTAAAAACCCTTAAAAGAGAACCCTTTTTCTTCATAGAATTTTTTAAAAATATTTTCTCGCCTCATAAAAAAATCAATTTTATAAAAATATAATAATTATAAAAATCAAATTGTCAATATTTTTTTTATCAAAATAGCGTATTTATATTTATATTTATTGTACTATAATTCTCATTGTCAAAAAAGTATCATAATACTATGGGGATAAAAGAGAATATAATAAAAATACGGAAGTATAGAATGATGTCTCGTGAGGATTTAGAAAAAGCGAGTGGGATAAAAGGCCTATATCAAAAAGAGACTGGACGCAGAGGAATAAACGAGGAGGACTTAGAAAAACTATCAGTAGCGTTAAAATGTCTAAAAAGCGATCTTGTTGGCGATACAGAAAGTTATAAAAACTATGTGAACGACAGCATGCAAAGCAGATTTTTTAAATTAATTTTAAGTCAAAAGTTTTACGATAAAGAATCGTTTGAGAGATATATAAGTAGCGGTCAAAATTATACCATATTTAATCATGAGCGGCGTGTTTTCAAAGAGATGGGAAAGGTTTTATCTAATGATGGGTGCCTGATATCTTTTTTAATGGATGGCAATTATATGTATAGCCATATATTTGATGGCGACTTTCTTATTATAAATACCTCATCGTCAGTCTTTTTTGATAATCAAATTTACTTGGTGAGTGAGAGTGGCGAATTAAAAATAAGACGCATAAAACAACCACGACTAGATATAGATGAATTTATATGATCCTTTCTTTACTTGGATTATTTTGAATAATAATACTCTCTTAAAAGATCAAACGCCATGTCTGTTTTTGTTGGGTCTTTGCTTATCTCATTTCTTAACAAAATTAAATCATTTTCTATTTTTTGAATTTGGGGATAAGGTGATTCCTTAGAAAAAAGCCCTTTATCTAAATTATCAATTAACAGATTTCGTATTTTTTCCTCATTTATAAGTTTATAAACAAAGTTTGCCCGTGCGGTTTTTATTTGCTCTTGTGCTTTAATGTTTTGCTTGGCTGCCTGATTTTGCTCCAAAATAGACATTGTGTTGAACTGAGCGTCCAAATACTCATCTACTTCTCTTTGATTAAACCATTGACCCCTTAACATATTTTCAAAACGGGCTTCCATCATATTAAATTTTACCAATTCTCCTGCCAACTCTATACTTAATCTTGTGTCTACAATATATTCCGCCTCCTCCATCACCTCAAAACTATCCTGTATATTTTTTTTGAACAAGTTAATCATTGTCCCATCCATCTCCCCCGTATATACGCTTCTAAACGCCTCCTCCATCCCCATCCTTTTCACTAACTCCTCACCGCTCATTTTATTAAACTCTCTGAATTCCTCTGAGTCATTGCTTCCTGCTTGCGATAAGATTCTTGCGTAGGCAGATGTGGCAGAGGATATGATAGCATTGTTTAGGTCTGCTTTAATTTTCTGTTTTTGCAATGCTGTTTTTTCTATGCTATGCCCGCTACTCAACATGCCTTTCCAGTTAGACAGGGATTCAACTTCTTTTATTTTGTAGTCTCTCTTTGCTATGAGTTTAGCGAGTTCTGCATCTCTGTATTTAGTGGTTAACTCCACCATTCCTAATTTGTCGTTGTATTCCATGACTCCCCTACTCGTCATCAACTCTGCTATTCTTACAGAGTCCTTTGCTATCTCTTTTGTTCTGTGGGTAATAAGGTCATCATTTAATTTAGCGGTCTGTATCTCTTGTGCGTCCATATATTGCACTCTGTCATGTTGGTATCCCTCTATGTAAGAGTTGTGTATCTTTTCTCTTAAAATGGGGTCGCTTATAGTCTTTAATGTCCTTTCGTCATAGTCTTGGATTTGTTTTATATAATCATTGTAGTTGAAGTTGGGTTGTTGTAGCATTGTTTTTAATGTCTGCGTCTTAAACTCATCCCTTGCGTCCTCCCTCTTTGTATCCTCTGTCAGTTGGACTATATGCCCCAATGTTATTAAAGTGTCTCCTACACTCTTTGCACTGCTCGCCCAGAACATAGATTGTCTTTTATCCTCCTCTGCTTCCATTGCTTTCATTGGGGCTTTGTCTACACCTGCGACAAAGTTTTGTTGCCCTGCTGTGTAATCCCTCTTTGCTAAATCACTCGTCATATTTTCTCCTTTACTTTAATAAACTCTCAAACAAATTATCGCTATCTGCTCCCATTCCTTCCGTTCCACCCTTATACACATCAAACACAATATCACTTACTCTGTCAATTGTCAGTTCCTCTGTGTTATAGTTGGCAAGGTGAAATTTCACATCATCTAAAAAGTCCTCTTTCATATCTAATGTAAATTCATTGAAGGGAGCAACAAGACATTTCGCCATTGCTTCAAAGTTTCCCTCCTCTGCCTTGTCTATGTTATACTTCCAAATGTTTCTAATGTTATCATCCATGACCTTTGGAGTGTAAAAGATATCACTATAAGATAAATCTGTATGCACTACCTCCGCAATATAAGGGTTGATATCATAGTAAGGCATAAGAGATTCATATTTATTCAAAAACATTGCTTTATCAGTCAGCATTGATTGTCTAACAATGATATTTGTATAATCGTAAAGTTCCTTATCTGTGTCTATCTTGCCTTTTTCTCCTGTGCCTCTCCCTCTCTTATATAGGTTGCTTTCGTCTGCGTCCTTAAATATCTCCTCTATTCTCAAATAATCTCTTATCCTCTGTATATACCCGTATTCTTTGCCTTCATTCTCTTGGTAGAATAATAAAGGTATGCAAGATAGTTGTTGTTGCTGATATTGCTTGTGTAGCGTGCGTAAGTGTGATTCAGCCCTGTTATATGTTGGTTTTTTGTTTCTGTCTGCTGTTCCTATCCCTTTTGCAAGAGTCACCATATTAAAAGGAATATCAATCGTATAATGCTGTTGCCTGCCTTGTGGTCTTTGTTGTTTTGGTATCTTGGGAGGTTTTGGTGGCTCTATTCTACCAGGTATCTCTTTTTTAACAGACGAGAAAGGGGTTGTTGCATTATAGGTCATGGTTTTTGTGTATCCTCCCTACTTTTCTTTTCATCCCCATTTCCCTCTCCCGTTGCTCCAAACAATCCTCCCTTTATGCTCTCCACTTTTTCTTGTGGTATTAGTGCTGTGGGGTCTCCCCCGTTCTTTTGTATGTAATCATCAAAGAGATTAGATTGTTTGCCTTTTATAAGTCCTCTCCTTTGTATTATCTGTTGTTCTAAATCTCTCCTTTGTTTTTCTATCTCTTTACCAAATATCTCTCTTACCTCTTTGCTTATCTCTTGTGTGTTCTTATCAAAGGCAGAGGTTGCTTTGTCTGTTTCATCTATGATAGATTGATAAGCATTTATAACAGGTTCAAGTGCTTCCACTACTTCTATTGTTGCGTCCATTACTTTAAGCGTCTGTTCTTGTTGCTGCAATAGTTTGTCTTGCTCTTGCTGTGATGGTGGAGGTGTAAAGCCAATTTGTGCGTGCATATACTTGTTTCCCACTTTAATAAGTGCTTGCCCCTTCCTATTCTCAAACTCATGGGGGAGGGGCTGACCCTTCTTTACCTTCGGTGCTTCAAGCATTATGTCGTTAGTGTGTTCCCTTCCTCCTGTTTTAAGTGCAACCCTTGTCTCAAATAGTTTTAATGTCTCACCCCCAACAGCAGAAGGGGTTGGGTCTTGGGTAGATATTATAACATTCATTCCAACCTTCCTACCCTGCTTTATTATCTCGTCTATGTAGTTTTTAACTCTATGCTTTGGACTGCCCGACTCGTCTTTGTCTATTAGTATAACTGGATTGCCAAAAAAATCCTCACTGACTTTACCAACTGGCAAGTCTTTATATTGCTGGTATTCGTCTAAAACGATATTGAAGGGGAGCATTTGTGCGTCTTTGTTGTTCTTATTCTTGTTGTAGGCAATATAATCGTTGTCTCGTCCTTCGCTTTTCGCAAGAGTGGCAAGCCGTCTATTCATTTCGTTGTGTATGGTGGAGATATTTTGTTGTATATCTGGGTAGGTTATGTTCTCTGTGCCATATTCATCTTTCACTATGTCAAGGTTGCCATATACACCAACATTCCCGTTCCTTCCTTCATTCTGTCCTTCACCTCCATTGCTCTTATAAAAGTCATTTGTGTTGTTTGTAAATACAACAACTTCCTCTCCCTTCCCTTGCAGTTCACTTATCAGCGTTCGCAAGAAACTTGATTTACCCGCTCCTGTTGTGCCTCCTATAAGAATATGATTGTTTGTAGGTTGCAACCCTCTTGTGTAGTCAACGAAAGAAGGTAAATAAGCAAATCCCTCTGTAATTGCTGGTTTTTGAGGAGTAGGATATGGGGTAATGGCTTTTGTAATACTTTTATCATTTTGTTCCAAAGTTGGTTGCTGGGGTTGTTGCTGTGGCGTCTGTGGTGGGTTGCTTGTGTTGCTTTGGAATTCAAGCAATGCCTTGTTGATACCTGATTGAAGGTTAACGAGTTTTTTTGTCGCTTGTTGCTTTACTTCCTTTTGTTTCTTTTCTTGCTGTTGTAATTGTTGTTCCCTTTCTTTTTGCTTTTGCTGCAACTCTACAAGGGATTGAATAGGTTTAAGTTCCTCTTTTAGTTGTTGTATGTTGTCAAGTTGCTGTTGCTCCTGTATGCTTCCTTGTGTGTTGCTTTTACGGGTTAGTTCCTCTGCCTGTTGTATGTCAGCGTCTAATCTTGCTATAATGTTATCTAATTGACTGACGGGGGCAAGTTTCATTTCTGTTTGCTTTGCCGCAAATTGCTGTTCTGCCACCATTGCAGACGTTGGGTCAGCACTTGTCTTGCCTCTCGCTAATAGTTGCCTTGCTTTTACCAACTTCATTTGAAGGTCTACCATGTCGTCTTTTATGTCTGCTACACCGTCTCGCAGTTGTGTGAAGGATATGGGGGCAACAGAGGTCTCCCCTGCTGTTGTTCCTTCCTCTGTGCTTGCCACCTTATCATTGTAATGCTTTAAGGCGTCCCCATACTCGCCGAGTTCAATATAACTCTGCAATATGTTTTTGTCTTGTATTGCAAGCAGGGGTGAATCGTATATTGTGGCAATAGTGCCTTGTATCAATGGAGAGTCCATATTTAACGGCTCTGCAAGTGAGGCAAGATGTTCTAATTGTAGGGGCAAGGTCGCTGTGGATGATACGCCCCCTCCTCCTACTTCTTTACCTCCACTTCCAACATTAAAGCCCTCTGCTTCCGCCCATGCCATTATATCTGCTTGTAGGCGTGCGTCTCTGTCCTTCCTCCATGCCTCCATCTCTGCCCTTTGTTCTGGGGTGTATCGTGTGGCGTCCATTCGCCTTTGCCTTGCGAGTTGTTGTGCTATATTTAACCCTTCTGGTGCTCGTTCTTTGTATTCAAAATTATCTGCGTTATCAAAAAACTCTGTATCAGGGAGATTACCATTGACATTGATAAAGCCAACGGCTTCATCGTTAGTGAATCCATAATTCTTTTTAAGTAGTTCATATCTGTTGTAGTTGGCAACGGATATATCGGGGCGTAGCATTAGTTCACCTCCGCTGCCGCCTCCCCCCATGTTATTGCCTCCACCTCCTCCGCCCCCGCTTGGATTTAATGGGCTTCCGTTAGGGTTAATATCCATACCACTATCACCTCCACTATCATCTCCACCGCCTCCCCCATTTGTCCCTTGATTTGTCCATGTAGCGTTTCTTGCATATTTCATATCTTCTTGTCGTTGATTATATGCGGCATGTCTCCAACCCCAACCATGCTTCGCCCACATGTATGTATTGAATAGTTGTGATGTGTGGGGGTTTATGCCTGTTGTTTGTTGCATAGTGTTGTCAAATAGAGAGGCGGCAGCCATTGCACCTCCTATTTTCGCACCAAACAAAGCCGCACCTCCCGCAAATGTTATTCCTGCTTGTATAACATTACCTATCATTCGCCTTGTGCGGTCTCTCCTTTCTTGCTCTGCCTTACCCTGTGCTATAATTAGTTGATGTGCGAGAGGGGCGTCACGGATGGTCGTATATGCTTTATATGCTTCCTCTCTCTTTTCGTATTCCTTGCCTCTTTCTGCCGCCTTTTGTTGCCATTCCTTTATTGCTTTATCTCTTTCTGGGTCTCCTGTAATAACTGGGACTTCATTTTGTTTGTCTTGTTGCTCCTGTTCTTGTCTTTGCTTTTCTTTTTGCTCTGCTTCCCAAAGGGGATTACGCATTGAAACCCTGCCAAAACTTTCATAAAATTGCCTGTTCGTATCATATAAAGTCTGCCTTTTGTATAGTCTGTTAGTTTCAATGGGGTTTTGTAATCTTTCGTCTGCTGGTGGTATGCCTGCTTTTAATAGCAATGCCTTTTGCATATCGTAAGGGATACTATGCGGTGTTGTGGTAATGGTTGCCTTATTGCCGTTGCCGTCAATCATAGTCATGTTGCCATTGTTATCAACGGAGGGTTGCTGATTATTTTGGTTAATATCTACCATATTTTTTACTCCTTTTAATTCCATTATCTTACCACCACGAACACAGGATACTTCACGTGCATTGGTTGCACTCTGTCGCCTGTTGATACTACTCTGTTGGATTGGAATTCAAAGATTGCGGATTCTTTCCAAGTGGTATCACCCGAACCGTCAGGGTTTGGTGATCTGCTGTCAGCATATACTCTCTTACCCCTGAAATCCAAGGTGCTTGGATTACTTGTGTTATCCGACCATAGTAATCTTTCTCTTTTATATGCCCCGTGTAGATACGCATCTGACATAGTGTTTCTACCTAAATTACTTCCTGCGCCTAATGCAGAATCTCTAGCTCCTTCTAATGTAGAATAAATGGGACGGGCATAAAAGCCCGAGTTAGAAACTGCCATTGCTGTCATCATGTATTGCCCCCATATATTCACAATCTGGTCTTGGTCGTACCACCCGACTTGACTTCCTGTTCCTCCCGCAAGGAATACTCTGTTATTAAGTTTAGGGACTCTGAATGCGGTGGTTGTGCCTCCGTCCCATCCAAAAATACCACAAATATCGCGGTGGTTGGCATTGTGAGTGTTCATCGGTGAGTCTAATTGTGCCTGATATTCTGCGAAGGTAACATATGGTATAAGTCCTTGTTGCAGTGCAAGCAGTAGTTCGGGGTAATCTGCGAAGTCATACCAAGAGCCGTCACAACGCAATGAGTCTAATGGCGGTGATGTTCTTATTGCCTGCCATATCATACCAATCCTGCTGTTTGTAGTGGGGTCAACTTGCAATGCTCCGTTTGCGTCAAAGGTCAGGGTATTGCCGATTTTAATGCGGACGCTGCCGTCTGTGTCCTGTGCGAGACCCTTTAATTCGTTCAGGTTCACCTCTATATACTTATCACTGCTTGCTTGCCCTGGCACAGAGTCCTTATATTTTAGCGACCCGCCGATACTTGTTTGTAATGTGGAGGCAGTGCCGAAGGATAGACCGTAAGCAGGCGAGCCAAGATTAACATTAACTTCCTTGCTTAATGCACTCGTTGCCGAGTCTGTTATCTTAATTCCTTGCCCGTCTATGTAGTCCAAGTTTTCGCCGAAGTAAGACCAAGTATAAGGGGTTGTGGTCTGGTTGGCAACGCATTGATACACACCCGCAATATATGTTATGCCCGTTGTTGTGTCTGTGTATGGGTTAAGACAACGGCAAAGCCAAGTCGTGTGTTGCTCTGTGCCTGTGATAGAAGGCAATAATGAATAATTGTCAACCGCTTGCTTCCACTCGGTATCAACGAGTATCTGGTCGTCTAGATATCCCATATCTATGAAGGGTAATATTGACACGGTATTTGTTGCAACATTAACCGCCGTTATAACGGCAAAGCCATTTCTTGCACTATTTGTCTTTTTTAGCACCACAAGCGAGTTAATTGACAAGTCCTGTATATTGCTTATTGTGTAGTTCTCCTGCGTAGACCAAGAGGAAGGAGTGAAGCCGATGTTATAAGTTTGACCCTGTATATAATCATTCGTTCCTACATCTGCGATATATACGGGCTTGTCCTCCGTGAATAGACATTGAACGTATTTGTCTATGGTGAATGTGTGCTCTGCTCCCTGTGGGTTTTGTGGTGTGAAATTGATATCGTTGAATTTATATGTTATTGAAAGTTTGAACCTTCCAGCCCTTGCCGATGTAGACAATATATTATTGGGGTCATTCACGCCATTAAATACAATCTGCCCTGTGGTGCTGTTATAAGACACAAAGCGAAGTTTGTTTTGAGTTTCTGGGAGGTCGGAGGCGGTGCAATCGACGGAGTCAATGGTGCAAGTCCTCATTGTTCCTTCATAGAAGTATACGTCAAAGTGGTCTATGTTGTCGGCAATAGTGAAGTAGCCAAAGCACTTATCGAGGTCTGCGGGGTCTCTGTGTAGGTATATTACGTCAGAGGCAGACCAATCGAGAGAGACGGGATTAACCCTCAAAGGTATAAGTATTGATAATACTTCAATATCTGTTGCTCTCCTTATCTCAACTATCTTGCGAGGTTTTATTACCCTTACAACTTTATAATGGGCTTGCGTGTCTATGAGTGAGGGCGGTTGAGAGATAGGAGGAGGGGGTTGTGTGGTGTCTGTGTTGGTTGGATTATTACAAAAACCCCACAATGTTATTAAGTCGTTCTCGCTCAACACATCTGCCAACTCTCCAAAGAAATTGTTAGGTAATGGGGATAAATTACCCTGATTATCTACTTGCAGGACATGGGGGCGGTAGTTATACGACCAGATAGTATTTGAGTCCTTGTTATCCTGTGTGCTACCAGCACTTTTTGATATGAAGGTGAGAGACAGATGAGACCGGACGGCTTTTGTGCCGTCGTCTATTGGTTCGTTGTTGTTGCTACTTATCATTTTTACCTCCTATTATTTAATAATTATCTTTGCATTCCCACATAACTCTGTATGCCTGTAAGCAAGCCATTCAGCCCTATTTGCCACCAGTCGTTATTGCTTGTCTTTCTTGCAAGGTTATCGGCTCTGCTCGCCATGCTTCTTGCGTCTGTGGCATTCTGTAAATATTGGTTATATTCTTGCGTTCTTGCTCCCATGTAATCGTCTATATTTTGTGTTATTCGTGCCTGTGCCTCTGCCTCCCTTGCTTGAAATGTTTGGCTTGCGGCTCTAAATCCGCTCGGTGCAACCTTGCTTGCTCTAAAATCACTCAATACACGATTCAAATCGCTTGACATCTGTTGTGCTTGCAATACAGCATTGCCAGCAAGTATCTCTGCTTGTCGTTCATATTCGTTGGCTTTGAAATTCCATGAGTCCGCCGTTGCCTCGTATTGTGCCTTTGCTCCCTTGTTCGTCTGGTATGTGGAATACATAGAGCCGAGCATGCTCGCCCCAACTCCTGCAAGTTTGAGCGTGTTGGATGTGGAGTCGCTTTTCTTTGGCTTGCTTGCCCCTGATATATACAAATCGCTGCTTTTATCATAGTATCCCATATTATCTAAATGTTGTTCTTGCTATACTGTCAAAAGAATTGAATGGATTGGCAATATTGCTCTTTTGTCTGGTATCATAGTTAATACAGGCATTTTTCGCCTCTATTAGTTTTTTATTCACATCGTTAATAACGTTAATTGAGTTCGTAAAGGGCATTGCTATAAGTTCCGCTACTCGCATTGTTAAATACTTCATATAAGGTGCTTGAAGTTCATTTATTTCAGGCAGTTTATTATATATAATATATATAGGGTCTGTGGTGTTCTTGGCGAAATTTGTAAATATTCTTTTTGTTGTTTGGTCGTAATAGTAGTCTAATATTGGCTCTCTACATTCTTTGTCAAAATACACATTCACAAGGTTTTTTACTGGTAGGGGTTGGGGTGGGTCATCAGGGTTAGGAGACGGGAAACTTGGGATTTTATATTCATAAATAAATCGGTTATTTGTTTCTTTTGGGTATATTATGAAACATGGTGAGTCCTTTTCTGTGAGATTGAAGTTATGCTCCTCAAATAGCAGTTCCAATTCACTTATAATGTAGTCGTTAATTATCTCTTGCTGGGATTCATTTAGCAATGAATACTCATTGCCAATAGTAAAAGCAATATCTCGTTGTAATGTTTCCATGAGGGCTTTTTTATGTTTCTTTTTATTTTGTTGGCTTGGGTTGGGCGTGGGCGTTGTAAATAGCCCTTGCATATGTAGTCAGGCGGCTCTTATCTTGGAGAGTTAACCGCTGCTTTTGTATGCCAATAATAAACTCATCAAGGGAGAGTTTTATTGATGTTTTACAACAAGGGCTTATTGCTGCATTATCGCTTTTGGTTTCCTGTTGGAAACTTTTGGCTACATCTGCCGCTTTATTTATTGCCTGCAATATAGTGGCAGGGATTTGTTGTGCTGGCTGTGGTGTGTCTGCAATCTCCATCCGTGAGACCACCGCCCCGTTTCCCTGTTTTGCCTCCCCCTCTTTGCTATTAGTTCCTTTCTTACCTGCCATTGCTTCCTCCGTCATAGTTAATAAAAACAACCTCTCGTTTTTTGGTTTTTTTCTTTTTCATTGTTTTACATCCTCCTATATTTCGCTTGAAGTTCGTTAAGTTTCAGTGCAAGGTCATGCTTTTCTTTGCCTGTTGCTCTGTCATATCGTTGCTGTAAATCATTTAATTCTTTCTCCATATTAGTGCTTGTGAATTCGTTGAATGACGGAACGGTAATGCTACCCATCCGTTGTTTTTGGTCTAATAAAGCAAGTCGTGCCTCTATCTTATTTAATGCGTTGACGAAGTGAACGGTAAAGTCTGGTTGATTGATACCAGCAACAAAGGCATTCTTTTCTTCATCCGTAAAGTAATCAGTGGATTGAAGGAAACGTTGCATCTTTTCTATTTTGATTTTGGCTTGTTCTTGCCCTCCAAGATTCTCAATCACTTTTTGTTTGGCTTCCTCTTGTAGTTTTTCTAACTCTTGCTCGTTCAATTTCCTTTCTTGCTCTCTCTCTGTGTGTATCTTTTGCAAAGAGCCAATTGTTGCTTTGATTAAAGAGTTAAGATTCCGTTCAAATAGAGCGGTGGGAATACCCTGTAAAAAGTTTTCTTTGCCTAATTCAACTATGCTCTGGGCTATATGGGGGTTATTCTCAACAAGGGCTTTAATTTGGTCGTTGCTACCAACTACCTTATCAATGGTCTTGCTGTATTCTGTGGCGTCTGTGGGGGCTTTGAGCCCTGACGATAGAGTCTTTCTCACCTCTTTATATGAGTCTAAATATTGTTGCTTTTCTTGCTGTTGGGCTTGCCATACTTCATTGAGTTTGTTGATATTTATTTGTTTGGCGTTGATGTCGTAGCACTGCAAAAGACCATCTGCGAGCGTTGGTATTTCTGCGTCATCTGCAACAAGAGGGGGGGATGGTGGGGCAGATGGCTGTCTATGCTCTACCATGCCTCCGCTGCCATTACTCCCCTTCTCTTGTGTTCCGTTTGCTCCCCGTTGTTGCTGTTGCTGTGTTTGTGCTGTGTCCGTCATATTATATTCCTCCTTCGGTTTTATTGTTATTATCTGTTTCAATTTCTTGTTTTGCTGCCTTCTTTTTAGCCCTTGGCTTGCTTGTCTGTTTCTGTGGCTTCAATGTATCAAGTATCGCCTGTAATTGAGATTGTGGTGTGTTGCCATACATAGCAGTTCTTACTTTGTTTATTTGCTCTTGCTTGTCTGGGTTATTATGTAGGTCGTCTGTGCCAAAAGGGTAATATTCATGCAATAATTCACGTGGCAAATATTCCCCTCCCTCTGCTACAAGTTGTAAATTTATATTTAATTTCTTGTTTCGCTCATATTGTTCCTTTGCCTCCTCGTAAGTATCGTAGGGCTGACCTATTGGAAATACGCCCTTGTCGGTCTTTTCTTTGACGACGAAAGTATAAGCAAGGGGAATAGCATCAGAAACGCTACCGTCTTTGACAGAGTGATAATATGCCCCGCCTGCATTACCTCGTGAGTTATTATAGCCAAGCACACGAGATAATGGAACAGGGTAATGGGATTCGTGTGGTTGAGAAAGTAAAGTAATATTAGACGGCATAGATATAAAAATTATTAAAAAAAATGCAGTTAGTTAACCGCTTTTTACATAGTGATAATAAGAGGGAATGAAAATAAAGTCAAATAAAAAAATCAAAAGAATACAGACCGATAAAAAAACACTTGACAATTTGATTTAACGCTTTTATACTCAACCCGTAATTTTTTTACTAACTTTTTTATTTTTTATGTCTATGCCTAAAAATCTAACTAATTATTGCAATATAGGTCGTCTCGCGGACGACATCTGGTTGCCTTGCACCTCTGGTGATATGGAGATAAGTTGCTTCACGCAGATAGGGTGCTGTATAAGCCCGATAGTCAACCCTGACCTCCTTGCCGACAAGGTGCGGCAGTCAGAGCAATGGAGGAGGGGAGAGTCAGAGGGCTACACTGAGTACAATTGTGCCACCTATTACGGCAGGCAAACAGGAGCGAGAGTAGAATGGCGACTCCTGCCCCTCAAAAAAACCGCAAAGGAGGGCGTTATTTATGGATATTAAGGATTATATTAAAAGATACACCCCATCCAATAACGAGGACAGAGCAATGAAAGAGCATTTGCTCAATTGCTTTTATCAAATCAGCGAAAAAGCGGCAATATACGCACACGAACACGCCAAAAAGGATGACCCAGACGACTGGGACGACAAATATTATACTGCCTTGCTGAATATTGAGGTTGATGTTAATATCATTGTTGATAACGAATTAAAGGAGCTATCATGATAATAATAAAAAGACTCAAGTTCTTAATAACACATCCATATCCTAACTTTATCAATAACTGGATATCAAGAAGGAGACAATGGAAAACAGTAAGCCGATTTGCTTTAATGCATATTAATAACAACAAAATAAGGGGAGGTGAGGGAATATGAGTAATAGCGTTGTAAATAATAATGATAGTAATTCTACTACCAACAACACACAGAAACAAGAACAAGTGGAGGCGCCGCTTGTATCAATTAAAGACATAACAAGATTCAAAATTAACTCTCTTAAGACTGCGTTAGAATTCGCAGAAGTAGTGAGTAAAACAGGATTTTGCCCCAAGTCCTTTGTGAAAGACAAAGACCCAAAGCAAGCAGTAATGGATGTAGCACTTGCTATAATGAGCGGAATGGAACTCGGTATGAGTCCACTTAATGCTCTACGTAGTTTTGCTGTAATCAATGGCAGTCCTGCATTATGGGGAACGGCAAAGAATGCCCTTGTAATACAAAGTGGTAATCTCGTATCACTCAAACATCACTACGAAGGCACGCCCAATAAAGATGATTATACTTGTATCGTGGAGGTATTAAGGAGGAATCCCTCAATAACCTTCACTGCCTCCTTCTCAATAGCAGACGCAAAGCAAGCGGGGTTAATGGGTAAGGATCTATGGTGCAAATATACCAAAAAGATGTTATATAACAGAGCGAAGGCAAACGCTTTTAATGAATGCTTTGCAGAGTTGTTTTTTAATCTGTATGACGGCGAGGAGATAGCAAGCGGATATGACAAGGAGCAAGAGCAGGGTATTAAACGAGTAGAGCCGATAATGCAGGAGGGCATTAGCGAGCAGGTAGTAAAGCAGATACCAACAGCAACACCAGCACTAACACCACAAGAGCAAAAACAATCAATAGCAGAGTTGGAACTATTGGGAGAGGGAGAAGAGGGGGAACAGGGTGTTTTTTTATTTAATAATAACGAAATGGGGTTAATATAGTATGGAACAGGAGCTTGAACTATTAGTTGTCAATGAGTGCAAAGATAAGGGGCTTGACGCAACATTTGAAGCACTACAAAACAAAGTTGCGGAGTATGCGGAGTTTTACTCTAATGTAGAGTTTAGCGACGAACAGATGAAGGACGCAAAGAAACTAAAAGCAAAACTTAATGCCACAAGGGAAGTTTTAGAAAAGCAAAGGAAACTTGTGAAACAAGCATACCTTGCACCACTTGAATCTTTTGAGGCAAGAGTGAAAGCACTAACGGCACTAATTGATAAGCCAATATTGCAAATAGACAACCAGATTAAAACCTACGAACAGAAGGTGAAAGAAGGCAAGAGGGCAGAACTGCACGCTTATTTTGATACAATTTTACAAGATAATGTATTGAAGGGACTTATTAAAATAACAAATATCTGGGATGATAGATATTTGAATCTAACCTACGACACAAAGCAAGCCAAACAAGACATAGACAACAAACTAACAATAATCAAAACAGGACTTGATACAATAGACTCTGCAATCAATAGTGAATTCAAAACAGAGATTAAAACATTATTCATTGATACAGGCAACCTTGCAGAAGCATTAAAAAGGGGTCAATACTTGAAAGAAAGACAAGAGCAGATGGAGCAAGCAAGAAGGATACAAGAGGAAGGCGAGAGGAGATTGAAGGAATATAAAGAGAAGGAAAGACAAGAGCAACAACAGACTAACGGGCAAGAAGTGAAGGCGGCAGTGGTAGCAATACAACCACAGCAAGAGCAGACACACGATAACATAGCAAACAATGGAAGTGGTAGCCACCAAGAGCAACAACCCAGTTCGCTTGTCAACCCTTCTTCATATATCATAACAATCACCATAACAGACAATCAAAAAGAGATAGGCAGGCAACTGCTATATTGGCTTCGCAACAATGGACTTGGGAATCAATATGAAGTTAAGAAGGTGGGGATATAATATGAGAGATACAGAGGCAAGGACAGCAACAACGACAACAACACAGAAAGAGGAGCAAGAATCTTGTTATTATTCTCACCCCTCCATAATAATTAAAAACCTGCCTTCCCTTGCCTCATATTTAGGAATCTGTGTCAACACCTTAAAGAGCCATTATATAAAGCCATTGTTGAATATGGAATGTATATTTGGAGCAAATAACAAAACACCCAGAAGGTATATATCTATTTGTTACAAGTAGGAACGCTCCATATAAGACACATCCAAAGAAACCATTTATGCGTATATTGCATAAAGCAGGAATAAGAGAAAGAAATATACTATTCCACGCATTGCGACACACTGCCGCTTCCTATTGGATAAGAGGACTCAATATAGACGGCACACACAGGCAACCCGTATCCCTTGAAGTGATAAAAGAGTTATTAGGACATAGTAGTGTCGTCATTACTGAGAAGGTGTATGCCCTACATGACATGGGGAGTGTAGTGAGGGGGTTTATTGAGTAGTTTTTTTCTTTGCAATCTTATGAAGTAAAACATATAATATAAATGAGATGTAAAACATTGTAAAACATCTTAAAAAAGTAAAACAGAAGTAAAACACAAAGGGGTATCAGTGCCGTTAAAATCAGAGCAACACGAGAAAGTAAAACAACTGCTTAATGAGGGCATGAGCATGCGGCAGATTTCAAATGAAACTGGTATAAGCACAAGAACACTATATAAGCATTATAACAACTACAAACCAGACAGACTAAAAGAAGTAAAGCAAGCAGCACAAGAAATAGTGCAAAAAACAATAAAAGACCCCGTTAAGATGTTGAATGAATATCAACGGGGACATGCAGCCATACAAAACATAAGGGTATTAAAAAACTTGTCAGAGCAAATAGTATCAGTAGGAGGGCTTGTGATGGATAAGTTAGAGCAACTACTACGGGCAGACGAGATTCCCCCGAGTGATATTGCCCGCCTATCTGCAATTTATGTTGACTTTTTTAAAGCCCTGAATGTCGCAAGAATCAATAAGGGAGAGAAAGTAGGAGGGGGGAAGGGATGATAACCAATGATTACGACATATCCCAATACTTCCTCATGCCTTCCAATGATACCGAGACAGAGGAACAACAACAAGATAGCAACCCCCCACCACTTATTAACTATGTCTCCTCTCTTGCAGATGTGAAGGAGGGAGCAAATAATGTGATAGAGGCATTTAGACCTATATTTGAAAGCAAGTCCCTAATCAATATAATCTATGGTGGCAGGAGTGGAGGCAAAAGCACCACTATGGGGAAGTTAGCATTTCAAAAGATGTGTGAGAGTAGGAATAGCGACTTTATTATATTCCGTGAGTTCTCCAAGAGTATCAAGGAAAGTAGCACAGAGTATATAGTGGCTGCCTTTGAGTCTGCTGGGAAGTTGGATGAGTTAACTATAAATAGAAGCGTCCAGCCAGCATTGCTTGATATTCGTGGCAACAGAGTATATACAGCAGGTCTATCAGCCAAGACTAAAACAGATAAGGGCATTAAAAGTTTTTTTACTAATAAAACAAAATTTGTATGGTTTGATGAGTGCGAAAGCATGAGCGATGAGTCCTTTGCATATCTAAAAAATACATTAAAAGGCGGGGGTTATCAACTATACTTCACATTCAACCCCCTCAATGCTGACAATGTGCTTATGAGGTTAGCAGCACGAGAACAAGGACTCACAACGACATCAATAAAGGTGAACTATACAGACAATCCATTTTTAACTGAGGACGATGAAAGACAAAGATTGCTTGACAAAGATATATTCCCCGAGCCAATGTATAGATGGATATGGGAGGGAGAGCCAAGAGGAGCAGACGGTAGCATTATTACTCCCCAAGATATACAGACATTGAGACATAACTATAAACTAACCCAAACATCCTCTATCAATATAAATCAATTTATGGACTTACCCGCTGTAATGGGCGTGGATGTGGGAAGGAGTGGAGATTTAAGTGCTATCACTATAAGAAGGGGCAGATACATATTCCATCATAGCACATACTCCAATCAAAACGGAGAGTCCCTTGCAAGTAATATAGCAAGGTTAATGAATATATACCAAGTATATGACAGAAATATCTTTTTAGACATAACAGGTGTAGGGTTTAGTCCCTACGACTTCTTACGAGCAAGAGGAATAAACCCAACGGGAGTCCATTTTGGAGGCAAGAGTGAATCAGGGGCAGGTGGAGGTGGCAGAGAGTATGGCAACAAGAAGGCAGAGATGTATTATAGATTAGTAGACTCGATTAAAAAAGGAGACCTTATTATCAATTGTGATGGATTAAATGGGGGAGATAGTGGATTACCTGAATCCCTATTGAGTGAAATAAGCACCTGTATATTGGAGGATAGGAGGTATAGTGAAATAAGGATAATAGAAAAAGAACAATTGCGTAAAGTAATAGGACATTCACCTGATAGATTAGAGTCGCTTGTGTTAACTTATACAAGACCAGACTTCACATTATACACTGATTACGACAACTACACAGAGCAGGAGAAAAGAGCAATAGAGAATAGAATAAATATGGCAACAACAACTAACTCATTCGGGCAGATAGTAGGAGGGCAGGACTTTAATATTGTGCGACCAGATGAGAGATTTACTCATTGAAGGGATTATTATAAACAACAACACACAACAATCAATATAAAGCAATGCAACAAGACAAGCAAAATACACAACTTGCCACAAAATTGACACAAGGCACTCTCTCTTTTGTGTCAAGTAAAACTTAATGTAAGTAAATTATAGGGTTAGAATGGGTAAAAAATACGAAGGGCGATTCTCTCTCTCATTATCGCTCTTTTCTCCATCCCTTCTGCTTTTTTCTTATCTTATTGTTATTTTATGTTTTTGTCAACCCATCATAACCCGTCAATATAAATCATTATCCGTCAATATCAATGACACAAAATTGACACAATGGGTTTTTTTCTTATTTCTACTGACTCCCCCCTTCTACACTACACTCTATACTCTTAACAAATACAGGGGATACATAGTTAACATTTCTTAATACTACCTTCTGCTCTCTTGAATAGTTGCTTGCATTGGGACATCTTATAAGATTCATACTATTCTTTTTTACTACCTTGTTATTGATAGATAGGGAGGTTGTATCATTACCTACACTTGCATCTACATTGGCAACCCTTACTAATCCTCCTATTGTATTGTTTCCCATATTTATGTTGTTAGTTATAGATACACTATCAAAAGATAAACCATACTCTATATTTCCAACTAATGCTTGTGGTGTTTCTATGTAGAATCTCTGGCTTTCTGTGCTATCAGGGTTCATTATGGTTTCTGTATATACATCCAATCCACTAAATAATAACTTATCGCCGCCTATTTCCCTTATTGTGTATTTATACTCTGGGTTAAAGTTGCCATATATTCTTATCTGTGGTGTTGGTAAGAATAGAGAGGAGGAGAGGTCAAGGAGTATGTCGCTATTATTGTTATTATCATACAAATCATCCACTATCCTCACGGTTTCAAACTTATCCGTCACTGCATAGAATTCATTGCCTACACTTACTATATCAACGAATTTCAATTGATTGTTCCATACCCCTGTTCCTATTGCTCTGATTCCTCCTCCTGTTCC
>LSPY01000019.1_pt1 | contig 27756 bp, 46 predicted proteins | sample 651311 | NCBI WGS metagenome assembly LSPY01 (sample SAMN04438312, study PRJNA306036) | termite gut metagenome | isolation source: viral DNA filtered from gut of termites from termite colony 1 | host: Coptotermes formosanus | place: USA: New Orleans, City park | collected 2013-06-21
TTACTACTCTTACTATAAAGGATGGTATACGGCATGGATATAATGTTATCCGTGCTGTAAAGGAACGTGCCTATTGGTATGGTGTGCTAGAGTTACAACCTATCATTTACGATAGGTAGGGACATTCTGGGACAAAGAAAAATGAAAAATCTTTGTCCTAGTTTGTAACCTTTTTCGTCCGACGGTGTTTACAGAGTGTCCTTTACATAAGGGACACACTGCGACTGCCTAGCGGTCGATAACTCACAAGGTATCCCCCGCCTTTATAGGGGGAAGGGAAGGTATAATATGGCTGTATCAACTGCAATGAAGGAAAGGGGGGACATTATCAAAGGTGCGCTTGTCAACGCTAATCTCTTTAGCGGTGCCGTCGCGCTTGCGTGGGAAAAAACTTTTAATCCCGACACGCGTCCTCAAGCGGTGTCCCTTTTTAGCGGTGCCGACGTTGACGGGGTGTTTCCCTGCGACTATCCGACTGCCGTCAATCTCAAGTCGGTTACGTCCGACGTATTTGCCGACGTGATGGCGCGTCTGGGTTGCAAGGAAAGCACCATTATCAAGAAAAAGGATGACATGAACGCCGTTTTTAAGCAGATGGGGGTAACACATAAGGTATCGGTTACGAAAGATAACCGTCTTATCTTTGAAGTGTCTCCGTTGACGGTGTAAACCGCCCTGCCGTCCTACCACGGTAGGACGGCGCATTATAGGCACTGTTTATCCGTGCTTATAATGCGCTGTATGGCGCGTATCTTTATGGAAGGAAGGTAACTTATGACCAAAAACAAAAAGGCGTTTATCAAAACCGCCCTCGACCTGCTCACGTTCGCGGATAAAACCGTTGATAACGCCGTGGCTAAATACCACGATTGCTTTGACGACGAGTATGTATCCCGTGAAGTGATGTTTGCGGATAGATATACTGCTTGTAAGGCTATACTCTATCACGGTCTGGGATTGCAGAGGGTATGCAATCATCTCATCAATGCATATCATGCCTACAATGAAGCGATGGAATATGCGTATAGCACGGAAGGTAACGATGAACGCTATCATCTTACCCTTTTACACCGCGCTCGGACGTTCCGTCTGTATGCGGTTTATGCCCTGCGCATGGCGTTGAAAGAGAAGTCCCTTACTAAAATCACGCTGTTTAATATCGACTGCACTTATGGGACTAACAATCTCGACCGTGGTAACTTCATCACCGATACCGACAAAGCGGGGGTAGGCACCCCGACGGCGGTCTAGCATGGGATTGAAATCAATCAATCAATGGACGGAGGATAGAATGATAGATACTATCCTTATGTCCCGCCGTCTGACGGCTAAACAAGTCTCTATCTGCGTCGATTATTGTATCGACGCTTATGGAATATCTATCGACGATGCCGTTATGCGTATCGTGTCGGCGTTCCGCAAAAAGAATATCGATATTGACGCGCCGTCCGTGTCCATACTTTACCAAGAGGGGAAAGAAAAATGACTATTGCGCTCACTGTCTGGGGTGTTTACGTCGTGGCGGGACTGCTTTTGTCCCTCGTCCACTGAAACTTTTTTCGGATTTTTTCTAAAAATCTATTGACTTTTAGAAAAATATATGTTATGTTATGTGTATCCCGCGACTGCGGGGAAGGGGAATGTATGATAATGGTCGAAAATCGTTACGCGCTCGCTCGTTCGGCGTGGTTATTCGCGTCCGACGTGCTTAACTCCGGCGGGAGTGAGGAGACATACTGGGAAGCGGGATATCTCCTGCTCATGGAACTTGACGAAGGGGACTTGCAACCGGACTTTGACGACTGCCACGCCATGTATGAGCGCGGGGATGTCGAGTGGGAAGCGTGTTTACGGCACGTTTGTACCAAGTTGAAAGAACTGGTTTACGAACTTGAGGACGAACTAAAGGAAGCATGGCGTTAGAGATAGCGTAGGACGCAGTGCGTAGGGGGTGCATATCCCCCCATGCTTATCCCTTTATGGGAAAGGAAGGTATTATGAAAAAGATGAAACTGACTTACTACCTCTCCGAAACCGTTACGAATAAAGTAACGGTCGATGTGGGGATGTCTGACGAGGCGTGGGAGAAAATGGAAGGTATCGACGGTGCCTATTATCTTATTGACGGTCTCTCTATTGAGGACATTGAGGAACGTGTAAACAATCCGGCTAGTGTTTTCACCGGCGTTGATTACTGCCTTGTCGATGTCGATAGGGAAGTATACGAGTTTCAGGCTCAAGAGGAAGGGGGTAACGAATGAAGACTATCAATGTCTCTTATTACATTACGGAGAGTATGACATACAGGGCTAGGGTTACTCTCTGCTTTGACGACGACGAGTATCAGGCTAGGCTCGACGCTCTGGGAGAGGGCGCGTCCGAAGTGGACGTTGCGGACGACTATCTTAACGCCACGTCTACCGACGAACTTGAGGAACTTCAGGCACTGGGCGGGGAGGTCGGACAGTATATAAAGGATTTGGACTTTGACTGCCGGTCTACGGACGTGGAGACTTTCGATATGGAGGTAGTGGAATGAAGAAAAAGGAACGTATCGACTTGCCCTCAAAACTCGACGGGCAAAAAGCATACAAGGCATTCGCGGTCAAGAACGACGGTTCCCTTATGTGCAGGGACACGGTATACGGCGAGGCTATAGGGTCGGTGTTTTATCCCGACCGGCTTGCCATGCCCGACACTGCCGACATCAAGACGTGCGCATCAGGCATCCATGCTTGTATAAACCCGCTGTATCTCACCAACTTCTATGACTTTCATAGCGCGGTGTATGCGGTTACGCTTCACGGCGACTGCGACTGGGCGACCGACGACTTTCACGACGTTGAAAAGGTCGCCGTCCGGCGTATCGAGCCGAAGGGACGGGTATCTTGGTTCGATGTTATGACGTGGGAAGTCTTTAGCACTATCAAACATCGCATAGAGGATAACCCTAAAGTAGGGATACGTCTAAAGGACTACGGGGCGTTTTCCTACAACCCCCGCAAGAACGGACAACCGCATTACATCCTAGCGGACGGCTCTCACGCTCTTATAAGGACGTGCGGTAACTCCGTTATAACGGCATGGGACAGGGCGACTATTCATGCCTATTCGTTCAATGCCGTGCGGTGCGGGAAGGATTGTAACGTTACGCTAGAGAGTAGGTCTATGCTCATCATGGAGAAGGATTGCAATGCGCGAACGTCGGTAAATTGCGCGGTGCTTATGCAGTCTTTCAACAAACTTATCATGGAGAGTGCGGGACTTGCCGTCATGGACAGCAACAACAAGGCAAGCATAGGGGAGTTTTCTTCTGTCAGTGCGCAGTATGAGAACACCCTTATCGTAGGGCGTAACTCGTTCGTGGTGCTTACTGGGACTAACAACCATCTTACCATAGGCGGGGGGTCTATGGTTATCGCCTCCCACGACAAGCGTAGCAAGAGCAGTGAAAACCATATTGACGTGCAGGTAAACTCGTGCGATGTCGAGCGTCCTATAAGCACGGACTATGAGCAGGGTGTAAACACCCACAGCATAGTGCTTCACGCAAGCGTGGGGACTACCGTTACCTTTCAGGACATACGGTTCCCCTCTATGCGGTGGGACTACAGGGTTACGAAAGCGAGGGCGGGGAAGTGGCTCTACTTCCGGCAGTATAAGGACAAGTGGCGTGCCGAGGTCGTTGCTAAAGAGCAGTCCGACCTACTCGACATAATAGCAATCAATCGTAGGGAAGCGCATAGGTTTACACCGAAGGTGTGCTTTGACAGTAGGTACGGCAGGGACGGTCATGCCGATTATAATAAGGTAGCGGTGCAGGCACCGACGGCGTAACGCCGTGGGCGGGTTCAATTCCCGCCCTACCTATACCCGCTATGCGGGAAGGAGTGTATTATGGAAAGGACGATTACGGCTACCATTACCTACACGGTAGATGAAAGGGAGTGCAGGGGTGTTACCCCTTACTTCACGGTCGAGCAGATACGCGATTGGTTATATCGCACTGCTACTAACACTATCCATGTCCAGTCTATGGATGTGCGCTGGGACGGAGATAAGGGGGTGCGTGTAGCATGAACTTGGTAGCGGATGTTACCGCTAGGCTGGAGGGGTTGCACATGAAGCGCAACCCCGACGGCTCTATAACCGACGAAGGGCAGGCTACGGTATACCGTATACTGCATTGTGTGGTATGCGCACTGCGCGACCGCATTACCGACGGCGACGACGAGGTTCACGAAATACTGAACTATGCTTTTGACGACTACGACGACACATGGGTTGTTGACGTGGTTACGGAGGAGGACTAGCATGGAAGAACTCCGTGTAGTACTTATCGTGTTGACGTATGTCCTCACGTTTGCTATTGGCTACATACTGGGGGTGCGGAGATGAACTACGTTGCGACGTTTCTTATGTGCGCGAACTTTCTGGTTTGCGGTATCAACATCGGTATCTTTCTGGGGAGGCATTTATGAATGACGACAGGTTTGACGTGGGTATACTGGGCGGGTGGGAACTGCGTATGTTCCACCGTCCCGGAACCAACACCAACGAGGGTTCCCTTGCTATTTACAACGATAGCGGGATACGGCAGTTAAGCATTGCTCTTACCAAAGAGCAGTGGACGACGCTTATCGACAATGCGCTGGCGTTTAAGGACACGTTGTCCCGGACGCACGTTACGCCCGACTACGAGGGGGACGACAACAATGGCTAGGTATCAAAGCACGGAACAGCGCACCTACAAGGCGGTGAAGGTGCTTCTCGACAAGTTCGTATGTCGCGGTGAGGAGTTTACCGTAGGGGAATGGAAGGCGGTGCCGGGGAGCATAGAACTCTGCAAGAACGGCTACCATAGTTGCCCCGACCCGCGCTATCTGCTCAACTACTACGACAATCAGGACGCTTTCTTTACGGCGCGGTCGAACGGCGACTGCGACATAGAGAGGCTCTCCCCCGACAACTCTACCGATTGCGGTGTGGGCAAGGTTGCGACGCGCATGATATGCCTAGACGAACGCTTCCCGATATTCGACTTCTACCTCTACAACTTCTTTGCGGTAGCGTCCCACGACAAGCCGTGCGAGAGCCACGCTACGGGGGACGTGAAGAACGGCGACGTGCGTTGCGTCGGTCGCGGGACACTGCACGGCAGTCAGTATAGTGCGGTCGTCGCTATCAATCAGTTGACGTATGACGGCGCGTCGTATTCGTTCCTACTGGGCGCGGACTACGTTACCGCGAAGGTAGGCGATAGGTGCGTCGTCATAGGCAGGGACGTATGCACCGTCATGTCTATGGACTTCGCGTCTATATGCGTGAGGAACAGGTGCATGGTGCGTTGTGAGGAGAACGCGCTCGTTACGGCGGGGCATAACTGCAACATACTATGCGCAGGCTCACACGCCGACGTGCGGTGCGGGGAGTGGAGCGAGGTGAGCGTGGGACAATCGTCGCTCGTGTCGTGCGGGAGCAACACCGTCGTCGAGGCGTGGGGTACCGATACGACTATCATACCGGGGTACGACTGCACGGTAAACCTTCACTTGGGTACGGGCGCGGTGTGCATACGCGCCTACGAGGGTCTCGTTATCAACGGTATGGGTATACTGCGCGACAAGGACGGGGAACTCATAGCGGAGGCATACAGGACGTTCCGACCGAAGTGGAAGGACGGGTCGTGGCACCTTGTCATGTGCAGTTCGTATCGGGATAAGGAAGGTAGGGAACGCCTCAAGTGGACGACGCGCCCGTTGCGCAACACGGAGAAGCATAAGCAGGAGGAACGGTATAGACTGCGCTCGTACAATCTTATCCCTATCTCCTACGATAGTGAGGCGTACACGCAGATACGGAAGGGGATATACCCGCCGGGGGATAAGCACCTCTGGGAGCACGTTCCTAGCGATGACGGTACTACTAAGCGCGTAAGGAGGCACCCGTGGAGTTGTCAAATGTTGTCGGATACGTCCACTTCGCTGTAGGCGTTGTGGTCGTGCTTGGATGCGCTCTGCTCATCGGCGCGGTTATCGTATGGGCAAAGGAGAAGTTATGAGAGGCGGGAAGTGGGAGGCAAACCTAACGCCCCATCGCAACAAGGGTAAGCACACGACGGAGGAACTCATGCGCATAACGGAACGTTCCTTAAAGGACTACCGCGACGGGTACGTGCCCGTAAGCGACACGGAACTTGCGGACATCATGGCGCGGGTAGACTACTACGGGGAGGCACTAGATGACTAAACGCATGACGCGCAAGACGGCGGTGAAGAAGTACCTTCACCTATGGTACACGAACGACAAGGCGCTCGGCGTTCCGTTTACCAACGTGTATTACTGCGTGGGGTTCGACTGTTCGGAACACTGCCCATCGCGGTACTTCCGCGATGACGACGGTACATCCTACTGCGACAACGACATCACGCAGGAGGAACTGGAGCATTGGCTGGAGGAGCATAAAGGTATGCGCACGGACCTCAACGTGCGTCCGACGTGCTACGAACGGCAGGAGGATAGCAATGCTTAAAGAGGCTAACTTAAAGAAGCGTATACAGACGCTCTTTAATATGCTGGGGGATACCGTATGCCAGCGTGTGGAAAGCCACCGCACGTCCGTAGGCATACCGGACTTCTTCATAGCATACAAAGGTACGGTTACTTGGCTTGAGGTTAAGAGCCAAATGAAGCAGGGAGACCAGAGGTATGTGCGCGTGGACTGGAGACCGGGACAGCAGGCTTGGCTCTATGCTACGCACAAGGCAAGCGACGGCAACGTGGGTTGCTACACTCTGGTCGAACTTGGAAGCAGGTATGTAGTCATACGACATGACCACATATATACGGACGACCTAGTTCCGCTCAACGGACCGACGGTAAGCATACACGCTACGTTGGGAGAGGCACTATGGTTCACGGGTTACGGGAGGTAACATGGCAAGAGTAAGGGTCAAGCCGTTGCGGGAGGAGCGGGTTGAGCAGGCGCGTCGGATATGCAAGGGGTGCATTTACAACCATGAAACGCAGTGCTTCTATGTATGTACGAGAAGCGAGAGCGACACTATACGCCCGTCGGAACGCCCGATGTATATGCTTATACGGGACGGCGTGTGCGGGAAGCGTATAGACTGGAAACAACTTAACGAGTTCAAAGAATGGCTCGACAGCAAAGCGGAGGTAGCATGATGAAAAAAGCAATGGTTAGTGCGCTGGTCGCACTTTGTGTGTGTGTGTGTGCGGTTGTGCATTAAACGTACACGATGATAGGGTTTACCATGTAACGCAGTATGTACCGGTGAGCGGTAAGATTACATTACAGGTGCCGAGTGGTTCAATATACACTGGACCGGTTCCGGATATTGATGGTGTAGGTTACGCCGTCTATAAGGTAACGGAAGCACCTACACTGACAAAGGATTACGACTTCATACAGGGGCGTGAGGAAATGCAAGCCGAGGCGCGGTTGCACGGTCTTCCGTTTGGTTTACAGATTGCCGTTATAACTAGCGGATACCCGTTTGTGGTATGCTACTACGACGGTACGCAGTATACATGGAGATACTACGAGGAGATTAAATGACAAAGCAGGTTATGCCGCAGGGTATACAAGACAGGATGTTCAACCCGATGATTAAGGACAGCGGGTGCTACTTTCTGTCGCTCGTGGAGTGGGCGTGGCGGGACAACGCGACGTGCGAACTAAAGAGCGAGGAAAGCATGACGGGCGTTATCGAGAACCTTTACGAGTTCTGCGTGGCGCAGGGATTTATGCAGAGGGACTGCTTCATACTTAAACCGTGGGAGGTATACAACACCGCCTACGGAGAGAAGAAGTATAAGGACGTGCGTATAGAGCCGGCTGACAGGGCGCAACCGGTGAGCCGGAGTTATATCATCAGGTGGGAACGCCCGATGTACGGACACTTTACGCTGTGCTACAAGGGCGAGCCGTGGGACCCGATGAACCCGGACCGACCCGCCGCGAAACTGTATAAGGCGGTATCGTTGAGGGTGCTTCTATGAACCTTGTGTATACGGCGGTGCGTATTATCCCTACGCGCCGTAGCGAAGCGTGTGAGACTTATAAGGTGGGCGAGAACGGCGTGAAGTATATCGACTGCGTTAAGGGCAACGTTATCGTTACCCTAGACGACGGCAGTAAAGTCCAATGGGGCGGTGGCATCTCTTACAAGTTAGTTATGAAGTGGGTGGAGGACGACGGCAATGAATGTTGAGCGGATTACCGTGCAGTTGACGGGCAGGCGGTCGCCGGCGGTCGGCGTGGTCGCCGGGGAGGAAACTTTGTGGCTCACGAAGCGTCAGGCGGTCGTACTCGCGTCAACGGTCATGGGGATTTACGGTATCAGGGACGGCGGGGAACTGTCCGCGCTGGTTTCCGACGTTGACAGTGGCGGGGACACCGACCCGCCCGACGCGCCGGGACTTTTTCAGTAAAAAGCATAATTTTTTGCGGATTTTTTGCTTTTTCGCTTGACTTTCCGCAAAAGGTATGTTATATTTAAGGGCGTAGGCTTGGTTATGCCCTTGTAAGTTTTGCGTCGCCCGTCGGCGCGACCGCCTTCCTTCCCCAAACCTACATTTGAGGTTGCAAAGACGGGCGACGCTTTTTCTATCCTATGGATAGATTTATTTGACCGGTACCGTGGCGGGACGGGGGTTCTTATCCATCTTTCCCCCGTCGTGCGGGGTTCAAATCCCCGCCCGGTCGTCGCCCGTGCGCGTCGCAAGTAGCGCGGTATGCGCGAAAAAGCGGACGCTCCATAGCACGGGACGAATGGGAGACAACAGTATGAGTTTGGTAGGACAACCCCAGTTTAACAATCAGGCAAAGCCGGTAGCACCGCAGGGTGCGCCCGTGCAGGCACCGGCAGTAGCGCAGTCCGAGAAGGACGCGCAGACCGCGAAGCGCGTAGCCGCTATGAAGGAAGCAAAGAAACTCCGCGACGAGGCGGTAGCTTTCCTTATCGCGGAAGTAAAGGCGAAGTATCCGCAGGGACTTCCCGCTAACGTCAAGCCCTACATCGACCGGCTTGAAGGCACGGCGCAGAAACACGATACCGATAACATCGTGTTCCGTCTGTTCTCGGTCGGCGGTGCGCAACCCGTGGCTAACGCGAGCATTACCGCCACCCGTGCGTTCGGTATTACCGGACACGGACCGAGCGAGATTAAGCGTCATCTGGACAACTGGACCAAGAAGGGTGTGGTTAAGTACCGCTACGATGAGGTCAAGTCCGCAGAGGGTTCTACGGATTTCGACAAGTCCACGTTCGTTCTGCTGGCGTATACGCTGTGAACGCACCTAAGGTTAAGACAGTGGTAGATGAGATACTTGTCTCTCTACCACGTCCAAGACTGTCAACATGGCTTATAATTATAAGCCTGTTAATAATTATACCTCGTTGTAGTATTCTCAAAGATACTTTTTATCCTGAAACTACGATGAGTGGTGGTGCGTCTGCCGTTTGTGCGGTGGCGTAAAGATGGAGACTGTATAATGATTACCGATATACTTCAAAGTTGGATGATAGGCGCGAAGTGGAGGGAGTTTCACGATGCCGCACGGTTTTGTATGGGCTGTTGGTTCAACTGGAATAGGAACTGCTCGGTATGTACTCGATGCTCATGCAACCTATTAAACCATGTGGATTATCTTACCGATGACGACGTGCGTGTAGTGCTAAATCAGCACTATTACGGTTCGTTGAAGTTTAGTGTGTGCCGGTGGTTATTAGCAGGTATCGTAATATGTGTTGCATTTCTTGCTCTGCTATGTGAGCATACAGCGAAATAGCATGGTTCCTGTAAACACTCCCGCCCTCCTCACCGAGGGCGGTGTAGCAACCCCTGCCGTAACGGAGGTTTTACCCAACTTTTCCTCCGTGCCGGGCGGGGCTATCGTCCAGCCTCCTCCTGAAACGAACGGTCAAGCGGCAGGGGTTACTACACTAAGGGACTACCAGATAGAGGCGGTAGAGAAGCTTACCGACCTTCCCGGCTCGTGCCTATTTATGGAGATGGGTTGCGGTAAGACGGCAACCGCGCTGACTATGGCGCAGAGGCGGTACGAGCGCGGGGACATTACAGCACTGCTGGTCATAGCAAAGAACGGAGTACATACGCAGTGGGCTAACGAGGAGATACCCAAGTGGCTCACCTGCGAGTACGAAGTGCAGTGTATCTACGGCGACGGCGGTGCTAAGAAGACGCACCCCTTTAACGACAAGCCGGGACTGAAAATACTATGCGTCAACATAGACACATTCAGTACGTCGGACAAGTGGAAGGAGATACCCGTGTGGCATAACATGAACTGCACTATGCTCGTGCTCGACGAGGCTACGTCCGTCAAATCATGGCGTGGGGCTAAGAGGGCGATGAACGTTATCTACGGGTTCAACGACGTTACCTACAGTCCTAACGGGAAGTACATCACGTCGAGCAAAAGCAAGTCGGTGTGCAGGGTAATCCTTACCGGCACTCCGGTAACGAACAGCCCTATGGACTTGTGGGCGCTGATAGAGTTCGTTCATCCTAACTACTTCAAGCGGAACTACTACAGCTTCCGAACGAGGTACTGCCTGCTTGAGCGCGTTCCGGACGGCGCGGGACAGATGATGCCGTTGACCGAAAAGACGTGGAACCTAGTAAAGCAGTACGGCAGTTACGGCTACGCCTTTCAACGGTTCGGTATCAACGAGAGCACGTATGCGCTCATCATGGAGCAGGAACGCTACAGCGGGGGGTTCGTGCACTTGGACGAACTACGGCAACTGCTTGAGCCGATAGCATACTTCAAGGACTTTAAGGACGTAACGAGTATCTCCGACCCGATATACAACCTCAAGCGGGTAAGTATGTCGCCGGAGCAGAGACGGCTGTATCTGTCCATGAAGCGCAACCTGCAAGCCAAGCAGAACGACACCGAGGTCGTGGCGAGTAACGTGCTGTCCCAGCTCGTTAGACTACAGCAGATATGCTCCGGCTTCCTGCCGAAGCAGGGCGAGCAGGAGGACGCAGAGGACTACCTGATACAGCAGGTGGAATGGATAGACGGCGCACAGCGCAAGCTCGATATGCTGGTGCAGGACCTTGAGACGGTTACTAAGCCATGCATTGTCGTCACCAAGTTTTCGTGCGAGGCGCAACGGATATACGAGGTTCTCAGCAGGGACTATAAGGTCATGCTGTTTACGGGATGGAAGAAGACGGGAACTCTGGACGAGTTCAAGGAAGGTAAGTATGAGATAATCGTAGCGAACATCACAAGTATTAGCCACGGCTACAACTTGCAGAACAGTTGTCAGATGCTGTTCTACAGCAACACGTTCTCTCTGGAGAACAGGTTGCAGTGCGAAGGGCGTATCTATCGTCTGGGTCAGACGAAGGTATGCGTATACACGGACTACGTTGTCGAGGACAGCGTAGAGGAAGTCATACAGCAGGCATTGGTAAACAAGAAGCACCTGCTGGATTACATTAAGGGGAATGAAGTATGAGTAAGAAACACGAATTGACGTTTGACGACGTATTGTCGGTGCTTAGACCGAAGTCCGACCCGGACGCGATTATGGCGGTCAACGAGTACGTCTACGGATTAATGGACCGGCTCGATGATGTCGAGAAACGCTTGACTATGCTTGAGGGCGGTAAGCTGTTTCAATAGGAGGATGGCGATGACTAACGACGAACGTATGAAGAAACGAGAGGAGGCTCTCGCAGACATCGAGGCGCGGGAAGAGGAGAAGCGGAAGAACCTCAAGTCCGTGCTGGACGGTATCAAGGAAGAGGTGGGCGAGACGCGCATATCGGAGGATATGAGCGCACCGGCTAACGAACTGGCGCAGACCGCCTATAAGAAGGTGGTAGACAGTTTCAAGGAGAAGGTAGGCGCACCGACGGAGAGCGAATTCTTTCCTAACGAGGCGGAGAACATGAAGCTCAACGCCGACTACTGCGAGAAGATGATGGAATCTGTTTTCGTTAAGAAAACGGCGTTTGGTAAGGACGCACATCTGACCGACGAGGAGAAGGACTTCGTTGCCTCTATCGACAACAGCGACCTATGCGAGGAGTGCAGGGTGCTACCACCTCCGCACATGACTACGGTAGAGCACCTTGAGGCTTGGATAAACGGGTTGAAGAGCAGGGTTACGAAACTGGAGAACGGGCTTAACACCAAGCACCTCGACAAGGATGACTTCAAGGAGTTGCAGACCATGCTCCAACAGTTGAAGGAAGGGTCGGAGAGGGAGGCTACGAAACTCGTAGACCTTACCGTTCAAGTCAAGGACCTTGATACGGACTACCGTAGCCACATAGTCAAACTGCTCAAGGCCGACAACGAACTGGAGCATAGGGTAGCGGAACTGGATAGGCAGGTCGGGGACTACGTTCAAGGGTTCAGACAAGCCGGCATCGAGAAGCGCATTGCGGAACTGAAGCAGGGGTTCAAGAACTTCACGAGCAACCATGAGGTGTCGGAGAACAACCAGAACAGAAAGATTACCGAGGTTGACGAGACAGTACACCGTCAAATAGACCGACACCTCAAGGTAGAAAGGCAGGTGGAAGAAATGCTCAAGCGGTTGGCGACGCTCGAGCTTCAAACGCAGGCACCGCAGACCCTTAACGGTATAGTACCTATGTTACCACAGACGATGCCCGTGTGGTGGTACGCAGGCACGATGCCTTTGGCGATGGGCGTACCGCCGGTCAATGCGGGGAGGACCAATGAATAACCCTTACGATATTGCCGGCACCTCCGTCCCGTGGGACGATGCCGTGGAAACAATGCACCCGAAGCTACGGAATATAAGGTACACGTATACGAAGGAGGGTGCATGAACGACGAACTGGACTTCCTTGCCGCAGACATGGGTGCGGAGGCGGAGCAGGTAGGGGCGTACCTTACCAGACTAAAGGACGAGGCGGACAACGTGCTCGAACTACAGAGGGCCTGCCTTGACATGGAAGAGAGTCTCAAGCGGTTACAGCAGGATTACGCCCGTAGGCGTGAGGAGCTTGCACAGCGCATGAGCGTCTACGGACTTACGTCTCTGGAGACGAACGCCGGGGACCGGCTCGAGGTCGTTACTAAGTGCTACTGCTCTCCTAACAAGAACGAGCAGGACAGGCAGGAACAGATAGAATGGCTTGCCAAGTACGGCGGTGAGCATCTTGTGAAGCTTGAGGGCAAGATACCGACGGACCAGATTATCCGTGCTAAGGAAGCCGGTATACCGGTGTTTGAAGTCAAGGATATCAACACGGGTAGTCTGAAAGCGTTCATCACGGACCTGCTCGGCTTGAAGGGCGGGACGGCGCAGGTGGGGCTGGACGACCTGCCTCCGAGCTTTCACTTCACGGTCCAGAACGAACTAAAGGTGAACTGATGACAAGTCTCTTTTCCTCCGATAAGCAGGAGTACGACAATGTATTCGGTAACACGTATGCCGAGAGTGAGCGTGATATGAAGGCGATAGACCATGCCTTGCGGACGCACTCGCGCAGGCCCCACGCCTCCTTTGAAGAGGCGCAGGCGTTCGCGGAGCGGATGCACCTCAACATCATGGCATACAGCCCTATGGGTCGGAAGTATCTGTCGGTGGACCACACCGGCGATACGCTGTCCCAAAACGAATGGGCCACGCAGTTTTCGGATACCGTGCTACGGTATACTTATGTGGACAGCAAGATGGAGGTTAAGGAGGCGGGTTGGATGCCCGACAAACTGCTTGCGCGTATGGACGCACGGCTCGACAACGAGAAGGGCAGTCCTACGCGCAAGCCTCTTTACAGCAGGGATTACTTCCGTCCCTACGGATGTTATATCGACGAGACGCAGACGTTCAACCGCGCCATACCGTTCAAGTATCCGGCGAAGGAAACGGGTGCGGACACGTCGTTCATCTATGAGTACCTGCGCCGTATATCCGACGAGTGCTACCCGTGGCTGTTGACATGGCTACGGGAGAAAATGATACACCCGGAGCGCAAGACGCAGGTGCTTCCCATATTCATAGGGGAGGAGGGGACGGGCAAGAGCGCGTTCGTCGAGTGCCTCTGCGCCGCTTTGTTCGGCGGTGAGAACGTGCTGTTGTCCGACAAGGTTGACCTGACGAGAAACTTCAATGCGGAACTACGACACAAGCTTGTGGTAAGCATAGAAGAGAAGATGGAGCACGATAGAAAGAATCCGGCTTCCGCGCTCAAGAGTGCCGTTACCTCAAGTCAAACGAGGACGGAGCTTAAAGGCAGGGATGCCGAGATGGAGCAGGACTACACGGAATATGTAATGACTACGAATAACATGGTAGCCGTTCCGTTCGACGGTAAGGGCGACCATAGGAGGTTTATGGTAATGGAAACGGACAGTAAGTTCTCGCGCAAGGGCGACCATTCCATACTTGCCGACGAGGTGTTTGCCAAGATGTATGGGTACAACGAACAGGGGGATAAGGTATATGATGCCCTATACAACGTGCATACCGGGCAGGTGGAGAACGTCGCCGCCCTGCAACAGTTCAAGTACGAACTGTTCCATAAGAAGGATATGCAGGTCAACGGAAGGGACGTGGTGTTACGCAAGTTCCCGCACACAGCCGCATACAACAGGCAGTACGACGTACCGAGGACGCACGACAACGTACTGGTGGAGCAGATTATGCGCAGTGTCATACCGTTTATAACGGAGAGCCTAATGAGCAAACGTGCGGTGAAGCGTATATCCGTGGCGGTGTCGGACACGGAGACCAAGCAGGTGGAGCTGTCGGCGTATATGCCGGAGGGCGCGTTCCTTTACGTTGCCGGACGAAGCGGCATAAACAAGATACTGCTCAACAAGGGGTCCGCCTTCTTCGACCCGGACACGGGCAAGCCGTTACCGCCGTCCGTAGTGGACCGTGCTATAAACGACCTCAAGCCGTGGCTGTTGAAGGAGTACGGTATAGACGTGCTGGCCGACCAGCTACCGCCGACACACCTGCACTTCCGGGACCTAGAGGGCGTGGCGCAGTACGGCAAGGGCGTGTGCTTCGCGCTAAACCCTGACAGGAGGCAGGCACTCGACGACGAAGAGGAAGAGGCGCTCAAGGAGCTGTTCAAGGACACCGTAGCGGAAGCACCGCCTGCACGGGAACCGCCTACCAAACCGGAGAAGCCTAAGCAGGAACGTATAGTGAACGGTGTCATACGCCGCTACGACAAGTACTTCAAGCTCGACGACAACGGGTGTCTTGAGACGCTCAACGGTATGAAGCCGGAGGAGTACAGATACACTACAGAGAACGCCGTGGGGTGGGGTCATGCTTTCCTTCTTGAGGCTGACGAGGCACCGCTGTCCGTTATAGAGCAGGAACTACGGCGTATATTCTTCCACGGCGGTAAGGTTATAGATGCCGTGGAACTGTACAAGGAACGCCTTCAACTACAGGAGAGGGTGGCGGAGAAGCTGTTCCGCGAGGGCAAGGTGGCGCGTGTGGTATATAGCGGTGCCAAGAGCCTGCACATGATAGTGCAGGTCAAGGACGCGCCCAACACTAAGGAAGAGCGCAGGTGGCTCGACGCATACCTCAAGCAGACTATCACCACGGAACTGGAGTTCGACATGGCTACGCACAACGTATTGCGCCTAACGAGGGCACCGGTTACTATGAACCGTGTGAGCAAGTACAAGCTTGCGGACAAGGTTAAGGACACACACGCCGACCCGTGGGAACTTGAGAAGATAGCGGAGATAAACGTATCGGGCAAGCAACAGCTTATGTGGGAGGACTGGAGCCACGTCTACGATATAAACTGGAGACCGCTCTACGAGGCGTGGACAAGGCAACAGGAGAAAACCATGTATGTCAAGACTGGGCGGGTACTGCCAAGCAAGCAGATATACAAGGATGCCGCAGATGCCATACTGCGCGGGACGTACTTCGGGGACCAGCGGTGGAACGGGCATAGGCAGGAAACGTTCTTCCCCGCATACCGCCTCCTGCGTATGACGGGATGGAGCCATGACGAACTATGGGGAGAGATAAAGGAGCAGGTGGTCAACACTTACTATAATGCGGACGACAAGCCGTACTGGTTGTCGAGAGAGACGTGTCGGCTTATAAAGGACATAGACAACGATTCGGAGGTGGATAATGCCTAAGACGGTATTCAAGGGATTACGGAACGAGCAGGAAGAGAGGGAGAATGAGGAACGTCTGGAACTCATAAGGCACAGCCTAAAGGCGTATGCGGCATGGGCCAAGATATTCTGGAACAAGATTATAGCAGGCGATGTGGTCGTACCGAGAAGCGGGTTGTTTAGGATAGAATCCGACAAGCTTCCGGGCGTGGCGGTCAAGGTGTCGGGCAAGCCGAACCAGTCACTCGTTAAGGGGTTGCAGATAGTCCCGTTTGTGGAGACCAAGTACATACCTTATCTGAAAGGGAAGCTTGGCATAAAGGGAACGCTGGAGGACCTATGCAATTACACCGACAGCTTCATCATAGACGGCATACGGTTCCTTGTGAAGCATCATCTGGCGGGGACATCCACGTCGGCGCAGTTCCTCTGCATGATAAACGAGGAACTGTATCAGCAGGTTACGTTACAGCGCAAGGCTATGGAGTTCCAGTATGTGGCGATACGGGCAAGGGACCTCTTGTCCCTACGCAAAGGCATAGTGCCGGACGAGGTACGCAGGCGTTGCGACCTACTGTGCCATGATATAGTTGACAACCGCCTAAAGTTTTTAGGTGAGAAAGACATAGAACAGGAGTAGCGTATGGCAATCTTCGGAAACAACAGAGAGCAGGAAACGGGCGAGGACCTTAGTTTCTTGGAGGCAATGGCAGGGGACGGGCTGGAGGCGTTGGACAAGATTAAATCCAGCGGTCCACGGTTCCTTAGTATTACGGCGGACCTTTCCAAGCCGGTCAAGGCGGGGATAGCAAAGCTCGGTGAGTGGTATGTGAGCGGAGGCTCCGATTCCCTCGGAAAGTCCATAGAGGTCATACCTCTTGGTGCCAAGCTGGTGTGGGTGCAGACCGACAAGTCCGGTAACTTTGTCCGCAGGGGTGACGTGGGTGGCTTCGAGGTTAAGGTATCCTACAACGACAAAGGGTACGAGCGCATGAACGACCCCGTTACCGGGGACAACGTGAACGAGCTTATACTTGTGGCACTACTTATCGTGGGAGCGGAGCATCTCGGACCGGTGCTTTATGAGTGCCGCATAGGTTCCAAGAAAGTCTGCAATGACTGGGTGGTGCTTATGAGGGCGCAGACCCTGCCGTCCGGTAAGAGGGCACCGCCCTACGCCAAGAAGTGGAGGCTCGACATCGAGCAGTTCGCAAGCAAGAGCAAGCCCGGAACGATGTACTACGCGCTCGGTAGGGTAACTCCGCTCGGCTATGTGTCCGACAAGCAGTTGTTCGCGGATTGCGTTATGCCTGCCGTGGACAAGCAGAGACAACTCATGCTCACCAGCGCGGACCGCCTTGCCCTTGAAGAGCGGGACATCGACCCCGGAACGCAGGCTGTTGACCGTGCGAGTTTGAGGTAGACTATGGTAGGCATATCACCGCTTGAGCAGGTACAGATGACGGCTTCCGGTATGCTTACCAGTCTGTTCCCCGCTATGATACAGCTCCTATACCCTAATATCAGGGAGCTTGACGACGGGGAACGGACTAAAGCCTACGGGGTTACTATCAAGGACTGCATGATTATAACGCAGAACCTGTTGCACGTAGTGGGCGGTATCAAGCTCGAGGAGAACGAGAATGAAGACGGTGGTAGTTGACATCGAGACAAAGGACCCGGACCTTGAGGCGAAGGGACCGAGCATCATACGGGGAGGCGGTAAGCTGTGCTACGTCTCCGTGTACGACGGTGTGGACGCAAAGACATACGGCGGTCCGGACGGGGAAACGTGGAAGCATCCGGACCTGCTGGCACTGCTTGCCGACCCGTCGGTAACGAAGGTGTTTCATAACGCCATGTACGACCTCAACTGGTTCATCAACGGCTACGACGTGCTGGTGCACGGCGTTGTCAGGGACACCATGATACGGGAATCCATGCTCAACTCGTATGCCAAGAGCGTTAAGGGACCGGGGCACGGCTATTCCCTTGAAGGCACCTGCTACCGCTACAACATCGCAGGCAAGAACAAGCTCGGAACCATAGACAAGTGGTGGCACGATGTCGGCATGAAGGGCAAGGCTATAGAGCATATAGACGAGATACCGCCGGACATCGTGGCCGCCTATGCGGAGCAGGATGTCAGGGCGACGTGGGACCTCTATCAGGCGCAGGAACCTAAGATGGAGGCGGAGTGCCTCCACGAGGCGGAGATACTGGACTGCGATATGCTCCCCCTTGCGCTGATGATGTACCGTAACGGAACCCGCTTCGACAGCCACGGCAACACGCTTCTTGCCGTGGAGACGGCGGAGAGGCTGTTCGCCTGTAAGGAGAGGCTCCGCACGGAGTTCGGACTGGAGGACCACCGCAGGCGCGTCGCCCTAGAGTGCGCCGCCTGCGATGCGGGGTTCCTCGACGACCTACAGAAAACGGATACCGGGCAGGTGTCGTTCGATAAGAACTCCCTTACCCGTGTCCACCACCCGCTTGCACGGCTTCTTATGGAGACGAAGCGTCTGGAGAAGATGCTCGGGACGTATCTGCAAAAGCAGTTTCCGGAGTTCTGCATAAACGGCAGGATACACCCGCTGTTCCACCCGTCTTTGGGCGAGGACGGCGGTGCGAAAACCGGACGCTGGTCGTGCAGTAACCCTAACCTACAGAACGTGCCTAAGGACAGGGATGCGGGGGGCGACAGGATACGCGCCCTCTTCATCGCCGACGAGGGCAGGAAGTTCTGCAAGATGGACTACTCGCAGGTCGAGTACCTTATACTGGCCCACTATGCTATCTGCATACAGGCACCGGGCTGGAGGGAGCTTCAGGAGAATCTTGAGGCGGGTATCAGTTATCACAAGCTCATGCAGAAGCTTGTGGGTTGGAGCGACGACCACTACAAGCTGGTCAAGAACTTCAACTTCGGAACCGTCTACGGCATGGGCTTACAGACATTTGCGAACAAGCATTACGAGGACTGCGTGGAGCAGGCCACGGCGCGTAAGCAGACGGTACTGGAGTATTGCACCGACATGAGGGAGCAGTACTTCAACAAGGCTCCGTTCGTTCGACCGACCACCTCTTGGATACAGAAGCAGGCGCAGAAGCAGGGGTATGTCCGGTCCTTCGGAGGAAGGAAGCATAGGATGCCGCCGCCCCAGTACGACCCTCGGACTAACGAGATAAACGTTCCGGTATACAAGCTGGTCAACTATCTCATACAGGGCGGGGCGAGCGACATATTCAAGATGGCTCTGCGTGATGCTAACAAGGCTGGTATCTGGAAGTATCTGGACCTTAACCTTGTGGTGCACGACGAGGTGGATTACAACTCCGACGGTAGCAAGGGCGCGTTGGAAGCGGAGGACGAACTCGAGCGCATACTCACGTCGGCTATACAACTGCGGGTCCCCCTTCGCGTAGAGAAGTTCCGTGGGGATACATGGAAGGAGTCAAAAGAATGAACTACTGGTTTACGGAGGTTACGCTGTACACCCCCGACAACAGTCAGAAGTACTACAAGATAGGGGCGGAGCACCTCGGCTATGTAAAGAGCATCGAGCTTAACGGGGACGACATCATCGTGGAGAAACACGACCGCACGTCGCTGACGTTCAGCGGTATGCCGTTCGAGTTGAAGAAAGAGCCTAAGCCTAACAAGGGCGGGCTAGATAAGCTTGCGCTTATGTCGTATTTACAGGACGGCCCGTTGCCGACGCGCAAACAGGGCGAACTGGACTTACAGTACAAGGTGGCGGACGATGCTGATACCGTTTAGGGTCCCCGTTCAACGGCAGGAGTTCCCGCTGTTCATAAGGGAACAATGCACACACTGCGCCAACACCTATAAGGACCACTTCTACCCCGACGGGTACAATGTCGTAACGGAGTTCCTATGCACGAAGAACCCGTCCGGTAGGATGTACCGCAAGTCCATGAAGTGCGTACCGGAGGTCGATGACGACGAGTGCGGATTCAGGGTTAAAATCGCCTGCGACATAACACAGTGCGGTTATAACATAGATTATCTTTGTAGTTGCAACGGAGGCGAACTATGAATGAACCGGCAATCAGGCTCGTAAAAGACGAGCAGGAGCTTCTGACTATTGAACAGATGGCGGAGCGTGAGGGCATCACAAATGACGGTATGAGAAAACGTCTTGAGAAGGCAGGTATTTCCCCTGTGGTTGGAAGTAAACGCATAAGCATGGGGCGGGAAGCTTCCTTGTATGACTATACTAAAATACACCAGTATTTTAGTATGAGGTCCGTAGAAAGCTTGACACTTGATGAGACATTGCTCGCAACAAGCAATATGCTTGAGCCTATGTCTCCGGACGACGTTATGAGGTTTGCCCTTCAGATTATGAAATACTCGCTTGACAAAAAGGATGCCGAGGTACGTTCTATGCGAGAAAGGCTAGACCTTACCGACACACATTATTCGGTCAAACGGGTGATGAAAGAGCTACAGTTGGACGAGGAACCGAACTGGAGGCCGGTTAAGAAGTATTGCTTGGCGCATGGTTTACCTATCCTACGAGCCGATGACATGAACTACGGGGAAGTAAATGTGTATCCTGTAGAAGCGTGGCATGAAGTGTATGGGTATGAACTATGAGGCATCCTACGGCTAACGAACTAAGGGACCACCCGGAGCTTAAACCGGGGGACCTTATCGCGGACGATTACTACACGGAGTTCCCGGAGGAGATGGACCCCGGATTTAATCCGGGGCAGGCTATTCAGTACATGGAATCGCAGGGATTGCCGTGGACACCGGTGCGGTGCGAGGCCGACGCTACGGCAGAGGGCGGGTACCGCGAGATACTGGAGGACGACAAGCTGTTGCAATACGCCGGCTCGTGCTACGCCTGTAGACACCGCAGGGACTTCTCGCTATACTGCAAGCGGTCGGAACAGGATAAGCCTATCGGCTTCGTCTGCGACGGCTTCTACGAGCGCAACGCCGCGACGAGGCGGTGGCGCAGGATGCGCAGGCGCGGGGTCATAGACAGGTTGAAGGAGTACCGCAAGAGTATACCGAGCTACAACTGGGCCACTATGGACTACGCAAAAATCTTGCAGGAGGTAAAATGAGTGAAAGGGACCACCTTATCGAAACGCTTGTTACTGTTGCCGGTGTCAGCGTTGTGCTTCTGCTCATTGGCTGTATCGCAACAACAGGACACGTTGACGGAGTTGTCAGCGAGCATACGAAGCAAGTTGAGCGAGCTGAAGCAACAATCCGTGACCTTACAGAACGAATTGACCGATACGACAGCGCGGTTACAGCAACTGTCAGAAGACTTGAGGCTGTCAGAGCAAGAGCGGCAGTACTCGGAAGCCTCGCTGACCAAGTTGAGTACCTCTTTGACGAGTATGACAGAGCAGTACGAGACGCTCTATTTGAGCTTGGAAAAGTACAAGGTACGATTGTCCCTAGCGAATAGGGCAATCATAGGATTTGCCGTAATCGTAGGGTTACGGCTTATAGGAATGGTAGCCGGGTATATACTGTATGCCCGTGGGGTAAAGCTCCCCAGATGGTTGGACATACTGTTATGATTTTTATGGGTATGGAAGGAGCCTGTCCGGAGTTCGTCAATCAGGCAGGCGAGATTTCGTCAATAACGTTCCGGGACTGGAAGGACGAGGTGGTTATCACCCTGCTGGCGAACGGTCATCTTAGGGCAACGACGCACGATGACAACGGGGACAAGGTTACTGTGGAATGGCACGAGGTCAAGTACCTAAAAGAGCGTCTGTTCAGGGAGGACAAGGATGCGCAAGCCGAAGCCTAAGAAGGAACCGGGCATCCTGCGCAGATTGCTTGATGCGTGGATAGAGATGGCGAAGTACCGCAAGGCCGTCCGTATCCTCGGCAGTCAGTCATGGGGCGTTGACTTCCTCGTTATGGTACTCTGCAAGGCAAGGGAGTACGGCGTGAAGGATGTCGAGTTCCGGCTCAAATCCCCCTCCGGTCAGGAGCTACGCATCGTACATAACTCCGTGCCTAACAAGCTCGGAGAAGAGGAACAGCGCGTCGTGAATATGCAGGACGGGGCCATAGCGAAGGTCATGCTGGATTCCATCTACCGGCAGGGCAGGGTGTGATGCAGGTGGAACTGACGTATCAAGGCTACGCACCGCGTGACCATCTGCATCAGTACCTCGGACGTGCGGAGAACGGAGTGGTAAGGGAGTTCCACGAGGAAGTGTTCATACCTAATAAGACAGTCATGGACCTTCCCGACGAACAATGGATGCCCGACAGCGGCTGGGCTGTCATCGCCTGCGACCTGTGCGGACGCATACGTTGGGAACTGGTCAGACGTGGGTCTACCGTTGCCTGCGCTATGTGCGGTCAGCAGGAGACTATACCGCAAGATGCGGTACTGCGCTCGTGGAAAAGCGCGGACTGCGAGGAGTATGTATAATGGGTGAATATCAGGCTTTGGTGCTGTTCGATTCCGAATGGAACGAGAAGCGGAGGTTTACGGTAGGCGGTGAGGTAGACGGTGTGCGTATCAACCGTATCTATGCGCGGGATACCCGCTCGGCTGACATACACTTGGAGACGGGAACGTATGCCACGTTCTGCGGCGAAAACATAGCGTTCATTTACTACCCTCTCTCATGGGACAACAAAACCTATAAGGAGTTCGTCTGATGGCCGACATCAACAACATCGTGATAAGCGGAAGGCTTACCAAAGACGCAGTGACTAAGGACCTGAATACCGGGACTAAGGTAACGGAGTTCAGTATAGCCAACAACACGGGGTGGGGGCAGTATGCAAAGACGCAGTTCTTTGACTGCAAGAGCTTCACCAAACAGGCATCAAGCGTGGCATCCTACCTCGTGAAAGGAAAGAACGTAGCCGTGTCCGGTTCCTACGAGACGGACAAGTGGACCTACAACGGAGCGGAGCACACACGGAACGTCATCAACGTAAAGGACATCATCCTGCTCTCCGACGGCAACAAGCCGGAAAGCAAGGACGACGTGCGCGAGCCGGTAGTGGAGGAAGTTACGTTTTGATTAACGACGTATACCAGACCCCGTATGTGGGCGACAGAATGACCGTACCGGAGAACCTGCGCAACTTCGGCAGGGCGTTACTCGAGCAGTGGGTAAGGGACGGTTGCCCGAACGACATGGGCGAGGTATGCGCCGACATCATACAGCAGTGCCTCAACATCGGAGAGGACGACATCAAACGATACGCGCTTAAAGTGCGAAGGAGCTTCACGATTGAGTTGCAGTAATGAATTGCATGAGGTCCGCAGGGACGTGGAACAGCTTTCCGAGCTTATACAAGGTATAACCGCAGGGTTGAACAGACGGCTCGAGGAACTGGAGCAAAAAGAAAAACCCCGGGGGAAGCACTTTCGTGTTACCTCTAGGGCAGTGGGTGTGCGCGAACTGGAAGAGAACGCGAAAATCGCACTTAGATACATACGCAGTACAAAAGACAGGCTGTCCAGTATGTATGCCACCGGTGACTTTCACGAGGACGGTATGCGCGAGATAGATATGTATCTCCGCAACGCCGCCGACGTGCTTAGTTAATCTACCTTCACCCGGAGGTCGGGCTGTATTACTATTACGGCATCGTAGACCTCCGGGTATTCCTCTATATTCTTCAGGGTCCGCTTCTTTACTTCCGAATTACCGCCGTAACTCATGTACTTTAACCCCGCCACTATCTTCTCGTGTATCGGAATCCCGTCTATAAACACCGTATGCTTGAGCAGTTCCATAGTCATACCGTGAATCTCGTTAAGTATCCGCTGTACGTCGGCGTGGAGTGCCTTGCGGTCCTCGATGCTGACGTTAATCTGCTTGTTGATTTCCTCGATACGGTCGTCCAGTTCCCGTTGCAGTGCCGCGATGCCGTCGGCCAACTGCTTGACGCACTGCAACACCTCGTCCTTCCGTTCGGCATCCATCTTTATATGCTCGTCTATCTTGCTGTTTACGAGTTCGATTACCTCGGAGTGCTTGCGCCGTTGCTTCTCCGCCTCGTATATAGACGAGTAGAGATACAGCTTGCCGTTCTTGTCGCGCCGTATGCGCGGCAGGATATACACCGCCGCTACGGGCAGTACTATCATCCAGTACCAAGCGGGGATGCTCTTAACGAGCGTACTTACCGTTTCCCACATCTAAAACGTCCTTACCCAAATTGTTACCACATAGGACAGGGGCCTGTTCTCGTGCGGCTGGTCCCCGCCGTTATACTCCGTATACACCGTCGAGTTGTTTGGGGAGCCGGCCCTTACCTCGTTCTGCGTCCAGTTATACGGGCCATGACTGATATTATGTATATGGTTGGGTATCTGCGCGGCAGTGAGTGTGCACGTATTATCCGTGCCGGCTACCGTAGCAGTAGGTGTCTGCGAGCCGTTACCCGCCGCGCACGTGGTAAGGTATGCCCAGTCCGCTATCTGCTCCCACACCGCTAGTACGCCCGACGGCACCGGGGGCGGGTCCTCTCCCCACATCATCTGATAGAACCCCACAGGCTGTACGGCGTTATATCCTTCCTGCGTCCATGTAGTAGCCATTAGCTGACCCTCCTCCACGCGAGGTAGTACCTGCTCAGCGGCCTGTTCTCGTGTGTCTGTCCACTACCCGCCGCGAGGGTGCCCCGCGATAGATTGTATCCTCCGTTGCTCCTTGCGAAGTAATCATAAGAATTACCGTTACCCGATGATGCGGGTATCGAGTGCCTGTGGGCAGGCATGGTTGCCGCAGTGATAGCCACGGCGTTTGCGCCTACCGTGCTCCCTATAGCAGTGGTGTTCCCCGCAGGCTTGTTTATGAAGTATATACCGGCGGTGCTGGTGGTGTCCACCTTCTGAAACAGCACCGGCCCCGGCTCGTCCGTTTTGTTGGCCACAACGTCGGCCATAGTGTTAGGGTCGTTGGTGGAAGCAAACATCGTTATGCTGTTTACCGGGTACTGTACGTCGAGCGTTGTCATGCCGTCCTCCTAAATGCGCGGACCGCATGGGACAGCGGTCGGTTGTTGTGAGCCTGACCGCTTCCTGCGGGGTTGTTACCCCCGGACTGGTTGCCGCCCGTATAGTACGGGCCGCCCCTTCCGAACAGCTCGCCGGAACCGGAGGTGCCCTGCGTTGTCAGGTTGTAGGTCCGTATAGTGTGGGTATGCGACGGCAACTGCGCTAACGTAAGCGCTACCGTGTTTGCCCCGAACTGCGTAGTGCCGGCTTGAGCCGCCGTGGTGTTGGACACGTGAGGAAGGTACTCGTTGGCCGCTATCTCGGTCCATACCTCCGGACTGCGGTACTGCTTCCACGCCGCTATCATCGCCGCATCGTCCTTGAGGAATACCACCTGCCCGAGCGGGACCGCCACGGGCTTCGGTATGGACGCACTCCACACCTTCTGTCCGTCTATGTAAGCGTTCATCTTCTGCCCGTTAAGGTAAGGCTGTGCTATGCCCTGCCCGTTTACTTTAAGCCCCATACTGTCTCCTTACTCCGGATAGAAGCAGAGCGTCGTAGGATACGCCGTGGATGCCGCAATAGCCGCCTGTTCCGTGGGGAACAGACCCACCTCGTTTATAGTCGTGGGTGTGCTCGATATGACGAAGGAATCCAAGCTGGTCATGCCCGTTCCGCCGTTGGCCACGGGAAGCACCCCGGTAACTCCGGGCGTTACGTCCGCGCTTCCGTCGAAGGAAGCCGCAGTAGTGCTTGCGAGGTTGGTCCGTATGTTCCTTGCCGTCTGAAGCTTGGTTGCCGACGCGCTGTTGTACGCTCCCACAAGGGCTTCCCGGGTACCGCCGTCCTTTACCGCGCCCATAGCGTCTATGAGCGCAACGTGGTTGTCGGTGGGGTTGGCCACCTTGAGCATAACGTTGTTAGCATGGAATCCCGTAATCTGTGCCTGACCGTTTCCGTCGGTCATAAGCATGAGGTCCGCCGCAGGGCCTCCCGGTATCCTGTCCATCTTACCGTTCCACGTATCCTTGTTGGACTGCGTGACGTGTACCGTGGTGTCCGCCGTATGGTTGGCTATGGCGGTGCTTAACGTAAGCTCCGACGCCTGCCGGTCCGCTATCTCCGCCTGAAGGTCGGCGTTGGCCGCAAAGTCCGATGCCGTGTAGCCGGAATCCTTCTGCTGTCCGCTACCGTCCCACGCCGCGAGGCGGTTGTTCGGTACCGCAGGCTTGACCGCCACGAAGCTGTTGGCGTTCGCGCCGGAATCTATTACCTGACCGAGAGAATCGAAGCTCGCAAAGTTGTTGAGCACGGCACCGGGAACGAGCATCACGTCCCCGCCGATGTTTATGTTGAGGTCAACGTCGAAGGTCCACACTACGGGCGGACCCATGTCGGTAAGTATGTAACGCGCCGTAGGGCTGTTAGGCCTCGATTCGTCCGACCGCACGGTAAGGTAATCGTTGACGGTGGCGAAGGGCGGTAACGTAAACGTCGCAAGGTCGGCGTAGTTCTGCACGGAACCGAGCGACCTGCCGAGGTTCTGTATACCGTAGATGGTGGCGTTGATGGTGTTGATGTCGCCCTCTATGGCCGCTATGTCGGCGGGGGACCTGCCGGTGTCGGTAAGGTTGCCCGTAGCGTCCAGTCCGGCAAAGTTACCCGCATTGGCAGGAACGCACTTGTCGGCCTTGCCGTCGAGTACCCCGTCCACATAGTCCTTAGGCGCGGCATCCGTGCCAAGCACGGGCACCGCAAGGTTGCGCACCCTGACACCCCTGTGCCCGGAAGCGGCACCTACCGCCGTGGTTTCAAGGGACAGTATGGGTATACCGCTGTTGCCTTCCGCACCGAGGTGTATGGATGCCGTTACGCCGGAGGCTTCCTGCGCACGTATGTCCACCTGCGCGGACGAACCGGCAACGTGGACCGTCTGGTCGGCAAGCACGGTTACGTGAGCACCGGTAGCCGTCTCGTCCACGTGGACTTGGCTCTTGTTACCCATGCCGTGCATAGACACGCCGTCCATCTTGATGTCCCCGGTCATGGTGCCGCCGGTAAGGGGTAGGAAGGCACCGGTTACGGCACCTATGGTGTCCCCGGAATCGACCACCTGCCCGTTGCCGTCGAATACGGCTATGGTATTCAGTCCGCTACCGGGCACCTTGTCCATCTTGTCGGCCTGAAGGTCGGCTATGTCGATGTCGTGGTCGTCGAGCCTTACCGTGTGAGACACAATGTCGGTCTGCGCCTGCGCCACGTCCGCCTGCAACGTCCCTATGTCGTTCTCCGTTACCGTAACACGGTTGGCAAGAGTGCTTACATCGTTGTCGGTCGTGTTGATATGCTGTTCAAGCTGGTATACGTCGTTGTTAATCTGTTGTATATCCTGCTTTACATCCTGTATGTCGGCCTCCGCCTGTGTTATCCGTATGTCAAGCGTGAGGTCCCTGTCGTCAACGTACTTCTGACTACTCGTATTGGCAAATGTAGGCATCCTGTACCTCCTATTGTATGATGTAAGTGGTACCGCCGCGCAGGTACCTCGAGTTGTCGCCGAGGGCGAACGGCTCCGGACCCACGTTGCGGACGTAGATTTGGCCGGAGCTGTTTACGCAGAACTCCACC
>LSPY01000022.1_pt1 | contig 24615 bp, 14 predicted proteins | sample 651311 | NCBI WGS metagenome assembly LSPY01 (sample SAMN04438312, study PRJNA306036) | termite gut metagenome | isolation source: viral DNA filtered from gut of termites from termite colony 1 | host: Coptotermes formosanus | place: USA: New Orleans, City park | collected 2013-06-21
ATCAATGCCTTCACTATTTATAACTTTTTGAAGTTCTTTAATAGCATCTTCTGGCCATTCTTCAACAGGAAGTTCAGCCAAGTCAGGATTTTCTTCAAGGAACGCGTCAATGATGCTGTCCGCGTCGATTTCGTTAACCTCTCCAGCTCCTTCAGATGCGTCTTCGCTTCCGCGTACTTCGTCCCCGTCAGCATAACTATCTCCACTGCTGAATGTCTCCATTACGCCTTTTTCTGTATTTTCATCAGGTTCAGTTTCTGTAGAACTAGAACCTTCAGGTAATGAACCGCCATGATGCTTGAGCGTATCAGACGTATGCTTACTTTTAGGTTCTTTCTTTTCTTCATTACCTTTTGTAAGCTCTTTATCACCAGGTTGCGCTGTCTTATCTTTTTTCGGCGCTTTCGCACCTTCTACCTTGCCACCGTCAGCTTTTCCACAGGTGCACTTTTCTTTGTCGCAGTCAGGACATTTTTCTTTTTCATCACCTTTAACTTCACCACCTTTAGCAAAGCTAATTTCGTTATGATGAATACCGCTCAACAAATCTTTAAGTGCCATTACATTAGCCCCTTAAGTACCGACAGTGTTTCAGACCGTGGCTTCCAGGCTTTAATGCGCTGGTCAGATGGTACAGTTTGCTTACGTGATTGCGCAAACCTTTGGAACTGACTACGGATATTCTTGAGCCGTACATCAGACGGTATATAACCGCCAGTTGCCATTCCCGGAGGAGGCGGCTCTTCAGGAGGCGGTGCGCCACCACCCATATCAGGAGGTGCACCGGCGCCCATGTCACCACCTGCGCCCATATCAGGAGGCGGTGCGCCAGCACCCATATCACCACCAGGTGCAGCGCCCATATCAGTAGCCATATCAGGAGAAGGCGTTTCACCCATTCCACCAGCACCGGAGGATGCAGCGTCAACACTTTCTTGTATACTGTTTACTTTATCCATAAGGTCAGATACTTGAGCTTCCTGACCTTTGATGCTATCAAGAACAGCAGTTGCTTCTTCCCGCAGTTTGTCAAGCACTGCCTGCACAGCTTCAGAAGCTGCTTCAGACGCTTCATCAACGCCACGACGGTCCATCTCTGCCAATATAAGATTGGCTATGTCCGCGTTGTTATTGAACTTGGTGCCGTACTTATCAATAAACCCGCCAAAACGCTGCTGCTGTTTATTGGCCATGCTCTCTTGTTTGAGCATATCAAGTTCGGCTGCTAACTGTTCTAAATCCATAATTTTCCCCTTCGGTTAGGGTCTCCACACATGATACTTACATTATATCATAGAATAAAGACCAGATGAATATACTAAAACAGGACCTGTTTTAGCGCACTTTGTATAGACTTCAAGCGTTCATCACTTGCAGTTCTAGTCGGTCTACTATTAACAAAATCATTCGCTAAATCCATTGTCCTTTGTTGCGCTAACGCATAAGATGGTGCCATACCTTTATTGATTACAGCCATAATAGAACCTGGACGTAATCCAACGCTACGTAATGCTTTGAAGTTATGCTTACGATTACCAGGTTCAAGCGCGCCAGCCATCTGGTCAACAGCATCAGCCTGCTGCAATGACATAGGCTTATTTACTTCTTTTTCATGCTTAAATTCAGCAAGAAGCATCTCACTGTCCATGTCCTTCAATTTAGGTATTTTATATTGTTTAGCATGTCCTTCAATAAGTTTCTTTCGTTCTCTATCAGCTTGCAATGACCTAATAGCAAAGAATAATTCATCACGACGCGTTCGTTTATCAGGCAAGTTCCAATTAACACCTAATCCTGATACGCCACGGTCAAAAGGATTATTTTTATCTAACGCAACCTGCTTATCTAATTTACTCTTTAATAATGCAGTAGCATCATTATTAGCAACGCCATCTTCAAATACAAAATCACCTTCTGGCAATTGAAGCGCGGTAGGTTTATCATCATGCTCTTCTTCATCAGCGCTACTAAATGTTTTACCAGTATGTCCATAGTCTGGTGGTAAACGTTCACCAAGTTTATGTATATCAGCTTCAGTTTTTGGCGTAGCATACAAAGGATATAAGTCTTTGTCCATATCTGGCTTATGGCCAAAGAACAAAGGAATAGGCTTACGATATACCTTTAACGCGCGTTTCTGTTTCATCCAAATGCCCTCGCACCTGCAACAGCAGCTTTAATATGCTTTAATCGGTCATTCGCATTATGGCCTTTTTTGAGCGCGTTTCCTTGTTTACCTGTATTATGGTTCGCCATACGCTTGATAACATTGGCCACAATGACTTCTGCTTCGCGTTCATAACCATCTGCCTCTGCTTCGGATATAAGGAGATTACGCATGTCAGGTGAGCCTTGCAATTCTTCAGCACGTTTAACAAGTTTATTCTCCTCTGCTTCAGTATTACCAACTGCGCCACCTTTGAAATATGCCTTAATATTTTTAAGACGTCTATCTGAAGCGCCTACTAGTAATGGCAAAACTACTAATGGATTAAAACCACCACCACCTACGCCACCGCCACCACTTGTTGACAATGTGCCATCATCTTCTTGCATTTTAGCATCAGCAGGTGCTGAATTTCCTTGCACAGTAGTATCTTGCGTATTCGTATTGGCCTGCGCGGCATCATCTGTAGTAGGCTTGCTGACAACTTTTTTCTTTGTCATGTCGCCAATTCCACCTGTAACTTCGCCACCTTCATCAAAGCCAAGAAACTTCATTAGCTTATCTTCCACATAGCCACCATCCGCATAACCATATTCTTCAGGTCCATCATCTTCCCACGCTTCAATAGTATTATCATCCATATAATTATTTTTAGGCATTGGAAGACCAATTAGATTTTCGCATATATTAGAAAGCGTCAATGAAACGCCAGGTGCATTTGTATAATCAACTTCATTGCCAGGCCCATAAACTTGAATTATCTGCGTATCGCCAATAGTTATATTGCCATCTTTATCTCGATAAGGTTTCAAGTTTATTTGCGCCGTTACATGAACACCTTTTTTAGCGTTAATACCATCATGTATCTCGCTTATATTAAAACTGACATCATCACCTCGCGTCTCATCGCTACTATAATCTTCGTCAGGATTATATATTGTATTTATTAAAAGTGTTTTGCCTTCGCGTATTGCTTGGCGATAACGTTCAAAGTGAATAGGTCCATATCGTGCAATATCGCCATAACAACGACCATCCGCAACAGCTTTCATTTCAGCAGGACTTGACATCAATGACCAACCAGCTTGTTTAACTGTGTGCGCCAAATCAGGGTCATATTCAAATGCACGTTCGTCTAATGCCTTAAATCTACGTGCTATTTCATCTCGGTCAAGTTGCGTATTAGGATGTACTTCCAAATAGTCATTAACACGGCCCATATATTCTCTACGTTGCTGCGCCAACAGTATTTGCGGTTTAAGTCTGTCTATATCATTTAATGACGTTATTTCACCGGTAAAACCAAACTCATTACCGTATTCTTCTAGTTCGTCGCTATAATCTTCAAAAAACTCTTTTAATTTTTTACGGACAGCATCTTTATCTTTTGAACTTTTCGCTATATTCTTTAAGCCTCTAAATGAAACAAAGCGTCCTAATGCGCGACGCAATTTTCTTATAGGCTCATTTTCATTACGCGTGTACTTTACGTAATCTTTATACATATTTGCATAATCTTTATCATCATACATAACGCCAGCATAACTTGGGTCATGGTCCAATATAACCTGTTCTTCGCGTGCTTTTTGAGCTTTCCATTGGTCATAAGGAAGTATAGGATAAAATGGAGCAACCTCATCTAATGCGGCAAAGTATTCTTTGAATTGTGGGTCTATCTTTTTAAGTATCGGCCTTGGCAACAAACCAACGCTAGTACGTTCGTCACCATGAATTACGCCAGCACGCGCTAATCTACGGATATTGGTATTTGGAAATAACACAAACTCACTGTCATTTGTAACTAAATCGCCTTCTTTATTAAAATGTGCAGTGCCACGATTAGATTTGTACCACGCGTCAAGATGCTTTAATGGTCTGCCTTTTTTATCAAAACCAGTAAGATTGTATTTCTCATGTGGCAATTTATAATCACTTTCGTGCATCTTTTGTAATTCGGCATAGCGCGCATTCATTTTTGCTATTTGTTCTTGCGCGCCTAAAATCCACGCTTTATGCCAATCTACCTCACGTGGGTCTACATTGCCTTCTTGTAATTCTTTTGTAAGCCTTTGTACGTACCTTTCACGATGGTATATTTTTTTATCAAGCTCCTCCATCTCTCGTGAACGCGCAAGAGACCGCTCTTCTGGTGTTACTTGTGCATTCAAGCTAGGTGGCATAAGCATTGGAGTTTTTCTAAATGTAGATAATGATACGCGGTTAGAAAATCCTTGAGCACCACCAATACCACGTTTTTGGTGCTCAAGCAATACTTCATGTAACAAGCGCTTCTTATATTCATCTTGCTCAAATGCACGTAACTGTGCTTCTGGAATAGCAGCTCTTAAATCATCGTATTGATTTATAAACGGGTGCTTTTGCGCATATTCTATTTTTTTCTTCAGATATTTTATATATGCCTGTGCTCTCGTATCATCTTTATTGCGCTCTGGCGTAGAATGTGTTTGTAAATTACGCTCTACGCGTACGACCAGATGAATATACTAAAACAGAACCTGTTTTAGCACATTTCGTATAGACTTTACGCGTATATCACTTGCTGTTCTTGTAGGTCTACTATTAACAAAATCATTTGCTACGTCCATTGTTCTTTGCTTATTCAGCACAAATGATGGTGCCATGCCTTCTTTGATGACATCCATAATTGCGCCAGGCCGTAATCCAACGCCACGTAGTGCTTTGAAGTTATGCTTACGGTTACCAGGCTCAAGCAATCCAGCCATCTGGTCAACAGCATCTGCCTGTTCTAGTGACATTGGCTTATTGACTTCTTTTTCAGGTTTGAATTCAGCAAGAAGCATCTCACTGTCCATGTCCTGCAATTTTGGTATTTTGTATTGTTTGGCATGACCTTCAATAAGTTTCTTGCGTTCTCTGTCCATTTGTAATGACCGAATAGCAAAGAATAATTCATCACGGCGCGTTCGTTTATTTGGCAAGTTCCAATTAACACCTAAACCTGATACGCCACGGTCAAAAGGATTATTTTTATCTAATTCAACTTGTTTGTCTAATTTACTTTTCAAGTGCGCCATTGGGTCATTATTAGCGACGCCATCTTCAAATACAAAATCACCTTCTGGCAGTTGAAGATATGCAGGTTGACCTTCATGCTCTTCATCTTCAGAACTATTAAATGTTTTACCAGTATGACCATAATCTGGTGGTAAACGTTCACCAAGTTTATGAATATCAGCTTCTGTTTTTGGTGTAGCGTATAAAGGATATAAGTCTTTCTCTGCATCTGGCTTATGACCAAAAAACAAAGGAATAGGCTTACGATATACCTTTAACGCACGTTTCTGTTTCACATTAACGCTCCAGCAACAGCTGATTTGATATGCTTCAGTCTATCATTCGCGTCATGGCCTTTTTTGAGCGCATGTCCCTGCTGTCCTGTATTATGGTGCGCCATACGTTGTATAACATTGGCCACAATGACTTCTGCTTGGCTTCCATAACCATCTGCCTCTGCTTCGGATATAAGGAGATTGCGCATGTCAGGTGAGCCTTGCAGCTCTTCAGCACGTTTAACAAGTTTATTCTCCTCTGCTTTAATATCACCAACAGCGCCACCTCTTTTAAGTGATTGCACAAAACCACCACCATCAAATACTTGTACTATATTTTTTATAGTATCATGTGGCGTGATGCCCAAGAACTTCATCAACTTATCTTCAACAAGACCACCATCAGCATAACCATATTCTTCAGGTTCATCGTCTTCCCATGCTTCAATAGTGTTATCGTCCATATAACTATTTTTAGGCATTGGAAGACCAATTAGATTTTCGCATATATTAGAAAGCGTCAATGAAACGCCAGGTGCATTTGTATAATCAACTTCATTGCCAGGCCCATAAACTTGAATTATCTGCGTATCGCCAATAGTTATATTGCCATCTTTATCTCGATAAGGTTTCAAGTTTATTTGCGCCGTTACATGAACACCTTTTTTAGCGTTAATACCATCATGTATCTCGCTTATATTAAAACTGACATCATCACCTCGCGTCTCATCGCTACTATAATCTTCGTCAGGATTATATATTGTATTTATTAAAAGTGTTTTGCCTTCGCGTATTGCTTGGCGATAACGTTCAAAGTGAATAGGTCCATATCGTGCAATATCGCCATAACAACGACCATCCGCAACAGCTTTCATTTCAGCAGGACTTGACATCAATGACCAACCAGCTTGTTTAACTGTGTGCGCCAAATCAGGGTCATATTCAAATGCACGTTCGTCTAATGCCTTAAATCTACGTGCTATTTCATCTCGGTCAAGTTGCGTATTAGGATGTACTTCCAAATAGTCATTAACACGGCCCATATATTCTCTACGTTGCTGCGCCAACAGTATTTGCGGTTTAAGTCTGTCTATATCATTTAATGACGTTATTTCACCGGTAAAACCAAACTCATTACCGTATTCTTCTAGTTCGTCGCTATAATCTTCAAAAAACTCTTTTAATTTTTTACGGACAGCATCTTTATCTTTTGAACTTTTCGCTATATTCTTTAAGCCTCTAAATGAAACAAAGCGTCCTAATGCGCGACGCAATTTTCTTATAGGCTCATTTTCATTACGCGTGTACTTTACGTAATCTTTATACATATTTGCATAATCTTTATCATCATACATAACGCCAGCATAACTTGGGTCATGGTCCAATATAACCTGTTCTTCGCGTGCTTTTTGAGCTTTCCATTGGTCATAAGGAAGTATAGGATAAAATGGAGCAACCTCATCTAATGCGGCAAAGTATTCTTTGAATTGTGGGTCTATCTTTTTAAGTATCGGCCTTGGCAACAAACCAACGCTAGTACGTTCGTCACCATGAATTACGCCAGCACGCGCTAATCTACGGATATTGGTATTTGGAAATAACACAAACTCACTGTCATTTGTAACTAAATCGCCTTCTTTATTAAAATGTGCAGTGCCACGATTAGATTTGTACCACGCGTCAAGATGCTTTAATGGTCTGCCTTTTTTATCAAAACCAGTAAGATTGTATTTCTCATGTGGCAATTTATAATCACTTTCGTGCATCTTTTGTAATTCGGCATAGCGCGCATTCATTTTTGCTATTTGTTCTTGCGCGCCTAAAATCCACGCTTTATGCCAATCTACCTCACGTGGGTCTACATTGCCTTCTTGTAATTCTTTTGTAAGCCTTTGTACGTACCTTTCACGATGGTATATTTTTTTATCAAGCTCCTCCATCTCTCGTGAACGCGCAAGAGACCGCTCTTCTGGTGTTACTTGTGCATTCAAGCTAGGTGGCATAAGCATTGGAGTTTTTCTAAATGTAGATAATGATACGCGGTTAGAAAATCCTTGAGCACCACCAATACCACGTTTTTGGTGCTCAAGCAATACTTCATGTAACAAGCGCTTCTTATATTCATCTTGCTCAAATGCACGTAACTGTGCTTCTGGAATAGCAGCTCTTAAATCATCGTATTGATTTATAAACGGGTGCTTTTGCGCATATTCTATTTTTTTCTTCAGATATTTTATATATGCCTGTGCTCTCGTATCATCTTTATTGCGCTCTGGCGTAGAATGTGTTTGTAAATTACGCTCTACGCGTACGCGATTATCTTCTTCGAGACGTGGCAATAGCGCGCGCATTTTAGCTTCTAGTTTTTCTATTTCTGGGCCATATACTTCTTGGTCAGACAGCAGCTGCGCTTGTTTAGCTTTTGCATTCTGCCCTGGTTCAATAGGCGTATCATTCTCTGCCATTACAACCAATCTCCAATACTCGGACCGTTCACATTATCAATACGTTGCCATGCGCTCTTATCTTTGCCCAAGAAATTCTTAAATGCCCATTCAGCTTCTGTAAGTTCTTTACCAACGCCCATTATCGTGCTTTCATTGAACGCCGCGAACTTATCAGCAAGACGCGCGACGAGGAGGCGATACATCTCCGGGGCAGGATATACCAGCAATGTATCCGGCGTCCACCCCAATTCTTTGATAGCTTTACTGCTGTCAGGCTCATTGTGGTCATATATAATTACCCCCAGGCCTGTTTTGTCATTCCATTTTGCTTGATAGTATTCTACGTTGCTATTCCGTCCTGTGAAAGAAAAAGGGTTATATTCAATGAACTCACTGTCATTCGGACAATCTCTATAGAACCCAGACCAGTATTCTTCTGTAATACTATGTTGATACGTTACAAATATATACGGAAAATCACAAATAAACGAAACAATTTGCCATTCACCTTTATCGCCATACGCTGGCGCAAACATTGAAGATACATTCGCATCAGGTATGCCAGCATTAGTATTACGGTAATGAAAGTTAAGCTTACGCTTTCGCGGGCCAGACAAATCAGATGGCAATAAATACATAACGTAATCTTTGAAATTAGGATTATTCTGTTCTTCTTGTGTCAATTCGTCAAGTGTAATGCGATATAAATTATACAGTTGAAATCTATTGCCATCTGTATCAATTTTGAACAATGTCTTTTCAGGCAAATTATTCTGGTCAACGTATAACTTCGGGTCTCTATTATTTATTGTAAAGAATATCTGCGGAGGTTGTGGTAGATAATTTAACCATACTGCGCGCCGTTCAGCGTCAGGACAATAAATATCAAAACCGCTAATATGATATGTGTTCCAACCATTAAGGTCATTATAACCAGACGCGCGGAATATCTCACGATTGTACCTATTCGGCGTTTGTGCTGCGTATACTTTAATACTATTTTTTACACAAGCGGGTAATTTGCTTAATTTCTTTGTTAAACGAATAGTTTTTGAATAATAACCTTCATCAACAAGTGCAACTTGGTTATAGATGTCGTTCCAAGTGTAGTTGAGATAATTAACAATATCAGACCAGCTGTATGAATTCAATGCTTTAGTCTGTGCGAGCCTACAAGCATCTTCAAAAGCGTCGCTGGCAAATGTTTTAATTTCTAATTGTAACATTACGTTCTACCTATTATATGCTTTATGCGCATATCAGAGCCCATGCCCATAGTCAACGCAGGAAGAGCAGCACCAATCATTCTCGTTGCGTTGTCCGCGCCTTCTTTAGCGATTAGCGCAGCTATTGCTGCAAATATAACGCCCCATGTATGGTCGCCTACGAAACCTGCAACGCCAGATGCGCCATTTGCAAGTTTTTCTACAGAGCCTACTAGATTTGATATGCTCTCACGCGTAACGCCCTGTCCACCATTAGTCGCAACTTCAATAAGTTGTGCAATCTTTGACGTAAGGTCTGTAGCTTTTATTTTATTGAACTCTATAAATGCGCCACGATAATCACCAGCATTAGCAAGTTTTATCGCATTTTCAGAACTAGTCAAAGTAATATATTGGTCAGGCATTATCGGGTCCATGCCATAACTATCCATCATCATAGCTGCTTGAAGCATGTGGCCCTTCTTAAACATACTATCGAGCTGTTGAACCTTTTCATAAGGTATCTTTATCTGGTCGTAATACTTTGCATATTCTGTTGCGCTCATACGCGCAAAAATATCAAACATTTCAGATGCGCGACGCATTTCTTCATTTTTAGCGTAAAACAATTCTTTAGTTTCTTGGTCAAGATATTTCCACTGCTCTTTCATTTTTTCGTTCCAAACTTGCCGCTGGAACCAACTTTCTTCACCCTGCAAATAATTATGCAACAATGCTTCATCTTTTATACGCTGTTCCATTTGAGCCTGGTCCTGCGTAGATAATTTATTTATTGCTTCATAACCGCCAGGCGTCCAATTTCCAAAGCCGCCATCAAAGCCACTAGTTGTAAATGTACCTTTTTTGCGCATATATTTCGCATTATACGCATCTGCAAGACGTGCATATTTATTAGTATCTTCAGGTGACGATAAATTAGCATGTAATGCCGCAGGTCCATTAAGAATTAACTGCGTCAACATCGGATAACGAGCACGAACAGCAGCCATTTGTTTTCTATGCTCTTCATCTATTCTACCATCACCACCATAATCACTATAATCAGCAGGCTTAAAGTTTTTAAGCATGCTGTCATCCATGCGTGAAACCCAACCTTTAGTACCAGGCGCAGGAATAGTATATAATTGTTTATCAAAAGGGTCTGTATTAGCCATGTTTTAACTCCTGTACCTCACGCGCAAGGTCTGCAATAGCGCCAGCATTCATAAGCGCAAGTCGTCCTGTATCAACTACTTTATAACCAGACTTATCTGTTTGAACAGCAGCTGGATTTACTTTTTCAATATCTTGCGCCATTGGCCCAATATGTTCTGTCTTCGTGTCAATACTTGGGTCTACTTTCTTTGCTTCTTCTATATAATTGTACTTGTAATTTCTAATATGTTCTGCGTATTTTGAAAGAGTATCATCGAGCCAATTATCACCATCATCATCGAATGAACGACCGCCATATTGTCCACCAGATGCTTTCACAAGCGTTTTAACTTCAGCAGCTGTAAAAGGAGGACCATTCTCAATAATCTGCGCAGCTAATTCTTTAATGTCAGTTAAATCATGTATAGCTTTGCAATCTTCGTCAGACAAAGTACAACAATGAAGCATAGCTGCTAAACGCCTATTGGCATGTTTTTTGCAGATATTAGTATAATAACCCATTATGCTACGCTCCTACTTCTACCTGTCCGTGCATAAGACTGCGCTTCTACAGCTTGCGCATTGGCATAAACGCGCATATAATTCCAGAATGCAGCTGGAATTATAGGTTTGCCATGTTCATCAAGTGGAAAGAAGCCTTCATCAATAAGCTCTTGCGCATGTTTGTGCATCTTTACAAGTAAGTCATCTTGCAATGCAGAGATAGCACCTTGTCGTGCTTTCTCATCCATTATAGTGCCTGTAAGTTTTTGTTCAGCAATAGTACCCGCAAGTTCGCCAAGCTGCTCGCCAAGCATGCCACCTGCTTCGCCAAGACCTTTTAAGAACATGCCGCTATCAGGTGATTTGCCCCATTTAGCGCTGCCACCATAATCAAGTACAGGCGCCATGTTACCAACAGCACGTGCAGCACCACCTGCGACATTACCAAGAAAACGAAAGCCCTTACCAAATATATTGCCTAATGAATTATCAAGGTTGCCTGCAAACATTTCAACTTCCCAAGGTACTTTACGCTTTTTCTTTTGTTCTTCTTCATGGTCAAAAGGCTCAACGTCATGCGTTCCTGCAGGACGTACATAAGACCATTCAGCGTCTTCAACATCATTAGTATGTACACCTTGCCGTTGATTAAAGAAACGCCTAAATGTTGACAAATCAGTAGATGGTCGTGCTGCAGGTGCAGGTGGATATGGCACCATCGTAAAACCAGCTTCACGATTTCGCGCATCTTCGTCTGGACGCGTAAAGTTAACGCCACCAGGTCCATAATCTTCTTCTGAACCTTCAGGTTGGGGCTGTATCTGCGCTTCAAATGCATCTTGTTCACCCGCATCACCTACCTGTGACGGTGTACCTTGCGGAAAATCTTCTGCTTCAGGCGGCGCGCTACTGTCTAAATCAGGCAGTTCAAAATCTAAATCAGGCGTACCTTCAAGTGTTTCTTTTCCAGATGAAGGCGCTTCTTTTTTCAATGTTTCAACTGCGGCTTCTTCGGGGTCATCGCCAGTTTTAGCAGCTTGCTCAGCAGCGCCTGCTGCCATAGCAGCTTCACTTTCAGAGACTTCAGGATTTTTATTAGCTGCTTCTTTTATAGAAATGTCAGGATTAACAATATCATTTGCAGTGTCCGCAAGAAACTTTTCTTTTTCAGACTGACCAACTTTATAGAAATCAACTTTTTCAGATTTAGCAGGGTCTATTGGCTTAAATGACTTTGAACCTTTCTTTGCATTAGCCGCACGTTTTTCATCAACGTTACCAGCGAAAGCAAAGCCAGGACCTTTGAGACCAAGTCTTGTTTTAAGTGCATCTCTATTAAACGCCATAAGGTCTCCTCAAAGCACTTGCCATATTGCGTGTACGCTTTTTAAGACGATAATCAGAAACAATCTTTTTAACGTAATCAAGGTCTGGCTTGCCATCTTTAACGCCTTCCTGCGGAATTACATATTCGCCTTTATGCACAACACCAGCAGGTTCATACTTATCACCATCGCCAGTATAACCACCTTTGAAATGTTGTGTAGCATCACCAGATATGTCAGATTTAATAATCGGTACTGGTATCTGTTTAGAAACGTCTTCTTCTGTATATGTATCACCACGATTGGCTCGTAACCACGGCGTTGGATTTTTCTTCTCGTCGTATCTCGTTATAGGCGTTGCATTACCAATGCCATGCTGTTCTATAGCGTCAGCTGCTGCATTCCATGCAGGGCCATCTTTATTTTTACCTGCATCTATCAATGCTTGTTTTTCAGTAGCAGATGCCGTTAAACCTTCTACAGCGTCATCAACACGTTTTGAAACTTCTTGCATCGCTATATCAGGCTTTTGTTCTTGCGGCGTATTACCAGGTTCAGGCGTTTGCGTTGTCGTCTGTTCTTGCAATGGTTCCGGCGTATTGCCACTATTATCAAGTGGTTCTGGCTTTGAACCGCCTGTATCTTTTGGATTGCCTTTAGCTATTTTACTACTTTGTGCTTCATTACTAACGCGCATTTGTTTAACTGCATCTGCATCAGCTATTGCCGTTCTTAATCCTTGTGCTTGTATGCGTGCGCCAGATGCTTGTTTTTCAAATTCAGTACCTGTTTTACGAAGTTCCGCGTTTTCTTGTTTTACTTTGTCTACTTCAGGTGTTTTAACAGTACGTTTAAGCGCCGCAGCACCACCACCTGCCGCACCACCTTGCTGACTTACGGTCTGTTGATTTTCAGAAGCACTGCCTGTAGCTGCACGTTCAGACGCTTCAGCATTTATATTACGTGAACCACGCTGATATTCACCTTGCGCTTTCTCGTCTAATTTTCGTGCGCCTTCATCAACTAAACGCGCACGTTCTTCTTCACTAGCAGACGTAGGGTCACGCATAGCGGCACGCTGTACAGTTTGTGCTGTCTGGCCTGCTAAATTAGTTAAGCCTTGCGCTGCACCTTTTGCAGCATCTATACCAAACTCTGATGCTTTTTGTTTTAACGTATTTTGATTTCCAGCGCCTTCACCAGTTGATGAGCCTACTTGGTCTTGGCCAGCTGTCTGTTGATTTATTTGTTGCATTATTGCGCCAGATGCAGGTGGTCCAATTGGTTCTGGCTGACCTGTTTTCGGATTTACAACGAGTTCTACATATTTGCCATTTTTATTAAGGTCGTATTGTTTACCGCCAACTGTAACTGCAGCCATAACATCACTCCAATTTTACATTCATTATATCATATTAAGTTTAGATAATGAATGTACTAATCTTTATTGCTCCAATAATTCTTGAACATCCACTTGAGACGTTGCCAGAGGCTGTGTTCTCCGTTTGGTAATATCTTTGGTGAATAATGCCAAGTCTTCCAAAGCAGAGAGCCCATCACCCCACATATACAACCGCTCGCGATTGCCAATACCATTATTAGACTGGTAGCGCATAGTATAGTAACCATTTTTGAAAAGCTCCTTGTACAAAAATATATGCGTAGGCCTAGCAAGCAAAGTGCCACCTTGTCCTATTGTCTCACCAGCAACATTGAACGATATGAATTCATTCTGCTCAAACAGTTTATCCATTACGTCTGTCCAAGCAAACGTTAATTCCCATTCAAACTTGCAATCAGTTTCTTCATCAATACCAAGCATTGCCGTAGCAGCACGCCAAGGATTATGTGTCCAACCAAATACTGTTGAATTAGCAGGTACGACGCCACCGCCAGCATCCGTTCTAAAATCTACGTACTGCCAACCATATTCACGACGTTTTTCCCATGCTTCTCTGTCAAGGCGCAACCAACGTTTTTTATTACGTTTTATCTGGTCATACATAGTATCAAGTGTTATAAACCTATTAACAGCACAACGTTTTGGACCTTGATATACTAAACCACCAGCCATTGAAAAAATCTTAAAATCAGACCGTTCATTATATATTGTTTCATTTGGTGGATATACTTCGCCATTCATATCACGTTCCATACGGATAACGCCATAACCATCTACGTCATTTCGCAATATACCATCTGTAAATAGTGCTTTGAATACAACTTCTTGATTAACAAAATCCCAGCGACCTGTTGTAAGTTTCTTGAAGCGATTAACGACATCTTTCTTATTTAAGTCCCCGCCAGGCTGGAAACTATAGTACATACGCGTAGCTTCAGAATAGAAGAATGCTTCTTTTGTAGTAGCGCCTATATACGTAAGACCAGCAGAAGGCACTTTATCTTGTACCGCAATAATGCCATCTTGCAATGTTAAATCACAAATGTACTCTTCAGTTGCTCTGAACATCTTGTCATATATATTAAAATCAACTGATGAAGGCGCTTTATATTTTGTCTGCGTATTACGAACATCAGTAGTCAATGAAGTTATACCTTCAACAACATGCAATTTATAAGGCGCTAACATACGAACTACAGCAGGAAGCGTTGATAATGTTTCTGAATGAATAGCAACCGAATAACGCGTGAGGTCACGGTCTTCACCAGGTATGTTAATGTCTAAACCTTTTTGACGTGTTAAATCCATTACCTGATTGGCTATCTTATCCTGATTTAACGTGCGCATATTTATTGATGGCGGACCATTAAATAAGCCAAAGAACTCTGATGGCGGCGTTATATTAGACCGTTTGAAATGGTCATTTACTTGTAAACAATACTGCTGAACCATAGTAGCACTATCTAAACCAACACCACCTTTCCAAGATGTAATCCTATTAAATTGGCCATCAAAAGAATGATATGCTTTGCTATCATGCACAGAGTTTGTTTTACTGATGTTCAAAGCAATACAATTTGGCGTAATTGCCCAAGGTCGCAAATAATCATGGTCATAAATATCTTTAAGTTCTATAGCAGTATATGATGACGCTAAACCAAAGAAACCAGGAAGCTCTATGATATTTGATGCAGGCCCATCCATAAGTTTAATGTCGTCAGCGCTATAACTTATTATTTCGCCATTAGCAGCTTGTATACCAACACCATTCATTGCACTACTTATTTTATAATCGTGTATAGGCGGCGCTGGAAAAGTATAATCACAACAGTTTACTTGAAGATTTTTGAAATCGCCATCTGGCAACATTTTAGTTATACCTTCAACAAATGCCATTCCTTGTGGCAGTGCCTCTGTAGTATATGACGCTTTAATCTTCGTATGCGGCACCCAAAAATTGCCACCAAATGGAAATGAAAAACCTAGGCCTCCTTCAAACCAACCAGCATTAACTGTACCAGTATTTTGTGCGCTACGCGTATTGCCCCAAAGCTTTACTTGTATCAGTTGACCACTAATGTCTATTTGTATGCGTTCCCATAATACTTTTGATTGCACTGTTTCAACAGTTACAAAATTACGAGGTACAGTTACGTCCATTCCAAAAGCAGGCCAGAACATTGACATAGGCTTATTGCCGTATGAATGCGTACCTTCAGGTTCAGACGTCGAGCGTTCAAAACCACCAGATGAAAAACCACGACCTGTTTCTCCAATAGCAGCATATAACTGGTCTATGCCGTCTTCTGCAAACCATTCGCATATCCATTGCATTGTTAATGTTACTAATGCGAGTACGCGCATAGCTGCTGCTAAAACAGGACCAACTGGAAGTGTTGAACCAGTGCCTAATACTTGCACGATAGGTTGATATGTTTCCCAACTATCCGCAGTATCAAGAAGTCCTTGTGATATACCTTTATATATCCAAAGTTGTGCTGAATTTAACAAGCCAGATAGTATTTTCAATGGAATAAACATTCCAAAACGTTCAGCTTTAGCCCGTGTAGATGCGATACCTTGTGCTACACATTGTCCAATAAAATTATGATTAACAAAACCAGGTCCTGCATAACATTGACAACCATCATCTATACTATAAAACATAGATAATGCTAATCGTTCTTCCATTTTTAATTTTACAGCGAGCACAAGACCTTTTGTATTCAGGTTAGCTGCAATAGCTGTTGTAACAGCTCCAAACGCGAATTCACCTAATTTTCTACCTGCTGTATCATCTGGCGTCGTTGCATTTTGCGATGCACTTGCACTTAATGCACTTTCACCAGCTTGTCCTAATGTACCTAGTGCGCTCAATATAACCATAACAATAGAACTTAATTTACCAATAGGTAACGTAGCATCTTGTGAATATACTCTACGCAATGCTACTACATCTTTATCAGATTTGCCGTCGTCACTTTTTGTTGGCAACTTATTTCGTATAACATACGCTGCTTGTTGAATAGCTTGAGTAACACCGACAGCTGTTACAATAAATGGGTTCATAAACCAAAATGATGGCATCAACATAGCAGCTACAGAGTTCGTTATTACGCTTGTAGCCCCTGACGTGTCGTCTCCAGCTTGTTGAATAAATGCAGGCAAACTTAACGTTGTTGGTAAACCATCAAACATAGCCGCAGCTTGATATGCTTCAGTTTGTGCAGCACAATGATAATTATTTGACAATGGCATTATTTGTGGTACGAAATTACCATTTTCAAATGTTAAATGCGATACAATACCTTTAATAGAACTATATACAAACCAAACAGTTGTACCACTGCCGTATATCTGGTTATCTGGCGAAGGCATACCTTCGTCATCTTTGAAGGCATCAAGCGGCATAACAGCTGCAGTTAAACCTAAATGATTACAAAATAACGATGGTATTTGACCACCAGTTAGACTACCATTATGCCCAACGTGCCCATAACCATTTGTAATGCTTATTAAAGTATTAGAAGCGATATTTATACGGATTGTCCATTGTTGCAAACCACGTGTTAATGCGATGCCCAATAAGAAATCATCGCCAATAACTGTACTACTTATTTTAGCAGTACAAAGTAACGCATTTATATCTAATGGCATATATGACGTTATAGTATTAGAATTATTTAATGGCTGCCCAAAGCTTATTTGTTGTATAGGAATATCTTTTTCTATCCAAGATGCACCTATGGAATAGTCATTAGTATAAACATTCTTTATGTACGATAGCGTTATATACGTGCCTCTATTGGTTAACTTGAAAAGAATTGGCGCCGTATTTAATGCTGAAGATACGCCATAATATAAATCAAGGTTGCCGAAGAATAATGAACGTCTTCCTTTAGACACAACTTCCCATCTGTCGCCCCACCAATCATGCAATAAGTAACGTCCATTTATATCTTTACTTTTCTTATACAATGTTAAATCAAACTTTGAAAGCTCTAGCACATATTCATTGTTTATCCACCAATGATTTTCTACCGTGACATCATTTGACCAGAATTGTTTTATCGCCATTATAATATCAGCAGTATTCACGCGATAAACATCTTTAATAGCACCATCACGAATATCTGTAGTTGTAAAAGCAAGCTCTGATTTCAAATCATCACCCATAGTTACGCTATATTCAATTCCATCATACTCGAATACAACTGTAGTTCTATCATTCACACGAACAATGCGCTTATATATCAAAGTTTTATTCGTCCACCAAATACCTTTAGGCAGATAATAAACTAATGCACGGTTAACTTCAGTAACATGAACTTTAATGTTATCAGAGTTTGTTTCAATAAGATATTCAGCTACGTTAGGATGATTTGTATACAAACCGGTACGGTCAATAGAGCCATAGCCAACTGTAAAATCTATTTGTTGAGACGTTGAATGTATGATAGATACACCAGCCATAAGGCCATTTTTCTGTACAATTAACGAACGCCTAAACTCTTGTCTTATCTGCGTAACACGACTTATTACTACCGTTAATAAACCTGTTGTCATACCAGTATTCTGGTCATATTTAACAACTAAACTTTGTGATACGCCGGTAAATGTTGTGTAATGCTGCACGAATGCTGCTGTTTGATTTTCGACATTATACGCAATGTCCAAATAATTTGCTTTAACACGGTCTATCCATAAACGAATGTTCTGCGTAAATACATTGACTGCAGGTTGCGTAAGAACTTCTAATTGTCCTGTAAGTTCATTAACTACTGTTTGATTTGTAGGATTATCTGGCGCACACGTAATCTCACTTTGACCACCTGTAATCCATTGAGAATATGTAATCGAGCCAACAAATTGGTCTCCTATAGATGCAGATGCTACTGAAATATCCGTATACTTTACAAAAAAGTCTGACTGCGCACCATTGGCAATCCAAGAAGGATAGTAACCATTGCCAGAAGGATTAGGATTAACTTGTGCACTATTAGCATCAAGATGATATGCTACTTTATCAAACTCAAACATAGTAGCATTATTATAACCTAAAATAAGTTTGAAACCAACTGCACCATTATTTGGTGGCGGTAATGGCGAACCGCCACTACTATTATCTTTGCTACAACTAGCAACGTACGCTTCAACAACATCTAACGCATATTTGGAAATAGATGCTGCTGTATTGCCATCGCTGTCAAGACGCCAATAACGTGAATTCAATGCTGCATTTGATAATTCTTCAACGCTAAATGAATTAACAGAAGGCGAACCATTTTTACTTTGCGTAACATCTGTCGTAAGTACACGGTTAATAGTATAACCGTATACACACAGTGGAAACGTACAATTTAATGTAGCTGTATCTTGATAGCCTGCACTAGTAGGAAATAACGCGCTATCACCAAAATTAGCGCTATTTAATACAATATGATTGCCACTATTTGCGCCTAATGTTAATGCAGTATGCGTTACAGATGATTGATAATAAAGTATGCATGGATTTGGAGATGTACCAGTAACAGGATATTGCGCATCTAATTGCTCACGCGTTAATGGCGTAGCTTGCGTAACGTTAAATGCTAATGTACCGTAAGCATAACCAGCAGGAACAGGATACGTAGCACCTGCATTTGTATTTACGCATCTTAATTGTACATTAAAAGTTAGCGTAGGACTACGGTTAGGATAACTAACGTATTGTTTAGTAGAACTTAATGGTATACGTATCGTCGATGATAATGTATCAATAGAATTAGTCCATGCACCATTAACATAAATATCCCAACGTGTATCGCCAGTATTGTTTATTTTATCTTGTACTGATGCTATTTCACCAGTAGGTATATTTAACATTAAACAAGGCGTATACATATAATAATCATAACGCGTTGATACTGGTGGGTCGCCACTTGTTATATCTACATATGTTCTATCTGCGTTAAGTATTTCATCACAAATCTGCCATGAAATGTTCAAACCATATTTAAGCCAAATTGGCATGCGCCAACGACATATTGCTCTTGCAAAAGGCGTATTATTTTGGTCAGATGAATACATATCTGTAAACTCTCTGTTTACAGCTGCACCTTGCCATGTTACATTATCTCTACGGTTAGTGCCACTATCTACATAGCCTGTTCTACTTGAACTGGCATTTTCAAGACGCGTAAATCTATCGCGCATGCCAATTCCAGTGAAACTTACTTTTTCAATTTTTATCGTGAATACGCCATTAACATTTACTACAACACTAAATACTTCATCTACTGCGCCAAGATTTATTGCCTGGAAACTTGCAATAGTATATTCAGTATTTATAGATTGAAAATTAGTGCCATCATATGTAAATATACCACCCCAATTATGTATACCATTGGTATAATCATATTCAAGGGATACGCCACCAAATGTCACATTCTCACCAAAACGCACCCACGCCATATTGGTTCCAAGAACATAAGGCTTCATCAGTACATATTTGAATAGGCCATCTTGAAAACTGCAAGATACTTCTAATTCCGGGTCATCGCAAGTATGCGAAATTATAGTACCATCATACGCATTAACAATGGTAGTAAAGTTTTTATTGCCAGACGTTCTACCCGCAATAACAACATTATCTGTATTGTCAGCACGCGTAACTGTACCAGTGCCCTCAATCCAACTTTCAAACGTTTCAAAAATAACTTTGAGCTCTAAATCAACATCTCTAAACTTTACGTACCAATACGTATCTGATAAACTACTAGGTACATAAAGTTTCTGCAAAATCGGTTCACCAAGTCCAGCAGGCTGTACGTCAAAGTAACCTGTAGTTACCATATCAAAGTTATGAACCCACCAACCAGCAAACCAGCCATCAGCTTCATAACGAACAGAGTTAGCTAATACATTGCCAAGATATTTTTGACGATTAAATGAGAACTTTGGCGACGTAACCGGAACCAACATATCATGGCTATTGATATCAAGAGGACTATCTAACCGTATGACATGCTTCTGTTCATTCTCCACCAGCAGTCTCCTCGGCACCTTCAGCAGGCGCTAATTCTATTACTCCAGCTTGTATACCTTCAACAAAGCATGCTATCAAGAACTTCTCGGCACTATCAGGTATTGTTATACCAAATGCTTGTAATCTTATCATTGTAATTGCTAATAAAGCACAAAGTTTACCTTTGTCAATCATATACGTACAATCTTCATAAGACATTTTGCCTTTAAGTATGGCAATCACGCACTTATTTGTTAACACTGCTTCATAATCTGGTGGCGTTACATCTGGCGTATTTGCCATATTACCAAGTGGGTCGTTAAGATGAATAGGCTTTAAGTCAATAAATGCACTATCAAGAAGTGCTTTAATATCAGTCCATTCTACCGTCTGATTTGAAAAGCCCATACCAGCATTATAATTTACCCAACGTTTGAACATACCTTTGATAAATCGTGCAATACCCGCCATCTGTGCTTGGAAGACAGTATCACGTGTCTGGTCAAGAGCAACCATTGCCGCGGCGGACCGCATATTTTCCATGTCAAAGGATATTGATTGTATACCTGCAAGTTCTTGCATCTCCGTTTTACGCGCTTGTACTTCTGCACTTAATGCAGGGTCAAGTGGCGTGGGATTGATTACAGTCATCAACTTATCAACAGGAACAGTTGAATTGACATATAATGCTTCACCAGTACCATTACTAATTGCTTTCATAGCAAGTTCAACATCTGCAGGGAATACAGGAACTGCGCCCTTATACATCCGAAGCATTTGCTGAACTTTATTCATCAACCTATTAAGCTCACGCTGAACAGGATATAGTAAATCGAATAACGATGTGGTAGTGACTTTGCTAAAGCCCGTGTCCCATACGAACGTCTCCATTTGTACTTCATCAAATGGATATTCAATCGGGTCAATAGGCTTTCCACCGATAACAACCCAGACTTTATGCGACGGACAGTCAAAATACATTTTGAAATCAACGGCTTGCCTACTACCATATTCTTCAATAATTTCCTTTTTAAGCTTTTCATCGCAATGTTTAATATACGGCACAAGTTCGGTAACCGGGAAGGCGTAATCCCTATAAAGGAATTGTCGTATCGCGCCTCTATTGAGCTGTCCTTCAAAAAGTCCTGCTTCATAGTCATTAACCTTCATAAAACAATGCCTAAACGGGTCGATGACCATGTGCGAATAGCCAACAACTGCGGCATTGTGGAAGACTTCGACAAGTTTAGCGTTCATTATATCATCACGAATGGCTTTTCGTAATATCCGCTCAACTTCATCCTTATACACGATATATTCAAGCGTAGGAGCATCTGCTAGCAACTTACCTTCAAAGTCAATCGTGCCACAGCGCGCTACAACTTGGTCAATAACCTGTTTCAGATAATTAAGCGCAATACCGGTTCCGGTATCCGTGCGCTCCTGGTCTAACGCAGTAAATGACGGCACATTATATGATGTGCGTGTCCATGCGCTTAACTTTAAGGAGGGGAATAATTTATTGTAAAACGCGCAAATCTTTAGATATTCGCGCGTATATTTGGTTTCAATGATACTATTCAGCTGATTAAAATTGGTTTTTATATCTTCAGGTATAATCCAATCGGTGCTATCTTCACCTGGATAACGCGCACTGTCAGAGTAACTAGGCCTATACGTTCCTGTAGTAGCATCTTTAACAAAGTTAAAACGCTTCGCAGGTGACATTGTTAAGTTCATTTCTTATTCCTATTGAGTTCTGTAACAAACTCTTGAATACGCCGTTCATTATCAAGATGGTTAAATATATCATCATCAGGTAACTGTGTAGGCTTATTTGACGCATCAGCAGATTTTACAACGATACTTTTGCCATCAGGTGAATTGATTGTCATTTCAAGCGCACTGCCATAATAACGCGATGCGCGAATAAGCATTGCTGTCAGAAACTCAATAGACCAATTTTGCTTATTCAAAAGACGCAGTGCCTTCTTTGTTTCTGCATGTTCGCGCCTAATCGTGATTATATCTCTTATTAAGCCCATTATACAAATCTCCCTGCAAACGCTAAACCTTCTTTAAGGTACGCATCTTTAATTAAACCACCATCAGCATTACCTGGACCTTCTTTTGTGCCAGCTTGTGCACCAACCTTCGCTTCTTCAGGTTGCTGCGGCATATTTGCAAGTACCTTCTGTACAATAGACTTCAAAAGTTGGTCTTTCTGTTTTTCACGGCCAAAATGACCCTCCCAATTTATTTCACCTTCTAAATTGGCCATAAAGTTTTCAACATCGCCTGCTTGTGCTACTGCCGCTTTATCTTTTGCATGCTGAATATCCTTTTCAGTGAATTCAGGATAATTCGCCATTTCAGCAGCAACAGCATCAATTATTTTTTGACCACGTTCAGCATGACTTGCGCCAGGCTGCGACTTTACTAATTGCTGATTGGCACCAGCGAATTCATTCTTTTTTCCTGCAGCTTGTGGTCGTCCGCTATGACCTGCAGCTTGTGGTCGTCCGCTATGACCACGCACACTTTCAAGGAAAGGCCACCATTCATAATTATTATCAAGACCAAGGTCTGCCACAAGATTTTCAAACGCGTTATGGAAATCTTGCGTATCATTTACTTTGCCAACCCATTTTTGAAATGCAAGATTTTGTTTGCGTTGTTTAGAAATACATTTATCTAGTATATAAACAAAGCCACGCTGCCAATTATCACCACCGCCACCTGCGCCACCAGTAACTGTAGATTGCGCTGCTGCTGCACTACTATTACCACCTGCATTACCTTGACCATTATCAGCTTGCGTTTGCGCAGGTTTTGCGCTGCCTGATTTTTTCAAAAGTTCAAGTAATTTAGCATTTTGTTCAGCAGTACCTGTATAATTTTCAATGCCTAATTCTTTCGCTAACCTAGCACGATTGTCAAATGAACTATTCATGCCATTGGCATTCATCCAATCAACAACACTACCACCTGACCCGCTGCCACCTGCTGCAGGAGCTGATTTAACAGGTTCAGTAACAGGCGTTTCTTGTACATTTGATGTATCAACGCCACGTGTTGCTGGACCTTTTTCACCTTCAACTTTATTTTGACCTGTTATAGTGCGTACAGTGCCAGAAACTAATGCGCCAAACGGACTTGGTAGTGGATTGCCACCTTTAACCTGGTCAATCCCTGCTTGCAATACGTTACGTGCGAAACCAGAATTTGCTGATTTTGGAATGTTCACCTGCATATCTTTTAATAATTGCGCGTTATCTTTTACTTGGCCTATGCGCGCCCATTCATTACCACCAGACGCAACGCCTACTGAACCAAACTGCGGTTCTTCTCCTTGAGGTGCTGCGCGCATCCAAATATAACTTTTTGGATTTTTTAATGCCGTTGTTACGTCCGTTTGACCACTTATTGCATATTCATTACCATTGTACACGCCTAATGATACATATTGTGTCGCCATATTACGCCGTCCTCTCGTCCCCGATTACGTTCCACAACGCATAACGCATCGCAGGCAGCAAATCTGGGTGATATGTTTTATCGTCAATATCTGGATATACTTCGCCATTAACACCACGTTTAAGAACCGTTTTCTGACATTCGTCAGCAGTTCTACCACCATTTATCAGTAACAGATTGCCGGTACGTAACAAGTCTCTAATCTTATCAAACATGTAAACTTTATCAGTCTTATGCGCATTCATTATATTTAGATGTATACTTTCATCAACATTAAGTTTACAGTTGATATTGAAATAGTTGGTAAGATGCTGGTCGTTGTCATCAGCAACCCATAATATGCGCTTATTAGCTTCTTTCGGCCCCATTGATGGGAAGAACTGAATTGCGCGTTCCCAATGTGTATCTATCCTATTTTTCAAGTATTCAAGCTGGCTTACTGTTCTGTCCTTGATGTCCAAACGATTGAACTTCTCTGCGCAGAACTCAAATCCTCGTCTTGCCGCAGTATCCCATGCGATACCGATAAGTGTGTCGTTATCGGAGACACCATAGTCAATGCCGAAAAGCACCATGTCAATATTGAAGGAAGGTATTGCTTCGCCTGGGAAATAAG
>LSPY01000023.1_pt1 | contig 23474 bp, 26 predicted proteins | sample 651311 | NCBI WGS metagenome assembly LSPY01 (sample SAMN04438312, study PRJNA306036) | termite gut metagenome | isolation source: viral DNA filtered from gut of termites from termite colony 1 | host: Coptotermes formosanus | place: USA: New Orleans, City park | collected 2013-06-21
CTAGCGGCAATAGCCGATGCTTTTGTCGCTATGCAGTCCCTTAAAGTACATATTGACAAAATGTATGTCGCCTCTAAAGGTGAGCTTTCAAAGCGCTTTAAATTGGAAGATCTGTTTGAAGACACCAAAGATCGTAAGAAAGCAACTTACCCGCATAAGTGAGGAATCATGCCACGTTGTAAGAAAGAAGTGTCGCTTACCACTCAAGAATCAATAACTGATATTTTCCCGTGCAAGTACTGTGGCAATACAGAGCCGTCTCTAACTACTCGTAATAAATGCATTAAAGGTATTCCATGGTATTGTGCTTCTGTAAATTGCGATGAGTTCTCTGAAGAACGTTATGATAAAATTAAGAAGGCAGTTAAAAGAAAGCGGCTTAATTTAAATAAGGTATTAGTTGATACATTTTAAGGAGAGTATATGAAGCCTATTTTCCGTTATTTGGAACTTTTGTTTATGGTTGTGATATTTGGAGGGTCAGTTTTCCTGATCTCTTCATGTCTTGTCACTTGCATTAATCGAGAAAACAGTCAATCACTTGATGCTTCGCGTTTGGAGCATGTGTCGCAGCCTGCTATAAAGCGCATACCTCCGTCGGTTGAAATTGTATTTCACGATGATGTCTATTTAGCCTCATCTTATGATGAGGATCGCATCTATTTTTATGCTTTAGGCTGGCAGGATCAAGAATGGCTTTATGCGCTAAATCGCATAACTGGAAACTTTGAGCGCCCTTCTCCTCTTACAAAAGATCTAACCTCGTTGTTTTCTTGGATGGAAGTATCTCCAGATACTCCTCAGTGCTGCATCGGTGATTCTGTTCTTATGGGAGATCGCTCCTATAAAATATCTCGGCTTACTAATGATCCTCTAATTGGAGTTTTCTCGGCTGAGGTTGGCAATTTTATGCGTCAAATTCAATGGAACTGTCTTACTGGCGCATTGCATATTATCCTTCCCGATGGCTCCCTGCAAGCTCAAGGATACTCTCTTAACTACAAATAGATTTATCTTCCTATTTATTTGTAGTTCTGAATTCAGCCATCAGAGCCTCCTTATTTAACCCGCTAAGGAAGTCCGCATCCTTAGCGGGTTCTTTATGTTAATTTAGTTTAATATTTTATAATTTCTTAACCCTTTAAGGAGAAATTTACTATGAAAATCTTACAGAAGTCCTCGGCCAAGGCTCAGGATAAGTTGGTCAATCGGTCATCGAAAATTGTTGCCCGTTCTGACGCCGGCGATGTTCAGGAGTTGGAGCTTGAGCCCGGAGACATTGTTCTTGTTGAGCCCGCCTCGGGCGATGAGCCTGTTGAAATTCAGGTCGGGGATTCGGCAGAGCTCAAAATTGCGGCTGTCTCAGCCTCGGCAATTGAATCCAAATCAGCCCGCACCCACAATATCCTCTTTGCATCGGATGGGGATCCCGCAGATGCTGCTTACGAAGAATTTGAGCTTACTCTCGATGCCAATGACATTGTGACTGTAAATCCGGATGGCGAAGCTCCGCAGGTGTTCACGATAGTCGAGCCATCCGAACTGGAAATCGAGTCTGAGTCGGGTGACCCGGCCGCTGTCACGGTAACTTCTCCTTCGGATGAATCAGAAGCGGTGGCAGAAGACATTGCCGCGGAAGCCTCCCGTCTGGCCAATGTGTCTTCATTTCTTGCTCGCAAAGCTTATAAAGCCGGAGCGAAGCAGACGGCCACGAAATTCCGCAACATTGCCTCTACTCTTCGCTCTGTTTCATCTGTGAAAGCGCCTGTGAACCCTGCTCCTCCACCGGCAGCTACTACAAAGTAGTCAGTTAAGTTTAGGTATGAATAGCCTCCGACATTCGGAGGCTATTTTTATTTTGTGGATTGTGATGCGATTTCATTTCAAGCTTATTTTAAGAGGTATCCTCATACCAGCTCTGTATATCAACTTGTTATTAGGTATAATCTACCGTTTGAGTGGCGGAATTTAATTCCCGACGCAGTCATTAAATATCAGCGTTCCTTTCGCTCTTTTTGTTTTGAGGATTTGGGATTAAATAGAACCACTATTGTTGCTTTTCTTAAGGTTCTTAGATTTTCTGTTTCGTTTTCAGAGTGGTATTCTAGAGAAAAGCAGATTAAGGCAACGTGGGCTAATCAATCACCAGCAACAAGAGCGGGGATAATTTTGCACCGTAAAAGTTTAATTGCGTCTCGGGATAAGTATCAAGTGCTTTTACAACAGCAAGAGACATTTGCAAAGAATCGCGGATTTCCGTCTGTCGATGCTTATGCGCGTTTTCTTATTAAGTCGAAAGGGTTTGAGGTTGTGCAATCAGATCCAATTATTCGAATGACCAAAGATTCATTCATTATCAAGTGTTTAGTATGTGGCTCAGTCTTTAAATCGCATTTTATATCTAATCAACGTATTGTTGGGTGTGATGTATGCACCCAAAATTCTACTTTGTATGAAAGTGAACTTCTTGTGCGAATTCGTTCTTTTTATCCTCACGCAAAGAAGTTCTATTTTAGTAGTGACTCGGTTATTGCCGGTCAGGGCATTGATATCTTCATTCCAAATGATCCGCTAGATGACTCCAAAGGAGGAATAGGCTTCGAAATCAACGGCATGTTTTCTCACAATTCAGCTATTTCTCCGTGTGTGCGTAATGGTCGCGGCTATTTTATAGAGCCCAAGCCTCGTTTGTATCATTCTGACAAAACTACGTTTGCTTTTAAGCAGGGTATTTATCTATATCATATTTGGGAGCATTGGCCCCATCACATAACAGATGCCATAGTTGATTCTAAGTTGGGTCTTAATCAGTGTATTCTTAATGCCCGAAATCTTACTGTTTCCTTTGATAAAGAACTCGCGATCGCACACGCTAAAGATTTTCATATTCAATCGCTTAACCTCATTCCTTCCTTCACTGTTTCTTTGCTCTCAAAAGACAGTGTCGTTTCCTCCGTATCTGTTTTGATTAAGGGCGATAGAGCGTCCTTGCTTCGATACGTTGTATCTGATCACGTGGTTATTCGTGGCGGGTTCTCCCGTCTCTTGGGGTATGTTAAATCTTCTCTTATCTCGAGAGGAATCCACTCGCTTACTACATTTTCTGATAGAGACATATCCCCAGATCCGAATAAGTCAGTCTATACCAGGCATGGGTTCTTGCCGTTAGGCGATTGTGGCCCTACATTATTTTACTATGTTCATAGAACTCTTCGCGAATCTTCTACAAAAGATGTTATTATGTCTGTGGGCAGTTATTCACGAGAAGTATTCCAAAAGCACAAATTACCGTCGCTATTTAGTCGATTAGGTCTTGAGTTTAAACCGGGACGCACTGCTCATGAAAATCTTCACGATATTGGAGTTTACCCAGTTTATAATTCCGGGTGCTATAAGTATAAGTTGGATTTCTAAAGATATACGTTTAGTTGGGTGTTCATAACTCACTACACCCATCCTTTCCAACCTAACGCCCACCCACGCCGCAATGGCAACTCCCTACACCATCCACCACACAAGTATTCATTAGTTATAGCGGATTATTTAAGTCTATGTCGATGGCTGTTAAACTTATTGATTTAGCTCTAGGGTTTGATCTTAATTCCATTAAATTTTCTTGTAACTCGATATTCAACTTACCTTGAATTGGGCCTCCGCTAATCGTCCTAAAGTTAATATGTTGAATCTGGATCGTCACTGTCCGGAGTACTATAAGTTTTTGAATATTGTGTTTGTTCGCGATAACGAGCGTAAGCGGAAAGGCTTTTGCATCCATCATATCTTCCCATTCACATCCAAAGATGGGATCTACAAGCAATATAGATATGATCCATTTAATGGTATTGTGTTATCAACTGAGTATCATTCTTTAATTACGCATGAAGATGCCCAACACTTTGTTGAGGCATTTCGTTCCTTAGTAACTAAGGCTACTGGATTTGACCATTCGTTATGGCCGACTCCTAATTTTACTCAGTGTCATCTTCCTTTCTATGCTGCCCAAGATATCCCTATCTTAAAATTAATTTAATTTAATTTATTTTGCGTTTTATTCATATACAGCTTTAATGAAGTTGTGGAGGGTAAAATTATTTTTAGTGTTCCTGTAGCAGCCAGTCCTCAAACGTACAGTGCCTCCTCGCAGCGTACTAAAGTGTACACTCGCCGATATGGTGGTCGAGGTGCAGGCGCGATATCGTTCTCAGATCTCAATCCATACTCTACTCTTGTAGGTGCCATATCCAATTTTGCTGTCTCTCAATCTCGAGATGTCACTCCGGTTCGTGGTATTGGCCTTGGTGATAAGATAGTTGAGCTCGTTCCGGGATTCATGGCTCCTGTCACCATTGAAGTTTCTAGAACGATGTTCTATGTCTCTACTCTCCAAGAAGCATTCGGCTACTCCGCGGGTCTCTCTGGCTTTGTCCGCTCCCTTGCTCATCACCAATATGCGTTTGACATTCGTAATGAAATTGTCTTCTCTGTTCCGGCCGCCCTCACGTCGGTTCTCACTGACTTTCCGGATCTTCGGATGCCTTCTCCCTCTGAAATTCCTGCAGATCTCGAGGCCCTCGCAACGGGCTCTTTCCGCTGCTTGGTTACCTGTTATGTTGGTTGCTTTTTTACAGCTTATGGGTATACGGCTACATCCGATCAGACCATTATTGCTGAGACGGGCTCCCTTTCAGTAACAGATGTCAATGATGGTAGTCCATTGGGCTCCATTCCTATGCCCGTAGACGGCAATCAATTTAGTTCAGCGGCACTGATCTCTGGTGCTCTCTTTTCCACAGCTTTGGCGGGCTAGATTTTATGCACTGATGTAAATAGACGAAGTAAGGTTACTTGTCTATTTATTTTTATGGCAGTCAAGCAATTTATTCTTGATCATAAGCTTCCTGAGGAATGGCACTCCCTATTCCCGGAAGCTGTTTTATTGAAGACTCAGTCAATTAATTCTTTTTTAGAATCTCAAGGTCTTTCTAAGAAAGATCGTATTACATTACTTAATGTTCTTCTCAGGGATCCTGAATTTTATAAGTTTTACAGTCGAGATGAGCAATATAGACTTGCTCGTTTTTCTAAGGAAGTGACTGATAAAACCGCTATTGCCACTACTGCGTCTCTCCCTAGAAGAATTATTACCAATCAAGCTAAATATGGCTCTTCTTCTCCTTTTGGTTCTAAGGAAGTTCGTGATAAAGCCAGGGCTACTTTTGAGTCCAATGGATATTTAAATCCGTTTGAAGATAAGGCTATTCAAGACAAGGCTCTTCAGAAATCATTTAGAAATCAACAAGTCCAAGAATCTCTTCGTAAGAGGTTCTTTGATAAGCACGGAGTTGTTTCACCTATGCAGGTTCCTGAGTATAAGGCAGCAGCAATAGCAGCTATGGATGAAGAGTGGCGTAAAAAGGTCAGAGATGGTACCAGAGCAGCTATAGTAACTCCGGAGGCTACTTTGGCTGTAGAACGGTCAAATGTTGCTAAATTTAATTTGAAGTATCGGACGGCGTTCCAAACAGTTCAAGAGTGTCGTGCATATTCACTTAGGAATGATGGATTTCAAGCAATCGATGTAATTCCTTCTTCTCATGATTCATCCAAGTTTTGGGCTAAGCATTCTGTTTGTGGTAAAGACGTCTTAATCCATTTTACATCTTCTAATATTCCGTGCGCTTGTCCTATTTGTTCTTCTCAGCAAACTAAATTTGAGATTGAGCTAAAGCTATTTATTCGTGATTTGGTAGGGGATTCTACTATTGATCGCGATCGCACAGTAATCTCCCCTAAAGAAATTGATATTTTCTTACCTAGTTTTTCAGTTGGTTTTGAAATAAATGGGGCATTCTCTCATAATTCATCTATTCAGCCTTATCATTTTTCTGATCGGATTCTGCCTCATGTCGAAGTATCTTATCACGCAGATAAGACGTCTAGGGCCTTATCTGGAGAAATAAAGTTGTATCACTTATGGGAGCATTATCCGATCTCGCTATGTAAGTCTTTTATTAGAGCAAAATTAGGGTTTTGCCAGAAACTATATGCTCGTAATCTTCGATTAGATGCAGTTACTCAGTCGGAGTCGGAGTCGTTTTTAAAAGAAAATCATTTTCAAGGGTCGGCGCGTTCAATTTTTAGAGTAGGTCTGTTCGATAATGAAAAACTAGTTCAACTTTTATGTTTTAGGAATCGTTCAAACGGTGTTATGGAAATTGCTCGCAATGCAACTCTTTGCAATTATGTTGTCACCGGCGGCTTCACCCGCCTCCTCCACCATTCTACCCAATATATCCATCAACACTATCCACACATCCATCAAATAATCACATATGCAGATCGAGATCTCACACCCGATCCACACGACTCAGTCTACACCCGCCACCACTTCCAATACCTCGGCGACAGCGGAAGTTCTATGTCTTATTGGGCATTGAGAACGGTTCGCAATCCTGAAGGTTTTACTGTTATTAAGCACGATTCTATTATATCTCGTCGTCTTCTACAGAAGCAGTTTCTTTATAAGTATAATGGTTGCACAGTTGATGGAAGTGTTTTCGAGGTGGATTATGCTTTAACAGAGCAACAAAATCTATTCCGATTAGGGATTCATCCACTCTACAATTCTGGCTGCCACAAATACACCCTATTATTATAAATTCTATTTATTTTGCATGTTACAAGTGTGCTCAGCCCTTGGGCGTTCTGTAGAGATATCGTTTCAAGAATCTTTACCTGCTTCTCCTAAGTCCGGTGATAAAGTATCGATTGATTTCTTATCGAGGGGAGAGTCTAATTTACTTCTTTTTCAATATCGCGGATCTTATCCAGAGCTTTGGTTCGATTACTTTGGCGATGCGTGTTGGCAGTTTGTCAATGAAGTTCCTGACTCTATTGACTGTTGGTGGGTTGCTTTGGAAAATAAGAATTTCGCTAAAGAGATTAAGCATCTTACAGGTCTTTGGGGCCTCCATGCGCTTTCTGAGCAAACTATTCTTAGTTCTTATTGTAGGGCTCCTAAATTGGAGACTGTTTCTTGGGAGTCTTTTAATTTCTCCGAATCTTACGTTAAGGACTATCAATCTCGCTATCAGGCCGTTTGTCTTGCTAAGGCATTAAAAGTATCTCTTCAAGAATTAGTGGGGCTTGTTACTCAGCTCTATGAGTCTGGAAATAAAGAAGTTTTGCGTATGGATATTAAAGGGGCTCTTAAAGAGCTTCGACAGATGTATTACTCAGCCCCAGATTTTCTCCCTTGGCAGCGGCCCTATAGCTTACGTTATACTGAGCTTCCCTCTACTCGCAGGCTCGATCTTTCTTTTGAAACAAAAGACGAGCGTCAATCTTTTATTGATAATCACATTGCATCCGGTACTGGTAGATCCTTTATTCAATTCAATGCCCTGTCAGAAGATTTATATGAAGTCTTCACTCCGTATGACGCTTCTCATCTTGAGCTAGTTTTTACTAATCTAGTTAGGGAAGGTCTTTCTCAAGAACCCGAGCACCTTACCCGTGCAACTAAATTTTACGGGTTCAAATAACTGTAATATCCATCAACATATATTCTATTTCTTATTATAAGGAGGATCCAATGATTAGCTATGGATTTAATAAGAAGAATTATGGTGAGGATAGTAAGAAATATAATGGACACCCTCGTCGCCATTCCACTGGCACTGACAACACTCTTCGCCATTACAAGAAGACTGCTCGCCAGATTACTAAGAATCTCGCCCGCAAACTTCTTATTGAAATGATTGTCGATGATCTCGCATCCTATTAATTCTTATGCTTTCAAGACAAGAATTAGCGAGTTTTTCAAGGGCTGCTTTGGTTATAGAGTATGTCAAGAGATTTAACTCTCAGCCAAAGTAGTCTTATCGTCGTGCTGATTTAATTCGTTTTATTTTAAATTTTGATGCTTGCGTAGAGCGTGCTAAGCGTCTTAAACCGTGAGGGTATTTTATGTTCGGTAGAGGTGCTATACTTGCCGTCCTTAAATCATTGATTCTTCGCTTCGATGTTTCATACGATGCTAAGAAAATTATCGTAAGTCTTATGGTAGAGCTTGATTCTGGTCTTTCATATGAAACGCTACTAAAGATGGCGAAGTCTTCAATATAACATCCACACAATCTATTACACCTATCCTTTCCAACCTAACGCCCACCCACCCACTCATCCAAACTCCCTACACCATCCACCACAACAAACCACCAGTAACTCTTGTTAACAACGCCAGCTAATTTCTGTACTATTGCGTAACATACGTCTATTATTTAATGAGGGGTAATCTAATGAAATTTGATGATATAGAATTAGTTCTTAAACCCCGTCAGTCCCACGATGAAGATTGGGAAGGTGTTGTTAGAGGATGGTCTGTAGACCATCGTGGAATCCGTGTAGATCTTCAGCCGGACTTCCAGCGTAAATATGTTTGGACAGAATTTGAGCAAGCATCTTACATTGAGAATATGCTCCGTGGATTTCCGTCAGGGCATGATATCTACTTCAATCACCCTACCTGGGGAGATTTTACTGATGCTGAGAAATATCCCCTGGTCTGTTTGGACGGTCAGCAAAGAATCGGCGCAGTTATTGCCTTTATGAGTAACAAGCTCCCTATATTCGGAGGTCATTTCTTAAGGATATAGAGGGTCATCTCCCATGGACAGATCGGGCGTACTTTACAATTCATGTCTGCAATCTCAAAACTAAATATGATGTCATACACGCTTACCGAGAGCTTAACTTTGCAGGGGTTGCTCATGAAGAGTCCGAAGCGGAATTCATTCAAGAGCTAATGGAGAAATATTCCGTTGGTGGCATAGAGACTCTTGAAGGGTAGGAGGATTCAATGGTAGTAACCTTAGATCAATTTACTTCAGCTATGGAAGGTGTCGTAGCTCTTAAGGGATTCTCTGTTACTGCGCACTTTGGTCGTACAGAAGTATCTTCTGAGGGTTCCGACTCTCTTATTGACTATCAAATTCAAAATGATGGTTACCTTAAAATCACGCAGCACTATTGTCCGTATCAGCAGTATGGTCTCTATAAGCTCGAAGCATTCTCGGATGTTTCAGTAAACAAGAAAGATGGCATTATAGTGCTTTTCTCAGACGCGTGTCAGGTTGCTCTATATGTTGTCTATTAATAAATATGGAGGATTTTATGGTAACAATTAAGCCGACTGTCACTCTTTATCGTGAGGGCCCTGAAGGAAATGTGTTTGTTCAACTCGGTTCCTGTCAGAAAGCAATGACTAGCAATCGTCTTCCTGTTCATCATCGTGCTTCGCTTCGTAAGAAGTATGAGGAGCTAAAAGAACTTGTTTTAGCATCCTCATCGAATGATGAGGCTAAGCAGCTTATGGCAGAATATTGCACTATAACCTGGGAGGCGCGTCGTGTCTGATATTCACAAAGAAACAGCGTCTAAAGTTCTTGATATCCCTGAAAGGGATTTAACTCCTGAGCAGCGTCGTATTGGTAAGGCTATTAATTTAGGGCGCCTTTATGGCGCTGAGTATGGTGATGGAGGTGCTCTCACTGGAGATCAACATTTTGCCTTTCATCAGCAACAAAGGGCGGGTCGTTTTTCAAATGAATATGGCCAGCATCTTTTTTCCGAAGCCTCCCGCAATGTCTCAGCAAAGCTTCCCGAGTCTGCCAGGTGTGATGCACATACTACTCTTGAAATTCAGAAGTTCGCTGTAAAGCGCGTTTTTAAGGTTTCCTTTAAATTCGCTTGGTATGACATGTGGATAGGTTTCTATTATGATCGTTTAACGCATGCTCTTTATTTTTGTCCTTTGCCGGGATGCCTTTTCAAGTTTTATAAGGCTTATGAGTGATATGGTAGAATCTGGTGGCCGTGGTCGTACTCCTAACGCCTATGCTATAATAGGGGAGTGGTGCAAATTGAATAATATTCATGGTAAAGCACGTGCTTGTCTTCTCGATCGTTGTAAGCAGCTTTATCGGGAAGCATGGGAATCAGGGCATCGATCACAACTTATCAACTCAATTAGTGCGTCCATTCATAATGGGTTCGCTGGGCGTATAGTTTAGTATATGTAACTTTCATTACCATCTATTCATTAGTATGAACATTTTTAAGTTAGTTAAATTAATTTTCATAAAGCCAGTAGTCAAAGTAGCAGATTTACCTCTCGATAAATTTATTGAACATCTGCGCAAAACCGGTACATCTGATTATGACTCTATTCTTACTGTTCGTGGTAATAAGTATAAGTATGTAACTCCTTACATATATGAAGTTGTTTCGGTATCAAAAGTAAATAACAAGATCGAGCTTATATCTGAGGGTACATCCTACACATGGACAGACCTTGATAAGTGGCTTTCGTATGCGCAGCCAGTAATTAAATAACTCCCTTCTTTGAAAGTTATGTAGAGTGTTGAATTTAGGCCTTACTCTATTTGCATTTTAATCGAATTATCCGTTATGTTTATTGTATGGTTGATCATAAGCCAATTGTTGCTGTTCAGCGATCTAAGGTTCAATTGAAAGAGGCATGTCGTCTACGTAAATGGTCGGGACTTAACTGTAATTCATGTGTTTATATTGACTTCTGTAAACGAAAGCGTCCGGATGAAATCAATAACCATCTTATTTCAACTCAATCAAGTATTTCTTAATATTCGTAGGAGAAACCATGAACTTTGAATCCGTATTTAAAGAGCTTAATGACTCATTTTCAGAGTCTCATGAAATTCAAGTGGGGAATCACATTTTTGTACTTAAGCCTCATTCCACTCCTTTAGTGTATGATAAGGTTCGTCAAGATTTTGATTCTCAACTTATTACAAGTGCAGAGTACTATGCTCGCACGGCTGCTCTTGCCGTGACGGCTATTGATGGTGAAGAAGTTCCTCCCGTAGTTATCACAAAAGTTGAAGGTTCTCCGGACGTCAAGCGTACTCGCTATGAATTTCTCTATACTTTCTTTGCAAAAACACCTCGTGAGATTTCTTATTCCATAGCGATCGCTTATTTGTCAATGATTGGTGATATCAATAAGAAAATATCTGAAGCAGTCTCATCTTCGTATATTACAAAATTTAAGAATGAGATTGAGGCGGCTACCTTATCAATTGATAAGACCCTTCTTGAAGATGCTAATTCAGTCGGTGACTCTCCGAATGTTGATCTTTCTGATATTATGCCAGCAGAGGCCGTTCAATCTCTTGGGGATAAACTTGGAGGCGCTCAGCCCGCTACTCAGGCCCCGGTTGATTCTAAGTAGGCGATAATGTGCCAAATCAAGGATATCAAGTTGATAATTTTACCAAGGTTTCATCGGAGAGTCTTCAAAAGATATATCAAACCATTTCCGATATTATTCGTCTTGGGTCTTTTGTAACCTGGCACCCTATCCCAAATTCGCAGCATGTGTTTGGTCTCAAAACTCTTAATCCGATTCTCTACGAACAGCTCACATCTTCTGATCTTTCTAGTGAGTTAAAATCTCGACGGCTCCTATCCTTATGTTTTGTTGGTCTTGATTTTATTCAGTGTCCTCTTCTTGAAGAATTGCTGTCCTTTGAATTCAAAGCGTATCTTACAGAGTTGATAATACTTCAGCATTCGGTATGCATGCGCCTTACTCGATTTGTAACGGCTCATGTTAGTAATGGTTTTTCTCGTTCCCTTTGGTTTTGGTACAAATTCAACTCTCAGACGCGCCCGTTTAATGACTCTACAGAAGTAGAATCCCTCTTTTGTTATTATCATTCTATTACTGATTCCGACGAACAATTTTCTAATTTTAGGTTTGTGGCATCCCTCTTTTCTAAGAAGGCAGCTGAAATTAAGACATCGTCAGAGCGCAAATTCGCTCAAATAGATGGCCTCTCTGGTTCAGGTCCGTCGGATGCTACTATGAAGCAATGGATAGAAAGCGAGCTCCAGAATGTTCATGGTGATCCTCACATAGATGCTATTCGCACATTTGAAGAAGGTCGCATGAAAAAATATCAGGAAGAAGTGAAATCTATGCAAGAAAAGATTCATAATAAACCTGTTGGTATCACTGGAGGTATTAAGTGGTTTTAACTCTTTCTTTACAAGTATGGAGAATCTAATCTAAGTGGCAGCCACAAAGAAAGTTCTAGAAAAGAAGCTTAAACTTTCGCTCGATCTCAAAGCACTTGAGGCAGATGTTAAGAAGTTCACTGCCACTATGACCAAGAATCTCAAGGCCGTTGACATAAAAAATCTCTCCCCAAAGCTATTTCAAGATCTTACAAAAGAATGTGCAAAGCTTCTTAAAGCCAATCAGGATATAAGTAAAATTCTCCTGAATAATAAGAAAACCGCAGGCAGTCTTACTACAGAGGAAGAGAAGCAAGCTAAGGTAGCAGATCAACTCAAGAAACAAATCGAAGCCTACAATAAAGCTATTCAAAATGTTCAAAAATCTGTTGGTGGTTCAAACGATGAATTTCAAAAATCTTATAAAGCGCTTCAAGGTCTTATTGCAGCACATCGTGACATCGAAGATATAGAAGATAAGGAGCTGCAAAATGCTGTCAAACAAGCAGCCGCTATTCAAAAAGAAGCTGCCCTAACGCGTAATCTTGCTCAGACAACTGCGGGTTATGACAAAGAACTTGCAAAAGCTTCTACTCGTATAAAAGAAGTCATTGCTCGCCTCAACACTGGTTCTAAATCAACAGATGATCTAGCCCATTCGGCTTCAGAGACGTCATCTATTCTTGCCTCGATGCGAAATTATTCAAAAGAGAATTCTGTTGAATTTGAGAAACAGTCTGAGTTAGCTCAAGAGCAAGCGAGTATAATAGCAGATCAACTCAAGAAACAAATCGAAGCCGGTAATGCTACAAAAGAACAAGTTAATCAATATCTCAAGCTTAATCAAGAAATAGCTAAAGCCGAGAAAGGGGTTAAAGGTCTTGTTGCTAAGCAGAAGGCCTGGGCAGCTGCAGCAAAAGAAACTCGCAAGCAGCAACTTCAAGATCAGTATGGGACAGCCGCAGGCGCCGCAGGCGTCTCTCAGCGTGCAACCGCTGGAATAAATCAAGTGCAAAATATCGGTATGGGTGGATCTCCGGTTAGTGCTACGTTGGACATGCTTGGCGGTATCTCTATGGGCGTCATCGATATGGTTAAAGGCCCGCTTATAGCCGCTGCAAAATTAGCCCTCGCAGCTAATCAACGTATTGTTGATGATCGTAGAAGTGTTACCTCCGTGTATGGTATGGGCACTCTCCGTCCAGAAGCAGGTGGTACTACTGGAGGTAGGTCGGGGCTTTCCAAGCGTTTAGACTCACTTAGGGATATTGGAGTTACTCGTCAGGATTCTGTTTCTATTATGACCCCTTTAGTTCAGGCTGGTTCTTCTCTTGATAATCTGAGTAAAATTTCTGGTACTTTGGAATCTACTTTGACGGATGTCACGTATGCTGCCCAGTCTATGGGTTTAGAGACGGGACACTTATCCGGCCTAATCGCTGCAGAAGCTCAGCGTAGGGGTCTAATGAACCGGGATTTGAAGGCATCTAGCGATGCTGTTCTTCGTTTAGCGTATGCTGGAAAGCAGTCCGGCATCGGTTTAGAGGTGTTTATGGGGCAGGCTACAGCTATGTCTCAATCTGTTGGAGGTTTTTCTGGAAATCTTGAAGCTCAGTCAGCTCGTTTATTCAAAGCGGCTCAATCCGGAGTTATGACAGCGCAAGAACTTGCCAATATGGCTAATATGCAACAAGGTCAAAAATCAAAAGTTGAAGGCGCTGGTCTTATGACCTCTTATATTATGCAAGGGGGTCTTGGTGGCCTCGAGAAGGATATCGAGACCCGTATTAAGAAAATGGAAACCGGGACGGCGGCTGATAAAGCTCAGGCAAAGATCCTAGCCGCCTCCTTAGAATCTTATCGTGGGGGTAACTATTCCAAAGGGAACATAGATACACTCTCTAATGCTATTTGGCAGGATCCTACAATGCGTAATAAAGCATTAGACAATAGGTTTAATTTAGGAAATGCTCGCGATGAGTATAAAAAAGCTCAGGCGAGTGGAAATGAGGCAGAGATGGCACGTATTCTCGCTTTGGTTCAAAGTAACACTTCGTATTATGGCGGTCTTGACGCCACTGAAAAAGATAACTATATCAAGGAGTTCATGGCTACAGCCGGCTCTCAGAAAGCCTCTACGGATGTTCCTCAGACGGAGATTGGCTATCTGAAGGAGCTAGTTTCTGCTGAGGAGGGGGTTGCTGCCAAGCTCAAAGAGATTGAAAATGTCATTACGAGTGGTCCTGGAGCCATTTTGGATTCAATTTTTAGCAAGGTTAGCGGTATTTTCTCGTTTCTAACTGGTGGCAAGCCAGAAGAAAAGGCAGCCAAAAAGAATGTGAATGCGTCTTTTTGGTTGGGAAATTCTCCCGAAGCTGAGCAAAAATGGATGAAGGAGCATAAGGGGTATTCTTATGACGGTAATGCCAATTGGAATCCTATTGCCGGCGGCCGTCGTGGGGAGGGGTATATTGATCCGGCAACCGACAAGTTTATTAGTAAAGAACAGCGTGATTTAGACACACAGGAATATCTTAGAGAGGAGATCGGCAGCAGCAATTTGGGTGGTGATTATTGGAAGCAACAGCGCGACAGTATGCTGGAACAGGCAGCGTATGTCGATCCGTATTCGGGTTCTTCTGCTGGTCTTACCGAGCGTCAGAGTCTTATTATTACAGTAATAAATCAAATGTATCCTGGGGAATAGAAGTGGCATTTTTTCATGATAAAGAGCGTTCATATGAGCGAACTAAAGAACCGATTCCTCTTATTGATTATGAATCAATGCTCTATTGTGATTTCTACCCATATCTCACATATACGACATTTCCAGCCTTGTATATAACCAATTCTACTTCTTTACGTGTAAACTGCACTCAGTCTCTTCCAGTTACAAAAACTATGGCGGGTGTTCATGTAGACGATTGGGGAGAAGACTCTATAGATGTAACTCTCTCTGGAATAGTTGCCCCTATGCGCCATCAGATTAAGAATCTGGTAAAAGATCCAAAAGAAATGGGCCTTAAACAAGCGGCCTCTGCTGCGGTTTCGTCCGCTCTTAAGAAGTTAAATCCCTTTGAAAATGCTCCTACAGATCGGCGTGTTGTAATGAATAAATCGGATCCGATTCTTGATGAGTATCGCGCCCATTCCTATAATGGGTTTGCTGAGTTCTATGGTTCCTCAGGTCCAGATTCTTTATTTGGGTTTAAGTATTGGGAACAGTTTCTTGCATTTTGGCGCTCGAATGCCACTCTTTATAATCGCGATAATCTTCCTGTTGCTCATGGGAATATCGTTCTTTATACTGAGTATTCTTACGATAATTTACCGGATGCCCGTGATAATCCTGGAGCTGTCAATACGAAATTCTTTCGCCCTAACGATGCTTTTAACAAAGATAAAGAACCGTTAGATGTTCCTCCAGCAGGTTCGCCTATGGCAACTCCCAAGCTTATATTTATTGGCAATCTTACATCATTTACGTTTCAAGAGGACTCATCATCACCATACAAATGGACAATAAATCTTGGTCTTAAAGCTCGTTTTCATATTGTAATTATTACTCGCCCATCTATGGAAGCAAAGAAAGAGCAAACTCCTCCAACACTTACTGATGATCAAGATTTGAAAGTTACTTCATATACTCGGGCTAGAACCTCTATAGGAGCGCTATCGGATGCCTAAACAACAGAGCTCAAGCTCATCCTTATTTAAAGCTTCCGAATCTCCTATTCATTCTCAGCTTCCGTGGTTCTCATTTGATGAGTCCTATCTCCGGTCTTTCAGGTATGCTATTGAGCCTGATAAATTGGATGCTGAAAATAAGCTTCATGAAATGGCATCCGACTCTACAAATCTTCTTACTGATTTAGCTTTATTTGTACAGTATCCCACTCTTGGCAAGCTTATGCCCTCAGATGAGCTTGCAGGATTTCCGCATTATGCTCCAGCGATGTCATCTTTATCATCTTCTTTGCGTATAGTTGAGTTTTCTCCGTATACGTATCAGGTAATTCGCTCTTTTATTCTGCTTGCTGCCACGGATTCTATGACAATCAATACTAATCCAAATATCAATCTCTCTCGTGTTCATAATGGTTGGGTACCTACGTATGCAGGATTTGATTACTATAATTGTGATTTCTCTGGGCAGACAAAGAGTTTTTATCATCCATCTGTTGGTCTTACAAACAATTATAAGAACTACACTCTTGCATATGCAAATTTCTTTGATTTTATATCTCTTGTTCGTATCAATGGGCGTTACTTTGCAGATGTTGGTCGTATGCTTGATCCAGAGATGTTTAATCCTATTGCAAAGAGGTACTCAGTTCCAAAAGAAGAGCGAACTGCGGATCCGTCTAGTCTGACATACAAGCCTAAGGTTACAAATCTTTTTATGATCACATATGGATGTCTTTCATTTGTGGGCTATTTTGAGTCCATTTCATATGAACGCATGCCCTATTCATTTAAGTTTAATTTTTCATTCAAAGCGCTCGCCTTGGAAAAGGTGGATTTCACGCCATGATGGTCCAAACAACTCATTTATCAGACTATATCATCAATACCAAGGCATCTTTTCAGCCTTTGGAAACTCCTAGACAGGATCACGATGATGTTAAAGCTAAAGATGAGATTGCCCTAATAAATGAATTAGGTCTTCGTGCGATTCCTCAATATGTGTTTGATCGAGTTCCTCGGGATTTTCAAGTTTTTATTAATGGCTCCGATTCTTTATCAATTCCTAGGTTTAGCCCTCCTCTTTCAAATGATCCTGAGGTCAAGCTTCTCAACGAATTTTTATCTCGCTCATCCATTGAGGCGCAGCGTCTTAATGCTCGAATAACTCAAGTAACTCCAAATACATTTCTTGATTCACAATCCTGCTCATTTTCTGCGATTCTGACTGACGAAGAGTATCTTATATACTTGCGAACGCATAGGCTACCAGTCTTCTTAATGTCCGAAGTTGAAGTATATCTATCATCCCGTTGGATTTATAAAGTTTATTACGGTGATAAATATGATTATCGTATTCTTTACTTTAAGTATTTTCATGGCTTTATCTCTAATATAAATGTTTCCGGCAGTGCTTCAGCGCGAACCATTGAATGTACTTGCAAGCCGCTTATAGCGTTTTGTGATCAAACGCTTGTTCCTATGGGCACCGATAATGTTGTCGGCGGTGTCCAAGCAGCGTACTCAGAGAAGAATCTCTTAGGTGGATCAGATCCAGTAAATATGCAAGAACGCATTGAATCATGCTACTCCACATTAAAAATGGATACTCTTTCAACCATAATTTTTTATTTTCATCGGGCTTTTAGATCTATGGTGCTTCCTGCATCCTATTCTGTTGAGCCGGGGGAAATGGTTCGCAATAAAATTGACTATGAGATAATGTATAATACACAGATGACTTATTGGGCGAAGCGGTTCGAGCAAGTATCAAACCAGCTGAAGATATTTGGTCTTAAGACAGCTTCTATTGAGCAAGCTGACGATAAAGCATCCTTAGATCTTAAGCCAATGATTGATTCAGCAGCATTTGCTACCCTTGGTGATCTTCCAAAAGGCGCAAATCTTCTCGACTATACTTATGTTAAATCTACATTCGATGAGCTTCTTCTTTGCCATTTTAATCCAAACTGGTATCAAATTGCTGAAGGTCGTTTTGAGAATTTTGATAACTCTTCCCTCTCTCAGCTAGTTAAATCTCTACTTGAGCCGTTTGGCTGGGAATTCTATCAAGATGTCGACGGTACATTTACAATAAAACCTCCGTTTTTTAATCTGATATCAGTTTTTAATGATGGAAAGCGTGGAAATCTCGACTATTATTTTGACTCCGAGGATATAGTATCCCTCACCTATGGACAGGATGAGTCGAATATCGTAACGGCTCTTGGGGTTCAAGGCCGTATAAAGAGCATGGAGGATGATGGGGGTCATAATCCGTATGGGTTCTATGCCGATCCAGACTTGGTGGCTCGCTTTGGTATTCGTATGAAAGAACTTCAGGTGCCGTTTGTGGATTCTAGTGCATATGCTCGGATATATGCTCGTACGCAGATGTCTGTAGTAAATGCTGCTTCGGAAGTTCTATCAATGTCTGTCCTTGCTCGTCCGGAAATTCGCCCCGGATTCCCGTGCTATATAAAGCCTCTTGACATGTATGCTTATATATCAGGTGTTTCAGCGCCGTATCAAATGAACAGCGCCTGTCTTATGTCCCTTACATTAACAGCCCTTCGCCCCCGTCTTTACGATAAAGAGGGTAACATCTTATTTAATGCCCGCTTAATTCAGCAGGCTGCTTCTGTTGAGGCCGCTAAAGCATTCATTAAGCAAGCAGACATGCAAAATGCAGCTGACTATTCAGTCTCTACATTGGGCGGTCAGTGGAAGCTTGAGAGCGATACTGCAGATTTCACTGCAGAAGATCCGTATGCTAATATAAATGAGAAAGATTTTGTTATGGCAAAGGAGCCTCTAGCCGATGGTTCCGGAGCGCTTATTCCTCTTACTGATAAATTTGGCTATATGGTCATCGGTTCGTTTTCATATGGTCGTGGTATGTATCTTTCAGACAAGAATGAGCTTTGTTGGTCTCTTGATGGATATACTCCAGAGAAAGTTGTTCAACTAGAAAGCGGTGCTGTGGAAGTTCAGCAAGTTGAAGAAGAGGCTGTCGTTGAGGAGCCAGTTTCCGATCCGCCTCAAGCTTCGCCAGTTGAGGATCGGGATAAGTATGGTCTGCTCGAGGATGAGTATGATAAGAATGGTTGGAAGAGGCTTAAAAATGGCCAGTGGGTATCTAATCCTCGTTCAGGGGCTATTATTCGTTGGTCAGATGGTCATACGGAGGTAGTGCCATGATGGATGTTCCTCGCCAAGCAGCGCGTGCCTTCAATGCGATGGATCAGCTTACTGTTTCTGTCCCACACCATTACTCCAATCTTCGTAAGAATGTTGGAGGCCATCTTGTTCCATCTTATACAGAGGTCGGTGAAGTTGTTGCAGTTGATATATTTAATCACACTATTTCGGCGATTATTAATCGCACTCTCGTACATGGTATTATCCCATCCTTTATGCACTATGCCATTGGTTCTATGTCGGGGCATATGCCATCAAATGGCACTTCTATTCTGATCGAAGTATATCAACTTCCTAAGTCTACATCTTCTCTGCGCTATGCTATTGCCTCCATTCCTAGCGCAATAAATCCATTTATAGACGGTGTTCTACTTGTCTCCCGTAACAAATCAATCCCTCAAATCCGCCCGTTTATTCCATTTCTTAATTCTGGTGATCATATAATATCGTCGGATAAGGGCTCTCTAATTTTATTAGATGGATCAATCCGCCAGCTATCTGCGGATATTCAAGAAGATATCACAGATGCCGATCTCCATTTACGTCGAATTTCATCTCCTTTAATTCTTCGTGCTGGTGGAGGAATAATTTCATCATATGGAGCTATACTTCGTACAATAAAAGATGATCCAATATCCCATATAAATGGGGACGCATTCCATTATGTCTTAGATGATCCTGGCAAGAAATTTACGGACTTTGATTTTTCTTCAAAGAGCGCCGCTCCCTTTACGGAGTACCAGAAAACGCTTTGGGAATTTTCAGATCACCTTAATCCGCAAATAAATCGCATGTCAGACGTACTCGATTATTTCGTATTTGATAAACTCCCGTATGTTTCCGAAGGTGTTGGCACATATTCACCGCCAGTCTCTGAAGTTGGTAACTTTAAAGAAGTCCCTGAAATAACTCTCTATTCAGAAGTTGATACATCGGATTCCCCGTCTATAGCAATCTCTCCACTATCCGATGCAAAGGATCGAGAAACAAAATCTATTTCTAAGTGGTTCATTCTTTATAATAAAGCCAAAGACACTTCTAAATGGTTCTTTGACACATTTACAAAATGGGGCTCCCGACGAACACATCTTGGTGCAGATGAAGATCGCAATATCTCTGAAGAGCAAGTCTTTGATGGTGCGGTCGTTCGCAATATAGGTGCTGATAAGAAAAAGGGATTCTCTCTACATGAGCGCCTCAAAGGAGGTATCTTTCGTAAGGTTGGATCAGATGAAACGGATAAGCATTCGGTTAATGCTGAATATGAAGGGGGCCTTCATTTTAAGGTTTCTAAGTCATCCGATGGATTTTCTGTTTTCATAGAGGGTACGGGGGATGGTAAAATTGTATTTAAAGACGTTGAGCTTTTATATAAAGCAGGTGCGATCACTGTGACTAATAAAGCGGACTATACACAAAATACAGATGGTAAGCTAACTTTCAATATTAAGGGTCCAGCGGTTCTTAAAAGTGACTCTGCAATCACGGTTGAGTCTCCAATGTCTACGATTAAGGGCGGTACAGTAAAGGTTGGTGGGCTTGTATCTCCTTCTGGCTCGGGCCCATTTTGTGGTCTTCCAAAGTGTTTGTTTACGGGCGCTGATCATATTGGTGATACGGTGGCTGGTGCATAGTATGGCAATGGTTGCTTCAGACATGAAGGACAAAATCATTCAGAAAATGGCTCAGGAAGCGGGAAGTGCCGCAGCGGCCAATAAGAAGTTTGGGGATGCTATCCTGGAGTATATCGTGGAGAAAATGGATGTCACTTATGGGTGGTCCGTTACGAATCCCTCCTCAGGAGTTGCCGATCCGGTAACTTCTTTCAAGGCTTCACTTTCTGGTAGTGGGGTTCTTACCCCATCGGCGTCTTTTCCTCTTTTTCTGATTTCCTTAGCAACTCTTATAAAGAGTTCAATCATAATTGCGCCTGCGTCAGGTTTTTCTCTTAGCCCTCTAAAGTTTAACCCGTCCGGTGCTCTCTCTGTTACTATGGCGAATCAAAATACTCAGGATTCTGCGATGCTTAGTTTTTGTCAACAGGTTATCTCTTCATTGAAGAGCTCCTTCCCGAATCCAGCTGCTGCATCCGGCTCCCATGGTGCATTTATTGGGTCCACGACATTTATGACCATCGCGTAGAGTAGATTTTTAATAATCTATTTTCAATTAGATGTTAGATTTTACTCGTGACTCTTACCCTGACTCTATAAAAGTTCTTAAGAAACTTTATGATGAGAATAAATTTGACTTTGATTCTGGTCTTCTTTCATTTGAGGAGAAGCGAGCTACGGAAGTTGTATCTCATATTCCGGAGGTTCCCTCCCTCCCCCATCCTAAATTTAAAGTTAATGTAGTTGCGGGCTCAGAAGAGTCGGAATCTCGTATTAATTGTACCCCAGAAAATTCACAGGCAAATCTTGCCGTATCTCTATTTTTAGAGTCAATACATCCTCTAGCATCTCGGCTTAGTTATATTCAAAATCGTGATTTTCTCTGTAATTCATATAAAGAAAAAGTCTCTTGGTGGAAATCCCGTAAAACATCATCGGATGAGCTTATCGATGTAATTTCAAATGTAACTTCGGTTGTTACTCCAAAAGACAAGAAGGTTGGCTAATGCGAGACCTTCTAATGGAAAACCCTTGTCAACATGTTATAAATTCTGATTTCGAAGTAAAAGATCGTAAGTTCATTTATATTGACAATGATGTTTCATCATTAGACATTCAGCTTTATTATAACGGGTATAAAGTGGATCGCTCTGACCCGTATGGTATTTTTTCAGCTACATATGGTTCTATGGTAGATCAAGGTTATGGCGCAAAGATAACGTTCTTTAAGTCCCGTCCATTTGACAATATGATCTATAAGGTTCGGTATTCGGCTAAATCATCGGTTTGTCCTCGTTGTCATGGGAACAATACCTCCATTGGCCTTAAATTTAATCAATTGGGTGTCTACGAGTTTGCATCTTATCCAAATCATATAATTCAGCACCTTCTGTATCAGTTTATTATCCCTCTCGGTTCTCACCCGTTTCATACGGGGTATTATTTTGTAGGGCTGAATCAGAAAATGGCTTGACCCAATACCAACCATCTTGACGACCGGCGTTTAAAGTTAACTTAAGCGAGCGAATACCTTTAAATATGTAATCCGAAGATAGAGAATACGCGAGATTTTCGACAACTGGATTTGTCATACCATAGGAAGGAATCCAAACAGGAAGAGCCTCCGTGTCTGGATTCTCAACAAAATTCTCGCCCGATGTTGGAGAGAAATCAATTTTGACTATTCTATTCTCAATAATCGAGTATGAAAATGGATCGGAAACATAATAATCCGTATCACGAGTAACAGAAAATATTCGTGACACTTTATCAATGATTCCTTTAATATAAAAGGCTTGATTTTCACATATAAGCGTTCCATCAACATCGAATACAAAACGCTCTTTTAGATAAGGATTGAGACCATACCTCTCTGTAGCCTTAACTGATGAATCCGAGGAAGCATAAATATCAACACGACCACCAATATGCTGACGACGGCCCCAATCATAATCACGTAGAAGATACGAGGATCCCGCACGAGCAATAGAGACATCACTAATGCCTTGAACAGATAAAACCTTAGCTTTAAACCACGCTTCTGAGGAAGTGTTTATACCCGCAGCAGCCATAAATATGCGCTTTGCCAGAGCAATATTTGATTCACGATCAACTCCTGAAAATACGGGAACAGAGTTCTCAGCCGAAAGCTTGACTGCAAATGACCCAACAACAGAGTCAAGAGCAAAAGATGGAATATTATACGATGAGCCCGGAGAAACTGCCTTAAGCACAACAAAAATTTCATATCGACCCGCAATATCATTGAAGTATTGCTGAATTTCCGTAATCGGGATAAAAATCGACTGCTGCGTTTCAAAAAACAAATCATCTGAAAGACCTGATCGTTCTTTTGGGGCCTTTACTTGAGTACCATATGGTATATTGAGATCAGATGAGGGAGTTTCTTCGAACCATAAAGTAGCTTGAACAACCGCATAGCTGGCAAGACGACGAGAGAGAGCGTGGTTAACTGCATGCATATCAAAAGCTGCATCTATGGCTGCTTGAAGCGCATCTCCAGAAATTTGAAGCTTCTGAACAAATTCTTGCTTTACTGTAGAATCAACCGAGTCTGAGACGCCATCATTATTAGCATCATCAAGCCTAACGAGATAAGAGAGATTACGAAGGCGGTCGTGCAAGTCTTCAACGGCATAGAGCCGAGCAATAATTAGAGAAAGAGGGTTAGCAATAAACTCAATAACGGATGTCCCCGGGAATATTTCAAGGCCACTAAGCTGAGTCTTTGAGATTTCTTGAACAATTTGTTCCGATATTGATTGACGAGTTGGAATTAAGGAAAGATTCGAGGCAGAGGGTAAATCAAATTGACGAGCAGTAACCGGAGCTGACCACAAAGATTCAACAATCGTATTGTCCGATTCAACAATCGCCGATACCACAACATAATAC
>LSPY01000024.1_pt1 | contig 22781 bp, 24 predicted proteins | sample 651311 | NCBI WGS metagenome assembly LSPY01 (sample SAMN04438312, study PRJNA306036) | termite gut metagenome | isolation source: viral DNA filtered from gut of termites from termite colony 1 | host: Coptotermes formosanus | place: USA: New Orleans, City park | collected 2013-06-21
ATTTATTAGGTTATGTGCCGTCTTCTCTTAATTTCGTTCTAATGGAGGGCTCCTCTATTATTCAAGCTATTTCTTGCAATATTAAGGGCTCCATCCTTGAAATTACGCGAAATGCGTCTATTAAAAATGTGCAAGTCATAGGCGGTTTTTCTCGACTTTTCAAGCAGATTCTATCTTACATCAATCAACACTATCCACACATCCATCAAATAATCACATATGCAGATCGAGATCTCACACCAGATCCACACGACTCAGTCTACACCCGCCACCACTTCACATGTCTCAATCCACATAACCCACAACCCACCCTCTCCTACTACGTATCCCGCCCTATTAGTAGATTTCATAAAGGGCTTTATTCTCGACGGCAGTTTCAAAAACACAAGCTCCAGAAACTCTTTCCAGATGTCTATGATCCAAAGCTATCGGAAGCTCAGATTCTTGAGCAAGTTGGCATATATCGTGTTTATAACTCCGGCTGTTTTAAATATAGTTATGATTTATAGTGTTTAGCATTTATCGATCATATCATGGCTTATTTTTTTGTAGTGCTAGCAGCCTTAGTTTGCACTCTATTAATTATTTGTGGAAGAGTTAATTAATAATTGGAAAGTTATTTTAAAGCAATCTTTGTATGATCGTGTTATTTCTGTTCGCAAAGATCTTCTTAACCAAGGGTATTCTCATCCAGAGAGGGCTATAACTAAGCTTAGTAAAGACCCAGAATTCGCTACTTTATATTCTTTTTCGGTTAAGCAGCATTCTAAAGAATCTAAATACTCTGAACTAATTTCTAATTGGAAAGGCATGCTTGGTAGTGAGGTTTTATCAGGTAAGTGTACAATTCATGCTAAACTTATAGAGCTCGGCATAGTGTCAAAAGCGTACCAGTATCAACGTCTTCTAAGAATTTTATTAAAGGATTTGGAGTTTAAGGAATTTTATGAATCTACTCCTCAATACTATATTCGTACAGACGCCGTCATAACCTTATCAAAGTTTAAGTGTGATTGGAAAAGTATTTTAGGTCCCGATGTTTTAGCACATCGTTTATCTGTGCATAAGCGTCTTGCGACTTTAGGCGTCAATAAATATCAAATTCAAGAGCTTATTAAAGGTATGAAAGGGGATCCTGAGTTTCAGGCGTTTTATTCTTTTCGTGAGCAATTCATGTTTACTACGTTTGATTCCGAAGTCTTTACTTCTAAGAGAGAACAAATAGTGTATCATTTAGCGCGATATGGTATAAAAGACGCTGTTCCATTTCCCAGCAGTCTAAATTCCGGTATTATGTATTCTGGGCTTTGTTCAGGCTGTGGTAGGTGGTTTGATTTTCATTTTATAAAGCAGGGAACCCAAGAGCCTACTAAATGCCCCTGGTGTTCGAGTTCATCCACCAAATTTGAGGCTTATTTGTTTGATTTGTTGTCAAAGCATACGTTTGTGAAACCGCATTATCTTAAGAATGATAAAACCTCATTCTTAAAAGGCCAAGAGATTGATTTGTTTTTGCCAGAGTATTCAATCGGTATTGAAGTTAATGGGGCATATTCTCATAATTCCGCTATACATCCTTGTATACCAGCACCAAGGTCAAACAGAGTGCTAACCCCTACGGATCCTTACTCCCACTATAATAAATCATTTCTTTGTAAGCAAAATGGCATTAATCTTCTACATGTTCCGGATCATCCTTCACAACATTATCTGGTTAGTCAGGTGTTGCTTGCTAAGCTGGGCATTTTTAATTCTAGTTTGTCTGCTGGGTCGTGCAAGTTAGAAGAGATCTCTCAAGAAGCGGCGGAATTGTTCTATAGCGGTAATCATCTGCATGGGTTTTCTAAGTCGTCTGTGCACGTGGCCCTTCTTAATAAAGGCGTCGTTGTGTATTGTGTCTCGTTTACTCGTCATCAAAATAATGTGTGGGTTCTTGCAAGATGTGCATCTTTAGCTGGCATGAAGGTATCCTATGCATTTAGCAAATGTCTGGGATATTTTATTAAGACGTATGTCCCATTGAGTATTGAGACTTTTGCATACCGAGATTTATCACCAGATCTAAGTGATAATGTTTATATTCGACATGGCTTTTCCTTTGTTTGTAGTACGAAGCGTTCCTTATATTATTATAAGTTTAAGGGTAATAAGTTAGTTAATCGGCAATCTTATATGAAGCATAAGCTTTTTAGATTCAATGGAGCACCATGTATCAATCAAACTCCAACACCCTTTTATCCAGCATCCGAAATAGGCGCACCATTCATCTTCAATCCACAGCTCACAGAACAACAAAATCTCTACAAACTCCACATCCACCCATATTATGACTCCGGCACTCATAAATATGTTCTCACTCTGTAATATTCTCCAGCACATATCTACTCCTTATTTATAAGGAGAAACATAAGATGCTTAATAACAGCAAGCGTCGTGGTGGAGAGCATAAGAAAGGCTACTCTGGTGTTAAATACGTCGAAGCTAACTTTCGCCGCACTTGCCACATTGTTCGTGATACACTTAAGATCGCCATTCTTAATGGTGATAAAGAGGTTATCTTTAATAAGTTTAGCCCTCGCGCAATCAGCGCTGGCTCGAATAAAGGGTTTAAAATGCTTGAGTGTGGTGATAGAGTCAAAGTTAGTGAGGGCCTTGGCACAATCCAAGATGTTACGGCTACTTTTAATGGCTATTTTACGGTTGAATTATTACTCGATAATGGCTCTATTTTGCACACTTCCACATCGGAGTAGCTTATACGCCGTATTCGTAAGGCAAGCACTTCCCACAAAGATTGTTGAGTAATTTGTCTTATATTTAATTGTATGGTTCAAATTGAGTATCCCTGCGACTCAGTAGTCTGTGCAAAATATGTAAGCTTTCAAATAGATAATGATTGAATCTTTAATCTTTTCTTCAAGGGCGGGTGTTCTGGCAATACTCGCGCCATTTCATCCTTAGTTGATGGCATGCCAATTGGCTGGGTTATCGAGCGTCTCAATTCAGTTGAATGTCAAGGCAAGTTCACATCATGTGGTCAAGAATTGGCAAAAGCTCTAATCAAGTTCCGTATGAATCCGTTTGACTTCCAAAATTGAGTATATAAATTTATGTCAGTTATTGGTCTTGATATATCAGCATCTAGCACAGGAATTTCATTATCTCGATGGCATAATTATGAGATAATGCCAGAAATATTTCATTACAAAGTAATTCCATCTAAAGAATCTATTGCAGGATTTTCTATCTATAATCGCGTTCTTTATGTTTCAGAAGAAATTTGCAAAGGAGTTATAGCTCTTAAAGAGCGTGCTGTTGATCCAATTCAGTTAATAGTCGTAGAGCACCCTATAAATGTATTTGGCTCAATGTCAGGCTCTTCCGTAGGGCTTCTTCACATGTTGTTTGGTCTCACAATGTATAAATTACAGTCACTGTATCCGGGGGTTCCGATAATATCATTGCATCCTAATATTATGCGCTCCCTGTTCACAGCACTTCAGAAAGAGCTCTTTCCTTATCTTAAGCGCTCTCAGTCTAACAAGAAAGTTTCTATGGCATGGGCCGAGTCATATCTTGAGCGAGTTAAATGCCCTGTTAACATTATAAATTCAAAATTACAAAAGGGTAATGATGATACATCGGAATCTCAGTGGTATGCTGTCCTGGGTCATGTGCTACTATTAAGTATAACCGATTTAGTGGAAGCGCGCCGGGCTCTTTACGAATATATCCTCCCTACTTTACATATTAGTGCTGATGTTTTTATGTCACACATGCGTTCAGCTATTAAGACTCAATCACAAACCTTTGTTAGTAGCAGCATTCCTACTGAAATTCTTCAGTTGGGTGTTTTATGAGTAATGCTTACAAGGGCTTGTCTGGTACTGGCTCAGATGAGCGTTTCACTCCCGCATATGCGGTAGAACCGCTTATTCCGTATTTGACTTCTTTAGTCTCATGCAATCAATCAGCTTCGCCATTTGTATTCTGGGAGCCGTGTGATACATATCATAATTCAGCTATCTCTGATGTTCTTCGCAAAGCAGGCTTTGTTGTAAAAGCTACATCAAAAGATGAAGTCGATTTTCTTACTCAATGCCCAGATTTTAATTTTCATGCAATAATCACCAACCCTCCGTACTCTCTTAAAGAAGAATTCATATCTCGCTGCTACTTTTATTCATGCCCGTGGGCAATGCTAATGCCAATAACAACTCTCGAAGGAATAGAGCGTGGCTCTCTATTTTGTCAATATGGCATCGAAGTTCTTGTCTTTGATCGTCGTATTCAATTCGACGCCCATAAATCTACTCCGGTAAACACGTCATGGTTTACTCACGGCATTCTCCCGCAACAACTTATATTTCAGTCATTAAATACCTCAAAGTGCTCTTAATCAGTTAATTTAATCTCTCTATTTTTTGAGGAGCTTAAATGAAAATAATATCTATATCGGCAAAGTCCGTAACCCCGCCAGAAGCCGTAATTAATTCTGCAACATCTGAGGGTATTGTTTCTATAGTCGATCACTGGGAGAAGACATCTCGCGGTAATTGGCGGGCGTTTCTTAAGGTAAATCCTGAAGGTTACCGCTATTGTGAATTTTTCCCTACGGGCACTCTATACTCACGGGCCTTTACTCCGGAGAAGCTTGCTGAGATGGATGAAGAAAAGAAACTTGCCTCTAAGAAAGCCCGTGAAGATGTAAAAGCGGCTGTTGATCCGTCTCTTTTATCCTTTTGTAATAAGTACGAGCGTTCAAATCGGGCTGCTGGATATCCCGAAGGCTCTTTTGAGTGGGGTGGCATCATATTTAAGACAAAGTTTTCTCAGCGTGGTCGTGGTGCTACGTGGGTTAATGTAAATGGGGATCCTTCTACAAATTCTGTGTATCGCAATGGCCTTGAGCTTGCCACATACGTTACTCAACATCTTCCTGTATCTTCTACCAGCTCCAAAGTTTCTTCTGTTTCGGATTACACTCCTAAATCACTTGCAGAAGCCAATCTTATTCTCAAGGCTTATGGTGAAACGGGTGATGCAATGGTCTCAGATCTTTCTACATATGTGGGTCAAGATCTTATTGATATGGGAATCATATCTGTATCTGAGCCGGATATGTCGCAAGAAGGCATGCCAATTGTATCAAAGCCAATTAAGCCATTCTCATTTTATGTCGGCACAGCTTATCCTGACGATGAGCCACCAATTCTTTCCTGGTGCTGAAGTTTCATTTAATGTAACTCCTCAACAAGCGCAGAATGTTCTGGATGATCCTGAGATCGCTGATCAGGTATTTGGGTTCGTTGATTCCGAGCCATCTGAGGCTCCTGTTGAGAAAGGTCCTCTAACTGATGAGCAGCTTGCAGAAATTGCAAGTAAAGTCCCTTCGGATTTGAAGAAGTTTATTTCATCGCAGGCGAAAGGCGTCCTTATGTTTTCATTTGCCCCGGACGAGCATATTACAATCAAAGGAAAAGACGATCGTGTTATGCAACATCTCTACAATTGGGCAGGAGCTCTTAACCTTCCATTTAAGATTGGGTATGGTTCATGGTACGATACTGGCTTTAGAATTCGGTCAGAATTTTAAGTATTTCTTTTCATGGAACTTATAAATTCAAGTTTTATTCCAGTAGTTGCTTCAGAAAAGGGTTCTGATGTTACTGTGAGTATTTTGCGTCATATAGAAGCATGTGGCCGCGTTTGTTATAAGAGTGAAGAATTCATAACAGAAGATTCTTATAAAAAGTTTTCTGACATGCTTATAAAACGTGGTCATACAGCGATGCTTGAGCACGGTTCAGTCTATCTCAAAATTCCACATGCTTCCAATGATTGGGAATGCTTTAAGCATTACCCTTACTCATATATCATTCGTGATGGCGAGTTTGTTCTCATATCCACCAACTATAGGATTTTACTTCAGAATAAGCTTGAGGTCCTTATTAAGCAGTATTATAATTTTTCAGAAAAGCATATGCCGCGCATATCGTTACGACTTATTTGTGATCGTGGGGTGTCTCACGAGATAGTTCGTAACCGAGGTCGCTTTGGCAATGCTTTTGCACAGGAAAGCACTCGTTATGTTAACTATGCTAAAGGAAAGGGTATTCAATACGTTCTTCCGGCTTGGTGGTCAGATCTGTCTGATGAAGATAAGGAGCTCTTTACTCAAGAGTGTGTTCACAACGAAGAGCAGTATTCTGAATGGATTTCTCGAGGATTCGCCCCTCAGCAAGCTCGTCAAGTCCTCAACAATTCTCTTAAAACGGAAGTTATCGTCACAGCTACCCTGCATGATTGGTATGATATCTTTCGTCTCCGCTGCGCTTCAGGCGCTCATCCAAACATGAAGCAACTTATGGATCAAGTCAGCTGTTTTATTCAGAGTAATATGAAACCTCTTCCTTATTACGGGCAACATATTTATTCCGAATAACATCCACACAATCTATTACACCCACTCTTTCCAACCTAACGCCCACCGCGCCGTAAGGCGCAACTCCCTACACCATCCACCACAATAAATCACCCATATATTCTACTTATTTATCAAGGAGCCAATTATGGGTACAAATTCATTTTCACTAAAGGCTATTCATCAAGGCACCAAGGTTTTTGATCGAGTGGTATTTGATACCACTATACATCAGTATATTATGGGTGATTTAGGGCTTACCGCTGCGAGTGAGACTCTTAGTCGAGTGTCAGATCTTTCTGCTGAAGTTGCCAGAGATCTTTTGCGTGATGCAGCTGAAAATCTTTAACTGTATATGCCGGCATTAGCCGGCTATATTTATGTCTTTCATTATTTCTTATAATGAAGCGTTGTAGAAAAGTAAGGGCACACCCATCAAATAAAGTTGATCAAAAGAAATATAACTATGTTTGGGATTTTATGATTTTCCAATCTTTATTCAATATGCCAACAATTCAAGCTCTTCAGATATGTGAGCAAAGTATTCGATTTGATGCTTCTTGTACTCAAGAAACAGTTGAGCAATCTTTAATTGATTAATTCATTTAAGTATGAATAGGAGTTTATATGGTCAATATGGTTCGTAATCCCGGTATTCACTTGCTCTCTAAGCTATATGTGCAAGAGCATACAAAGAAAGGGCACTTCTCTCCACTACATTTTCTTTCTGATCGTCTAATCACCCAGGTTGGTGTAGCTTATCTCGTGCAGTGTTTTCGTTTATCTACGGGGAATGTTGCATCTCGTATCCGTTACCATGGTCTTGGAACAGGCGTCTCTCCAGAATCCCCTTCCGATACTGCTATTACGGAGTTAACCTCAGCTGGCTATACTCGTATTCAGGGTACTCAAGCCGTTGGCACAACTCCTAATGTGTTCGTCACTTCATCTGAGTTTGTATTTGATTCGGCGTTTTCTATAACGGAGCACGGAATTTTTACCGATCAGAATATTGGCGCAGGTGTTCTATTTGATCGCTCGGTTTTTGATCCAATAAATGTTGTTTCTGGAGACTCATTTCGTTTTGTCTATACCCTTGAGTTATTAGGGCAGTAACCTCTACGGGAGTCGTTTAATGCTCAATACGGTAAATAACTTTCGAGCGACTCCGGGCACCGACTTTGGTTCCTATCTTCTTCAATGGGATTATCCACAAGACGGTCGCCACTTCGGCGGAATTCAGCTTTATCGTTCTTATTATGATCCATACAATCATTTTGTAAAAATATCTGAAACCCCAATAACTCTTGATGTCGCTACGGATTTTGCAGTTGCTAAACTATTCACAGAGCAGCCATTGTCAGTGTCAGTCTCCCGTCCCGGATTTGTTGATGTCGATCATCATCTTATCATGAAAGTATCCAAGCCTCCTATTCGTAATTTTCTCTATTCTTTTAATTCTTTTGACTTTGCTCCCACTGATGAAATTCGTAACCGTTATTCGATTTCAAAATCGTTTAAAGACTCGGTCTTCATTCGGGTAAAATATGATAATCAATTCAATGCCTTCGTATCCCGTATCCATGGTAATTTCCTAGATGTCGAGGATCATGGATTCTTTTTTGCCAGTGAAATTCGCTCTCTTCCTCTACAGTCCATAATTCCAAATTATGATCCACAAGACCTCTCCCGCTGGACGGTTGAGTATTATGCTACCGATTATTCAGCTACTCCATCAATGCTTCGCAATGTCTGGTATAAGGCAGTTCTCCTTGATGTAGATATGAAACCCCTCCACTCACTTGAATCAGCCCCTCTTGCAACCCCGGAACTACAAGATAAGGTATCCTATCTTTGGCAGGAAGCTCTGCGCAGGAATCAGTGGCTCATCGGATTTGGCGGAGAGTCTGTTCTAGTTTATCTCCGTCGCTGGACGGGTCGCCCATGCAAATGCAAATCTACTGGAGAAGTTCGCTGCGAACGATGCTATGGTACAGGCCTTGAAGATGGCTACGTTGGTCCGTACTCTCTTCGCATCCTTGTAGAGGACGTCCAGTCAGATATGTCCCTCACATCTTCTGGTATAAAAACAACTATTACTACTCGTGCCACGCATATTCCTTGCCCATTTCCCCTTCATAGGGGAGACATTATTATTCGTGCAAATGGTGATCGCCTCACTCTTGGTGCCCCTACTTCTACACCTGTTAATGGCGTTATTCTCCAACAGAGTTTTGATCTAAGTCAAGCAACTCCATTCAAGAACGAGCTTCCTAATCCTAATGCTGATTCAATCTACATTTATCAGCCACAGCATAAGTTCTTAGAGCCTGTACCCGTTCCTCTTGACTCTTTCCGATCATCTACTGACCCTTTATCTTTTTCTCCGGATAAGTCTACCGAGTCCGATCTTATCCCCCCATCTGAAATTGCCGCAAAGCACTCGCAACCCCTTACACCAGAGACGTCTGACGCTTTTCCTTCATCTTCCGACTACCAATTATCTCTCCAGCAATTCGGTAAAACGAGCACCAATAAATCTACCTAAATTATTTAGATTTATGTGCAGTAAGGTTTTTACTACGGCTTATGGTAAGTTTAGTCTCCCGGAGGATTGGGTTGCCTTTCTCGGGTCAGATGTTTTAAATCTAAAGGTCACCATTGCCTTTCGTATGAAAATGTTAGGGCTGTATTCTCATTATTCGCGTGATGTTATGCCGTATTTGATGATGCATCCTCTGTTTTGTGTGTGGTATGACAGACAAGCGCAAGTTAAGGTGGGTGCCGTATCTTATGATAAACAAGCGCAAATAGCGAAGGCTGTTGTAACTAATAGAATGAAGTATGGTGTTGATTACGTCTTACAAAATGAGGCTATTAGGGAAAAAGCCAAAGCCACGACGCTTTGTCACTATGGTGTTGAGAATCCATTTGCGTCCACTGAGATTAGGTCTAGGATTGAGAGAACTTGTGTTAGTAAGTATGGTGTTTCTAATCCTTTTTATGCTGTTGAAGTTAGGGATAAAATTAAGCAAACTAACTTATCTAAGTTTGGCGGGTTTGTCCCAGTAAATGCCTTGGATATTAGGCGGAAGATCTCTGAGACTAGGAGTAAAAAGAGTTCTGAGATTCGTAAGGTTTTTATGGCACGGTATAATTATAATATGGGGACTGAGTTTGAATCTCTTCAACAATTGAGAGAGACTATCCTTTCAAAATATGCTTTTTCTTCTGCTGAGGGCGTTCCGGCTAGAAGTGTTTCGTCTTCATTCAAGGTGAAGTGTCATTCGTGCCAGTCGGTAGTGAGTATTCATTGGTTATCCAGTGGAAGGCCTTCTTCATGCCCTTGTTGTGGGGCGGGAAAGACTTTGTTCGAGCGATCCGTTGCATCTGTTTTGAGTGGGTACGGTATTGATCTTCTTTCAAAGAATCGATCCGTTATTGGTGCTATGGAGGCTGATTTAGTTATTCCATCCCTCCACATAGGCTTTGAAATCAACGGCGCCTACTCCCACAACTCCGCCATCTACCCCTGCATCCCCTCTCCTCGGGGTGAGTTTATGGTTCCAAAACCCCGTCTCTACCACTCCCATAAAACAACATGTGCACTCTCCCCAATCCAATTAGATTTCAACACACTCCAACCAATTCTAGACCCACAAGGGTCTCCTATTCCAAAGCCATCCATCAAACTCTACCACATCTGGGAGCACTGGCCCAGATCCATCATTAGAAGCGTTGTTCTAGCAAAGTTAGGTAAGTTCGAGATATCTTATTATGCCCGCTCTCTTGTGGTGGGTACACCATCTAAGGCAGCCTGTGAATCTTTTATTCGAGATAATCACGTTTTGGGCGCTGCTCCATTTACATTTGCTGTCGCTTGTCTTAAAGAAAATCGTATTATTCAGTGTGTTTCTATAGTCGTTTCCGGTAATCATGCTGAGATATCTCGGAATTGCTCAGAAGTCAATTCAAGGGTCATTGGAGGATTCGCTCGTTTACTAAATGCTGTTATTGGTAAACTTCAGGATGAGTATCCTAATGTTCAAGAGTTAATCACATATGCAGATCGAGATCTCACACCCGATCCACACGACTCAGTCTACACCCGCCACGGTTTTGAATTCAAAGGGGATTCTGGTCCAACTCTCTCCTATTACTGCTATAAATCTGTTAAGGCTGTCGGTGTTATTTTTCCCGAGCGTTCTGTAATTAATCGCCATGTTCTTCAAAAGCACAAGTTACGGTCTTTGTTTCCTAAGGAGTTTGATCCCTTACTTACTGAGCAGGAGATTCTTAGAAAAGTCTTTATATTTCCAGTGTACAATTCTGGCTGCTTTAAGTATATCTTAAGGATTAGTCAATAACTTATTACTCAGTGCTTTTCCAACCTAATGCCCACCCATCCATCCACAATAACTTTCTAAGACTTCCTACTCTATATTATCAGGCATATTCACCCTATTCATTATCATAGGAGTTTCCTATTTTGTTCTTATCTTAATTAAAGGAGGTATATCATGGCTAAGTATACTATGCCGGATCTGTTTGAAGAGCGCGAGCTTAATATTCGTTGGTGTCCGCCTTATGCATTTAAGAATCATGGTGGCGGTGTTTCTCATGGCTGCTTCTTCTGCTCAAAATCGGATTTCTTGAAGTTTGCTGTTCCTACGGGATCTGCAAAACGTGCTTTTGAGAAAGACGGCTCCATTCAGCATATGGGCTGGCATTTAATCAATAAGCCGAATGTAGCAATTACAGCTACAACTCCCGGTGGCCCAGATGAAGTTCGTTTTCATTTCTATTTTCCTGAAATTTCCATCTGAATAATAAACCCTCCCAATCGGGAGGGTTTATTATGTCTTTATTCTATTTATGTTTGAGGTGTAAAATGGATGCATGCGAAGTTGATGAAGAAGTAAATCCATATATCTGTGTTCTTGATTTACTTAATCATTCCGAAGAAGATAATCAAAGTTTTTGTGGCTCTGATATGGATTCTCAGCCTTGTCGAATTTCTCAAGGTTTTTCTTGTGCGGCATATCAGCGGTCATACATTCAACTTGATTCATGCAATGTTCAGGGTTTAAATCCGCTGCAAGCGGTTTATCTTCGCCATGCTTTATTTGATGATACTTCTATTGTAGGTTCGTGCGATTTCTTTTCTACCGCTCTTCAACACGCTCTTGAGATCACATCTGAGATGGGGAAGATCTTTGTCAAATATTTGTTGCGTGTAATCGTTGTGGTCCTCCGCCAAATGATTATCCGTTTGCATCTCTCGTTATTGCAATGGAAGCGCAAGAGTGACTGCTTTATCCAAATGTCCTGAATGTAAAGGTCGTGGCTATGTTCATACGCCTGTTGGTATTAAAGTATGTCAATGCCAGCGGGAGAGGCTTCTTACTGAATATCTTTCAAAAGCAGTTAAGCCTCTTAGTTCATTTCTTCCATCTTATGAATTACCTCCTGAATGTTCTATTCTTGCATCTAATGCAGATACGTACGGTCACATTTTTTATATGCTTGCTAAATTCTTCCCTCGCAGATTTTTATGGCTTACGTGGGATTCACTTATTACATGCTGGATGGGGCGTTCAGCGGAATTCGATTCATTTAAGTCGATTTCTGCGGCTTGTGAATTGCTGATTATTGAGTTTGGCACTCAGCAGTTTGCAATGAATCATTCTGATGAGATCATTGCAGATTTTATTGCGTCTCTTATACATTCTGGCCACGTTGTCATTATTCTTGTTAGTTCTTCCGGTTCCTTAAAGCCGTATCCAAAGATCTCTTCTTTATTGAAGAAGCAGTCTTTTAAGGATCCTAAAGGCTGTCTTCTATTCTTGGATAAGCAAAATGTTAAATAATCAAAGTAAAGATATTCAAACGCAGTTCGCTCTTTCTAATGAGCTTGCTTCTTCATTGTTCGCGCCAATTTTTCATCCTTCGGTATCTGATCCAACTCGTCGACAGTGTTTCTCAATATTATCTCAGTCACAAATCCAGTTAGGTGCGTATCAATTTCTTGTTGATCAGATTAACTTGATGATTGCTTCGTATGGCGCATCGGATTTTCCTACAACTTCTTACCTTTTAGGTCACTTTAATTCTACTGACTTTTCAGCATTCCTTCAACTTCTGTCTACTCTTACCCCTCCTTCTGTTGAAGAGTATCAAGCTCTTATTCAACGAGTATTTGATCAATCTGAAAATTATCGTATCGCAGCGCTTCTTTCAGAAGCTAGACTTAAATCTATTACCGAAGGACGTAACTCAGCTATAGAGTTCATATCGGCCAATTCTAAGATTCAGTTAAAGACTCGCCCAATTTCAGCGGCAGAATATAATCCCCTAGATGTCTATAATGATCGTTCAAAGGCTATAGGTCCAATGTTTTATATTGATAAATTTGATATGGAAGTCGGCGGTCTTCCGCCTGGCCGCCAAGTAATTATTGCGGCATATTCATCGCATCTTAAAACTACTTTTGCTATAAATATGCTTTATAATAATGCTGTCTATCTGGGGTATGCCTCTTCATTTTATTCCCTTGAAATGTCCTCTATGGAGATATATGAACTCCTTTATATTCTTCATGCTCAGCATCCAAAATTTGCAAAGAATAATGTCTCTATTGATCGTCAGAAATGGCGTACTCGGTCTCTTTCACAATACGAGCTTGACTTCTTTACGAAAGAAGTAATTCCAGATTTCAGGTCTTCTGGTGGCTCAAAAATCTATGTTCGAGATCTGCTTGATTTCGATGATGGCTTTTCATTTGCATCGTTTAAATCTGATTTAATGGCATTGGATGATCTGTCCCCGCAGGGAATTCAGATGTTTTGTGTGGATTATATTCAGTTAGCAGCTCGTTCATCCGGTTCGGTTCAATCCACCGGCTCTCTTATTCAAGCAGTTTCAAATTGGGTTCAAGATACAAAGAAGCTTGCGCAGTCATTTAAGCGCAAGCGCATAGTATCAGTAATTTTATCTCAGATATCGCGGGATGCGTATGAGTCAGCGAAGTCGGACAAGGATCATACATATGATATAACTGTTGCTAGTGGGTCATCTGATGTGGAGAAATCGGCGGATGTCATTGCCTCTATTTGGTACGGTAAAACGGAGCGCGAGCAGTCCATCGCTCTTATGTCTCTATTAAAATGCCGTCAGGGGGCCACATTTAGTAATGAACGTGTCTTGGCGCTTCCGTCCATTAATTATATTGGGAACTTTCGACAGGAAGTTTCAGTGTCTGATGATTTCATCGCGTCTCTTATTTCAGGCTCCTAGATTTAATAGTTTTATTATGTATTATTATGGGTTTGAGGTCATCGGACAGTTGTAGGCGCGTTGTTAATGTAATTTCTTCTATTCAGGAGTGGCAAACCTTCTTTTCAAAAGAGGTTTTGTGTAAAGAACGGAGTGTGTTTTCCTTTTTAAAGGATGTGCCGTTTAAGTATTCGGCTCGTACATCTCAACAGTTCATTAAAGCATTGAGCAATAAGTTTTCTTCGTTTGCTACCTGGTTTAATTCCGCGGAGCAACGAAAGCTATCTAATACAGTCTCTTGTAGGGTGGTTTCTAGTAAGGCTCGAGAAGATTGGTTTATCAAGAATGGTTTTACAAAATGGCGTTCTTCGTTTCCTGAGGACGTTGCATCTAAACGTTACCCAGTTTATTGGTACCTTAATAGGCGTTTAAAACTCTCTAGTAATAAGTCTCACTATGTAATTCAGCGGTTGCTCTCTATTGATTCTGAATTTGCATCTTTTTATGATCCTGAGTCAGATTTGAATCTTATTAATTTTTTGACTAAAGGATCTGTTGAGTATAGGGCTTCTTTACGGAAAGCGTTGGATGATCCTATGGTTATTGCGAAGCGTAAAACTCGTTTCTATGAAGTGATATCTTCTGAAGAGTACAAAATTAATCATTCATTGGGGCAGGCTCGAGCAAAGCGGCTTATTCGGGATGCGTCTCTTATTCGCTCCTATGGCCATACGGATATTAAGCGTATCATTGAAGATAGGGTTGCGAAAGTGGGGTATTCCTTAGTTTCGTTTGACTTAATTAATTTTAAGCTTTCTGATGGCGATTTAGTTCTTTTCTGTAATAAGTGCAAAAAGGAATTTCGTTCAAAGTTTAATCACGGGCATGTTCAAACGTGTCCTTCGTGCCATTATAATGCCACAAAGTTAGAACTCTACTTACTGGATTTTATCCAGTCTTTTGGATTAGAAGTTAAGCCACACTATTTAATACAGGGGTCTTCTCATTTAGATATATTCGTGTCTTATAAAGGAGGCATAGCATTCGAAATCAACGGCGCCTACTCCCACAACTCCGCCCCTCTTAGTAAGCTTAATCCGTATGGGTTTAAAGAGGTATTATATCACGCCAATAAAACAACTCTTGCACTAAGTAAGGGTATTAAACTCTATCATCTATGGGAACATGTTTCTCGGCCAAAGCTAGAGTCAGTTATTCGCGCTAAACTTGGCAGGCCGTCTAAAGTGGTATATGCCAGAAGTCTTAGGTATGAGCTTCTATTAGGTAATGATAGTAGGGTTGCAGACTTGTTATCGTCTTCTCATATTTTAGGTGCGGTCAAAGTTAGTTTTTCAGGATGTCTTTTTGAGGGAAGTTCTATTATTCAGGTGGTATCGTTTGTGGTATCTGGTTCTAAATGTGAGTTAATTCGTAATTGTACTGAATTAGGTTCCTCCGTAATTGGTGGGTTTTCTCGTCTTTTAGTTAAGGCCCTTCAATATATCCATCAACACTATCCACACATCCATCAAATAATCACATATGCAGATCGAGATCTATCCCCAGATCCATATAACACTGTATATAGCCGCAATGGCTTCACATGTCTCAATCCACATAACCCACAACCCACCCTCTCCTACTACGTCCATCACTCAGTTCGCGATATAGAGGGTTCTCTTATTCATCGTCCCGGAGTGTACTCTAGATTTCGATTTCAAAAGCACAAACTCTCTTCTTTATTTTCGAGGGCGGGTGTTGCATTTTCTCCAGAGCTAACGGAGAAAGAAAATCTTCTTAAGCTCAATATTTGGCCAATTTATAACTCTGGTTGTTTCAAATATGTTTTAGACATTTAATGACCGAAGCTCTATTTATTTGTTAGCTACAGGGAGGTAGTTATGCGTGCCTTATTAAGGTTTCTTCTTCGCAAGGATATCATTCATTCTGAAAAATCTGGTTGGCGTTCCGTATATCGTCTTTCTAATGATTGTGGAATCTTGCTTTTTGGCAATGTTGCATTTGTTCCTATAGATCACCCCGCTATTCTTGTTCAGCAGTTTCTTAAGGGTGGTTCTTTATTTGCAAACCCGTTCGCTGAGGTTTTTCCTTCGTGCAATTAAATAATGTTGGTCTTCAATTCATTCAATGGGTAAATTACTCGTTTGATATTTTTAAGGTTTCTTATGAACTAGGTCTTATTCGTTCAGATGCTCAAGTTGATCAAAATGTTCTTTGTCCGTTTCACGATAATCACAATACTGCTGCCGCGCGGCTCTATTCTTCATCTAATTCCCTTTATTGTTTTGGTCAGTGTTCTCGCCATTTTCATTCATATGATCTTATTCATAGGGCCGGTCATATGTCATTCGAAGACCTTTGGAGTCTCCTTAAGCAACGATTTTATGCCGAGTATGACCCGTCCGTCCTTATTCAGCAATCCCAGCAGTTTCTTGTGTCTAATAAAGATGTTAACCTTCAAGCACAGTCAGCCTATCGTTCGGGTCAAATATCGTTTGGTCGGTATTCTCAGTACTTAGATGAATTCCTGTACTCTAATTAGTATTTATGAGAAATGTCTCAATTACATGAAGAATTTGCTGGTTTTGATTTACCGGCAGCTAAATTTATAGGTCGTCAATGGCAATCCGCTTACTCTCGTTCATGTGTTCAAACAAAAGATCAGTTTTATGCAATGTGTCAGCATTTGTCTACTCGGCCATGTGTTTCTGTGGACACTGAAACAAATTCCCTTGATGTAATTCGCGGAAATCCAATCGGTTTTTCATTTTATGATGGTCTCCAAGATGCATATTATACTCCTACTCATCATCTAATTGGTCAAAATGTTGGGCTCACTGATACGCAAATTCGTGACGCTCTTTTTGACTCTCTAAAAGATAAATTTCTGATATTTTTCAACCGCAAATTTGATATTCCGATGTTTAAGCATTATGATTTTCTTGATTTATCCAAGGTTGCCAAGTGCCTCGATGCATCGGTTCCGATGTTTATCACTAATGCAAATTCTCATATGCCTGGTCTTAAGCCATCGGTTCGTCATATTTTAGGTTGGGAGATGGTCACGTATGAGGAAGTCACAGGCGATGTCAACATGGAACGCCGCAATCCTCTTGAAGTCTATTCATATGCATCTGACGATGCAATTTGTACATTTCATCTATATGTTGCCCTCGCTCGTGTTGCATTTGATCAGTGGGGCCTCGGTGCAATCGGTCAACTTGATGAGTCCACTTTAGATTCTCTCATTAAACTTGAGGCCACTCCGATTCCTGTATCTTCCGCTCAGGCTATACGTGTTCAAGAAGAATTAGAAGCAAAATCAGCGATGCTAGAAGCTCAGCTATATGATTTAGTGGGCAAGCAATTCTCATTTAATTCTCCCAAACAGCTTGCTGAAGTTCTTCTCAACGCTGGGGTTCCGCTTACTGATAAAACAAAGAATGGCGGATACTCGACTGCAGCAGATACTCTTGAGCCATATCGAGATTCCTTTCCTATTGTCGATTTAATCTTCTCAATCAAGGAAGCGAATAAAATAATGTCATATTGTGAGAAGCTTCGTCAGCCGCATATATGGAAGAATTTCACAGAAAAGCAAAGGTCATTATTCTATGTCCCGCAGGCTAGGCGTTTATCTATGCGTGAAGATCAAGAGTTCGGAATTGGTGGGTACACCACGAATAATGTGCCTACTGGACGTTTCTCGGCAGCTGGTGTTGATATCGATAAGAAGACTAAGAAGATTTTATCACTTCATTCTGTGCAAGTACATCTTATTCCCAAAAGCGAGCCAGTTCCCGGCTGTCATCTTATTAAACTTACAGAGAGAGTTCCAGAATCCCCTACACTCGCTTTATATGATGAAGATTCTCTACTCTATGTGTGTGTTGGGCTTTGTCCATTTTTAGATAAGCAAAATCAAACTCCAAAATGTCCCAATAATCTTGATAAGTGCGAAAACCTAATTTAGGAATTTGTTTATTGGCATGGGTCGATTAATTACATATAATAACCGTAAATTTAGTTTACCAGAAGAGTGGCAGTTGCTTTTACCAGCAGAGGTTTTAGATCTTAAGCTTACCTTAAAGGCTTTTCATGCTAAGCTTGGTTTGTTTTCGTATGCTTTCTTCTTACGCTTATTAAAGCAGGATTCGGAATTTTGTAAGTGGTTTTCTCTTAAAGGTCAAATGCAAGCGAAGTTCGCCGACAAAGAGTTTAAAGAAATGAAATGTTTAGAGACTATTCGTCGCAACAGTGTGTGTAATCCATTTAATAACCAGGAGACTAGAGGCAAAGTATCCTATTTTATGTCCGATCCTACAAAAGTAGCTTCTCGTACACTCAAGTTCAAAGCCACTTGTGAGTCTAGGTATGGTACATATAGGGTTAATAACCTTCAACAATTCAAAGATAAGTCCAAGTCTACTTCTCTTCTTAAGTACGGGGTAGAGCATCCTTCCCAATCAGCGCTAGTTCGAAATAAGATTAGAGAAACATATATACGTAAATATGGTGCTAATTCTCATACACAATACCCAGAAAATGTGTTGGCTGAGATTCTTGATCTTTCTGGAATTAAGGCGCACCCTGTTATAGGGATGTCCGACGGACGTTCTCTTCGTGGAGTTTGTTCTTCATGCGGTCGCGAATTTGAATTTCATTTTATTACCGCATATGTTGGTAATTATTCGCGCCGCCCCACTAAGTGCCCATACTGTAAGTTGCATGGGACGACAAAGCTCCAAACTGAGCTTTTGGTTCTTTTGAATGGTTTGGGGATTGTTTGCAATTCTTCTAAAGCTGTTCTTGGGAATGGTCAAGAAATCGACATTTATATCCCAGATCTTAAAATCGGCTTCGAGGTTAACGGCGCATTCTCCCATAACTCAGGGTATAGCTATTATGGGGATGTTCCTAAAGATAAGTATTATCATCGAGATAAGACGGATTTAGCTGATGATCATGAAATCAAGCTCTATCATTTATGGGAACATTGGCCCCGCGAGGTTGTTGAGGATCTTTTGATCACTAGGGTAAGTCCGGAGCTTTCTACTAAGCTTGGAGCATCACGTCTAACTCTTGCAGTTGTTTCTAAAGAAGATGAAAGAATGTTTCTTTCAAGATTTCATACTTTGGGGTATGCTCGCTCATCTTTTTGTTTGGGGCTCTATAATGGTTCGGTTTTAATTTATTTAATGTCTCTTAAGCGGTGTAAGGAAGGTATTGAACTTTTACGAAATTGTATAAGACCTGGATATTCTGTTGTGGGTGGGTTTTCTCGCCTTCTATCTCATTCTTTAGATTGGTGCATTCGCAATAAAGTCTCAAGAATTATAACATATGCAGATCGAGATCTCACACCAGATCCCCTGTCGAGCGTTTACGCGAGACATGGATTTCAATACCTCGGCGACAGCGGCCCCACCCTCTCCTACTATGTCTTTGGACGTTGTAGTGCCTTGCGTGATTTGGGTTTTCACAGAGATCAGGTTATCTCTAGGTTTCATTTTCAGAAACATCGTCTACCAGCCTTATTTGTCAAGGCTGGTATCGAGTTTATTCCGGAAGAATCTGAGATTTCTAATTTATTGCGTTTAAGTGTGGCGCCCCTGTATAATTCAGGGTGTCATAAGTTTGAGTATATTTTATAATGCAAGCAAAGTGTGTATCCCCTTCTTTTGAATTTCCGCCGCAAAATGCAAATCTTCGTTCGGTGTTTACATCGTATCCGGGGTATCAATTTATGGAAGTTGATTATGCTTCGCAAGAGGCAGCTCTCCCTACTTTTTTCTCTGGTGAGACAGTTTGGCTCGATGCCCTTCTCGGTGATCTTGATTTTCATAAGTCAACAGCGGCTGCTCTTTATAAGATTCCTTACGATAAAGTGGAAAAATGGCAACGCCAGAATGCAAAGAAAGCCACATTTCTTATGTTATTTGGTGGCTCAGCAGCCGGTCTATCTAAGAAGAATCACATTCCTTTACAGCAAGCGCAAGAGATCGTTGATCGTTTCTATTCAGGCCTTCCGATGCTTGTTTCATGGTTCAATTCCATGCATGAGTTTGTTCATCAGAATGGGTATCTCTGGGAAATGTTTGGGCGTCGACGAATAATGTCTCATTGGCTTAATCAAGGTCGTCAAGGTATGGGATACGTTGACCGCTCTTCGCAAAATAATCCGACGCAAGGCGGCGGTGGAAATATTATGCGAGTTGATCTTGCTCGTTTCTATGCTAAAGTTCTGGATCCAAAATGGCAACTTGATGAATCAGACATTATTCTACTCGGCAGTGTTCACGATGCAATGATTTCCAATATCATAAAGAGCATAGATCCGCTTAAGGCAGTTGCTTTGTTTCAGGATGTAATGTGTTACCCTCTTCCTGGAATGCAGCCATATAATCTACTTAAACCGCAACCATCTTTAGGTCCTAATTGGGGAAATCAGTTGGAAATTCCCGTTCAGCAATGCGTTCTCGCATATCTCAAATATGATGTCCCTTACTTCTTCAAATCAAAGAAAGTAATTCACATACTTCGTCAATTTGCCTCAGACCCGTCTTTCCCTTATAGAGACAATGCAGTCAAACATCTCGATCCAAATCAAATTCACCCACGCGCTCATAAATATCTCGAGGATGAAATTGCATAAGTAGCTTATGTTAGCTATTTTTAAATATGACTAATGAAGAGATTCAGACACGAATAGAAGAATATCGCGGCTCTGATGAATATATCCATAAAGCATTTCAATACCTGTATCGTGAAATGAATCGCGATTTTTCTAAATGTCATTCATCCGAGCTTATTCAGCAGCATACTTCCCCTATAGATACATTTGGCCTTAATGCTTTTAATCTTCTTCAGAAGTATACTTCACACTGCTCTCTTGAACTCCTTCTTAAAGAATATAATAAACGAGCAGCGAAGTTTTCTTATCACGCAAAAGCAAGGTTTCCAAAGAACTGGTTTATTTATAAGTTTATTGAACGGGTCTCTACTAATCCGCAATTCTCATTCTTGTTTGAAACATCGTCTTATGTATTTTCGGATAATGACAAAAGATTCCAAAAGTTTCTATCGTCATTTATTAAATGAGTATATAAGATGTGTATCGAAGTAGGCTTGGTGCCTACTTATATCGTATCTTTACTTGAAGGAGTAATAAAATGGCAAAGGTTTTATCAATTTATCCGAAGAAGGCGTATGGTCCTACGAAGCTGGCGAAGATCAAAGCTTCTACGGAAGAAGCAGCGAAAGCAAAATACGGCCCCGAAACGGAAGTCACGGATCTCCCTATTCCGGCGCCCGCCGAAGGTCAGTCCGACTTCCAGCTTGGTCAGATCGTCATAGGTCAGATTACCGGGCATAGTTCCCTTTGGCTTGCAGAAGGTTGGCGTGGCTCCAGCATATGCCGGGCCACCCGGAAATTTGCTCTTGATCTTGGTTTCACCGTTGACGCGGTGTAGTCCACCGCATTCCAAAATAAAGCCCCGGAATGCCGGGGCTTTATTTTTACCTAATGTTTAAACCAGTGTAATTCCATATAGCACTCTCCTACTCCTATTTTAGGAGTGTATATGCTTTCTATACAACAAGCCGGTTATTGGTCAAAGGTTCTTTCGAATATTCACAAGAATGGAACTCCCATTTCTCAAACGCTTTCAGAAGCGCTCTAGCAGTTGCTGCTTACTGTCTTATCAGAAGCTCTTAATGGCTTATCTAACATTGATGTCGAGCTACTTGCGTTTACCGCGGACATCTCACATGACTCTAATGATGTTTTTATTATCAAAGCATTTTCAGATCCTCTATTAGACTCTGTAAACCGGTATCAAGCAGCCCTTTCTTATAAATCAGAATCATCTACTTGCGAGCATATTAGTGAAACAGATACCGCAGCATCCGCAGCCATTGCCTTTGAATAAATTAAAAAATCAAACAATTTAGAAGGTGAAACCGGAGAAGATTTTGATTGATTAGATAACAAAATTTCCATATTAAAAAGTAGAGGCCTTAATCGACTTAAGATGGGAAATTAAATTGAATTTGTCAGACAAGGCATCTGAACCAAATACATTTGTAAGGAACGATGAGATCGTAGAACGCTGAGAGTTAGCATACCGCTCAAGGATTTCACAGAGACAGGCATGCTTAAACCCAATAACAATGATTGATTGAGCAAATGCAATAAGGCGCCGAGTAGAGATTGGATGTACTAAGGAATTTGAAGATGCGGCATCCCTAGTAAGCTTTGCAAAATCACAAAGCTTATCGGCTAAAGATGCAGATCCTGTAATATGAGCGAGTATACGACGCTCTTCTTCAATGCTATAACCCACCTGAAGGATGGAAAGACGATCACGAAGAGCTGGAGATAAAGTCTGAGTCTCATAGAGAGATGTATTAATATCTGACATATCCCCTAGAGAATTAGAGGTTATAATAACCTTTAAATGAGGTGATGGAGTAACTATACGACCGCCATCATCGTTAATAACAAACGGCTGGTGAATATCTTCAAGGAATGAATGGAGGGCTGAGATATAACATGCTGGGCAATGAGAAATCTCATCTAATAGAAGAAATGGCCTGGAGTCTTGCATAGCTTTAAGGACTGGACCTTCTTGAAAGAAAGTCTCCGCCACAAGCTGACCCTGATCATTTGACTTTGAACGAACACGAGTAGCCCCAATAAAAGATTCTGCCGACATAGATTGATCGAAGTTGACACGATAGAAATTATAGGCGCCTTGTTCTGCAATGTATTTTGCTACTCTAGACTTTCCACAGCCAGCAGGACCAACAAGCATAAGAGGACGGCCCATCTCAAGAATCTTAGCCCAAATAGAGGCGTCCGCAGGTGGAATAAACGGAATATCCTTCGGCATTGATTCCACATCATGTAAGTAGGCTGAGGAATCCTGACCGAAGATTGGGGGGGATGTGTTGAATGGAAATCTTGGCGGAAGAACTTCAATAATGGAAATTACAGATATGCGATCTGGGCACTCCGGCCAATGAGAATAGATGCGGGAAATTACACTGTTCGTAGAGC
>LSPY01000025.1_pt1 | contig 21461 bp, 16 predicted proteins | sample 651311 | NCBI WGS metagenome assembly LSPY01 (sample SAMN04438312, study PRJNA306036) | termite gut metagenome | isolation source: viral DNA filtered from gut of termites from termite colony 1 | host: Coptotermes formosanus | place: USA: New Orleans, City park | collected 2013-06-21
TTGAAATCGCAGATGCCTTCTGCTTAACTTGAGTGTTCCATTTATAGAGAATAATTTTGGCTTCATCTTCTGAGGAGCCAATTTGAATAAGACGAGCAATAGTTACAGGGCCATCTTCAAGAGCTTCAAAATAATCATGCTTAATAGAGCCAATAAGATCGACGGCTTGAGGATAAACGAGGCTGCAAAACTTGTCAGCTTTTATCGTGCAGATGACACTCTCCTTGCAAGAACCTACGGCACTTTAGTCGGAAAGGTTAATGGCATTACCGGTTCAGAAAAAGGCCCGGTCCCTGGTTTCTTTGTTGAAGCCAGTGCCGCTAACTATGAAGTCAAAACTGCTACAGCTCCTGCAAAGGCGATTGGTCTCATTGCGTCATACTCCTACCCGCTTGCGGACGGAGATTATCCGTCCCGGTCGAACTCGGATTATACATTCAAAGAATCTGGCGTTCCTCAGCTTACTATCGTCGGCCGTACCGCCGCCTCTCTTGAGGTCCAGGCTTATGCGGTTCGCAACGATGCGGATGGTTCGGATCTCTCCTATTCTGTTGGTGATGTTCTTTACATTTCTACGGTTTGGGGGTGTCTCACCAAAGATGCTACCAGCAATGGTACTGCAGTTGGTGTTGTCACAGCGGCTCTTCCCGAAGGCGGTGCAAGCCTTGGTGTTGAGTTATTCTAATCGAAGGATGGTTTAAATTATGGCAGCGAAGAAAATCAACATTGCCGAAGTTAATGCCAAACTTCGTGCTCTTATGGCGTCCCCGAATGGGCTTAACGTTTTTCTTTCTAAGATTACGTCCCCGCTCAAAACCCGCAGGGATCTTCAGTCCGGTCTCAGGAAAGTACTTCAGTATGATCCTCTCACTGCAGGTGATCCTCCGGTCTACGACATCGATCCGAACGGATATGCGTACCAGGTTCCGTACCAGGGCGCTGCTCCTACAAGGATCGTAGCGGATGATTCTGCGCAGGTGGTTATCAAGACTTTCGACATGGTCGCCTACAAGGAATTCCCTCTCTCCCTGATCAATATTGCTCGGTATGACTACCTTAAGCGTATTGAGCAGGTCCTCAAGAACGCTCTTGTGGAACTCGAAGATACTGCTCTCTGGCAGGTTCTTGATCGGGTCGTATCGGATGTAAACTATCCGCTTACCCCCGGCACTTCCGCTGGTGGCATTCTCACTCCCGGTGCTCTTCAGGGCGTCTACGCTCAGATTGAGCAGTTCAATGATCCCGCTTTCATTCTGGGAAATTCGGTATCTCTTGGCTCTATTCGGACTTGGGGTGTGGATATTTTCAGCCCTGTTCGTCGGGAAGCGATTCTCAAGACAGGTGTCATTGGCTATATCTGGGCTGCGTCGGTGTACAAGTCCAGGCTCTTCCCAACGAATACGGTGTTCATCACATCGGATCCGGAAAGCTGCGGCCGCATACCCGAGCGCCTTTCTCTTCAGCCTATGCGGGCGGATATGCCGAAGTCGGGTAAGCAGGGTATTTCCTTCTTACAAAACCTTGGTATCTGTGCTTACAACCCCAGGGCTGTCGGCAAGGTCACCATCCAGCCCTAAGTCGGTTATCTGGCTGCAAAGTCAGATTTTCATTTCAATAAAGCCACCGGCAACGGTGGCTTTATTTTTCGCATATTTATTAGCATGCGATTAACACAGGAGCAGTTGGGTTGGGAAGCTTATCTTGGCACTTCCGTTACTAATAAGACTCAATCGGTTCGCTCTCGTTTAATTGAATTGGGTGTTTCCAACCCTAATTCGTTGATTAATGAATGGAAGAAATTACCGGAGTTTTCTAGATTCTACAACAATCGTGAGCAATTCTTGATTGCCAATCGCACGCAGGTTTCAAATATACTTGATCTCGATCAAATGTTTGATAGTTCTGACGCTTGGAAATCCCTCTTTCCTAAAGAGTGCTTATCTAAAGAACTTTCTATTGTCAAGTGGCTTCGTTCTCAAGGCCTGTCTCATCCAGACAGGTTTATAAAACGCTTACTGTTGTTTTCTCCGTCTTTCGCGGAATTTTATAATTCTAGAGAGCAGGTGCTTATATCGAAATCAGTATTTCAGCCATCCCTTTATTCCTCTTATGGGGAGTCTATTGTTCAGCGTCTTCACTATTATGGTATTACTCCAACACACCCTATTCCAGAATCGTATTCCCTTGGTCTTGAGTATGGCGGTATTTTCATTCTTTGTTTTAAAGAATTTGTATATCACTTTGTAAAGAACGCAGAGAATCCTCATGCGTACCCCACGTCCGAATAGAACCAAGAGATACCGAATTTCCTAGAATGAAAGCAGGCTCATTGAACTGCTCAATCTGAGCGTAGACACCCTGAAGAGCACCGGGAGTGAGAATGCCGCCGGCGGAAGTGCCGGGGGTAAGCGGATAATTCGTGTCCGCTACGACCCGATCAAGAACCTGCCAGAGGGCAGTGTCTTCCAGTTCGACGAGGGCATTCTTGAGGACCTGCTCAATACGCTTGAGGTAGTCATATCGAGCAATATTGATCAGGGAGAGTGGGAATTCTTTGTATGCGACCATATCAAAGGTCTTGATGACCACCTGCGCTGAATCATCCGCGACGACCCGGAGAGGGGCAGCCCCTTGGAAGGGGATCTGGTATGCATATCCTTTCGGATCGATATCGTAGACCGGGGGATCGCCTGCGGTGAGAGGATCATACTGGAGTACTTTCCTGAGACCGGACTGAAGATCCCGGCGGGTTTTGAGCGGGGACGTAATCTTTGAAAGGAAAACGTTAAGCCCGTTCGGGGACGCCATAAGAGCACGAAGTTTGGTATTAACTTCGGCAATGTTGATTTTCTTTGCTGCCATAATTTAAACCATCCTTCGATTAGAATAACTCTACGCAGAGGCTTGCACCGCCTTCGGGAAGAGCCGCAGTGACAACACCAACAGATGTACCGTTACCAGTGGCATCCTGAGTGAGACAACCCCAGGCAGTGGAGATGTAAAGAGCATCACCGACTGAATAGGAGAGATCCGCTCCGTCAGCATCATTACGGACAGCGTATGCCTGCACCTCAAGAGAGGCATTGGAACGGCCAATGATGGTGATCTGAGGAACACCGGATTCCTTGAATGTATAATCCGAGTTAGACCTTGACGGATAATCCCCATCGGCAAGCGTATAGGGATACGACGCAATGAGACCAATCGCCTTGGCAGGGGCCGCAACAGTTTTGACTTCGAAGTTAGCAGCACTGGCTTCAACAAAGAAACCGGGAACCGGGCCCTTTTCAGAACCGGTAATACCGTTAACCTTTCCGACTAAAGTGCCGTAGGTCCTTGCAAGGAGAGTAGCATCTGCACGATAAAAGCTGACAAGTTTCGCAGCCTCGTTTATAATCAAACGCATATTTCCTCCAAATTAAATTTATGTAGCTGATTTAATGCAGCTTTCTTAAGAAGAAGCGAAATATTCTTCTTATGTTAAAACAAATTGCTAAAAATTAGCAGCAGGTTTACAAATGTTAATCAAGCAGCTCATCCACCCCAAACGCCTCTGAGAGCCAATCCTCTTTAGGAGCTGATGCAACGGCCGCTACAACAGGGGGCCTTGATTTTGGAAGAGCTTGAATACGGGATATAGCCGAAGAGGAGTGAACAATTACCTGCACCGGCTCTGTCTCCTCCTCAACATCAAAAACATCCATGACCGAGGCATCAACACCTGCCGGCAAAGACTCGCGATCTTCCATAAGTACTTGAGCTGTTGGGGGTATAGATTCCGGGGTTTCATTGTTGATTGATTCCATCAACTGAAGATCAATCTCGTCGAAATCTCCAGAGACCGGGGTAGCTATGTCTGACTCATCAAGAAGATGATCGTCTGCAAAAATATCAAGATCTGTGGTATCGGCAGGAGCGGAGGCAGCAATATCAATCCGCTGCTCAGACGGAAGAGGAGGTTCAACCGGAGCATCAGCGGATGCAGCCTCAATAGCGGCAGCAGACTGAGCTGCCAATTTTGACGCATCAGCTTCATTGAGCGCAACAAGAGCCATCTCTGGGGGGTTCTCCATAAGAGTACGGATTTCCTCTTCAGGTATTTGACCAAGGAGCTCAAGGAGCTCATCCTCAGTCGGCTCATGATCCAATTCGAACCGGGAGTAGGGACGAACTTCCAAGGAGTCTTCATCCCGAATATAGAGAGCCATAGGATCCTCTTCATAAGAAAAGAGGGTAAAGATGCCGTCCGATGCTTCAGCGTATATAGGCTGCTCTTCTACAATATCAGGGGCTGTGGGATCAGCATCCGCCGCATTTGCGGTTATCGTAGTTGATGCGGCCACTACAGGAACTACAACAGTGGCGGAAGACGTTTGAATTTCCTTACGACCATCAACAGCTTCACCAGGCTTCTGCTCCGTCTTTTCATGCACTTCAGTGGCTCCCGATCCAGCAGGAGGAATAGGTTGGGTACCAATCTGCGGAGGAAGACCTGTAGGGGATTGCGAAGGAGGATTTTTATCCACCGGCTGAGGCGGAGTAATATCCGATGAAACTGAGAAAAATCCCCACCCTTTATCAGAAGATTTGAATTCAGTGCCGTGCGGAGCAATCATCGAAAGAGAGGCCGAAAGAGCAGCAAGAGTTTTTCCGGAAACACTGAAGAGCTTAGGATTAACTTTCCTCAAGAATGAGGAAATGGCCACAATCGACTCTTTACGGGAAAGACCAGAGCACACGGTCTGATTTTTGAAATTGCCAGAAAGCCGAGAAGAATTGAATCCGAGTCGGCGAATAGCGGAAGATTGAGCTGCTGGAGGACTTACTTTGACTTCCTTACCAGTAGCGATATCAATGATGCGGGCACCTGCACCAGCATCATTATGATTCAATTCAAAACCTTCCAATGCGCCTTCCGCTTCCTGTAAGGTATCAAACGGGCCATCATAAGCCCTGTATTTTCCGGAGCCAATTTCTTCATCTCTTTCAACTTGAACTTCGTAGGATGACCGCGAGCGGATCTTCGCTGAATTAAAGCCAATGCGGCGAACAGAAGATGAAGCTGTAGAAACTTTGCCCTTCTTATCAGAAATTTTCATTATTCCTCCATAAAGCCGATCGGCTTATATTTAATTTGAAAATTAAAAACATCAATTATTCTCCGGGAACCGTGCCCGCTAAATCCGATAAGGCTTCATCAACCTCATCTTTTATATCCGTAAGTGCTTCGGTTGCATCTTGCTCACGACGCTCTTCTGCAAGCTCCTCATCTGAAAATTGATAACCAATGAATGCGGATGCTACAGCCTCAGAGCCAAAGCGGCGTTCGACATCAAGTAGAGCATCTCGAATTTCCGCCTCTGTGGGAACTGATGGCTCGAGTGCATGCTCTTTCAAGAAGTCTATAAACGCTTGCTGGGCATCCAATACTTCTTGAGCCGGGGCATCAATAGAGGGGGCTGAGTCTGGCTCAACTTCCTCTGGAGCTGAAATAGAGCCAGAATCCTCAAGAGCGATATCCCCTTCGGGGGATGACTCAACTGGAACCCCATCGGAGGTAGAGTCTACAGCAGGAGTATCGGGAGGGGGTGGGAGCGGCTCCTCACCATCTGCGGATATAGAAACTACCGCTGGAGAAGAAGCTGCAGAGGCGACACGAACACCAACAAATGAAAAAGTACCGTCGGAGCCTTCAAAGTACATTTCTTTTGGATCGATATCTTCACCCTCAGAATCTTTTGTAATCCCTTTTGATAGAGGATAAGAACCGAGACACGTTCCCGGAGACCCGTGAGAAACTGCTTTAATAGATGAACAGTGCAAAAGCTGAGACTTTTTGGATGAGAGAAAAGAACACTGATAAAAGTTGTCTGAACGGGAACGGATGCGGGCAAGACCTGATGGAGTTGAAACAAGAGAGCCCATTTTTGAAGATTCAAAAGCAGGAAAATCATCTGCATGATCATCAGAAAGATCATCCCCAACATCAAGCTCAGCTATAGAAATATCCTTAAGCTCACGTCCGTCCGTTACAAAGAAAGTGCCAAATTCAGAGTCCTTAGAATAAGGACTCCACTTACCATCAAGAACCTCACCGGTATTAGAAGTAATCTTCGCAAGTATATCTGAGCGGGAACGGATGCGGGCAAGACCTGATGACTGAAAGAAAAATTGATAATATGCTTCACCTGCAAGGTCATCTGTCATCCATGAGAATGCTTTTTTGAGGTTATCGATTACGGCATTACGAGCACGAAGACCCTTATCGCGAAGGCGAGACAAGAAATCTTTAATTTGCGGCCATTTTTCTTTAAGAGAAGCTGACTGAGCAGAAAGCTTTGCCGAGCTATGCGTTGCGATGTAAGATTCAATACCATTGTCCATAGCAAAATCAAGGGCAGCGTCCGAACCTGAAAGATTCAAAGAATCAAGAAGTTGCTGGTAATCTACACCTTGTCCGGGACGAGCGTTCATACGGGCTGCTGAATAGGCCGAATCGATATTTGAGTAGTCTTCAATAATAGAAGACAAAGAAGAAACATGGGCCGATAGACTTGAAATCGCAGATGCCTTCTGCTTAACTTGAGTGTTCCATTTATAGAGAATAATTTTGGCTTCATCTTCTGAGAAGCCAATTTGAATAAGACGAGCAATAGTTACAGGGCCATCTTCAAGAGCTTCAAAATAATCATGCTTAATAGAGCCAATAAGATCGACGGCTTGAGGAGAAACTGACGAGGTCGATTGAACTTTTTGAAATTCCGAGGAATCAAAATCTGCTTCATATCCATCAGAGTACTTTACAGTATAGACTTCACTACCCGCAGGGCCGGAAATAGCCGTTACCGTAACAATCTCTTTGTCGAGATCGAGCATGCGGACTTTATCACCAATCGAAACTGAACTTGAAGCTGAATCGGAGGTAGAGGAGATCTTGGATGACTCTGCTTTACGACGAGCAAATTCCCTGTCACCAGTTATATTGGCGAGCTCATTTTCATACTCAGAAAAATCAATCTCGCCATTTACATACTGCTGATCTATGTAAGAAGTATCAATATCTACCGGTGAAAAATCTGGAGAGTCCGGGGCTATCTCGGATTCAAGGACTTTAGAGGCAACAGCGAGAACAGGATCCAGCCATAGAACACCTTCTGGATCAATGATATAGGGCTTATCGGAATCAAGAGGCACCCCATCACCATCAACTGAGAAACCCTGCTTAAGCCAAGAGGATCCATCGAGTTTTGTGCCCGGAACTTCTTGTACGACAGAGTCTGAATCAGGATATTGAGCTGAAAGCTCTTCGATCTTTTCATCGGAAAGCTGCATAAAAGATTTAGCAAGCGTTTTAATAGCCGATAAATCAGACGATTTTGATATAACTTTCGCAACACGAACCGCTAAAGAAGCTTTCTGCTGAATATTCATTTCACCCTCTTAACACTTAAATGGTATACAATGTATCAGAAAGTAAAATAAAAATTAAATTTGAGATTTTGGACATAAAGAAGCCCGGAATAAGAGACATCCGGGCTTAGAAACAGGAAATTAAATGTGATCGAGAGCTGAGTCAACAGGCATTACTGGCACTTCGCCTTCCGGCTCGTTGGAGGGCTCTTCCTCCCCTTCGCATTGACAGCCACCTGCACACGTACAACAATCAGGACCAAAACCATCCGATTTGTCCGTTTCGTTTACGGGAATGTAGGACGGAGTATAGTCCTTATCCTTAAGCGCAGAATATCCCTGTGGATGAAAGAGAGCTTGAGGCGCTTTTAACGCGCCATACTCTGCGACATAAAGCCAATGCGGGCGAATTCGGAAGCCATTGGCATCCTTGAATTCAACTTCGGGTTTAAGAGCGCTTTCGACGCCCTTCATATTCTGGCAAAAAGCAATAATCTCCTGCCCTGTGAAAATAGCAACGTCGCCATCTTTTGAAAATTGTCCTCTCATTGAAGACTCCTTAATGTTTGGCTACTTGCTGTAGCCTAAATAAGTAACTCGGCAACGCCGATAGTAATAAATAGAATACTTGAGTTACACAGTATACTCATACTTAAATGTCCCTGAAGTATATAAAGGATGAACATCCAGCTTAAATAAGTTCTGCTGTTCAGTAAGAACAGGATCATACTTAAAAACAAGCTCTTCAGGATGAGATAACGCGTACATTTTATTGTAAATAGGAAGGCCTTCCAACTGAGCAATTCGCCTCTCAGTAAACCTGAACCGACGACGATTGTAAATCCCCGCCTTGCGGAATACAATAGGAAGTCTAAGAGAATGGCAACAGTAATAATTAAATGACTCATGCCACCCACAGAAAGCAAAACCTGCACGCACTGTATGATTATCCTTTGGATCTGGTGTGAGATCTCGATCTAAGTAAGTGATAATACGCTCAATGCTATTAGCCTTCGCAAACTCAAGAACATGCTTAAATAAGCGCTGGAATCCGTATTTAACCAAAGTATTCAACGATGAAGAGCCACGAACGAGGACAATAGAATTGCTTCTAGAATCAATATTGAAAGTGAGCACTTGCTTTATCTCTGAACCCAACATCAAAGCATAAGCATGCTGCGCTTTACAAAACCCTAAATGATGGCAAGAATCTAAAAACTGCCGTAAAGACGCATTAGAAACTTCACTATACCCCAATTCTTTAGCAGAGTAAGTAGATTCAAACTTTCCCAGTTTAGCAAGCATAATAGATTTCAGTAGTTCTATTGGCCAGTGGTCCCATAAATGGTATAATAGAACACCCTGACTCAAGGCCTCTTCCGTTTTATTAACATGGTACTTGTGAGAAAGCGGCTCCAGAATTTTTGAGCCAAAAGATAAACAAGGGGCTATGGGGGAACAGTGAGTGTACCCACCATTGATTTCAAATCCCACTTTCTTCGATGGGATCAAAATATCGATCTCCCGATTAATAGATTTTAAAATAGACATATCCTTAGACTTGATAAATCCAGATCCAAATAAAGAATATAAGTACATGTATAGACGACGCTCCATAACTGAACGAGAGCCGCCACAAATAGGACAAGATGAAGGTTTAGAGGCATACTTAATCTCGACAACGTTATTACACAACAAGCACTTAGCCTTAAAAAGAGCTCCTGAGGATTTAGCCGGAATGCTTGCTTTATCGGCCTCAAATCCAAACTCTCTTAAACGAATAAGCCTATACTCACGAATTAACTCGACATCGGATAAACCCGGAAACTGGTGCTTAAGAGAGTCCCATATGCCCTTATTCATGGCTATATTAGGTATTCCAAATCTAACTAAAACCGGTTCTTGCATTGCCTTGCGAAAAGACGCCATAAACCCTTCATCGGAATAGAGTGATCTAAGTTTAGCTACAAAATCCGAATGAACACGATCATTTTTCAAAGGAACTTCGACACCATACCTGCTAATATTAGTTGCACGACGTTTAGTAATTATTTGCTTTGTATAGGCTGGATCTTGCTTTAATACTTTACGAGTAGCGGAAGCTTTTGCTACAGAGGCTGCCCAATCAACAGACGCTGATCCTATTTCACGTTGCTTAGTGGGAGAGTACCACTCCATGAATTCCTGAATAGATTCAAGAAGATTGAGAGGAGATTGAGGATGCTTGTACCCTAATTGAATTAAACGAGAGCGGACAGTTATCTTATATAACAAGACATCGGGGCCTAGAATGTCTCGCCAGTTTTGTTGCCAATCATTTAGGGTATATCGAAACCTTGAAAGATGAGTAGAGGTACTATTGCCAATTTTATGCTGATCTTTACGAGAATACCATGCATTGAATTCAGGAATCTTCTTAAGGCAGTTATTCATGACAGATGCACATTCTGAAAACCCAAGTTCATGTAGACGTGATGAAAGGGAGGTTTTGAGGGAGAGGACATCTGGGCCGAGGATATCTTTCCAATGAAGAGGCCAGTCAATTGGGTGGGTATAGGAAGTGCCATCGACAGCAACTAGTGATTTTAACTTATGATTCACAAAACTAAATATGACTTTAACTAAACACTGTGGATAAATCAAATTAAAGATTCAAGCTCTTTAGTAGAGAGGGTGGAAAACAAAGAATCAGACATTGGGGCAAGAATACGAGAAGAAGAAGTAGAGGAGATTTTACGAGCAGCTGATACTGCAAGATGCTTCTTATATCGAAGGTCCTCTTGAAAAGAAATCTGAGGATTAAGGGCTTGCTGGAGGGATTTCATTGTAAAAAAGAGCTTAGATAGGGGAATCATTGAGGCTGCAAAGAGATTTGGATCTTTTTGAATGTAGGGGGATGAAAAATCTGCAAATGTTTCTGATGGGTGAGTGAGAATATCGCGGAGAATCTCTTCCATATCATAGGATGACTGAAATGCAAATAGAGGTGAGGCAGAGGAAAGAGAGCGAAGCAGATCAATTGGCTGAGCCGAATATTTCTTTGTAAGATCTTCGATATTGTGATTGAGGACTTTTTGAATCATTGCCACACGAATAGCTGGCGATAAAACCACCGATACATCGAACTGAGCATATGAGTCTTTCCTATTTGGGTCACCAAGAATATTTGCAGTGCAGCGATATGTGCCGTCTGGTGCAGTATAATAATCCCCGTTATTCTTCTGAAGACACTGGCAAAGATCATCTTTAGACGTAGAGTGCGCTTTATGGCCGCACTTGGAACACCGAAGAGCATCTGAGTAGGAGCCTTGAGAAACATACCGACAGGTGCCATCGAGAATGACAGACATAAGATTTGGGGAGGATTGATCAATTGCCATGAGACAATCGCAGATTAGAACTGGGAGACCATTGATGGTTACAGGATATAAGAAATAGTCGAGAACTCGACCTAACGGGAGCTGATGAATATGCTCGAAGAAAACAGCGGATGTGAGGAAGGTATCTGCAAAACGAAATCCATCCGGATTTGCTCCGAATTGTTTCGCAATATTGTTTTCTTTAATGCCCGAAGCAAGAATAGCATTTGGAACGACATCAAAATTAGCATTGATTGCAAATTCATACCCCGGAGAAACCCCATATTGATCTATCGGAGCGGATAGAAGAGCCGTTGCATGAACAAATAAGAATTTGTCAGGATTATAAGGAATCTTCTTTGAAGAAAAACCGAGATAGCCAGCCTGAGACGGCTTAATGATCTCAAGGCTAGAAGAAAGATGACGTGACATTGGATTCTTAGATGAAAGAAATTGTGGTTTAAGATAAGGCTCAATTTGAATACCCGAACTAGAGTGAGAAAAATATTTACCCTTATCGGAGACTTGGGAATGCCGATATGCCTGCGCAAGTTTATTCATATAAAATTACCTATACCCTATTTTACGAAGATGCGGAACTGACTTCCGCTGTGGAATAGAAACCTTCTTTATAGCAAGATCCTCTTTTGTAGAGGGAGCTAAGGATGCCGGGACATCAACGAAAGTAAGCGGATTGCGCTCGCGCTTTGGATGAGTAAGACGCTTAATGAACGGGGAAATATCAGACGATACATTAAAGAGAGTTCCGGGAGGAACCGAATATGTAGAGGAAACTTCTTCATTAGTATGAATGTCTGCAAACTTAAGAATCATTGCAATTGAAAAGACTGAAAGATACGGAATAAGAAAAAGCATAAATGAACGAATAAGCTCTTCAACATTATCAAAAGAAAATTCTTCATCCGATGAACGGGAAATTATTCCGGGAGAGAAAGATTCAAATGGAAATTTAATTATTGAATTAAAGTAAACAGCGAAATCAGAACGATTCGAATCAAAATCCGCATAAAACTCTACAATAGGGGATTTATTATAGAGAAGCTCTAAATGAGCAGATCCATTTTCAGTGGAGACAAGTGTTGGGAGAAGAGCAACCGCCTTAAGGGGATCAGCAAACCTTTCGACAACACGAATAAGAGATTGCTCAAACCCAAAATAAAACTCAATTGGAGACATACGTAAATTAAATAGAAAGAATAAATTTGTAGACGCCGGAGTTGTAGAGTGGGTGGATGTGGAGTTTGTAGAGATTTTGTTGTTCTGTGAGCTGTGGATTGAAGATGAATGGTTGATTGAATTCTTTAGAAACATCGTAGAAATCTGTAGGCACACTATTAAGACAAACCGCTTCGGATTCCTCAAATAGCTTTAAAAGCTTATGCTTCATAAACCGCTCCCGTTTATAGACACCTTGGCTAATACACTTACCGCCTAAAGTAGACAGAATATTGCGGTGGACGTAGTAGGAGAGGGTGGGTTGTGGGTTATGTGGATTGAGACATGTGAAGCCATTGCGGCTGTAGACTGTGTTATATGGATCTGGGGATAGATCTCGATCTGCATATGTGATTATTCTTGATACTGAGTGCCTTGTCTTCATAAAAGAAAGTAAACGAGAAAATCCTCCAATGACCTGATACCCCAATTTGGTAACATTACGATGCACTATTGCTGAGTCACCAACAATAGAAAAGGACAACATTTGTACAACATCTGACCCATACTTCAACCCAATAAAATATGCCGAAGGGCACGGGCCAAAACAGTGATACTTATATAAAAACTGACTAGCCTCACTAAAAGAAAGCAGCTCAACAGAGCATTGGCGAGCATAAACCTTATTATCTAAAACCCCAAGCCTGGTCAAAACAAGATCAATATTAATCGATTTGTGATAATGTTCCCAAATATGATAAAGCTTAATCTTATTATCTAAGCATTTACTAGACTTATAGTAATGATACTTTTTATGACAAGGCTCAATAAAAGAATCATGAGAAGATGGGATGCAGGGGTGGATGGCGGAGTTGTGGGAGTAGGCGCCGTTGATTTCGAATGCTATGCCGCCGGATGGGTAGATGAATGTGCGTGGATTAGAAGATGGCGGACATTCAGATGGATTGTTTGGGATGAATAAATCGAGTTCTTGTCCTTGGAGAAAAGAAGATTTGACGGATTTAAGATAATGCGGAATAACGCCCTTACTATGACTCTCAATTATAGAAGCAAGACGACGTTCAAATACGGTAGAACCCGCAGAACATTTAGGACATCCATTAGGAGATGCTTGAAGAGAGTGCTGAAATACTGATTCAAATACCAAGCCACACTTCAAGCACCTAGCCCTAAACGGCTTAAATGATTGAATATCAAATATTGGCGTTACAGCCTCAAGCTCAGCAAAACTCAAAGACTCCAAAATAATTTCCATAGGAGAAGAGCCATATTTAACGGTATACCAGCTTAATACCGCCTCCTTATGACTATTTACCCATTCAGACGAATTAACATGACGATTATGCGCTGCTAAAATCTTAGAACGAACGTCATGGCTCTCCAAAACTTCCTTTGTACGAGCTTTCTGCTTTGGCCAATATTCTGGGTTACTTTGCGCCTTTACTAAATTAGCCCTCCACGAAGCAGAACCAATAACTTTAGCTAAGGCATCTTTAGTGCGGGATTTAACTTCGATTGACGAGGTCTTCGAAATAACCCCAGTACGAATCTGATTCTCCATAGAATACCATTCATTGAATTCGGGGATTTTCTTTAATTTTCCTAAAGCCCTCGATGACGAGTCTAGCCCTAATGAAAGCAACCTGTCTCTAATGGAGGTTTTGAGGGAGAGGACATCTGGGCCGAGGATATCTTTCCAATGAAGAGGCCAGTCAATTGGGTGGGTAAGAACAACACCAGAATAAGTAGTAATGCTGCGAAACCTAGAAACACCCTTTAACCACTCACAAAATTCAGGAATAGCCTTAAGCTTTTTCAGATTAGATTGATAATCCACATGTAATTCTTTTAATCTAGCACTTAAGGGCTGACAATATGTCAAAACTTCTGGACCAAGAAGATCTCTCCAATATAAAGCCCAATCAAGAGGCTGATACAACTCAATACCAGAAAAAGTATATACAGGACGATTCCTTGAAATACCCGTAGAACCCATAACAATAAATATTAGATCAACTAAAGTGAATTAAAAGCCGTCGGCACCGTCTGCTCCGGTGGATGATAGGTCCTTGTGAACTTTATCTAGAGTGTCTTTTGGAAGATTCATACGAGAGAGAATTAGATCCATTAAAGCTGAGCCACCTGCATCTGCTTTTGATGCGAGAGAAGTGTAGAGATTTTCCATAAAAGATGAGAACTTAGGATCTTTGGTTGTAAAGTAGGATTTTTCAAGCTCAGCTTCAACATCCTCTGCATCAAGACCCAACACGGAGTAAGCATGGGCGATTGGAAGCTTACCCGCTTCGATCAACGAAAATATACTTGCGTACGCTTCAGCGCTATCCGTAAGAGCAACACGAGTGAACTGAAGTTTAGGAATAACAAAAATGACATGCGGATCATCAAGCGATATGTCCGCTGGCGTATATGTCTTCTGCTGAGAAGGTTGTGGCTCTTGCTTACGAGTGGTGGTGGTTACGAGATCAGGAATACCATACGGAGCTGATTGATTAGAGTTGCTATTTGCAAGATCTACTCTTTGCTCAGAGGATGAAAGGGATTTAATTTTTGACGATTTAAACTTTGCAAATCGCGGGGGCTTAACGCCATAAAACCGCAGATTTGAACGATTAGAGGAACAAAATTGATTATAGAGCTTTACAGACGGATCTGATTTTGCATATATGGCTGCATATTGCTCAGATTGAGTTAGAGATGAATCATCTAATGGAGATTGAGGAGCAATAGGAGAACGCGGAATAGAGTCATTCGGATTTGATGGCGGCTGAATTATACCATCTGCAACATCAGATAGCGGAGAGGAAGCAAGCGGCTCAGCTCCAAAATCCATCTCCTCCATCTCTGAACCAGCTTCTGGGGCAAGAGGGGCTGGAGGTTCTTCAGGGAAATCGGGGGCTGAAGATGAATTAGCATCTGATTTGTCATCTTGAATAAAAGCCCGGAGTAGGCGCTTATGAAGGTAGTCACGCGATATTGGAGCAAGCTTAACATAAAATCCCTGATAATAAGCAACTGGCTTAAATAAGAACTCTTCTACAAAATCTGCGATGACTTGACGAAACATTAGAAAACGAGTGTTAATAACTTCAAGGGATATACGCTCTCCGGAGTAGGCTGCCTCACCTTGAAGTATTGATTTTGATAATCCTAAACCAGAATAAGCTACTTCGAATAAAGATTCTAACTGAGCCGATATATCGAGATCTTTTTCTGTAAAACCAACAACATTGGCTTCTACTGAATAATTTGTGACTATAGGGAAATCTGGATCAAGCTGTGCAGCCCACAACTTATATTCAAAATCAGAGACAACATACTCGGGAACTGGCTGACCATCAACCGTGAGAGAATAAATTTCTTTATTTCGTAGAGCACGCTTTACAATAGCCGTCTTTGCTGATAAAAGCAACTCCGAAAGAATTATAGAGGACATAACCCTATCAACAATAGAGACCGACTCAGAATATGCATCTGATGGACGACGAGACAAGTGATAGCAAAATGAACCAAGATACGGATCTGTAGGAAGCTCAATAGAGTGACGCTCTTGAAGAAGAGCAAACTGATCTTCAGGAAATTGACCTGCTTTAACAAGTGCCTCATAATCAGCAAGCTGATCCTCCGGAACCTTAAGAAAGATGCGCTCATTGCCTTGAACAGGATCAATAGATGTTTCAAACTGGCCAAATAATAAAGAAACCGACGTCCAAACTCCAAAATCAGAAGAGAATTCACACCAAATGTAGGCATCGCCTACGAGCCAATATTCATGTGCCACAGAAAGTAAAGTGGAGAATAGACGAAGATTAGCAACCATCGATGAGAAAAAATTGTGAATATACTTAGAAAGATCCGGATCATTTGGAATATCCGGAGAAGAAAGCTTTATCTTTGATAAAGGAACTTCCACATTTATATCAATGGATGAACCTACGATTGAATTAAAGCGGTAAAGATGACGAGCGAGACGAACGCGCTCAGCTGAAGACATAAGCGCGGGCTCAAGTGTTGAAAGAAATGTAAATTGGCTAGGAACTTGATCTCCAAGGCCGAGGGCAATCCCTCCCCCAGGACCTGACATATTGGAGTATATGTCATACACAGATCGAAGATTGTAATTCGAAAGAAAATGATTCTCAGACTTCTGAAGAAGTGTATCAATATTAGGGGTAAATGGAGTGTCCTGATTATCCATATAACGTAAATAGAATGCTTAAGAAATATGTGGGCATAAAATAAGCCACCATTGCTGGTGGCTTATAAAGAAAGGCAACTACTTACGCCCAGGAAACGGGAGGGGATTAGAACGTGCAGCAGCTTGAGGAGTAATAAGACCTGATTTCATATGAACAGCATCTGAATCAGCTGACATAATACGATCATATATATCAGATTTTGATGAAAGATAATAAAAACCGGTGTCAAAGATAACAACAGAACCTTCAGCAGCAAGAAGATCAACATCAGAACGGACGGCCATAACGGCAACTTCAGTTTGAGATTTAGGAATAACAATAACTGTGAAGTAATCCTCCGCTGCGCAAGAAATACACCGCTTATCTTCGGATATTTCTGGATTACGAATACACCTAATTTTCTGGGGATTTTGATCAACAAGAACAATTATTGGAACACGATTTTGAATGATATCAGAAGCCATTAAATTCCCCTTTAACCTAACTTTAAATACTAGAAACCTTCGAAAAAATACAAAGCCTGAAACAGATTTAGAGGTGCCGTGATTAAGGAGCGCTGAAATATCGCAAGCCGCCTTGTGATACAGGCCTAACCCACGCTCAGCAGCAGATAAAGACTCAAACTTAAACATTTCACCCGTGATGATGCTGGTAGCTAGAACTCTTACAGGCCTATTCTTCCCATACTTACCTTGACTTACCGCGAATACATCAACCTTGAACTGCTTTGATAGGTATTGAAGATACTCATGAGTTCGCTTGGGATCAAATGGACTGCCCTCTCCTTTAATAAGGCACAAATGTAAGAAATAAAATACTGGATACACAATCTCACCCGTCCCGAGATCCTTCAGACAAGAGACGTTAGGGAGTAACAAATCAAGCTTAACGGGCTTAAATTTAGAATTGGGTTAGAATTTTCATTTGAAGCTTGATAAAGTGCCGGCTTACGAATACCGTGCAACTCTTTAAATATAACGGGATCTTCATGACAAGAACGATGTAAAACCATACAGTTTTCAATAGAACGGATAGTCTGTGCTTCCGATAGTAAAGCTTTATAAATTGGCTTAATATGATGATATGAAATCAAAGAGGATCTCCAATTGCCCTGAGTACCTAGATCTTTATGACAATATTCACATAAACCCTTGGAACGAATAAAAGCCTGGTGCTTTACACCACTTGTAAAATTAAACGGATGGCGATTAGCCCTGTGGGAGCCACTAACCCGCTTAAATTGCCGAGAGGAATCTAATAAACCAGCCTTTGAAACTTGAAGATAAATCGAGCGATAAGAACGAAAATACTTAGCAGCCAACGCATAAATCCCTAAACCAGATTTATAGTCAGACAAAATACTTTTCTTAAGATTACTGTCCATAGAAGGAGTCGCACGATTAGTGGCCGCGTAATCATAGAAAGCTTTACTAAACCACTTACGTAAAACCGATGTAGAGCTGATATTCAATTGACGACAAATAGGCCCAATGCCAAAACCAGATTGATGAAGCTTAATAGCTTCTTTAATTAAAGATTCCGAGTACTTCATACAAATAAAAGCACGGTTAATCTAACTCAACACCGAATTGAGCACGGGGGTGTTTAACGAAAACACGACTTCTTGTATGGATAACAAGCCCTCTTCAACTGAGGTACCCCGGCATAATTTAAACTTAAACAAATATACTATCGACTATAAATTTCTTTATAAGAAAAGGGAATAGCCCAAGAACTTAACGACCAATGCGAGTAGTGGCACCAGAAGATATAAGATATCGAGGAGAACAATTCTTGGGATTGAAGATAACCACCTCATCATTTTGCCAACCGGTGGCACCAGACGGTGCATAGAGACCAGTGTAGCCCTCTCGAGCCCATTTAGAGGCATTTGCTGAAGCCTCTGAACGGGATTTGACCAACTTTATCTTTGAGTAATTAACTTCAAGTATAAGAAGAAATCGGATGCCACCTTGAGAATAGGAGAGCGCTTTATTACGATCTGGGGAAGAATAAACTCCATCCCCAAGAGCTCTTCCATGACTCGCCTGACTAGATGGGACAACTTTAAACCCTCCAGATAAAATTGAAGCGAGATTCTGAGAAGATGTGCCGTGATAAAATAATTTAGGAGAGGGCTGATTAGGGAACTTATGCAGGGAAATTGCAATATCGCCAGCTTTGGAGAAATCGAAATTAAGGGCTGAAGATACCGCAGCCTTTTCTGCATCTGCCATAACGGACGCAGTTGGATCTCCAATAGAGTCAACAATTTCTGCAACTTTCTGAGGATCTAAAGTTTCAATGACAAGAGCCTTTTGAGAACCTTGACCCTTTACATCCACTACAACAGATTTATCCTGCAGAGGGACAAGCTTTCCGGCGGCGTATCTAGCGGCAAACTTATCAAATTCAACAACAAAAGAGCTTGGAATATTGCTAGTTGATACTGCACCGCGATTGACAGCATTAAGATTAGAGAGAAGTTGAGACGGGGCACGCCAGCCCTCCCCGGGGAGAGCACGAACAACTTTCTGAATTTCTTCTGCTGGATAGTACGGAACTGCAGCGTGAAGCTTAGTTTGAATCTGAGAAATTAAAGTAGGGGTATCGATGGAAACATTCTTTACAAAGGAAACTTCACCAGTAACGGAAGTTGTCGAACCGCCAGCCGAACCCAATAAATCCAGGAAAGAGGTGATCGACTGAGCCGTTGCTTGCTTTCCTTGAAATGAAGAAAGATCAATAGCATCGTCAGCTGCTTTATACCCGGCTGTTGCAAACCTGTCGTACTGCTTTCGGGCATCATAAGAATCATCAAATGAGCGAGTTTCTCGCAGCTTATAAGATTTACCCGCTTGGATAAGCCGAATTACGTCAATTCCACCAGACGGATTGCGGAAGAATACATTTAATTTCTTTAATTCCTGTGTTTCTTGCACACGAGGCTTCTGGAAAAACAGATCCGAACTTGAATACGATGCAACTTTCATAGTTTATCTAATAATAGAAACAAATTTAAGAAACATGTAAATGACTCTCTTATGCACTAAGAAGAAGGTGTATAAAGTTACTATAACTGGGTGGGTGGGCGTTAGGTTGGAAAAGTGGGTTGTAATAAGTTACTAGAACTTATAGGATGCCCCCAGTTTGAACTTTTGCATACATCTTAGCAATAAACTTTGCAAGCCGGACAATATACGGGATGCACAAGAGAATTATGGCAATAATCAAAACGAGAATGATGATATTTTTCTTATGGAGCTTGTTGTCAGCTTTATCTAGATCAGAGTAGCAGGCGGCGAGCTCCTCATCTCTGTCCTGCATCCGCTCCCCGATCTGCTGATTGTAGTTTTCTAAGTTCACTATTCTCTGTAATGAGCTCTCGTACAAAGCTGTCGATTTCTGTAAAGACTGCTTCGATTGAATCGCATCTTGCGATGCTGCTTGTGAGTCTATCTGTGATTGCTTCAACTCTTCCCGTAAAGCGGTCGATTCCATCAGAAACTTCTTGCTGAGCTGCTCCCATGTCTGCAATATCCCGCTTGAGTCGCTCAATTTCTGCTCGCTGCTCTGCGACCAAAGTAGCATCTTCGAAGGAATGATTAACTGGCTTAATAGAAGCACAGCCAATAAAAAGACTCGCACAAAGCAAAGTGAAAATAATTTGTTTTTGCACATTACAGCTCCTTTATACTCAATAACTAAAGAAATTCATAAATCTAAAACGTACTTATATGTTCCTGAGTTATACAAAGGGTAGACATGCTTGCAGGATAAAATTTCCTGCTCCGTTAAAGAGGAGTCAAATACAGACGGGAACAGCTTCTTAAGCTTATACTTCATAAGCCTCTCACGAGTAATAATTGAATTATGCGAGGCTAATTTATTACCAGCATCGTCAAATAAAGCATTTCGAGACCAGTACGAAAGAGTAGGGCGACACGTTTTAATAAACTCGAAATTATGACGGAAGTAGACAGTGTTATATGGATCTGGAGATAGATCTCGATCACAGAATGTGATAATCCGTGTAACACCAATAGAACGCAGATGCTCTATGAGGCGACTCATAAGACGTGAGAAACCGCCAATAATAGAATAACCAGAACGAATTGCATTTCTAGATATAAAAGCCACCCTACCCTTTATTAAAGCTGAGAGTGACATAAAACACTCCCCATCAGACATTAGACCAAATGACACTGAATACGATGATTTACCACGAGCATGATACCTAGAATAGAAGACATCGGCCTCCAACCTAGAAAGCCTCTTGACTGAAAATCCCCTTGCATATTTCCGATTAGACATCCCCAATTTATCGGCAACAATTGATTTAGCCAGCGACAAATCCATAAAATCCCATATGTAGAATAAGCGAATGTTGTTAGAACAAGCAATATTTGCTATATTAAAATGGTGCATGGATGTCTTTAATACGGAACTGGGAAACGGAGTATAGCCTGCGTTATGAGTGGCCATTCCATTAATTTCAAAACCCGTGCGAATAGATGGAATATAGATGTCGATTTCTTTGATACCAATGGATTGGAATTTTCTGTAGTTGGCGAAACACTCAATTCCAAGATCTACAGATATAAAGTTAAACAAAGCATCCTCGAATTTAGAACGAAATGAGTGAAGATTCTTACACTTTGGGCACATGCCAATCTGGCCAATTAAAACATTGGACTTGTATTCAGTGCCGCACGGCTTATGCCTAACATCAAATAAAACAACCTTATTATTTCGAGTAGCAGAAACATAAGATAACGGATCAACAAACTCTAGATCAAGATCTGCTAGACGACGAGCGGCTGACTCAAATGAGCTATCTCTACAATGTAGAAGTCTAGAATTAGTACGACGCTGAATAGCCTCCGGAAGACATTGAGGGTATGGAGTACCATACTTTGAAATATTTGACTGCTTGATTTTAAGAGTCAAAGCCTGCCTATCTATCTTTGATAGGGACTGCATAAAGCGTTCTTTATACTCAGGTACCTGCATTACCGAAGTAACACCAAATTCGTCAATAAGAGTTTGCCTACGTTTAATACCCGCGGAAGTTCTGTCCACTTTAGAAAGACCCCTCCTTTGCGCTCCTAAAACCTCAGGGCAACTCATAGCATCGCGAATAGATTGTGTACGGGACTCTTCATCCCTACTTTCAGCCGATAATTTATTGGCCAGAAGACGTTGTGGGTAGAGAGACAACCATTGCTGAAATTCTACACAATTAGCTAGTGACTTCTTAAACTTAAATGGGTCTATG
>LSPY01000028.1_pt1 | contig 20386 bp, 27 predicted proteins | sample 651311 | NCBI WGS metagenome assembly LSPY01 (sample SAMN04438312, study PRJNA306036) | termite gut metagenome | isolation source: viral DNA filtered from gut of termites from termite colony 1 | host: Coptotermes formosanus | place: USA: New Orleans, City park | collected 2013-06-21
GACGGATAAGTGCTTCTTTCGGACTGATGCGGGTTTTTATTTTCATCTTGTATTCTCCATTCGCTTTATTATAAACTATTTTGAAAAAAAAAGCAAAACTTAACTCATTTGATACTGTTTTCTGACGACAGGATAGCCACGTGTTTAACATACTGTAGGATATTCTAGGAAGTTCAAAGACTTGACGGATAAGTGCTTCTTTCGGACTGATGCGGGTTTTTATTTTCATCTTGTATTCTCCATTCGCTTTATTATAAACTATTTTGAAAAAAAAAGCAAAACTTAACTCATTTGATACTGTTTTCTGACGTAGAGTAGCATCCCTAGAGCGTCCCAAAGGTCTGCAAACTCTTCAAAAGATTTGTCTTTATACTCGGGGAACGCAGTCTTTACTCTCTTGCAGATTAAAGATTTAGAGAGTGAGCCCTTCCATTCGGCAGGTTTAAAAGTCGTATAGGTATCAAACGCTGCAGTGTAGCAACCGACACGGATAGCAAGCGTGATTAAATCTCCACGATAAGAGATAGCCCGTCCAAGTGCGCCTGCAAAATTCTGCGGGCGTTCTATAAAAAGATGTTTATGGTAGTTCTGATAAGGATAGAGAATTTCTTTTATCCTCTTCAGACCTTCCATATTGTCTTTTGCTTCAATAAGTTCTAAAGATAGAATTTTTTGATATCCGCCGTCTGTTAAAACAAATCCTGTGCTGATTCCAGGGTCAATAAAGCCTACTACTCTTTTTTTCTTCATTTCATATCCTTTTCTTGAATTTATGGTAGAGCAAATTGAGACTGAATTTCTTTTGTTTTAAAAGATTGTATAAATCCTCTTCCACAGTATCCTTCGCATAGATGTCTAATATTTTCGGACGTGTCTTGCGTTCTAGGTTCGTCAGCCTTTTCTCACATTGAATGCGGTCTATCATAGAGAATGAGTTTGAGAAAAAGATTGCCTGCTCCGCTGCGGAGAGGTCTAATCCAAAACGTCCAAGCGTTGTCTGAATGATTAAAAGAGAACAACGCCCGCTTTGAAATTTCTGGATGTAGCGGAGACGGTCTGCTTGTGGAGTCTTACCGTTAATTAAACGACATACCCGACTGTGTTTAAACTCTTGTTGTATAGCGATTCCCTGCGATGTAAAGCGATAAAAGATGACAGTCGGACAGTTGGTCTGGTCTATGTAAGAATGAAGCGTCTTGAGCCTCTTTTCATTGAAACATTCGTTTTCTTTAAATCCAGACGCTAGTTGTTGTTCCCATATCAGTATCGTCATCTTTTGTTTTGCTTGATGCGCAGCGTCTAATTCCCAGTCTCTACGTAGCGTCTGGATGAGCGGTGTCCTTGAGTCTTCTGAAGATAGCGTCTCTACAATGGTCTCATAGATAGGGGATTGATTGTTGAAATTGTCTACATCTTTCTGTGATAAAAATATAGAGTTTTTGTCCAAAAAATTATAGACCGCCGTTCTAGCGGCGGGGTTCAATTCCCATTCGTATCCCATTATATCTTTAGGACGGCAGTATTTGTATCGGAAGTCCCAATAGTTGTCTTGTCCCAGAAGACTCCCAAAACACCATAGCAATTGTGGAATAAGTTCCAATTCGCTATTGTCTTTAGGAGTCCCCGATAGGATGAGTCTGTTATCCGCTTCGTGATTTGTGTTTTTCATTAATGTCTTGTAGATTTTAGTTTTAGGATTCTTAATTGTGTGTGATTCGTCCAAAATTATTGTTTTTGCTTTTAGAAGTTCTTGTTTTAATTGATTGTTTTCTTTGTTTATTATTTTGATTTTATCTTTGTTTTTATCATTGTTTATTAATTTCAGCCATCCGCCGTGTGTCATCTTCGGAGCGACTATCAGACAAGGGAGTGGTCTTCCTTGCATCCACTCATATGCAAGGTAAGTCTTGCCTAGTCGCATCTCTAGGAATAATGCGCAGCGGTTTTTGTCTTGTATTTGTTCTAGTATTTTATTTTGATGTTTGTATTTCATTGTATTTGTCTTTTATATATTGTGGATAGTTCTTCTCATCATTCTGAAAAAGAGACACTAATTCAGAGCCTTTCTTTGAACGATAGCCCGCTAGCATATGTGAGAGATGTGAGACAATAAATTCGTATATCGGAATCATATGCGCTAGTCTCTCCATCAGATTAATTATGTCTTTAGGAGGAGCGTAATGCGGGAGGTAATAGGTGCTGTTCTGGAGTAAGAAATTGTAGATTCGTTCTTGAAATAGAGAGAGCAGATGTATCTCATCTTGACTGAATGGTTTACTTTTTCTTCTCAGAATTTTACAGACCTCTTTATACTGTTTCTGGAGTCTACTCGCCTCTAAACCTCTGAATTTAAGACTCATAGAAGCGTCATCAATAGGGGTATTCTCTATTTTTTCGCAGAACTTCTGAAGTTCTAGGGGGACGTCCGCAATAGGTTGTGTGAAAAGATTGATTAAAAATTGAATGTCTTTGACAGTATAATACTGCGGGCGTTGTAGTGAGTATGAGGTGATGTAGTAGTCTCTCACGATGAGTGTATGTAAGTCTTTAAAAGGTGCGCCGTCTTTTACATACGCTTCAGTAAATTTCTTCAGGTATTTTGCTTTCTTGAAATTACTGATGCCCTCTCTATGAATCGCCAATAATACACGGAACTCTTTAGCAGTCAGATATTCTGATTTACGTTCCGTCCGTATCCAGTCTAAAAACCAGTTTCTTTGTCCTGTTCTCATTTTTTTCTCCTTTTTTTTTATTCTCTAGAGGATATTCTCTAGATTATTTTTTTGATGTTCACCTTCGTATATGGATTCGTATTTCTATATAAGGAATGAATCTCATACGCAATGCTGGATTTCTTTTCAGAATTCTTTTTAGCCCATTCCAGAGCCAATCTCAAATTCTTTTCACCTTGAATATAACCGTATGCCGATTGTGCTAGCATCAGATTCATTCCTTTGCTGCGGGTTTCAGTCGTATAGTAGATGATAGGAATTCCGTAGCATTTAGCATATCCGCATTCAAACATCACGCCCGCATCGTAAGCGTCAATCCTCGCAAGAATAAAATCGCTCTCTTCAATTGCTCGGATATTCTTCAGGAAGCAAGCATTACTCTGCCGCTCATCCGCTCCAGCGGGACAGAAATTGTCCCGCATCGGAGAGAATACCTTCAATCCTGCTTCAGTCAGGATTCTCTCTAAATTTTTGACTACTTTTATCTGCTCTGGATTAAAAAATCCACTCGCTAAATATACCTGGAATTTATCCATATATCCCTCCTGATATTATAAAAGCGGGCGGATTAAACTCCGCCCGCTTTTATTTAAGATTCTAAATGAACCTCACCAATTTCCATCCGTTCGCTTTATCATAAGGTCTGTGTGTTTGCTTTTTTTCTTTAATCTCTCTCGGTTTTGTTTTGAGAGATACCCAATTGCCTTGCTGCCCTTTGTTCAGTTCTTCAAATAAAACGTCTAAAACTTTTTTTGTCTTCATTTTAATTCTCCCTTTTTAAATTCTCTAAGACTCTATCGTCTCAAAGTGAACACATTTTAACAAATTTTGAAATAAAAAAGCAAATCTAATTCGTCGTCGGAGAATTATTCCATCTCCGACGACAAATGTAAGATTTTTAGATATCGTGTGAATAACTGCCCTTACGCCAGTGCACACCTTCAAGACCGCTTTTGACAGGGGAGGTTAGAGATTGGAATTTCTCCATAAATTTTTTCAATAATAATTTATCTCCGTTCAATCCGCCTGTCTTAACGATATCTTCCAGTCTCGCTTTAACTATATTGAGTTTACTATAGAAATCTCTATTCGGATTCCCTTCCTTTTCAGCGTTCTTTATAGCCATCATTCCTTCATTATAAGCAGCCAATGCCTTTGATGAGGTGCTCTCGGCGTCCTGTATTATTGCTGCACTGTCTTCAAAATTCTTTGATTTTAACATTTCTTGCTCCTTTACTAGGTCATCTGCCAATTTGAATTCCTCGGGTGTTCTCGCTATTCTATACATTTCATTTTTGATTCTGAGAAACTTCACACTCTCATTAAATCCATAACCTCCCTTTTTTATAGAATTCAGAAAGTCTATCCCCTCTTTATATAGGGTTTTTATTCTTATTCTATCCTGTTTATGAGTCTCCATCTGTCTTTTGAGGCTATTCATTTTCTCTTCGCTGCATTTGTATTCAGAATTATGCAATGCGGTCTCTCCTGCTTTTATCAGACTCTCGCTAATTTTAGCGTCTCTAACGGGCGCATTTTTTTTAGCGTTAGCGTGAATCATAATAGCACGTCCTCTGCCATAAGCAACTACTGTGTCTAAGGGCGCAGCGTCTTTTACAGATTTATCCTGAAATTTCAGCGCAGCCTTTTTGACTTGAGACTTATAACTCAAAAGATTCTGATAATACCAGCCTTTTTTGTCCTCTGGAGACATCCTGTTAATCTCATCTATTGCGTCGTAATATGAATCAATATCCATTGCTTTATAACGCCCGCTTAATATACGATTTAGAGCAACTACTCCGTTCTCTATCACTTTCTGTTTTACAGGGAATCCTTCAGATTTGTTAGCCATTTTAAATCTCCTTTTCTATAGATTCTAATTTAATTCTGTGCTTCCACATAAAGATATTCTAAAAAAAATTTAGATTTGACTCCAGGTAATTTTGTGCAATTTTTTTCATAATAATCTTTAACCTTTTCCTCCGCCTCATAAGCGGTCTCTGCGTCAATACCTTTAGATATGAACTGAAGACCGTCTACGCCTTTGACTTTGAAGTAAATCTTCGTCTTGAATAATTTCATTTTAATTCTCCCTTTTTAGATTCTTTGAGTATTTATCGTCTCAAAGTGAACACATTTTAACAAATTTTGAAATAAAAAGCAAATCTAATTTATCGTCGGAGAATTATTCCATCTCCGACGACAAATGTAAGATTTTATTCAATACCCATATCATTCAAGGTTTTTGCTTTTTCTTGAATGAATGCCATCACGTCCGTGTCGTCGTCCGCTCCGTCGTGGAATAGCAATTTGTCGTGAGGTATCAATAGAGCAGCAGCAGACTTTATTGCCTGTTGCTGCGCATACCATTCTTTTTCAGACAGGAATTCAAGTTCTCCGCTTTCAATAGAGCGTTTTAATGCGGTTTCATAGAAGCGAAGCGTGCAGATTATACACACATCCGTCTCTCTATTGAATCTTTTAAGGATGTAATTCTTCCAAGATTCTCTTGCCTCTATTGAAGGTGCAAGAGCATAGCCAGAGAGAGCCTCTCTGACTGAAACCGCTATCCCATAGCCAGAGATACGTCTTATTCTCTGCGCTAGATAGTCTTTACCTGTCCTATCTGAACCATCAATCCATACCCGCCCGATTTCTTTGATTTTTTTCATTTTCATTTTAATTCTCCCTTTTTAAATTCTTTAAGACTCTATCGTCTCAAAGTAAACACATTATAACAAATTTTGAAATAAAAAGCAAATCTAATTTATCGTCGGAGAATTATTCCATCTCCGACGACAAATTCAAGTTTTTTCTACCATATTGCGACGATTTTCTCCAAATATATATTATCGGCATTTTCAAAAGTTATGTTAGATATATCTAGATTTGTCGCACGTATCTCTATATGAAAATAAGAATATGCATACCAAAGTTGATGATAGAATACAATACTAGAAATTTTTGTCCTATACTCTCTAGTCCGCCCTGCAGATCCAGAATCCATTCTTATAATGTTTATCATATTCTCAACGTAGTGATTTATTTGAGGAATCGACGTCGGCATCCCAGGCATCACTGGAATAGATCCACGGAGTAGCAGCGTAGATGTGCGTGCCGGTATCGTATAATTCGCTCTTGTCGGGAGTTCTTTTGAATAAGAACTTCCATCATACACTACAAAACGATATTCAAAGAGACCTATAGGACTATAATAATAATCTAGATAATAACTGCCAGATTGAAAGAACTCGGTAGATGTAATTGCTGCCACTCTACCCGTTTTGAAGGGTCTAAACTCGCTCCAAGATGCGGTCGTAGCGCCTGCTGTGTAGAGTTTAGACCACGGCATTCTACCAGACGTCGGAACAATCATAGAGGACTGTGTGCCATCGTAAGTTATGCTGGTAGTTGATGAGGAAGAACCAAGGTCTACTGTGAAATCTGTAGACCTAACAAGTTTCTGCGCTGCTCCATCCATTCTGCCCGTGCCTCCACGTTTGAGTCCAAGGATACCATTTTGACCTTCTAACATACCGTATGAGCAATCTCCAAAATTCTGGAATAAAGCACGATTTAATCCTGTCCCTCTTACATTCCCAGTTGCGTCAAATTCTCCTAAAAGAAAATAATGCTCTCCCGTAGTATACGCCGTATCTGTAGGTAGAGCACGGGCGCTCCATACATCATTTGAATAGTCGTAGCATAGCCCTGCTGCGCATAACGCCTGTATAGAACCAGAACCTGATTGGCTGGTATCATATAAAAATGCTAAGGGCACTTGTCCTATGGTAATAAAGAAATTTGAACGTTTACATAAAAATATCTGCGGGTTAGAATGATTAGAATCTAATTTTAAGAAAACTAAAAATCCTCCAATCTCCGATAGACTAGAACTAGGTGTTAAAGAAAAAGATTGCTCGCTAGTTAGAGTTAATGGAGAGAGGATATTATAGACATAGCCGTCTGAAAAAACGATGCGCATCGGCGCTCCAACTCCAACGTTAAATTGCAATTGCATAGTCGTAGTGTCGTATCCTGTATATACGGTATGTTCAGCATATGAGCCTGCGCCCGCCCATTTCCTGATATAGCCTCCATACATCGTCTTTAATCCTATGTCCGCTGAACTAAATGTGTCTCTAATCTGTGTATTGCTACTCGCATTCACGGTAAAATCTGAATCTATATTTTTAAGCCAATTCTCTAATTCTTCGCTGACGTTCTTCAGCCAGCGGGTGATTTCACCGTATTGACTGTTGTGGAATTTACTCCAGACAATGTCCGCTACAGTGATACCCGCTTCTAGAAGCGGGAGTGTGCGTTCAGCGGGCGTCTGTTTATTCCCTGAATTGATTGCGTATTCGTATGTGAATTTTATCATTTTAGACCTCTCCTTAATAGATTATTAACATTCCCACTCCCATCGGAGTCAGAAAACCGTCAAATATGTAGATTAATTCTTCAATTGTGTATAAATCGCTGTCCACTATCTCTAGAGAGATTGTCTTCAAAGCGTGGTCATTGCGGATGTGTAATTGAACTTGTGGTAGAACCTTTTTGAATATCCTACAGTAATCGTAGACAGAATATCGGAATGCGCCGTAATTCGCTAGAATTCTTATAGTTAGACGACTACGCTGGATGTAGTCTATCTCTCCAAGCGCACGGATTTCACCGTCGTAGACTGCCTGGTCATAAAGAATCATCGGGTCATCGTAATGAGAGCCGTCAAGGACGTGTGTGCCCGACGCTCTTCCCATATTGAAACGCTGCCCAATAATCGTTAGAGCGTAATTAATAGCGACGTCTAAATCTATGTAGGTGAAAACGGGAGCGGGGTAATACTCTTTAATTAATGCGCCGATTCTTTGATAGAGATAGTTCAGATTTCTGGATTGAGCGTATTGCCAGTAATTCGGGCGCACGGTAAGACTGCGATTTAATTTGTAAGGATTCTCTTGTGCCATAATATCTCCGTTTAGACGACAACTTTGGTAATGTCCAGATTATTCAGCATTAAATATTGATGATAAGGAGCGTAGACTAAACCGTTATTTTCAATATTGATACCGCTGGTATCTGTCCAATGGATGTCTACTAGATGAATTTTATCTTGAAACCTATTCAGGATTAAAGCGTCCAAATCGCTGGTATAGACCATAGAATTGATATCGTAGATATTGATGAAATTCTCTACCATATCTCTCAATTCTTCCATCTCATTCGTGGAGAGTTCCATCCCGTATTTATCAGAATATTCTATATGTAAATTCATTGCGTAGGGCGTCGGGCGGTTAAATATATAAGTCTGCGGGAATCCGTATTCGTCATAGACCTGCACAGATTCTCCTCCGACTGGATTCAGATATTGCGGAGTTCCTACCATCAGCCATTCGTATAATGCTTTACCTATATCTTGAGAAGAACCTCCAAGAATATCTATACAGACATAATGCGGAGGAACGCCCGCAGAATTAACCGTGTCGTTTTTATTATCTGAAACACGACATTTCTGAACGCCTGCAATTTTCTTGAGAGCCTGTTCCATTTTACGTATATCGTCAAATTTACCTCCGCTCTCTATAAGACGTAAGCGGTAAAAATAGTCCTGCTCTATGTCAGAACCTCGGATAAAAGATTGAACCGTCATTGTGTCTATATTCAGATTCGCTTCAGTCGTCGCTACAAAATCGTTCACACTAAGAATCTCTGTATAAGAGTTGTCCAAGATTTCAAATTCTATTAATTGAGGACTCTGTGTGAGGGTAGCATCCGCTTTTGTCCTCATTAAGACACTCGGATTTTTAACTAGCGCAGCCTGTGTCCCTGCTGGTAGAGATGTCCCAATATAGCCTTCCACGTTAACGTATATCGTAGTCGGGACGGCAAGACGGCGGTCAAGTCCCATCTCTTTACCGATTATATCCAATTGGTAGCCTATCGCTTTATTCAAATCTCTAGAGTGCCAGTCCGCTTGACGTTCCAAGTCAATTTGATGGAGTAAGTCGGTAATCATATTTATAAGTGCGCCCTGCGGAGATGAATCTGATAGTGATATGTCAAGTCCAAGAGCATCTTGAAACGCCTGTTGAACTTTCGTTTTTATAGTCTCTATAGAGTCTGTCTCAAATCCATAAATTCCTATACGTCCCATATAAACTCCTTTAGAATTAAAATTCTATTGTCATATTCTTGCCGTCTTTTAATTTTATATTGAAACTGAAATGTAGACGACGATTGATTCTGTCTTGAGTATAATCGTAGTCTTGCACAGTAGCGACATCGCTATTCTGAAGAATAATACGCTGTAAATTCAAAATTTTCTCTTCAATCGGCGTGTTAGTCTCTAATAAAAGTTCTAGAGGTATCCCCGCTTCAGAATTTAAAGCCTCTCCAGAAACCAGTCTTAAATCTGTCTTAATGTTTTGAGATGCGCATTCTGAAGCCTGCGCTTCCATATTGAGATTCTTCATAGCGTCCAATTCTATGTCGTCTGCTTCGTTCAGTTTTATTGTCAGCATATTTACTCCTCTATCCTTGTCCCGCTCCAGTCTGTGCGGGAGCGACTACCAATCCCTGCGCAGCCATCGCTTTGTCGTATTGATGTTTGTGTCCTGTAAGTGTCACAGAACCCGCTTTACATTCCGCCCCGACAACGTCCCCGCTCGCTTCCATATTTCCTCCGCAAGTTATATTCCCACTGGTCTCTATCTCTTTACATTTCAAGACATAGTCGGGTGCTTCAATGGAACCTGGAGTGATGGTAGCGGTTTTACCATTAAAATCTACCACGACGCTTTGAGCGTCTATGGTAATCTTTGCCTGCCCAAGACCTACATCAATCTCTAATTGGTCGGCGTTGTAAGTCGGATGAGCCTTCGTTAGCGGACTTACGCCCACAAGAAAAAAGCAATCGCTCCCTCTAAATATCTCTCTGGAAGACGGCGGGAATTGAACTCCGAGTTTCTTCCAATATCGGATATCCCGATGCGCATAAATTAAAATGCCTTGGTCTCCAACTTTTATCGGGAGAGATATACGGAATATCCCAAAAACTGGATAAACAAAAGGGACGTCTTCCACTAACGCTCTCGGCGTAGTCATTATCTCGCTATCTCCCGCTTTTATCGGAATTAAAGGTTGCACGTCTACCCTTTGCTGCGTCGGATAAACTTTCATCACTTGTGCGGGCAGACACGTCTTCACTTCCTTCAGCGCAGCGTCTATGTATTTCTGTATGACCTTCGTCAAATCATATTGACTCAAAGATGTTTTGTCCATTAAAAATAATCCTTTGTATTGCAGCCGACTTCAGTATACCAATCGTCTCCACGGGTGTTGCCGATGTGATGTATAGAGGTTATATAGATATTCCCCTTCGCTGCTAGTCTTGTGAAAGATTGAATAATACTGGATATCGTCATAGCATTATCAGTTTGAGAATAGCCCGCATAAGCAGAACTATTTGTTAAAGCAAAATTCGCTGCGACTGTAAGAGGATTGAAAACTATCACAGTGTTTAGAGCCATCGTCGGACACATAAAAACTCTGAAGGATAGTGTCTTATGATTCAATTCTACTCTCGGGAAGTCTAAAAGTCCATCTTCTGGACCCACGGTTAAGAGAGATAGAATATCTTGAGGTGCTATGCTGCCCGCTTGTCTGATATAGAGCGTGTCAAAAAAGAATCCGCCCTCCGTCCAATATATAAAATTAAATTCTTTTGAAAGTTTATATAGAATCTGACTAGGATATCCTTCATAGACAGCGTTAGAGATGACCTGTGCAGCGTCTATAACGTCAATATCCAATTTCATTAAAGACGGTATTATCTTCTTTATCATCGCAGCCAACGGCATCATCTTCACAGACTCACTCACAATATTCTCAGGTAGAAATTCTGAAAATTTTGTCCCGTTTATAGATGCTTCGTGCGCATATACTTGTATCCAGGTTCTACCTAACTGTCTTCCAGGTATGACATTTTTTATCTCTCCCATAAAAACACTTCGGAGTGATAGTCGGTCTCCATATCCAACTTCAATACTGATGAATTGATAGAGATGACAGTTGTCTATAGTCCGCTGTGAAGGATTATGCAATTTCAGGGCGCACGTGGAAGCAATCGGGTCATTGCCTCCAAATTGCTTTTTATCAATTTCAAATTCTATGCCGTATTCTTCAGTATAAGTATTCAGGACATCGGGGACTCTTCCTGGATAATAAAAAATAAGCCTTAATTGACGATTCCAGTAGGTCTGCATTTAGTAATACCTTGTGAGTTTAATGCGGTCTCCCATATCTTCCTTGGTAATAGGTTCACTCAAACGATTCTCTGGATAAGTGTCTCTGAAATAAAGTGCGCCCAAGCCCATTGAGTCAAAGAAAAGATTCGTGTTTATGGAGACTATAACTCCCCTTAGAATGTAATTGTCATTCTTTTGAACATCAATATACCAAGCATTCCAGCGGTCATTCCAATTGATATCTATTCGCACTAGAGCGTCGCCATACATAGTCTGAACTGTCTGTTCTATACCTACGTCCAAGCCGATATTTTCGTATGTCATATAAGTTTAACTCCGTTGGTAATATTTGCGACTTGCGTGCCGACACGACTGATTAATTTTTGAAGCGGGGACTTTACATACATAATTTGCTGGAGTTCTATCTCTCCAATTAATTGATTTTTATGCTCCGCTTCGTTTTTGTATGTGAATTTCTTTATCACTAGGTCTTCCATAAACTGTATCCCATCGTTCCACATAAATAGCCAGCGTTCTTCCTGCGCCCGTAAAAGAGCCTCCACTAGCACGCTAGGGGACGTCCCTGCCGTCCTCGCAGCAATTGCGTTCGTCGCTAATGAAGCCACAGAACGCACTGTCATATTGTTCTTTAAAGATTTTATTCCTTCTGTAGAGAGATTGAAAAGCGGGATACCCAAGAAATCGTTCGTTCCAAATTTGACTACGATTCGGCGGGGTTTCATATAGGTATGGTCATTGACCATAAATCCTAATTGTGAGGGATTCTCGGTAATCTCCAATTCTGATGTGAAATCATCGGAGAGGACTACGCATAAATCTATCCTTGTCATTAACGCCCGTAATAACGCTCCCCAACTGAATCCTGTGAGAAGAGATGTCCCGCCTGGATAGAGTTGGTAGATGAGAGAGGATTTAATTGAATTGTCTATTGTCGCCATTTGAAATCCTATGTCGGAGTGTTAGCCATATTGTAAGCATTCGTTTTTATTCCCAAGAGATTGCCTGTCGGAGATAGATTTATATCCACTCTATCTTCGTTAAATTTACCATTCAAATTCAGTGTGATTGTAGAACCGCCCTTATTTTCTGTCGTCGTTTTATTAGGATTCTGCGTCCCCACTACGCTCTCCATTGTCTTTGTTTTAGAGTCTTTGTTCAGGTCTAGAACTGTCCCATTATTCTGATATTGTTTCTCAATTTTTTCTTTGACTTTCTTAGAAGAGCCGTCCAAGTCGTAATCTTTACGGATAGACTCAGCGATATCGTGCGCCCCAAGCGATTCGTAAGTCTGCGCTGACGTTTTTGCTAGGAGTTCTTTGTCTCCTATGAGCGCAGCAAAACCGCCTATAAAAGAATTCATTAAGAATAAAAAGATATTTGCTAACGTGTCTATCATCTTAATAAATTTATTTCCTGTGATAAGAGAGGTAAAACTCTCCGCTACTTGTAAAGCCATTTTGAGCGTGGATTTTAATTCGGGACTACTGAAATATTTACCGACGTTATTGAGAGCCTGTCCCGCTTTGCTGGTGAGAGACTGAAAGATAGTCCCAAAGTCTGTGGAGTTAAGAGCGTCAGTAATAAAAGAGGTAATGCTCTTCGCATACTGTCCCATCTTAAGACCAAGTCCATCTCCCATCTTTTTGAAAATGCCACTGCTGTCAGCAAATTTATTCAGAAATTTTGCAATCTCTTTGAATGCGGGCAGCAATGTCTTCGTATAGTTGTATTTGAAGCCCATTAAGAGTTTGTCTTTGATGACTGTGAAGAGCCGTGAGTATTCTTTATAAACGGCAAGATGAGATTTATTAATTTTTTGATAAGAGTCCGCCAACGCTAGAGAATGAGCCCATTCTTGTGTAGAGAGGTTCAGTAATTCCATACTCTTCCCAGATACTCCCAGCCCGCTGATTAAATTGCGATACCAATCACGTGAATCTTTAGTCCCCGTCGCTAGAAGTTGGTGCATTCTGGAGATGAAAAAGTCAAAGTCTTTTATAGCCTTGTCGGTATCGCCTCCAAAGATTTGTGCGAGTTGGACATAATCTGCGTCGCCTTGAGATATTTTACTCCAAAGATTATCCCAAGTATTCGCCAGCCCAGCAATATCGTTCTTAGAACCGCCTATCTGTTCAAACATCCGCCCGTATCTCTGGAATTGCTCTGAAGAAACGTTCGTAGTGCCTGTGAGATTGAGGATTTCACGGTCAAGTTCAAAGATACCGCCTCTCAAAGTGATAATGTCCATTGTGTAATTCTTTAACGCCCGCTTCATCGTGTCAAAAGAATTTACCACAGCCCTTGTAGCGTTATCTTTGAAAACTGATTTTATTTTTAGCCAGTAAGATTTACCGTCTTGTTCTTCTGCCATTTTGCTTTGCCTCTCGCTGCGCTGCTTCTATGATGTCTAGATATTCGTTTAAGTATTTTATATCTCTCAAATTTAATACGCCGTCCAGACAATCCGCATAACTGATTAAGTTAGCGTGAATGAGACGTAGAATATCCCAATGTCTGTCTAGGATTATTCTGTTAGAGCCTCTGTCTCCGTCTCCGCTATCTTCGGAGTAGAGGACGACGGCGTCGTAAAAAACGGGATGAATAATTTAGTAATATATCCATTCAGAATTTCATTCAAGAGTTCTAGACTGACATTCGCTATCTCTATTGATTGTGTGCCTTTAGAGACTTCTACATTTTGAAGAATAATCTCACGGATTTGTGTCCAAAGACTCTTATCGGGACGGTTCGCATACATCGCCATCAGATTATATAAGTCTTGCTGTTCAAAAACATTTTTAGGTATCTTACAACGGATGTCATAGCCTTCCCATTGAATTAAAATAGAAGACTTCTTCGTATTATAACTTCTACTGATATTCATAATGTTTCCTCCTCTCTTCTGTAAATCTTAAACGTATGAAGGAGACGTCGCTATACACTTATTCAGCAAAGCCGTGTATATCATTCCCGCAGGAGATTTAGTATATATCCTGGAGGGCGCATTCACAATATAGCATTCGTCGGAAGTGTAGGATGACCGCTCCCAAGTGTTGCTGATAGTGATACCCATAATCATACCGCCTATAGATTTTACTTTATTGATGTATGTCTCTATGAATTTCTGGTCTTCGGAACCTGGAATAAGACTGAAAGAAACCTTGTATATCTTTGAAGGATTCTCAGTGAAGAGAGCATCATTCAGACCTTCCAATACAGAATATAAGTCGTCTGCGCTGTTCCATCCTTGTTCTACAGCATTGCCGTCCAAAGCGTAATCTTTTAGAATCCTCGCTTGAACTCCCATCGCTGCGCACGATATCGCTATCTGTGTATAATTAAGACTTTGAAAAGCCATATAAAACCTCCGTTATAAGTTAATTGTGTTAGATATCACTATAGAGTGTATCGCACCTGTGAACATTAATTCTACTCTTACGTCCCGTAGAATTCTTTGAGCCTTGTCTGTGCTCGGAATCTCATCAAGGGCGGGGACTGTAATCCGATAGCCATTCTCTATCAGAATCCTCTCTTGATTGTAGCCTTCGGAGATTATGTTTCCTCTTAATGCTTCCAAACAGACACTCTCCATAATATTTTTGACCATCGCCAGCCCTACAGCGTCAAAGGAGACTTTGTTTTGAGTCTGAAATAAATTCAATAGAGCGTATTTCAAACGATAAGCAAACCAATCCGCACTCTGAATTGTGTCCAAGAACTGCCCGCTAGACATCACTGAATTGCGGAGCATATCGGTGATTAATTCTGTAGTCCTGGTGTAGAAATTATATCTTTTCTCTTCCAGAACAGGATATGCTGAAGATGGTAAATCTATCGCTGCAACGCCCGTTAATTTCTTGTTAGCCAGCGTTATCACAGGACGTCCTGTGGTAAAACCGACGGTAGCAATTAATGAAGCGACGGCGGAGTTCACTGAAGGATTCGTATCTCGCAGATTGTCAAAAAGCGTCCAAGTTCTATCGTAATTGAGAGACTTGAAAAATGCTCCCAAATCGGTGTTCAAGTTCGCATCATAAGCATCAGGATTTTCTGTCGTATGCATACAGATTTTAGGATTCATACTTGATTCCACCTTTGCCGATACGACACCCCTTAAATCGTCTGTGAATTCAGCGACATCGGGGACGATAATAATATAGTAGTCCTGTTCTGCCGCTAGGATATTGTCTATCACAGAACTAAAAACGGTGGTATCTGCAATCTCACTTTCCTCTATAACTCCCACAAAACATTGAGCAGGTTTCCCATACCATCCGCCTGCAAAATAGGTATTTGCCATCTTCACACAGGTCGCATTACTCCCAAATGTTGTGGACATAGATTCAGTGTCGTAAAAGGGTCCTGCCACAAATCTCTGACGTGCGCCGTCCGCAACTACCTGAAGAAAGCAAGGGAATCCAAAGGATTTTTCTGTCAGTGCCATAGGTTGTATTCTGTTTGAGACATCTATGACGTTTCTTAATTGATATGCCATTTTATACCTCTCTTTATTTAATGTCGGATATGGATGGTCTGACTGATTTCAGGAGACCTGATATCTATATCCATTGAATCAAATGTGTCTACTACGGTTTCTAATTTATCGTAAAAACTGAATGTGAAATTCGTATCTATACGGCGCAGCCATTTCCCAGATTCTACTTCTGTGAGGTCTATAAAATCGCCGATATCGTAGGGATAAAAACGATAGCCTGAATAGAGACCTGCCCAGATATCTGAACGATAAAAATTCCTGCGCACGATACTATTGATGTCTACCGCCCTGCCTCCCAAACAGTGAAAAATAACGCTACAATCTATACCGCCTTTTAGAATAACTTCATCTCGGGAGAGATTCATAAAATGCGGAGTAATCTCTTGAATTTTCTCTATACCATAATAGAGCCAATTATGCGTGTCAAATTGTTCTAAAAGCGGGCGGGGAGCGTCTTGTCTGTCTTCCAAGATTAAAAGATTTAGATCCTCTTCCACGCCTTGAAATATACGTTTGAAAAGAGGATTTAGAACTTTCGTGTTTATCTTACTCGCTTCAAGCATCTAGATTCACCTTTTCTTTGATAATATTGATAATGCGATATTTGTAGAATCCCCAAGCATTCCAGTTCTCTCTAGAATTGACGATATAGCGGTCGCCTTCCCATTCTATCTCATCTGAAAGTGTCTCTAAAACTGTGCCGTCTTCCTCTTTAATTTTGTCGCCCGCTATATTCAATTTTATCTTAGTGTAGAGTATGTAGTTAGAATATTGAACTAGACCTGTCTTAGAATGGTCTAACTTCGTCGCATCTTCTAGGATTAATAGAGCCATCCCTGTCTTGTATTGTTTAGTTTTGTATAGAATCTTTTGCTGTCTTCCTTCTCTAATTGTCGTAAAATAGGATTCCACTTTAAAACTTTTAGCATTACGATTGAAAAAACCGTCTTTAATAAAATTGCCTAGAACGTTGTAATCTGTCATTTTTTGTTCCCAGTCTGAACAACTTTGAATGAGACTTTTTGAAGCATAGTTCCTGTGTCTATGAGAGGTTTTACCGCTCCCCCTGTATTACCTTTTGCTGCTTTACGTCTACGTGTGGACTCCGCATTCGGAGTCCAAGAGCCATTCACTATAGAATGACGGGCGTCTTTTACCGCAGAAATCCCTAGAATCTGAAGACAGTCTTTTACGTCCCGTTTCCCAGATGCTACCGCTTCAGCCAGTCTCCCAATCAATTTGAGTCTAGGTTTCACATAACGGTCTCCAGAGACCGCTGTCCGTAAAAACGGGCGGGATGGAATACCTCTGGAGACCATACCATAGTCGTTCGTCTTCGCATATTCAGCGACAGATTCACCGTCCTTCGTCGCTGAAGAAGGAAAGCCGACATAGACATCGTATTCATTGAATTGTTCTAGAGCAGAATTTTTAAAATTCTTTTTAAAAAATGAGGATGCGCCTTCGTTTAAATCGTTTTTCTCAAATTCTATCATATCGCCCTCAAGCAATAAAAACTCCAAGTGCGCCACTCAAACATTTCTCGGACAAGACTTTTGCTAAATCTCCGTATGCGCTGCGAGAGAGCCAATCATAGTATGCTCCCAAAGAATCGTCTTTAGGACTAATCTCGCCGTATGAGACGGAGAGTCCGTCCGTAGATAGACTCAAGGGCGTCCGCTGTAGAGATAAAGGATGAATCTGCCCATCTGTGTCTTCGTCAGCATTCGCATCGTTGTAGAGAGCATACCAATGCGCTACTAGTAGATTCAAGATTTTATTCTTGACTTCTAGCGGACACGCCCGACTTTGAGAGTCTGAAACTCTTAAAGGTAAAAAATATTTTACAATATTTAAGATTCTTTCATAACTCTCAAAGTTAAGCGCAGCCAATTCTGGTAAGTCCCGCTTAAACTCTAGGTAGAGTAATGCGCTATTTATCTGCATTCTTTCCATTCTTAATCTTTATTTTCTTAAAGATTCTAGATTCTTCAAAAATAGGGACAGACGTAGAGTCCTCGGATGACACGGGAGACTCACTTTTAAGTGTATCCGTTGGAGACGCACATTGATGAGAAAGCGTGTCATCACGGAATACTACCCCGTCTATCTCTAATTCTATTAAACCTTGTTTAGCCAGGATTTCGTATGCCTTGAAGAATGTATTCGTTTCTACTACACTCCCAGGGCGCATTATCGGCATCGCACGTCCAAAACTGAACGTGCGCTGCGATATATTCTTTATCTTATATTTCATCAGTCCTCCCTCTAGACTAGATTAAATCTAAATATCCTACAGTAGACGCTTGTCTCAAATTCACACCAGCAATTGAAAATGCTGAAGTCAATTGAAATTTACCAGCGTGCGTCTCTAAAGGATAAAATTCTAACGGGCGGGGTATGTGATAGACCACCGCACGTCTGTCATTGTTAAACATTAATATGCGGTCTTTGTTCGGAGTTGTGGACAGACCTGCAAGATGTTTACTAGAATAAAATGTCATACCGTATTGTTTCTGACAATAACTCATAACGGTCTCTGAAGTTGTGAAACCAGTTATAGAGAAATTCTTTGAAGAAAGCAATACAAAAATTGCAGGGGAGCAAACTACTGTGTTCGGCATCCACAAATCATTGCCTCCGCCGATTCCGTAGAGTAAGCGTCTCAATGCAATTAAGTCTTCCACTATCTCATTGCCTGTTGCCGTCTCCCAATCAGCCGTAGCATTAATCTTATTCGCTGCGTTAACTAAACTGGAATTCGCAATACCATCGGTGTAAACGTTGGTATTCACATCGGTGATACCCAAGAATGCAACTTGGTCAGCAATCTGTTGGTAAGAGTTATTGTGCGCCTCAATGATGTCGGAGTCAATATTCTCGCCCAACGCTTTTGCTTTCTGAAGAGATTTGTAATCGTAGTCAGATGAGCCTGCGTAGTCTACGACAAGCATTGAATTGTAGGAAGTGCCTACGGTAATCTTGCCTGTCTCATTCGCAGCCATCGCTGTCGGAGTATGACGTCCCTCTTGAGTGCGGAGTCTGGTCAAGATTTGCTTATCCCAAGTGCCGCTGTTGTCTGCTTCAAATATTTTGAGAGCAGATGTCCCAGGGAATTCTTGTTTTAGAATCTCTGGAATGATGAAAGTCAATTGTTCTCTTAAAAACATACCCAATCCAGCGACTGGAGCATCGTGTATCGCTCTGTCCAGGATAGCGGTAGAATCTAAAAGTCTTTTGACAGAATCACCGTTGTATTTTCTTTGATTCTTTTTTATATCCATATTATTCCTCTCCTTTATTTAGTGTATGGAATCTGTATCAATTCTACTAAAGCAGATTGATATGCTGTGTAGAGTTCTTTGAGAATCGCCACGACTTTGTTTCCTGTAGCAGAAAGTCCAAAAACGCCGTCCGCACGGGCGGAGAGTTCTGAACCTTTCTGAAGACCTGTGAGGGATTCTAGAGAGACTACAACTGCGCCTTTTGTCTTTATAGGGAATTGTGTGTCGTAGAGACCTGTGAGACTATAGGAAGACGCTCCAGGATTCGCTGTGGTCTGATAAGAATAGACGACAACGCCGTCAATCTTCCCATTCGCATCGCCCGCTACTAACGGTCTATAACCGTCCGTGTCAAATATGACAGCCGTGCCTACTTTGAAAACTGTCTCTATCGGTAGAGTGGATTGAGGAGCAGCCGTAGCAATCTCATCGTTCTTTGCTTGAGCGGGATATTCGCCAGGTTTCCCATTCACCATCCATTCTACTGTAGTCTGTAATGTGTTCTGTGGATACATTTTAACCTCTCAATCCGATATTGTTTATATCGGCGATTATTGAATTCTCATCTTTTAATGCTTTATCTGAAATAGTTCCAGATTGCCAATTCTGATGAGTGTATGAATCAGCAAATTTTTTGAATTCTTTACGCACGACGGCAGCGTCTGCGACAACGGCATTATCTAGAATCCCAAAATGTGTCAGGATTTCTTTTTTAATGTTAATACCTTTGCTTATGTCGTAGACTCTAAAACCGTCCGTAATAAAGGGTTTTACGTCTTGTAAGTCTTTTTCATTATCGGCGTATTCGTCTAAACGTCTTGAAGATTCTGCCATTACATCTTCGTCAAATTTAGAAAAACCGATATTATTATCTTCCGCAGGGACTGAAGATTCAGCGCTACCAAAGGGGTCGTCTTTTACCTCTTCCTCTTCGTCTTCCATCGGTTTCTTCACTTCATCGGGAGACTCATCGTATTCTTTTGCTTCCGCACCTAAAAATTTCTCAAGCCCTGCAAGAGATTCAAGTGCTCCCTCCCGATGCTCTTCAGGGAGATTCTCCATAGCGTCTTTGAGATTCTTAATATAAGATGCTTTCTGTTCTTCATCCGTCATTTTCACTTCTTCCATTTTTTCCTCCTTATCAGATTCTATACTGCTGTCTTCTTTACCGTTGTTAAAACTATCAAAAATGCGGTCAAGAATGCTACACTCGCTGCCCGCCCTACCTTGTTCCACAAGAGCGATGTGGTCAAAATCTTTGAATTCTTGTTTGTAGGAATAGACGTTAGAATCCGCAGTGTTGAACTCCCCGTCCCAGCCACAACTCAATTCTCGGATACCGTCTTGATATGCTTTGTATGCTTCGCCTTTTTCATCTAAAAACATTTTACATTTTAAATATGTTCTTAAACCTTCCTTCACTAATTCAGGTTCAGCCGCATAACCTTGAGAAAAGTCATCGCCAACGGTCTGTCCTTTTTGAGGATGGTCAAAGACAACGGGAATTTTTCCTAGTTCTTTGAAACGATTATACATACCCTCTACGGCGGATTTATTTCCGTCGACATGATAAACTTTTTTCGCTTCATCATGATTTGCCAT
>LSPY01000029.1_pt1 | contig 18805 bp, 24 predicted proteins | sample 651311 | NCBI WGS metagenome assembly LSPY01 (sample SAMN04438312, study PRJNA306036) | termite gut metagenome | isolation source: viral DNA filtered from gut of termites from termite colony 1 | host: Coptotermes formosanus | place: USA: New Orleans, City park | collected 2013-06-21
CCTTTGCATTCAAATATTAGATAATTAAAATTATTTTTATTTTTTTGTGTAAATTGTGTAAAATGTGTTATACTATACCAACCGAAGCAAAATGAGACAAGCAGAAAGAACACAAAAAATATGAAAACAAAAAAAAGACACGAAATAACAAATTATAACGATATTTATAATATTTGTTTAGTTGGTTAGGGGGGGCGATATGACACAACAAGAACGAGACGATTTATTAATTTTAGAAGATTGAAATAGAAATCACAGGATAGTAGATGGAGTAGAAGGGGAAAATGCAATAGCACAATACTTATTAGTTGCATGCATTGGTTATAGGGACTAACATGAAAAAAATAAAAAGAACCGAAATATTGACTAAAACCAGCCAAATATTAAGCGATTTATACAATATCATGCCAGAATTCCAAAAAGCAATATACGAAGCAGAAGCATTAGCCGAGAAATTAGAAAAAAGGTAATCATTAAATTAAACTTGTCAAACATGGCAAGTTTTTTTTATTTTTGTTAATGTCATGGCTACCAAAACCACCACCAAAAAAACACATTTAATATAATTTATTCATATAGAATTACTTACATAATTCCATATTCATAAATTATATTATCATTAATTATTTTGGTGGTTATGTATTACACATTACATAATCTTTTTAATTTGTTAGGGGGTGTCCTATGTGGGTTTTTCACTAAAAAAATGCTTAACTATGATTTAACTTTTTTTTAGAAAACTATAAAAACATATACAATAATGTCTATGACATTAAAACAATTAAAAAGTAAGTTTGGGGAGTTTTGGGTTAAAGAACAAGACAACATGACACATTTAACAACTTTTAATTGATTTTTATTGTCATTGGACTTACGAATTAGTTGGTTTATTGATTTGGAAAGCCGATTTAATGCTAACCTATGCTCCAAAAATGAAAAGCAGATCTATCTGTATCTTTGCGAATGTAGAGAAAGAATAAATGTCTTAATGGAGTATAAAGCACTTAATATGGGGAAACTTGTAAATGATAAACTTGTCATTAGGGAGTTTGATAGACAAAAAGTGGAGACAAGTGAAAAAGTCCAAATTATTGTAGAAAGTATCAAAAATGAAACAAACATCCAAATGTAGTCAAAAAAAAATCGCGGCGGGGGCTAACGCCCCATATCTTTTAGGTAAGATGGGCGTCTGCGGACGTTGCAAACATTTTGCAAAAGAACTAAATGAATGCTTTAAGTTATGAATTAAAGTTAAAGACGCTGACGAGATGTGTGATTTGTTTGTAGAAAGGTAAATTATGAATATAGACTTAAAGAATGTTAGTGAGTTTGAAAACAAGCGTAGATTATGCATGGAACTTGAAAAATGTGATTTTGGTGTTTATATGGAGTATAAGTTTGGTAATAATAGATTTGATATAGTTTTATATAATAAATTAACAAATGAAATACAAGCGATTTTAGAGTGTAAAAATCGTAGGGGTAGGAAAGATATTGACATTGAAAAAACGGAGCAAATAACACTATATAAACGATTATTAGGGGGTATTCCGTTCATTGTGGTAGTTTTTAATGATGATTTTAACGACTATGAAGCACTTGTTTTAGATGTTTTAGCACAAAAAATGAGACAAAATAACCTATCATGTTAAAAATATTACCTGCTTTTGCTTTTCTAAATGATGTATTAAGATACATACTTAATGTTGATAATGTTGGAAAACAGCCTAAAATAACCAAATTTTACCTACAAGGTGGGCGTTATAGTGGTAAATCTTATCAAGTTAGGGGAATTTTTAGTGTTTTATTGTGTTGTAAGTTGCGTATTATTTCATATATTACAAGAAAAACATTAATTGATTGTCAAAAAGACTTTGAAACACTTTGTGATGATTTGAAATTGATTTATGGAGAAAGTTTTTTTAATGCTAACTTTTTAATTACACAAAAACCTAACTTTACAATTCAATATGGGAAATATAACAAAATAATCTTTGAAGCATTAAATGACGAACGAAACAAACTTGAAAAAGGTGGTAAATTGTCCGCGAGAACATGAAATGGATACAACTATATTCTAATTTTTACAGATGAAGCAAATGAAATTAACGAGAAACTTTATCAACAATTTAGAGATACATGTAGGGGATTAGGAGCGAGAAAAATAGAGTTTTTTGCATCTAACCCATGAAATAGGGGAAATTGGTATATTGACAAGTGCATAGAACATTTACCAGAGAATGTTGATTTATTAGGTAGTAAAGGTTATCAGTTTAGATTAGATAAAGATAGTTTTTATTGACGTGGCAATTATCGTGTTAATCATTTTATTAAAGAAAATAACCCTGAGATTATAGATGGTTTGGAAAGTTATAAAGAAACCGATTATAACACATGGTTAATTGTTAGTTTAGGATTGTGTGGTAGTGTTAGCGGACAAATTTATATTCAACAATTAACAAAAGCACTCCCCCCAACAGCCGAATATGCTTATGTTAATAATTTCAATTACATGGGAGTTGATTATGGTTTTAGTAGGAGTAAGACTTGTGCTATTTTTGGTAGTATGTCTATGGAGAATGGAGTTGATATACTTGATGAATGAATACATCTTAATGAAGAAGAAAAAGGAGTTAGGAAATTATCAAGGGACGAACAAATTGATGTTATTATTCAATTTGCAAAAAAACAAATTGTAAGATATAGAAAAAAAATATTAGCATTTGTTGATAATGGTTATAACGATAATGAATTTTACGAATTATGAAATAGTAGGTTAGAAAAACACGGACTAACAAGAGAATGATTAGAGTTTTTCCCAGCTGAAAAACCAGATGTGAATATGAGAATTGATGTTGTGAATGTTTCACTTGCTTATGGAATGTTGCGTGTGAATAAATTATTGACACCAAATTTATATCAAGCACTTACATATTGTCATAGAGAGAAAAAAATTACACGAAGCGAAGATGATAACCTAAAACGCTCCCATGAATGAACTGATGAAATTAATGCAATGGAGTATATGTTTTCAAATAATTGAGATTTATTTATGTATTCTAACAAAAAACTTTTATAATAGACAATTAAGAACCAAAAAAATATGAGTGGAATAACATTAAAAGATTTAGATATAAGCGATAGCGAAACAAATGCTGCTACGTTGATAAAAGAATGGACGAGACATCCTTTTCATAGTGGAACAACACTCCAAAAAGAGTTTGTAGAGTTTATTGCACGTAAGGCTGTTGAAACAACAATTACAAAAGTTTATTTAGACATTTTGAAAGAAAACGAAGACACCGAAGAACAAAGTGAAATTGAAAAAGAATGAATGAGTGTTATTTATAACATCAAAGAAAATAACAATTTAGAGCAATGATGTCGTGGTGTTGTTAGACAATGTAGTATTTATGGGAAAAGTTATGTTTATTTTGATATTGATGAATTTGGAAATATTTATTTATCAACATATATTCCACATTGGTTAAATCACACAACCAAATATAAACAAAACAAGGAGTTTGTTTCAACTGGTGTAAGACAATTATTCAAAAGTAAATTTTATTTTGGTAGTTATGTAGCAGAACAAAGAACGTTTAATGAAAATGTTTTATTTCCAATATTAAACAACAACACAACTACAATCCCAAATTGAATTTTTAATTTTGATGTTCCAGAAACAATTAAGAAAGAATTAGAATTTGGAGTATATGAAACAAATTATCAATTTTTAAGTGTTAAAGAAATCTTAAATAAAAATAGAATTGATTTTAAGTTTAATGATTTTGAAATGTGTGATACTTACACAGCATGACAATATTTTAAGACACTTGACATACTTAAAACTTTTATTGATGACGAACCTAAATTAAATCACTCAATGCAATTTGGAACATTTGACTATACTACATTAGCAAATAAAATAATTGGAAAACCATTAAGTAATCAATTAGGAGATGTAATTGCAAGAACACCTAATACACCTGAAAACACAACAAGTCTTTTAGATTTAATACAAGCGAGAAAAAAAGTAAGTGAAGACCCTTTTATAGCGAAAAAGTTTATGAATTTAAGGGGACAAAATCCACAAATACAAATTTTACAAAGTAATTTTGATGGAAATATACATTTTAATGCATTAGACAAATTGTATGATTTTTTAGCAAATTTAAGTGGTTATACTTTTAGTTTTCAAAATCAACAAGCAAGTAGAACAAGTGCTGGTGTTGAAACTTTATCAAAAAGAGATTTTGAAACTACACGAGATAAAATTAATTTATTGCAAAGTCAATTAATGGAGTTTTTCCAAAGATTGTTTGGTGCATATTTTAGATTAAAATATCAAAGTGAAATTGTTGGAATGAAAGCATACGAAATTACACCTAAAATGATTGATTTTAGAATTGTTAGTTCGCTTGTCAACGAATATTTGAATAAAGACGAAATGAATATTGCAAAAGCAAAAGCAAACTTAATTTCACAAGAACAAGCAATTCAAAATGCTAATATTAACTTACCTGATACAAAAGTTGAAATTATTACAAAAGAATTAGCAAAACAAAAACAAGAACAAGATAAAATTGAAAAAGAAAATAAAGAACAAGGTATTGGTTTAGATAAAAATATTCAACAAGTAGCAGGAGAATAAAACATGGCTATATCAAAAGATTTTAATGCATTAGGAGAAGCCGTAGAACAATTCCAAGAAGGTGTTGAAGAAATAAATGTTATTGTTGGTAGGAAAATTAGATTATATCCGTTTGTTAAAGCGAGTGGTTTTACAAGGTATAGTGAATTTGGGGAAAGTGCTTTACAAGATAACCCCGAAGCAAGAAAAACAGATCTGTTAATTCAAAATGGTAGCGAACCTATCACACTTTATTGAAATAATGCTGTTAATTTTGTCGTTCAACCCGACGGAATTACAACTAAAAAAGTTCTTAATCCAAATATTGATGATTTGTATTATGAATGTGTTGTAATTAGTATTAGTTATTCAAACAACGATAAAGAAAGTGTTTCATTAAATGGTAGTGATTATCAAACTTTTACACATAGTAGAACTTTGGTTTTATATTCACGCGATTGATTACCAAGTATAGAAGCAATGGACGATTTTTTATATGTTGTGTTAGATAGTCAAAATTATGTTGGCGGACAACAAATATTAAAAATTACAACTATTAATCCAATTTATAATCAAGCAAACGGACAAGCAGAGGGTTGCGAAATTACTTTACAAGAAGTAAATTTAGATTATTCACATAATGCAAAAGATTTATTAGCACTCCCACAATTTGCTCCAATTGGTGGTAATTACGCTTTCCCAAAAGAAGTTGTTAATAATGGAGTTGTTGAAACGTTTTATGATGCAAGCGTATGGAACAACGATGTTGGTTGTCAAACTTTACAATTAGGAATATATGGTGGAGCATTAATTAGCGGATTAAATGTTTATGGACGCCCCAAAGATAACGATTATGTTTTACCAATAAGAAAATTATTTGTAATGGAGTTTTTAGCACCTATTTCATCTACATTTGACGTGCATGGGATAGACACAATGGATTATTATTATTTAATGGGAGCAATCCCAAGAAATACAGGTGTTTGGAAAAATTGACGTAGTTGGGGACAAAGCAAAATTACTAACACTACTGGGAATATGGTTTTTTATGGTGGTTTAGATATAAACACATCAACGAATACAAAAACTTGAGAAAAAGTAGTTGGAACAAACGGGGGATATGGAGATAATCAACCAACTGGGGATTGAGATAGTGTTGATATGAATGCAAATACTCCTATTTATAGTGAATGGAATATTACTCCTTATGATATTTCCACTAATAGCGATGGTATTAGTTTTGATGTAAGAGCAAGTAAATGATTATGAGCGAGTGATATAGATTTTAAGTTATCAAATATTATGCCTGTTTATTCAATATTTAATTTTTGTTCTATGGTTTATGAAACAATGGAATTACTACCAATTAATTATTCAACATTAATTAGGTTTTCTCTTGGAGATGTTCCGCTTTTAGGTGGTTTGTTAAAGTTTGTTATGGGGGGAATAAATCCAACATGATTAACTGGTAGTGTATCTATTCCAAAAAATAAAATTTGTGGTTTAATTCCAACTGAAAGTTTTAAGATGGGAACAATGAATATAGGAACTGATGGAGAAGCAGGAATATCAAATCAATATCTTAAATATGATGTTTTTAGTGGAGATACAAGTGATATTACAAGTGTTGGAAATAAACAAATGATAAGCACTATAAGAGTGAGATTTACTGACAGAGTTAGGATGTCTCACTTAAATTTAAGTGATGATACACTTAATAAACTTAAAGGAATTGATGGAATTGATATTGACGAAGATAACCCACAAACACAAACATGAAACACAATGTATTTAGGACAACAATATGTATTAAAAAAAGTAAGTGAAAATTTATATGAAAAAATTTATTTTATTGATAAAACTGGAAAAATAATAACAATTAAAATAAATTTTGATAGTGTTTTTGTTGAACCTATAAATCAAAAATGAGAAATTGATGGAATATCTTATAATGTAATTTCGTGTAATGAAGCAAGATTAACCGCTTTTGATGATGTTGATATTTCAAAAGCAAGGAGTATTTGAGAAAACAGACATATCACTAATTCAAAATGAAAAGGTAGTGATATGACATTATGAACCAATAAGTTCAAAACTAATTTTATTGATAGATACAATACTATTGGAACACTTATTTATCCACAAGAAATTATCCCACCATCAGCACATGGTTTATATTATGAGCCTTTTTACACCGAAAGTAATTTAACTACACCAATACATAATTTTAAGATAAACCAACAAAATTACGCATATATGACTGCATATAATGGAAAACCTGCTTTACTTGATTTATGATTAAGGGGAGATAAAATTTTAGAAAATACATTTTGTAATGTGTCAAGTCCGCAACAAACTTGAAATAAAGGTATTGGTAATGGTTCATTTAGAACAAATGGTGATAGTCATATATTTTATATGAAGCCGTTTAAGATGGTTAATGGGAAAGATTTAACAAGTTGAGATGATTTGTTTGCTGATGATGGAGATGATTTTGATATTCATTTTAGAGTATCAAGTCCAATTACATATTCAAAAGCAACCAATAGATGAAGACAAGATAATGTAATATTTGCCGAAGATAATGAAGACAATGCAAGTTATATAATTACCAAAGATTACGTTGTTAAAAAAAGTTCTTTCAAAAAGCAAGGGGATACATGATATTTTGAAAGTATAGATGATGATTTTATGAATAATGATTTTGATGTATATTCTCAATTTACAAAATTTGATGATGCATCAAAATATCTAAATCTTTACTATACATATATAAACCCACAAGGTGTGAGACTTGCAGCAACTAATTTCGCACAAAGAAGTTTGAATAATTCCCCAAATGATGGTTGGAATATGAGTTATAGACATTCCCAAACTAACCGGATATTATTAACACAAAATGATAAAGGACTATTTTTATATTTAAGTTATGTTTTTTCACAAATTATTTCACCTTTGGTAGATTTACAATGATATTGTCAGTTAATTATGGTTCATCATCCAAGTAGTTCTACACAAAGAGAAATAGTGGCTATTCCTGTTAGAAAATTAATAACAATACAAATTACACTTGGAGATAATTTATCAATGAAACTTTCCATGTCTCAAAAAAATTATTATGCATATCACGGAATGAACAAGGGAGTGCTTTGGAGTGTAAATTTTGATTATGAAGAAGCATTTAACGCTGCAAAAGACGGAAATAAAAATGGTTCATATAAAGAAGGAAGATTTTATTATGAAAACGAAATATATACCGAAAACGATGGGAATGCTCCATCAGGAATTACACAAAGTGATATATATTTAATTGATAATTCCTTAAAAAACACATATAATAAAAAACCAAAATAGGAGAAATATATGAACGATATTGAAAAACAACACCAAGAAGAACTTAACAAGCAAGCTGAATTAAAAAAACTTGCCGAAGAAGAAAGTGAAAAGAAAAAGCAAGAAGATATTGCAAAAGTTGATGAAGAAGAAAACAAGGAAGACACTACGCCGTCTTTGCAAAGTGAAATTGAAAAACTCAAAGAACAAAATAAAAAATTAATTGTTGAATTAAATTCTGCACGAATTAAAGAAGCAATGAAAATTGCTAAAATTAATCCCAATAAGGAAGAATGAGTTAGACGATTAAATAGTGATTTAATTAATGACAATGATTTAATTGATATTGCTAAATTAGGGGAACGATTGTCAAGTGATGAATATGAAAGTATAAAAGTTTTTAGTGGCTTAAATGCTAAATCAACAATTAGTAATAATTTTAGTGGTGCTAAAACTTTAACTAATAATAAACCAAGTGTAAGTCAAGGAAAACCAATTGATAATTCAAAGGAAGAATGAGCGAAAGTAATTAGTGGTTTTAAGCAAACTTTCAAACAAAACGAAAACGAAATTAAAAAATAATTTTTATTTTTATAAAAATGTAGTATAAGTGAAATCATTAATAAGGACACATAATCACATTTTCCAAGATATAAGATGTTGTCCTAAATGAAACTTGGAATACAACTACATTAACAAACAAAAATAAAGGAATAAAAATTATGGCTAACAATCCATCTGTGAATATGACATTCACCGCCTTCATCACGGCGTTAAACGAAAACAATGAGTATAATGTTCTAACGGACATAATGAACCATGGCTACCAAGAAGCATTGGTTAATTGAAAAACTCAAACCGCTCCATTCTGTATAACTGGACTAACAGAAATACAAAACGCTGATAACGTTTTAATGGAATGACAAGATTTTAGTGGAATAACAGAATGAGATGATACGCTGGCGTTCTCGTCTCCAACTCTTAACAGAGTATTCGTTAATCTTTCAAAAGATTATTTAGTTGAAACACCACAAATATCTTATAGAGATGAACGTTCAGCACAAGACTGGGCGAAATTCATTAGCGAACAATACCAACGTGGTTATATACGTATGCGTGATTTTTGCTTTTATGTTGCTACCAATGAACTTGTTAAACAAGTTATTGCAAGCGATTTAAGTTGAGTAAATTTCATATCAAACGGAGCAACCCTTAACTTACAAAACCCAGCTAATACATCACAACAAATGTATCAAGTAGCGTATTCATTAGCGTTAAAAACTAATAATATCATTAATAGACGTTCAAAAATCAATAATGGTGTTAATAGAGAAAACATGCGATGAGTATTAGGTGCTAATACATATTTGTCTATGACAAAATCAGTTGCTGGTTTTAGTGGTTCAAATTTAGCGTATGAAAAAACAGAAACAGGTTTAATCCCGTTATTGTTTGGAAATCGTTTATTTGAAGATACACGTTTTGGTAGAAGCGAACCAACTGCCTTTACAACACAAGGTGGTAGGGGAACACAATTTACCTTTGATTTAACAAACTTTGAAGGTGTAATTTGCTACCAAGATAGTTTATACGCTCCTATAAAACATTATAGAGAGGTTCCATACCCAATTAATCGTGGTAATTATGGAATGAATATAGGTTTTAGATTTGAAGCAATTGTATATCCTACAAAACGTGAATTGGTATTGCCAATTTGCAACGAAGCACCAAGTATCACTGATATTAATGCATGAAGAGCAGATTTAGCAGTTCGCCAACCAAACCTTTATGGTAAATTGGTTAGTCCTATAACCCAAGACGAATACGACGCAGCTGTAAAAGCAAACGCCGTTGATGTTGGGACAACAATAAAATAAAACCTTTTTGTAGTTTGTAAATATGTGAGAAAGAAAGTGATGTGAAAGCATCATTTTTTTTTTTTTTAATAAAAATCTTGTATGATTATTTTTAGTATCTAATTCATAATAGCAAAAAGATACCGAATAAACAAAAAAAATGGTTAGTAGCACTCTAAAACTACTAACCGATGGCAAAAAGACTTATATATCATACACGATTATTTTGTTTTTGTCAAATATTTTTTCAAAATGTTTATTTTGCTCGCAACAAGAATAATGCTCTAATACAATATTTTTCTATGAAACATTCTATATCTTACGCAAGATTTTTATAGACACACTTGATAACTTTGTGTGGTAATTTTATATTGTTAGTTGTGCCAACAAGTGAATAATTGATAAGATAGATAACTTATTATTTACTTTCCATGTGTTAATTTGATTAACAATATTTTTGTTTGTTTGTTTTTATAATATGTGTTATATGTGTAATAATCTCATATATATTAAATATTAAATAACTTATTATGTAATTTTGGACTATTTCTATTATTCTTTTATAATTTAACAATATGTGATTTTTAATTGACTTGTTTGTAGATATTTTTGAAAAAGAAATAATAGATTATTTAGCAATAAAGAATGCTTCTAAATTTGCTGTAATATTAAATAAAAGTTTTAAGGCTACACAAAAAGTTAAAAAAACCTATCAATGAGTTAAGAACCCAATTGGTAAAATTAAAATGAAATATAAGAAAAAATTAACTAACAAGATTTTACCTAATGATAGTAAGACGAAGACTATTTTAGATGGTATCAACGAAATTAAAGGTTGGAATAAGGCTACTCCAAATATTTTCAAAAAAATGGATACTTTTAGAGAAAGATTTAGTATTAAGTGAAACGATTTAGTTGATAATGACACTAAAATTAGTTTAGATAGTCAATGGGCTGATTTTATCATTTGGAGAGCGGTTAATAAAAGTTCCCCATGAGGCTGGTTATTGCTTGGTGTAAAACATCCAAGTATGAAAAATCCAAGTGGAGTTTATTTGTTCCCACCTGTCATGTCGTTAAAACAATTTTGAGAAATACGAAAAAATCCAACAGGACAACAATTTTGTGATAGTTTTTACAATTGATGGAGAAACCTACATCCAAGATTTTTTTTGAAAAACGCTACAAAAGAAACCGCACAAAAAATAATTAATCAATCACAAGTTGTTAATTTACTTGATAGAAAAATTTGAGATGATAATAATTTCGCACAAAAAATAAAAAATGAAATTTCTAAAATTCAATCTAACTATTTATTAGGTTATGGAAAATTTGTTAATAATGTATCTTACTTTAATAAAATTACAAAAAAAATGGTTGCGAAAGAACCACAATTTAAGAAATTATTTCAACCTAACGAAAATTACGGGCAAAGATATGCTAAAAGTTTTATTACTAAAACAAGAAAAAGAGTTATTAATCAAAGAATTAACAATTGACAAAAGAGACATCCTTTACTTAAAAAAGTTCCTAAAAAAGTTAAAAAAGGAATTAATAAATGATATAATGATTTTTAATTATGAAACAAGATTTAATTAAAATTAAAGAGCGATTATTAAGTCAATTACTTGACGATAAATTTAACGTAATTAAAGAAATTGATAACTACAATAAAGGTATTGAATTATTTTTATTATTAGACAAATACATTAAAGGTGATATAAGTAAAGATGAAAGAAAAGAGAGTGAATAATTATGCCATGAACTAAACAACAAGCCGAAGCAATTTATATGTCTTACAAAAAGAGACATGAAACTATACCCCCACACGTAATGGAAGAAATTAAACACTACATTAAACATCCAAGCAACAAAGGAGAATAATATGGCGTGAAATCCAACTGATTGAGAAATTAATATACCTGATATTGTATCAATTGATGAATTCAATGCTTTTATTCGTCCGTCTAATAAAACGCCAATGGATTTAAGAAATGAAATGATAACTTTTGCTTTGAGACAAGCAACACAATATCTTAATACTTTTTGCAACAACGAAATCTTTGAAACATTAGATAAATTAGATAAAAATAGTCAAAGAGATAAGACAAGAGTATTACATCTAAAAACAGCGATAATGTATGTTGCTGAATACTTTATCACTACTGCACGTGTATTTGCGTCTCTAAATCAATCTATTAGCGGTTCTACGCCATTTATGATAAGTAGGGATAGTTTTGCATCTATCGTGGAACAAGAACGCCCAGATATCGTTAATGAACTTAATGCTGGTGGTTGGATATCTACTTTTTATGCCAAACCTGTTAATAATTCTTTTTCTTGTGGAAATTATGATGGTGAATTAGTTAATTGGATACAAAAATATCTAAATGATAATTATTTACCAAGATATACAGCTGAAAAACACCCTATGATGAGTGATATTGACTTAAACCATCATAAAATCATTAATGGAGATATTTTAACGCATGATGAAGATTTAAGACAAGTGAATGTTGATATTGGAGAAGGCGTATTAATACCTACTCTTAAAGATTTTATACCACCAAGTCATTGGAAATTAGCTGCTACTAAATATGTTGATAATTTAATTAATCAAATACAAAATATTAGAGTGGCGGATTTTGGGAAAGAAATTCAATTAAAGAATTTAATTAATGATATTAAGTCTTTAACAACTAAACAATATACAAATGCTTATATTGAAGAAGCAATAGCAGAAGCACGAATAAATACTTTTAATTACAAAGGGACTTTGCAAAATGTTAGTGATTTACCAGCTACAAATAATCGTATAGGAGATGTTTATTTTATTAGTGATAATTCATTATTCTACGCATGAGATGGAACAAAGTGAGATTTAATTAGCGGGAATATTAGCGGAATTAGTGATATTGCACAAGGACAAGATATTTTAATTGACAAAACAAATCCACAAAACCCAACCATAAGTGTTGATAGAACTTATCAAAATAATACTTTTGCTAATAAATCAAGTGATTTTGTAAGTCCAATAACCGACATAAATAAAGGTATTACACAAGCAAATATATTAAATGTTGATAGTTTAGTGCAAGAATGAACGACTAATTTAGATATTATAAAATATAGTGATTGTATTTCTTTAAGTCAAGCAGAAACACACTATTTGAAAGTTTATTGTTTGGATGATGGGGATAATAATGCACGATTTAATGATGCGTTTGAATTATCTTTACAAACTAACACAGATGGCACATTCCATCATATAAATCAAGTTGGTGGTATTTTACACGAGCAAAATGGTTATGATAGCAACAATCAATGAGTATCTTATCAACAAGGTGTAGGTTTTAACCAAAATATTTGTGGTTTCCTTGATGGTAGTATGTTTGATGGTTATAATTCACTTATTCAAATTTATAGAAAAAACGCTGCATCAACAGAACAACCGACAATTAGAAAACCTTGAAAAATACAATTATGGAAGAGAGCGACAATTTAATGAAACGAAAATTTAGTGAATTAACAAATTACGAACAACTTTTAGCCGAACAAAGAAATTGGCATGGAGATTATGATAGTTTAATCATGTATTCAAGCATTGAAAATACCAACTTTAAGAATTATGTTGGTTATGTTTTAGGACTTGATAAAAACGGACATTTAACTTTTATTCCTAATGGTAGTGGTGGAGATAATGACTATAACAATTTAATTAATAAACCAAAAATCAATGGAATAGAAATAATTGGAAATAAAGAACCACACAACTACAACATAGCAAGTGTTGATGACATAATTGACATAAATAGACGAATGGACTTAAAAGCAAATCAAGTAGAAACCGATACATCTATTGGGATTGGGGAAAATAATGGTTCATCAACTATTAAAAAAGGTTTAACAATTGAATTGGATAGCAATAATGAGATAATAACAAAAGCGATTATTAGTGGTTCAAACATTCAATTAGTAAATGAAAAACAATTAGATAAAGCAATTAATCAAATAAATCAAAATAAACCCTGACACATTGATTTTATATTAATTACAAGTGGTTCAATAAGTGATTTTGATTTTTTAACTATACCAATTACTACAATCTTGCAATACTCTTCATATTTCAATATTGGCACAACCACTTATTTTAGATACAATAGTATGAAATTTCCTGCTATAATAATATCTTATGATGATACAAATACATATTGACAAGTATTCAAAGGAGTTCCAATAATATAATGAAAAACGTTGTAAAAATTTTATGAAAAGCAGTTAATCTTTTAAGTGTGGTAGTGTTTATGATTATGTTGCTATATTACTTTTTTAGACAACATGATGGAGTTAATGCACGCTCTTTTGATGATGCTTTAATGTTCTTTATGGGAATGAGTGTAAGCACTATTATTACTTTTTCTAAAAACGCCTATACATTTACGAAAAATAGTGAATTAGCAAATCAAATTAAAAATAGTATTAATGAAGCAAAAACAAAAAAACAACTTAAATTAGAAAAATTACAACAAGAAAAAGAAAAATTAGAAAAAGAAATTCAAGCACAACCAGAAGCACCAAAAGAAACTATTTAATTGTTGGTGTTGTTGAATTAGAATATTTTTTTATCATATCTATTAATTGTTGGTGTTTTTCCATATAAGTTTTAATTTTTTCATTTGTTTTTTCTAAACGAGATTTTATTTTTTCAGGCGAGAATTCTATTTTTGCTTTCAATATTCTTTCTTTAATTTTTGGTATAACCATGTTGAATAATACTCATAAGAAAATTAATAATCCTAAACTCCATTGCAATATTTTTGTAATAAAATCAAAATTATGACTTTCTTTTCAATCATCATCAATAAAAGTTAAGACAAGCGTAAATAAAGCATTAATTCCTAATACAACATTGTAAGAAAAAGATATTCAACTCAATATCTTGCTTTTTACCTTTGGTAAATCAATTTCCAATTTCTTTGATGAATTTGTCATAATATGATATAACTTATACTACATTTTAGAGAAAGGAGAATAAAAAGTATGATTTCAAAATTATTCGCGTCAATTGCACCAGCAAATCCAGATAATACAACCCATATTGTTAAACATTTAACAAATTGAGAATTAGCAGGACTTGTTATTGGTGGAATAGTTTTAATTTCCGTATTGGTTTTAATTATTCTACATATCATCAAAAATATTAAATCTTTATTACCATCTGTTGAAATTAGAACAAAAGCAAAATTGGAAAAATTACAAAAAAAGGCTATCAAAATTTCTAAACAAAAAAGTAAGCACGATAAGGAAAGTGCTGAATTTACAAAGAAATTAGCGGAACTTGGTGTGAAACTTGCACCGATAACTCCCAGTATTAGTAAAATCTAATAATTCTTTCAGTCCAACTTTTGACAACAAGAAAAGGTTTGATTATAGGAAACACCATTAATCAAATCTTTTTTTATTTTTTTGTGTAAATTGTATAAAATGTGTTATACTTATCTCGCCATAAAGTAATTATGGCAAGGAGACAATAAATGAAAAACGAATGAAAAACAATAAAAATAAAAGAGAAAACATACGAAAGAATGTGTATCACAAAAGCAGCTATAATTGGACGCTCACACTCATGTCAAGTTGGGTTTGATGATGTAATTAGTTATCTTTATGATAGACTAAAACAATCACGTCCTATCAAAAGGAGCAAATAATCATGTCAGGTTATTTAGGATTTAAGAAAAGAATAGAACAAATAAAAGGAATAGGAATTAATTACGAACTTGACTTAATGATTTTGAAAACTTTTTTACTTGACTATCAAAAATCATACAATTATCATGTATTTGCTAAAAAATGGTTAAAAGAGCAATATAAGAGAAACTATAATGAAATAGACATAAAACTACCACCTATCAATAAAAGTGTCTTAAATAGGGGTTTAACGAGTTCTAATAAAGAACAATTGACTAATTGCTTGTTAGAATGTAAGAATACGACAAGTTGGGGAGCATTTTTGGAAAGAATTATCAAAATTGGTATCTATACTGGTTTTAGATTGGGGGAATTGTGTTCTATTGATTGAAATAATCCACGAATTATTGACAATAATGGGGAAATGAGCGAAATACTATATATTGTTGAAAAAACACATAAAGAAAATACAAAACCCATTTTGAATGACGACATAGAATTCTTAAAAAGTTCTTTAATAATGTCTAAATCGTTTGAAACTAAATACAAATATATTCAAAATCTATTCACAAAGTTTAGAAATATGTATGATATCAAATTTAGTTTTCATTTTCACACATTAAGACATACTAATGCGAATGACGCTCTTGACAATGATATTACAGCCGAACAAATAGCACATTATCAAGGTTCTACACCACAAACTATTATGAGAAATTATTATGATAGTGCTAATTCTAAATTTAAGATAGCACAAACAATTTTGAATGTGAATGAAAATAATGGATTATCTATATTCACAAATTTTAATAGAAAGGAATTAAATTAATATGATAAAAATTTTGAATGAAAATATTTACGCAAAATTATCAACAAAAGAATTAAAACAAACTATTGAAGAACTTAAAATAAAACTTGAATTCGCATTACTTGTTTGACAAGAAAGATTAAACAATGGAAAAAGCAGACAAGATTATAAGAAAGGAATAAATTATGAAAAAAAATAAAACAAAAGAACAATTTTATGGTGCAAAAACTTTTATAGAATGATTGGATAATAATTGACTTGGTATCCATCCAGACGGCTATGAAGACACAGCGAGAGAATATGAAATGTGCGAATATATCAAAAAGAAATATAAAGCATTTCACAAAGAGTTTTTTAAGAATTATGATTGTCTAAAAGTTGATAGTGAATATTGAGAAAAAGGTGGGGAAGATATAACCGAGTTGATGGAAAAAATTAAAGAAGATATTATTAAAAAATTGGAGTTATAAAATGAATTGTTATAAATGTAAGTTTTGTATGTGTATGAGAAATATTAACGATAATGGATTTACCAATGCATGTTATTTTTGAAATCAATTTTATGGACTTGATATTTTACCAATTGATTGAAACCCACGACATATTTGTCAAAACTATAAGGAAGAATAATGAAACGAGATAATCTTTATGAAATTGGTATTGACAGCCACTACGAACAACGACTTAAAATATTACCTATTGAACTCAACAAAACACTTGATGAAAAAATAAAAAAATCATTAAGTGTGATAAAAGAATATGTTGATTTTTATAAGAAAGACAAATACCAAATTGCTTATAGTGGGGGGAAAGATAGTCAAGTTATGTTATTGTTATGTATGAAAGTAATACCAATTGATAAAATTGAATTGTGAAAAGATAATGATATATTTGAATACTTAAAAAAGAATTGATATATACCTGATATTTATAACTATGTAAAAAGAACTGGATGTATCACATGTCCTTTTGGTTGAAAAGAAAAAAGAACTTATATAAAAACTAAATTACCACAACTATATGACAAAATTATGAATAGTCCGTTAGGAAAAATGTATAGAGATTTAGGGATAGAGAAATAATATGTTAGTAGTTTGAGCGTTATTTGATGATGGGAATATGAGTGTGTATAAAGCACTTAAAGATAATCCCAATTACAAAGTTATTAGTGTTGGTATTCAAAAAAAAGACGATGTTTTCTATTGCGATTTAACCGACATTGATGTTATTAAGAAATTAAAACTATTGCCTAAACCTGATATTATTGTGGCAAGTCCAATGTGCGAAAGTTGGAGTATGGGGAGCAATATGCGGGGGGGGAATGCTTGTTGAAGAGATAGTCGTATTTCTAATTTGTTTGAAACCAATGAATATCTTGGTATTCGTAAAAAGAGTGATTATGAATATGATGGCTGTCAATTTAAGTTTATCAAATCTTTACATAAAAGAGTAATTGGAGAATTGTGTGTTGTTCATCTTTTAGAAATCATTGATTATTTCCAACCTAAATTTTGATACATTGAAAACCCACAATTTAGTAGAATGTGATTTTACATTGATGAAATTTGTTGTTGAATGAATAGACATGTAAAGAACATAACACACTACAACGCTTATGATAACGAAATTGAAAAATATAGTCATAAACCTACTTGTTTCTTATCAAACATTTATCTAAACTTAAAACGAACAAATAAACAAGCAGATATTGTATTCAATAAGGTAAAAACAAAAGAAACTCAAAAGTGTGTTTTTGATTATGATGAACGCTCCAAAATACCACAAGAATTAATAATTGATATTTTTTCTCAATTTTATGCTAAAATAAACGAACAAATACAAAAATAGGACAAAAAGATGACTAAATTTAATGAAATAATTGAAAAATTACAAGAATTAGTGTTGAAAGAACTTAATACCGACAAACCTACACTTGACAAATGAAATAATAGTGCTGCTATGCTTAATTACTTGGCACAACATAGGGGATTACTACTACAAGAAATAGAATTGCAAAGTAAAATACAACAAATCTCACAAACGATTGCAATTGAAAAACATAAAGTTGGTATCAAACAAGAAAACAAACAAGCCTAATTCTTAATAATGTTTATAAACCAAAAACCACTTGACATAGAAATTAATTGCAATCCACATGGCTTGTTGTTTGCAAAAATCTTTAATTCTAATGGTTATTTTTCTATACTCCTTGATAAGAACCGCACAATTGGTTTTGCTGAACTATCTAAAAAAATTAATGGGGGGGATATTAAATTACCATATAAATGCAAAGCAAATATAACCCTTGCAATTCTTACGAGATACTTGCCACAATATAAGACAACGAAGCAATATAATAATTGCCTTTGCATTCAAATATTAGATAATTAAAATTATTTTTATTTTTTTGTGTAAATTGTGTAAAATGTGTTATACTATACCAACCGAAGCAAAATGAGACAAGCAGAAAGAACACAAAAAATATGAAAA
>LSPY01000032.1_pt1 | contig 16406 bp, 28 predicted proteins | sample 651311 | NCBI WGS metagenome assembly LSPY01 (sample SAMN04438312, study PRJNA306036) | termite gut metagenome | isolation source: viral DNA filtered from gut of termites from termite colony 1 | host: Coptotermes formosanus | place: USA: New Orleans, City park | collected 2013-06-21
ATTGACAACAAACCATCGAAAAAATGAGCAATAAAAAAATCAATATTTTACATGCATATTATAAATTAGAACAAGATGGGATAATTAAAATTATACGATGTGGATTGTCAAGGTATAACATTAACATCGAATATTTACACATAGCAAGCAATCACAAGATATGTCAAACAAGAACAAGAACAATAATAACAAACAACATCTAGACAAAACAAGCAAGGATATATTGAACATGGTAAGAGCGGAGAAAATACGAAACGACCAAGCATTGAATAATAAGAAGTGGATACATAGCGTCGTCGTCGGGATAATTAGCGGAGGACTATTACTAATATATTTTTTAGTAATTTTAATTTTAATAGGTAGATAATAGTTTTCTTGTTGTGTTTTTCAACCTTGATACTTACCATATTAGTTTTTTCGTTATAGTTATCTACTATCCCGATTATTGATACAAAGTTCATTATTTGTTCTCCTTGTCGTTTTCTTGTTTGACATTTCGTATATCTTCTATCGTTTCTCTTAAAGCGTACAAATCATTCTCGATGTTATCGATGCCACTTGATGCATATTCTATTCGTGTGCTTGCTTCATCTATTTCCGTTCTCGTATCACTTGCGTAGCTTTCGATGCGATCAATTATATTGATAACTTTATTAATATCCAATGTATCGCTTATTTTTATCGCGTCTTGTAATTGTTTGATTAATTCTTGTATTTTGTTTTTCATTGTTGTTTTTTCCTTGTGTTTTTTTGTTGCTTTTTGTCGAGTGCTCCGTTCTCTATTCACTTGATAAGAGCAATTACTATAACCTTGCTTTTATCATACCTTTATTATAGCATATTTTTTTTAGTTTGTCAATTAATTATTTTAGTTAAAAATCTCGTTTTTTCTTATTTTTTTCGACATTTTCTCTACCCCCTTTTTACCCCACTATTTTATGCTACAAAACACCAAAATACCCCCCCCCTATGTGAAAAGTACTCCCCACATACAGATTTTATCGCATGCTAAGAGCATAAAAGCCCCCCTAATTTCAATGAAAATCGGTTCCCCCTACCTACCCTATACCCCTACTTATCAATCTTTCTTAAATCAAATGTATAATCGCCACCAAACTTCTTAAATTGAGTCCAACCGACGATTGTTTTTATCGATATTTCACCACAATGTCAACACCAATTATGTAATTCCGCACTTGATAAAAAATGGTGTTCCGTATAATTTTTATAAAACCCATGATCTTTGTATAAATGGGCATCGTTTCTAAACTCCGTATGTCAAAATCGGTTAAATGTATTGCTAATTAATATTGTATTAACACTTTTATTGCTATTCTCATATTTAATTCCGTGTCCGATAAAACAACCCCCACCATAGGCACCATAAGGGTTATGAGAGATAAATGTTAAACCACTATCAAACAAAAAATAATCTATTCCTTGTCTATATAATGTTTTATAAATATTACCACTTTCACTAAATGGTGGGTTGTCAAAAATGATAAACCCATCACGGACTAAATAATCTTTCAATAATCTAAAATAGTCAAAAAAATCATATTCGTCGGATAGATATTTGTCCGGTTTTATTAAATAGACAATCGGTTCTATTCCATATTTATCTAATAATTGTTTAGTTGTATATACTTCGTTGTGTTCTTTTAACCCAATTATCATATTACTTGTTTCAATACAAAACGGACATCATATTTTTTTACCTTTAATATTAAAATAATTTCTTAATTTTATTACGATTGCCAATGGTGTATAATGTTCGTCCCCACTTCTATTTTTAGCACTTCCTCCAAACATATTTACTCCTTAATTTCTTTCTCTATATTCTCTATTTTCGCTCGCCATTCTCGTATTTTTGCTTGCTTGCTCGGTGTATCTAACCATTTTGCTATTTTGTTTTTTAACATTTTCACTTTCTTTTTTAATTTACCAATTCGCTCATTTTCATTATTTTTAATTCGCACCTCGTCTTTAATTACTCGACTATCTCTTATATAATCTCGCACATATCATATACAAAATGCATCCGTTTCATCGTCCGGCACTTTTCATTGTGTCGTATTGTATATTGCTTTAATAGTTGCTTTTAACATATTTAATCTTTCTCATTGCTTATTTTTAATATATTCGTCGTTCTCAATGATAATATTTTTCAATTCTCCAAATTCTCAACAATTAAAATTATTATCACAATATTTTAATTTACATGTCTTTTCCACACATATAACTCTTGCTTTAATCTTACATATTTCTCGACTATCGAGATTACTAAAATCTAATAATCGTCGCCATTCGTTAGAATTAAATGCTTTAATATTTATATTTTCATTCATTAAAAATAGATAACTTTGTAATTCTCCTAGTAATAAATTAAACTTATTCGTGGTATTCGCATTACCAAAATTACCTAATTCGACTAACACTTCGTTAATATCACAATCTTTAATAAGTTTTACAAAACTTTGTAATAAACTATGTCGTGTCTTAAAATCGTCGTTTCACAAAATAACACTATAAGTTTCGCCGTCAATACATATTCCACAATTTTTAGTGCTTAAATCTATCGCCATTACTCCCATGTTATTCGCCTCCGTCCAACCAATCTAAATCAATTTCCATTTTTTGCTCGTCCTTTTTAGTTTCTCTCGGTTGCTCTTGATTAAATGCTTTGCTCCATACATTCTCACTTTTACCATTTCAATTAACTAACATATAGTTAGTAAATCACTTGTCGCCCACCTTATTCATTTTCACCCTAAACTTAACATTTTTTAATGTTATTATTCTATAAACACCATATAAATCTTTTTCTATCGGTATTCTTTCATCGCCCATATAACAAAAATTAATCGTGGTGCTCCAATCAATTTTACATCTAAACTTATATAATCAACACTTGTGCTTTTTACCGGTTATTTCTTTTTCTTTTGTTATGTTATTCCATTTTTTCTCATCCCATTCTATCTCTTTATTTTCAATCGGCACCAATTCCAATTTGTCGGCATAAAAATAACAAACATTAATTTTATTTTGCATCGTTCCCCCATTGTAAATCTAACACACTATCGGTATATGTTCCTAATTTTTTTAGATTGTAATATTCACTTCATATTTCTAACATTCTTTTTTCCACATAACGATTAATAGCATCGTTATTTTCCGTGAAAATATACCCTCCACATGTAGCTATAATCGGATGTCCGTTGTTTCTCAATTCTCGCACTAATAATCGCACTTCCAATGGTGTAATTAGTAATTTATTCGCTAATTCTTTACCTTTTATGTGTCTTTCTTTGTTTCCGTGAAAATACATTAACATTTCACTTAATAATATTGTATTGTTTAACATTTTTGCTCCTTAATTGCTTTTTCTATTTCTTTATCAATGTTCTTTTCTAATTCTTTATTCACCGGTTCTTTCCTTCGCATAACTTCATGTAAATAGTTATATGTGCTAACTAAATCTCTTTGTCGCACAAAAATAAGTTCCATAATTGCCTTATTTCTAAATAATCACTCGTGCTCGGTATCGCTTAATTTTTCATTATAAATACTTTTTCTCGCCAATTCTCAAAATCTATTTAGTATTTTTTTTGTCTCAATTAATTCCACATCGATACTTTTTTTAACTTCTTTCAATTCGTCAAAACTCATTTGTTGTAATACACTTAAATCGTGTATATCGTTTATGTTTTTCATTATTTATTCTCCTTAATTATTTTTTCCATTTCTTGTTTTTCATCGTCCGTTAATTCTATTTTTTTACCTTCTATTTCTTTGTTTAATTGTTCGTCAAACTCGGTATTTTCTATTTCTTGTTTTAATTTCTTATTTTCCATATCGTAGTTATAAATTTTCTTTGTATAAATACTTGCCTCTTCATTGCTATATGGTAGGTTAGAGAGTTGAGCAAAACATCGTCGTAGTCCTTGTGATAATACCACTTTTTCTAACATGTAATTTCCTTTTTTTCCCAATCAAAAATCACTATTAAAACTCGGTTTTCACATTTCCATTGTTCCTCACATTTTTAATGGAACCTTCCATTCTCTATTGTAAATCTTAATTTCCACCGCATCGCATATTTCATCGATAGGGTTAATAACTTGTCGGTTCTTATTAAAAAATGTAGTTTCATAACCCATAAAGTTTCCGGTTTCTTGTGCCTTTGCTAAATACACTTCAAAACTTGTTGTTGCTTGTATCGTTATACTTCCGTCCCTTTGTTTTCTCGGACTAAAATAAATCTCTCTTTTTAGGGGGTTTAGTTTATTTGCTTTCGCCAACATTAAACATTGTTCGCATTGTATATCGTCAAAATGTGTTGTCGTTTTTAATCATCGCATAATCATTTTCATTAAAGTTTCCGTATTGTTATCTTTTTTTACTATATTATTTTCCATTGTTATTTTCCCCCATGTGCTTGTTTATTCAACCACGACAATCGTCCATCTCAATTTCATATATCGATGTGTGTTCTAAACTTCTTATGTTTAATAATTCCATCATTTCATTAGCATTTATACAATGTATTAAATCGTGTATATCAACATTTAATAATTTGCCGTCTAAATATAACTCATCGGTGTCTCTATTTCATATAAAGGCATGATTGTTTTGTTCGATTGTTTCTAAAATAGCGGTTATATCTCGCACGATCATTATTCCATTCCTCCGTTTTCTTTTCACATATTAGATGTAATTTCTAATTGTTCGTTTCCGTCCGCACTAATACCTATTGCCTTCTTGTTAGCACTTATACCAATCGCACTCTCTCGTGGTATCGTTTTTCCTATGTTTTTTTCCATATTCATTTCCTATTTTTTTATAGTCGGTTCGTTCCGACTTAACACTATTATAGCACAAAAATTAAAAAATGTCAAAAATATTTTTATTTGTGTTTTTTCTCTCTATAACCATTAGAGAAAATTGCTTTCATTTGTCGTATTGCTCCGCTTTTGCTATGATAAGTGTGTCCGTGTTTTCCCCACTTCCAACCGCCTTTTACTTTATGTATCGGCATTATTCCCCTAACTCTTTTATAACTTCGTATATTTCGTATATCGATAATTTATTGTCATTATCTTTATCAAACTTTTTTAATATATCTTTATCTAACATTAAAATACTATCAATCGGCACCTTCTTATTAACAAAACCCGTAAAAATACTTTTTAATCAATTAACAAACTTTTTTCATACATTTTTAATTCACATATTATTTTTCCCCTTCCTTTTTATTATTTAATAAATTGTTAATAATTGCTTGATAATTTTGTATTGCTTGTAATTGTTTCATAATGATATCTAATTTTTCACAATGTATTTGGTATTGTTGCTTTTGTGCTTCTTTTCAATTCTTTATTTTTTTTCATAAACATATACCACCAATAAATAATATAATTGCTAATATAATACTAACTATTATAAGTGTTAATTCTAAATATGTCATAATTAACTCCCACTCCTCATTGCTAAAAACACATTATAATTAGTTCCGTCATATTTAATTACTAATAAGTCCCCATTTCCACTTGTTGCTATTCAACCACTCTTTCCGTCGTTTTTCATATCATTATAATTACCTATGATATTACTAAAATATGCTTTTCCGTCGTCATAAGAAATTGTAAATGTGTCTCCACGATTATGTGTGTCGGTAGGTAGTTCATATTTTCCCCAACCAACGATTGCTCGGGGTATAAATAATTGTCCTAAAATATCGTCTTGTATTAGAGCATTGTTAGTATCTTTATTTACACCGCTAATACTTCTTAAAACATATGTGCTTGCTCCTTCGCTTATAGCATCAACATAAAATGTTCCGTTATTCGCGACAACTCGGTCTCCAATTCTTAATCTTTGTCCGTCGCTATAACCAACACCTTTTACACTCGCGATATCTCCAAAACTTATTGCTATTGTGTTAATATCTATATTAGTGTGTCCGGTTCATATACTTGTATCATTTCCACTTGAGCCATTTGGAAGTGTAATATCATTACTTACAATTGTTTTTGTTGAATCATTTTGAGTTATTGTTGTTCTTAATTTTGAATTAGCGATTATTTCGTGAGTGATCGCTGTTGGATAAGTATTTTGAGCATCTGCAATTCCTAAAGTTTGTTTTCAATTAGTTAGTGCCTCACTTCCTAAATCTAATTGTCCGTTTTCCATTACCACTTGTTGTGGAGTGTCGTATTGTAAAACACAACCCGTGTTGTTATAACTTCCTAATTCATTTCCATTTTCGTCATTAAAAATTAAATTACCAAATGATAAAGTTGCTCGTGTGTTATCTCCTTCTTTTATCTCAACAAAACCATTATTAATGTTTGTATTAGCATTTCCATAATTTGGGTTGCTAACTTTTAACCCTTGATTAACAAAATCTACTTTAATATCGGTGACTTTCGCACCTTGATTTGCCATATCAAAATGTCCGATATCTCAACCACTCGTATTAGAGGTAAAATAATTAGTTCCGATTCTTTGTGTAATTTCATTTCCATATAAAAATAATTCAGAATTGCCGCTATCACTACCTAGATTAATACCGCCGTCCAATAAGTTAATACTCATATGATTAGCGGTATTTCCCTTATTCAAAACTTGTTGTAAATTAGGAGTTTCACTTGTTCCACCGGTATCAATGTGTGTAAATGTATTAGTTCCGTCGCTCACACTTCAACCATTGCTTAAATTATTAAAGTTGGAGATTGTTAAACCACCTCCACCTCCGCCACCACCTGAAAAAATATCTAAAGCGTTAATATTGTTATAAGTATCTTGAGTTATTTCAGCTCATCCCGAAACTCTTGATTTTACAAAATATCGTAAAGTTCCATCAATTGTTTTTTCTTTCGTTCCGTAAATATCTAAAACATTTACATATCCATAATCTACATTGGGATTTATTGTTTCTAATTTGAAATTTAATAATGACATTGTTTCTCTCTTATGTTGTTTAATAGGTCTTTTTCAATTTTATTGATTGACTAAGACCAAAAATATTATACGAGAAAAACAAAAAATTTAATTTTAGCGAGGGATGCTTTTTTGGGGAAAAAAGAAAATTGCTGCAAGGTTAGAGTCTTTTGCTGACTCATGCATTAAAATATGACTGATAATACACGCTATGAAAAAAACAAATTCTATGACACACCCCTCGTTAAAATTATACAATCAAATCTAATTTTTGACATAAAAAAATTGCCATTGGCCTTCTCGTATTTTTTGTCCCGAGGATTGACTTTATAAAACTTTGTTAATTTGAAAGATTAAGCCTTTTTGTAAGACAAAATTCCATCTGCTACACCATTTCCAAAGCCGTAAGTTGTTACGCCATTTGTTGTGGTTGCTACGCATTCATAAGATTTTTTGAAAATGTTACAATATCAAGCACGGCCTGAAATTATAATTGATTTTCAACGAGTTGCTGGTGAAAATTCACCAATGATGTTTCCTTCATCATTATTAACAACTTGATACCAACGACTCATATCTACTAAGTAAATATCTTTGCCATCTACAACTTTAGCCATTGCTGGAACTGTAATTATACCAATACCTTCAATTTGAGCTTTTCACCCATTTTGAATTTGGTCTTGAGTAACATCACATCCACGAGCAAATTTAGCGTCAAGTTTTAGTTTTGTTAAAACACTTGGTTTTACATAGAAAAGTAAATCTTCTCTACGAGAACCTTTTGTTTCTTGTTCTTCAATCATTTCCAATAATAATTGGTATGGAGAAGTCTCATAGTCAGTTGTTGAAGTAGTTGCTATACTATTATTTGCGAAATCACTTATTGTTTGATTTTCGTAAACTTCTAATACGTTATCTAATTCATCTGCGATTTGAGATGAAATGTATGAATCCATTCCTCCTTGATAGCCTCTTAATTCAACGAGAGAGTGTTCTCGTGAAATTGCTCAAGTGTTGTTAACTTGGAAAGTTTCATATTCCATTCCCACTCTATCTAATGGTTTGTCGCCATAAACATTTGTAAGGGCTCCAGCGGTTACTGAAGATGCACCTTTGTGAAATGCTTTAGGAAGAGCGAATGTTGGTTTGTTTGTTGTATAGTTTGGTTTTGTTGGTCTTATAAATGTTTTTGCATAAAGCGGAGTGATAACGTCTAAGCCAAACTCTAATGTTTGGTCTTTAACGCCACCGTTCACTCAACTTTCAAAATTAAATGTTGATGATGCCATAATTTATAATGTGTTATTTGGTTTTGCGTATTGCTCAATTCATTTTTTAGCTCTCTCTCGTTTATCCTCTTCATCGTTCTTTTTTGAAGATGAAAAATCAAATAAACTTCCTCGGGATGAATTGTTCTCCTGATTTTTTAGATATTTAGAAGTTAATTCGGAAAAAACTTTTTCAAAGGGTTTTTCGGGAGTTGCTTTCTTATTTGCAAATTCAACTCACATTTCTAACTCTTCGTCGTCAATTTCGGGATTAAGAATCTTTAACGCTTTAATTTTGGTGTCAAGTGCTTTTGCACTTTCTTCCGTTTTTATTTTGGTTTCGTTAAATTCTTTTTCCTTGTTGGCGATTGTTTCTTCCAACTTTTTGCTTCATAACTTTTCTTGGTTATCCCTAACGCTCTTTGTTATATTATCCACATCTTGTTGAGAGTATTTCAAAACAGGTTTTTCTTCCTTCGCAATTGTTTTTTGCTCCGGAGCTTTTTCTGTTTTTACTTCTTTCTTTATTTCGGGTTGTGAAAGTTCAACGTTTTCCGCTTTATCAGTAGATTTTATATTTTGTTCCTCACTCATATATTTATATTATATTATATTATATTATTGATTAGAATTGTTTACTTCATTTCCTAAATCATTGGCAAACTCATTTTCATCTTTTGCATTAAAATTGTCTTCATTATTTAATTGATTATTTTCATTTCCAAAACTATTTTGTGAATATTCACCATTCATTTCATCTTCATCTTGCTCACTGTCTTTGATCATTTCATCATCATAATTAAAATAATGCTTTAATAAAAATTTACGAGAAATTAAAGGAGCTCCACTTTGGTCTTTTGTTTGATATAACGAGATTCCTTCATTCTTCACATCTTTTGGATTCACAAAAATTCCTTCGTTGAAATCAACTTTAACATCTAATTCTTTTGTGGGTTGTGTTAATTTTCCAAGTTTAACTCATTCTTCGCTCATCACCACAATCAATCAGCGCAACATTTTTTCAAGAACGGCACGATAACGATGAATTGTATTATAAGCATCACGATTAGTCATTAAAATTTCAAGTTGCGTTTTTTCAACTTCGCCCGTTTGTTTTTTATAAGAAAATAAACTGTTACCCATTCCTATTGCTTGTGAATAATTTGTTAAAGATAAATCTAAGGCCATTGTTAAATCATTAATTCTTATTTGTGGATTGAATTCACCAACTGGTTTATGTTTATCATCTATATTTAATACTGTTCATAATTCACTATCAGGGTCTAATTGTCCAATATTCTTTTCTTGGTCTCCTTGTGGAGTTCTTACTTTATCAAAATTAAATCCACCTCTTATCGCATCTTTTGCTACGAAAATTTGTTTTTTAGATTGTTTAATTTCTAAATCAATAGCTTTTCAAAATTTTTCACAAGCCATTATTAAAGTTTCTTGGTGATAAACACTGTTTGAAAATGGCGTTCCTATATTGTCGTAAGTTTTTATGTTTGTAGATAATCAAAAAAACTTTTTAGATTCATCTTTATTTCATTTTATTTTTGATTTTTTAATTTCGCCTAATTCGTTTGCTTCTACAAGACTGGAATCGCCCACGACCTTAAAAATTTTAACTTCACGAGAATCTAAACTTTCTCTCGTTAAAATAATATATTTTTCATTATTAACATTTTTTTCAACTCATCATAAACACTCATTTACGTCGTATAAATCATAACTTATTGGAATTACATTTGTTGCTGGAATAAAATTTGGATAAATTGTATCGTCGCTTACAACAAAACTAACTAAAAGATTTCCTAAGCTCAAAAATAATAAAATTACTTGATATAAATTAATGTCTATTCTTAATTTTGAATATAATTCACTTTCAATTAAATTATTAACATTTGTTTCGCTCGTATAAATTTCTGGAACGCGAAATTCTGGGGAAGGAGAAAGTATTACATCCGCTATTGTATTAATAGTTCTAATTGGAAGATTCAAATTATATTTATCATCTTGCATCATTTGATATCATTTGTTCTGTTTATTGTATTGAGTTGTTAGCGCGTCAATGTTAACATTTTCGCTAACACTAAAACTCTCCAACATTCTTTGAAGTATAATCTTTTCCATCGTTGTATAAATATTATACTTATAAATTAATTTGTATTATAACTTATGGATTTTTCCTTCGCCGTTTTTTACACCTTTAGGTCTTCCAACAGGATTTCCTGTTGGTTGATAGTAACGCATTACATTATTTTTTAGAGATTCTCGAGTTAAATAATCATTTATTACTTTTTCGGAAGTTTGAGTTAATTCTTTATTTGTCATTTTATTCAATTTTTCCGCGCCTACTTTTTGTATTACTATTCCAATATTAGCTATTTGTGATATAAATACTCCTTCAAGTCTTTTACTATTATCGAAAATATCCATCATTTTTGATATTAATTTAGTTCTTTCTTCACCTTCTTTTCTATTACTAAAATCAACCCCTTCATACAATGCTTGTAAACATACCATATGAGCACCGATACCCAGCAAAATGTCTTCGGGGTTCTTTAATAAATTCGATAAATCGCTTCCTTCATAACTATATGTAAATTTTTTGCCATATGGTGTTTGGTCAACTGCTACATCAACGCTTTTGTTATCTTCGCTTATCGTAACTGTTGCCACAAATCAATTATCATTCTCATATCTCGCAAAATTTCTATTATCATGCGACTCAAATCCGTTTTTTATTAAAACTCGTTTAATTGATTCTATATTATTCATTTTGATTTTTTTTAGAATTTGGTGAAAATCTTGTATGTAAATCGTGATTATTAAAGTATTCTCTGGCTTCTTCTAAAGTCGTTATTTTTTTTTTCCATAATTTATAATTGACATTGATTAAAAGTTGCTTCATCAATTTCAATTTCTCCCATTATTTTATGATTTGCGTAATATTTAGAATCTTTTGTTCTAATATTAATTATTTCAACAACATTAATATTTCCCATATTTTCTGTTGTTCCATCTTTATTAATTTTTGTGAAATTATTTATGAATGTCATAGTTTATAATTTATGGATTTTACCCTATATTTATATTATACTATTTTTTTTTTTTTTTACTTTTGATACAAGATTATAATTCAAAATAAGAATATTGACTTAAAACTCGATGAACATAATTTCCTTGAGATGAAGAATAAATAAAAGCATATCAAGTTTGATAAGGGGTGTCTAAATAAACATATTCACGACCATTGTTAAAAATTACATAAATCATTTGTTGTTTGCTATCATAAGCAATTGCTGCGCAGTTTGTTGAGGCAACATAATGAAATTGTAAATCTTCGCCTTGTTGGGATTCTACAAAATCGCTAACTTCTTTGCCGTATTGTAATCAATCACTTGATGCCATTTTTTAATTAACCCCTCTTATTTGAATTAATTTTTTTTGAAGTTCTTCTTCGTTTTGTCCACTTATTATTTCATTGTTTCTAAATCCTAAATCGTTTGTGGTGAAAATTATTTTTTCTTTTATGTTTTTAATAACAAATTCATTATTTTTGTAATTAAATAATTTATCTAATAACATTTTTGCAACATCATTATTTTTGCTTTTAAGTAACATTTCCGTTAATAAAATTTTTAAGTATTTCTCAACAAAATCTCTTTCCTCATCGTTCAAAGATTCATTAATCCCTTTGGATAAACAATAAACTTCGTAGTGTTCTGGTGTAGGGAGAACATAATTATTATCTTTCATTCATTCAAAGAATTTTTTAACTTTTGATGTCATCTCCTATTTATTATATAGAGATAATTGTTTAATTTTTATTTATGGCCTTTGCCTTTTGGAGAAGTTATTAATTTTTTAGTCATTTGACCAACTCTTTTTGGTCGAGGGATTGTAAAAACAAGAATTAAAGATACTATTAAAAAAAGTAAATCAAGGCCCAATGCTGATACTGCAACAATTCCACTTGTTGTTATTTTTGAATTTTCATCAAACAATAAACATCAATGAGGAATGTTTTCATGTTTAGTAGTTAAAACACAAAACACAATAAATAATGAAACTATTATTGTTGATAAAATAATTGTGAAAGCTAATAAAAACAATCTTCCTCCGATGTTTTTGTTAATTTTTGCCTTTAATTCTTGGCGTTCTTTATTTGATATAAACGGCATAATAACTTAGTATATAATAATTTTTGAAAAACGATATATTTAATTATAAATTTCGTTAATTCATTCTAAAATGTCTCTTGTTTGACTTTTTGTAAAACAATACTCATAACTATCAATAGTGTCATTGTCTAAAATTTGATTTTTGAAATCATCTTTTCTTCTGCCTATGTGGTCATAAATAGCATTTTTTAGTGCCGTAAATACTCTTTTGCTTGGTGTTTTTCAAATTCCTTCGTTCATTAATAATTCATTTGTGAATTCAATACGACTTTCAATTTCTAATTTAGAATAAGATGTTTCCATTAACAATCATTCGGGAAGTGTGTAAATATCTTGGAGATTTCGTTTTTGCACCAAAAATAAATCTCAATTACACGAAACATTTCTATCTCTTCCTAAAAACAAATCGATTAAAGTTTGTCCAGGTCCTGCTTTATCTATATTTAATTGTATTTTATGAAAAGGAAATTTATTTCTAATTTTTTTAAGGAATAATAATAAATCTCCAACATAATCCGAAATAATTTTGGGTTTGAAATTTTTAGATTTATCGTTTTCTTCTCAAATTCCTTTTCTATTACAATGATAATAAATCTCGGTTCCAATCATCATTCTTGGTTTCATTCGTGGATAAAGTTCTAATTCAGTTAAATTAAAAACCGTTGCGTCTTGTAATCCAATATCAACACCAACCAATAAAAAATTAGGTTTTCATTGTGTATTTCTTATTGCTTCGCGTTGTGTTAATTTTTCATATCATTTTCCTTTTTTATTAGCTTCATAATTTTCCGGACTTGTTTTTTCTAAATTTATTCTTTCTTTATCATCTATATTAAATCTCCCAAGATGTTTTTCTTCGCTTAAATAAGGATAGCAACTTTCAAAATTTATTGGAACTTCGCCGCCATAAATATATTCGTAGGAAGAATAAAAATTTTCTTTTAAGTAATTTGCTTGCTCAAGAAATTTTTCCCCTAAAAACTTTTTTTGTTCATCAGGCCATAATTCATCAAATCGAGCTTTTATTATTTCAACTTTCGGGTCTTTTTTCTTTCGTTCCAAAAATTCCGATAAAACTCATCATCCTTTGCTTCCGGGTTTTGGTGTATTAAATTCAACAATAATTTCCATGTGTTCGTGGCCATCACGTGTATAGGTTGAATTGTTAGATTCATATGTATCGGTTGTTCAATTATCAAAATTTGTTAATTCAAAATATCTTATGATTCCTCATTTTTGTTGAATTTTTTGTTCACCGATAGTTACGGTTCGTGAATTTGAACCTTTTAACATTTCTTCTTGGCCTTTAGCGTGCATAAAACTAACTTCATTGTAATAGTTGCCTTTATGAACTCTTACTGATGGCAAAACTACTTTGTTGTCGGGAATAATAACTTCGAGAATATCATCTGGGATTTTGAAATGAGATTTTCAAAACATATAGTCTAATGAACTTCTTTCACGAATACTTTTTGCTTCAAAAGAAATATCTTTGACATCGAAATGTTCGTGTTCAAGCATCCTATATATAATTAATAGGGCGATGAATTTAGACGCAGTCTTTCCACGTCCTCCATAAATTATTAATTCTTTATAACTTGGGATTTTTTCAAAAGTTTGTCAAAAAAAGTGGGCAATTTCTTCTTTTATATTAATAATACGCGTCACTTTTTTATTATAAAAGATGTTCTCTCACCACTTTATAGTTCTTAAAGATGTGTTTTATTCTGTGCATAATTGTTGAATATTTAGAATTTTTCATATTGTATCTTCTTAAAATTTCTTTTTTAGATAAAGGTTCAAAATTATAAAGTCCGCCCAGATGACAAAAAACAACATAATCTCCTAAACATAATTTTTTTGCCATTTTTTCTAAATATTTTTTAGTATCTTCTTTTTGAATTTCTTGAAAAATATCTTTATCACTTTTTTGATTTAATACCGAAATATTATTTGGTTCTAAAAAATAATGTGTTGTTTGTGGAATATTTTTCTTAAAGATTTTTCCGGTTCTTTGTTCATATTCATATTTTTCTTCGTTATATTCTTTGCGATTAGCTTCGTTTACAAGACTTTCTTTTCTTAAAAATTCATTTTTTAAGGCCATAAAAAGTAATGTTATAAATTTGAAATTTAGTTCCGGCTTAAATTCTCGCGCACATTTTAAGATAACTGGGCGCAATCTTCCTAAAGTGTCTTCATTGTGAGAAAATTTATAACAAAGAGGATCTCATTTATGAATTAATAATTCGCCGAAATATTCCTCGTTTTCTTTATTTTCTTCTTTAATTGCTTTTTTATAGTTTTCTATTAATTTTTCATCTGTTCATTTTTCTATTTTTATTATGTTCATTGTTTTTTCCTTATTTTTTTATTTCTTTTATTTCGTAATCTCAATTTAATCCAATATCTTTTATATGTTCTTTCATTAAAAGCGAAAAGTGTTGGTGAATAAATTCAATAAATTTTTTATCATACAATTCATAATCGTTTCCTCTTTTGTTAAGATGTTTTCATAACACCTCTTTTGAACATTCAACGATAACGTGGTGAATGTTTTTACAATATTCATTTGTTGTTTTTCTTAATCATTCTTTGAGATACTCATAGTATTTATTTAATACTTTTAACATATTTCCGTTCTTTGTGTATAAAGCATAACACATTCCAAAAATTATTGGATCTAATGGCCCTCTATCTAAAAATTTGTAAGTTAAGGTATTTGCATTATCAATAAATTGTCGTGTTTTGTATTGGCAAAAACTTATTTGTTCTTCAATAGTTAAAGTTTTGTCAACATATGTTTTTTTCAAAATATCGCTATTGTTGCGGCCGAATTCTTTTGATGCTTTCTTTTTCTTTTTTAATAGTGTTATTTTACCAACTCCTATACAACCGGAATAAATTGTTATTTTCATTTTTAATTTCATTTTCTTTTTTCTCCTTCGGAAAATCTTTCGTTGAGAGTTTTATATCCTTTTAAGCCCTTAAATCTTTCTTTCATCATCTTTTCTCTTATTGTAATTGGAAACTCTACTAAAAACCCATATTGTGGTAGGGGTGTAAGATTATGATGACCCTTGTCCAAACTTTTCAAATTAACTATGTTTTGGTGCGTTTTAACACTATTAAACATTATTTATTCTCCTTAATTTCTTGTATTAAATTTTCAAACAATACCCTTAAATTGTTCGAGTGTTGTTTTTCGAGTTGTAACGTTCTTTTTATTGATGCTAATTCTCATTCTAATTCTTTTATTCTTTTTTTCATATTGTCTTCTTATTCGTTTACAGAATAACTCCCGTCCTCGTTTTCTTTATAAAGACTTTTCCACGTTAATTCTCTAAAAGTTTTTCATTTAATAAAGTTGTCGGTTACTATGTAATCTACTCGCATTTTAATCGTGTTATAAGTTGTTTCGCCTGGATTAAAATTACATTTTTGTATATCAAACTCCATTACACATAAGTCGTCGTTTCCGTAAATCTCAATATTCGCGCTTTTATAATCGCTCAATAAGTTATAAGCAAATAATTCTTGTTTATTATTCTCAAAATATCTTTTTAGGCTTTCATAGAACATTTTTTGTTTTAATTCTTTCGTTATAATTTTTTCCATTATTTATTCCTCTTTTTATTTCTAACAAATGCTAATTTGGCTCAATATTCATTCGATTTTACTCGATCCTCTAATTGAACTATTTGTTCAATTAATAATCTAATATTGTTTTCGATTTCGGTTGCTTCTCATCTTTTTTCAAGAAGTCGTTGTTCTAAATTTAAGACGTCTTTTTTCAAAATCGCGATTTGTTTTCTTATTTGTGCGTTTGTTTGTTTCATTGTTTCTTCTCCCATAATCAAAAGAACCTTATTAGGTTTAATCCTCCAAAGTGTGTTTAACACTTAATAATCCATTTCCGGATACAAAATAGAAACCCATATGTTTCCCTAAAGCTTCTAACATCCTTCCAAACACTGCATTGTTTTGTTCGTTGATTCCTTTTTCCGCC
>LSPY01000034.1_pt1 | contig 15411 bp, 17 predicted proteins | sample 651311 | NCBI WGS metagenome assembly LSPY01 (sample SAMN04438312, study PRJNA306036) | termite gut metagenome | isolation source: viral DNA filtered from gut of termites from termite colony 1 | host: Coptotermes formosanus | place: USA: New Orleans, City park | collected 2013-06-21
ATATTGTACAGCTTCCTCAATTCCTTTTAATACTTCCATTTTTTCACATTTTTCTAAAATTTCATTATTATATAACCCTATAATTTCTTCCATAATGCTAATTGTTTTTCTATGTCTTATTACACTTATATTATACAATAAAAAAATCTAAATTGGATAAAAAAGTAAAAATATTTTTTAATCCGGTTTGATCGTCCCCCTTTCTTTATTTTGTTTATCACGAAACATTTCAAATTCCTCAATAGTTATCTCACCTTTATTTAATTGAACTAGTTTTTTATAAAGTTCCGGGTTATTATCTTTCAATAATCTTAATTCATTTCCAGTAATTCCCACTCTCAACCCTGTAAAATATAAGTCATCCTCATCTATATCATCATCTCCCCCGTTTGGATCCTCCCCTTTTTGTCCTGAAGCACTGATATCTCTCTCGTTCGCTTCCGCAATATCTTTTTGTTTTTGTTGTTCCATTGTTAATCCATCCCAAGTTGGAGCAAACCCATCAATTGCTGTTATCGTGTTCGCTTTAATTCAATTCCGCATTGCTTCCGCTTTTGTCTTTCTTAATCGTTCATATCTTTCTAGATAAGTTTTTAAATTTTGATGATAAGTAGTTATTGATTTAACTTTATTAATTCTCGTTTTAATAAAACGAATAATATATTTATGATTGGACTTCCCATATCTTTTTTGTGTGTAAGTTTTAACTCGTTTTAATCAGGTTCTTTTCATATATTTTCGTTAATATCGTAAGAACTAATTTCACCTTTATCATTATAAATATAAATCCCACTCTCATATCTAATCTTATATTTCTTAGCATTATCAATAATAACATCATTATTACCAACTAAGTTTAATGGATCTCAATTAGTCCTCTTTAAAAAATTATTATCAAACCCTGCTATATGATATTCCCACTCTTTCCCTGGTTCTTTGTAAGAGTAGCACTTACGACGACGATAAATAAAATCACAATTTTTTCCTTCACATTTTCATAATCCCAACTCTTTATCATTTGTTTCAATATTAGTTAATTCCCCGATTGTCTTAATACTATCAGTATCACCGTAAATAACCTCAACATTAGAATTAATAATTGTTGTGAATATCTTACACCTTGCTAGCATCGTAATATAACCCGCTTGAAACACCCTGCTTAAAGTTTTATTCTCCCCTTTATGATTTCTTAAACAATCATATTTTAAAATGGTGTAAGTATGTCAAGGTTTTATATTAAACTCTTTTTCCAAAACAATCTGTCAAGGTTTATTTTTTTTTTTAATTCACCTTTCTAATTGCTCCCGGTTATACCTTGAAAATATAACTTCCTCCTTGACAGGTTTCTCTCCAATTTTTCCATATGCTGAATTGAGCACTTTTTTATAAACATTTTTCTCCACCGGGTTTTTCGCATTTAATTTTAATGGATAGTATTGATCAATAAATGCTTTATACACGGGGTAAGTTTTTCAATATTCTATTTCTATTATAGAATATTCCATCTCAAAAAACACTAAATAGTTTGCTAATTCTTGCTCCCATATTCAATAATCTAACCTTCCATCATAAAAATTAACCATCTTTTTTCCAATTTTAAATAAGTGAAACATTTTATACTTCTCCTTTGGACGAATACTTGTTATACAAATATGAAACAATTTCACCACATTTTTTTGTTTATATTTCGGTTTATTTATTAACTTATAAGGTATAGGTTGTGTCATCGCTCAAGGATACATAGAATTAACATCATACATCCAAACATTATGTAATAACTCGTTCCGATGATGATCATTGCAAAACACCACTCCACCCCGATAAGTTTGTTTATACTTTTTCCACTCACTTAAAAGATAAATATTTTTCGTCTCCATAACAATTTTATGTGGATTTTTCTCATTACAAATCTTTTGACATAAATACTTTGCTATCCCCCCAATGGTTAATTTTTTCTCAACCTTATCATCATCTAGCACTTTATAAAACATCTCCATAAACTCCTTTGGTATCTCTGTATCTCTTTCAATATATCGCAACTCATTTTGCTCCACATCAAAAGTATTTTTCTCATAATCAAAATCCTCATATTTCTCCTTTCCAATCGCTTTCCCTAAACTCGCTACACTCTCCCCGGTAATCAAATAAGAACACTTAATTTTAATAAAAGTGCTTTCCCGATACCTAATTGACATCGCATAAATCTTTAATTGATTATCACTAATGATAGAGAAGTTTTTAAATCCCAACTTCTTTGTAAATGTATAACTATATCCACGACTAAATAATTGTCTAATTAAAAATCACCCATCAAACGACAAGTTATGAAAATAAATAAACTTACTATCCTGCTCCATCCAATCAACAAATTCCTCAATTGCTCTAAACCCGTTAAAATGGATCACCCGATTTAATTCATCTCGCACACAAACCATCCTCACATACATCACTTCATCCACCCGACAAGTTTCAAAATCTGCTCAATACTTTAACATTTTTCCACTCCAAATATTTCCCAAACTAACTTCATCTCACTTTGTATAAAGACTAATTTATCCATATTTATATTATAATCAAAAAAATAATAAAATTGTAAAAAATATTTTATTTTTATATAACTATATAAAAATAAGTTAATTTTTATTTATAATTTTTATTTTTTTATTTTTTTCGTGTATAATAAACTTATATGACGACATACCGTTATAAAATAGATTACCTAACAAGAATAAGTGATGAACAGTTTTTAGACATCCAACGATACTTGCTTGATCATTGAAATTGTAAAGTAATCACTGACGATGAAATAACATTATGAGTTGATAGTGGTGATGTGGTTCGTGCTTATAAAATAAGAGAATTATTAAAGGAGCAAAACAATGGTTAAATTAAAATTGATTGGAGGTAATGTTTATTAATGGAGATAAAATATTTAAAAATAGAACACGATAATTACTCTAACCCGTTTGTTGTTGTCCGTCAAAAACGATGAGAGGTTAAAAAAGATAAAAAGAATATTTATTTTTTTGATATTGAATATCGTTCTAAGAAAGTTCGTTATTTTTGTAAACGAGATGACAAATACGATTTATTAAATGTCGTTTCAAAAAAAGAACTGATTATCAATAATTATTTTTCTAGTTTTAAATACCGAGCAAAGTATGCTCTCAAATATAAAAATAAGCAGTTTCCCTTTCAACAAAAAAAGGAGGTTCAAGAATAATGTCAGATATCAAACGATTATTAGTTGAATATATGTATTATCAAAATGGTAATGCGATTAGTGGACGATTTTTAATGAGAAGTGATTTAACAATTTTAAATATGTATTTAAAAATATATGAGGATGTTAAGAAGGAAATTAAAAAAGATTTTTCTTTTGATCCAGCACATATATCAATTCACATTAGCGAAATTAAATCAATTGAGGATTGAGTAAAAGATGAGGATGATTATAGAAAACTAGTTGATACTTATTAAAATGAATAAAGAAATAAGACATAGAAAAACAATTAGCATTATGGAAGAAATTATAGGGTTATATAATAATGAAATTTTAGAAAAATGTGAAAAAATGGAAGTATTAAAAGGAATTGAGGAAGCTGTACAATATTATTATTTAAAACTTAAATACGAAGGAGAAGCAGATAAATATGGATTATAGAATTACTTTCTACTGTGTTGATGACAACTGGTTAATCGTCAATAACGACACTCCACTCCCAAAATCAATTAGAGCACGAATAATGATTGATCAACGAACTCATTACGATTTAATTGAGTTTGACAGTAATGAGAATAAAGGAAGTGTGTCTTTTCAACTTCACAACGATTACACCAAAGAAACTATTTTGAAACGACTATATCAATTTAACGAGTTCTTACGAACCAACAATTATCCCGAGTTTAATTATTCTACTAATCATTTAATGAAACGAAAGGAGGAAAAAATAATGGAAAGATATAACCCGATTTATGTTGAATTATATGAAGGTTCTTATTATGTGAAAGCACAAAGTAAGTTCTTTATTGTATTCAAAGATAAAAAAGTTGTGTGTAAGTCTGATAAGACTTCTAATGTTGTTGTTGATTTAGGAAAATACAACAGCAAGCAAGAAGTTTTAAACGATTACCCGCGAGCATTTTTTAAAAAATAATTTTTAATATAATTTAATTGGCGGGAGGACAAAATCATCCATCAAACCCGTTAATCTCACATTGTTTTTTAGTAAAGTAAGCGAAGCAAAGATTAAATGTTATCATCCTTTCGTCCTTTAAACTTGGTGCTATTTAATGAATTATTGGAAACTGACGATTAATAATCAAACGAAAGAGTTTGAAAAAACTTGACTAGATTTAGGGGAAGTAGTTAATTTTGCCGCTCCTTTTTTTAGTGATATTTTTTTATTATTCTGTGTTGGTGATAACTCGTTAGGGAAAACCTACTCTGTTGAGAACTTTTTCGTTCAAAAGATGTTAGAAGGTGAAAAATGTTGTTGAATAAGAAACACCTCCGCGGAATGTAAAACTACCATTGACGGTTGATTGGAGGTTTTTCGTGATCCAGGACGAGCAGCAAAGTATTTTGCGAGAGATAACGAGTATTATAAAACCTTGGACTTTTCCAAAGTTTTTAAGGTTTCCTCTGCTGGTATATATCGTTTAAGGAAAGACAGCAAAGGACAATTTATGATACCTGTCAAGCAATTTAAAAGTATTGACGAGGACTATTATGAATTACTCTGTCCCTTTGTTTGAGCAAAGAACGGAGATTTAAGTATTCCCCAGTTTGAACCTGTAAAGTATTTTTGTTGAGATGAAATAATCCCCAGCAATAAAGCAGTCGTAGGAACCCAAGGGATTGATTTCACAATGAAAAACCCGAAACTTTTCTTACAAAAATGTATTAATCGTTTAAACCGCAACTTTGACACACCCATCTGTTTCTTTCTAGCAAACCCAAATGTGTTAGAAAGCGATATTTATACATCCTTTGGTGTTAAACACGATTGAGACGAATTAGTTAAAGGTAATGATTGTATTCAGGTTGATTATGAACGACACATCGTTAATCTTGTCTTTCCAAGGTGTGACACCTGGACGAACGAACGATTAACCCAACAATCTACCCGAAACAAAATCTTAAATTATGGTGATGAAACAGGTGTTTATAACTTCTTACCTAGTTCTATGAAAACAATTTATGGCAAAGCAGAGATTGATTACAGTAATCTCCCTGTTAAGTGTGGTTTCGTGGTGAATTGTGAATGTTATCTTTTGTGTGAAAATAATAGTGACGAAAATACCTGATTATATATGATTAGACGACTAGAATGAATTAAATATTGAGACATTGTTAAAACAGGTATCCCTTTTTATTGTTTCACCTTTGCTGATAAAGATGCTTCTTTAAATAAAGGGATTTATATCACCCATAATGACGATTTTGCTCGGAAGTGTTTAGCACCATTCACTAATTGTATGATCAATAACTACCCGGAATACAAGTATTTTATTTATGATAGTTTATATAGTAAAGTCCAAACCAGGGACTTTATGGTTAATGTGGAGCGAATTGTTTTAAAAGTGGAGGTTAGAGATGAAAAATTATAATAGAAACCCCAAAAAACGATTAAAAACTATGAAAATAAATGAGAAGTTAAAAAACCAGTGGAGAAAGTATTATAATAAGCATAAACAACACTGTATGTTGGTGTGAAAAGTGCTAGCAGATCACCGTAAAAAATATGGTTATCCCATAACTGATTTAGAGCGGTATAAAAATAGGTGTCTTTGTAAATATACCAAATATTGTCATAGTTCTTTCTTATTATTAAAGTTATATTATATGAACGAAATTGAGAGAGAGCTCCAAAAACCTTTAGAAGAATTACACTGACATTTATACGATGAAGTAGAGAAGGAAGCAGAGCGACATACAACCTACCAAGTTTATCAACTTTTAAAAAATTATTGCTTTTCTAACGAAAACTAATTTTTTTAATTATATAATGCTAATTGTATAGATGGCAAACGATAGTTCTACACCAAATAATCAAACCGTAGCACCTGCTCCTACTAGTATTGGAACCGGACAACCAGCAGCACCAATTAGCGACTTTAGTGTCAAGACATTAACCCAAGAAGTTAATCGTCATATCCAATTTAGCGGATATTTAAAAGCAGTTGGAGAATTAGTTGGTGGTTTAAATTATACTCCCTTAACTGGTGGTGTGAAAGAATACGGAACAGTTATCCCTCACAACACTTATAACTTCACCGATAATGCTTATATCCCAACTGATGAAAACTATGATACAGCTGGAACAGGTTTAGTTGCGAATAACCGAAACGATGCTTTTGAACACCGGGTAGTTGAGCAATGAAAGTTCACAATGCCGACGACAGAAGTAAATAGCAACTATAACTACTCAACTTTAGATTATCGTTTTGGAAAGTATGCACAAAAACTTTTAGGTGAGGAATTTATTAATTTAGTAATGTCCGATATTAAACACATCATTGATTTAAAACGAGCAAACGATATTTTGTTTGGAGTTGATTTATATATGAATAAAGGAGATACCTCAAAAACCCACTATGACGGACTAGTTGATATGATCAATAATGCAAAAGCAGATGCTCCAACTTTGACTGGTTTAACTGCTCCATTAGCATCCACTTATACCGATTTTGATGCGATTGATATTGTTGGTTATTCTAACAAATACTTATATCTTGGTTCTTATACTTATACACCATCTGGTGGTTCAGCAACAACCGTTGATGGAGCAACGGATTTAGAATGTTTTGCTCAATTAATGACTGCTTTAAATGTCATTGGTTCCAATGTTCATACTGCTTTTAGTTATGGAACAACAAAATCAACCGCAACCACAACTTATAAATATTCATCAGAAAATGACAACCTTGAAAGAATATGTGTCTTACCTTCATTCTTATCTCGTGTGAAAGCAAAAAACTTACAATTCTATAAACAATTAACTGAACTTTATGATCAAGGTAAATTGTTTGTCCTTCCAAAATCTTTCCCTCAAGTTAAGTTTGTTAAAGGTGATTTTGTTTGTAAATGATATGCGATCCAAAATACTAGTTCTACTACTGCTGGATACATTAATTTAGCAAATGACGAAATGATGATTTATTCAGCAAATGGATTTATTAAACACACCCAACAATTTGGTAATGAGTTCTCTGATGGATATATTTTAGGTGCGGGAGGACACGAACAAATTACTCCTAACAACATTACAAAACACATATCAATTGTTGAATTACACGGTAATGCTATAAACCCATCTGCTCCTTGTTTAATCATTAAAGCACCAGCATTAATTAATTTATCTGAGGGACAATTACCATAATGTCTGACGAAATTATATCTTTAATCATCTCCATTGTTGCTCCCGTTGGAACAGCATTATTAGGTGGATTGATCACCACAATTATAACTTGTATTAAAAAATATGCTAACCGTTATGCTTTCATTAAAAATATTGTTTGTAAAGTTGAAAAAGAATATAAAGGGGATAGTTTAAAAAAACTTGAAGCAGCAAAAATAAAAATATTTGAAGTTTATCCAAAACTTAAAAATAACAAAATCATCCCTTTAATTGAACAAGCAATCACTGATTTAGGTTTAAGAACTTCAATCAAGGAATTAAATAAAATTAGCAGCAACGATAAACCAATTGAATAGTTATGAGTTGGTTAAAGAAAGAAGTGAAAGAGGAATTAACCGCTTTAGAATTAGCGATTAATAAGTATAAAGTAGCACAAGCAAAAATTAATGAAAAAGATAACTTAATTAATGAATTAAATAAAACTAATACCAAACTGCAAGAAACTATTAACGAGTATAAAAATGTGTTTGAAAAACTTAATGCTTTGTTTCTAGCTTTAACGATTAAACCAAGCAATGATTAAAGGTAATGTGAATAACGGATACATCTGTAAGTTAAAGATTGGAAAGAAACAATATTTTTTAGAAAACATTGGAACCTCTTATCGTTTAACAATGGATACTCCCACAAAATCGAAAGTGTGAGTATGCGAAGATACGAAAAAATTTGACAAGAAATTAATCAAACTTGTTAAGAAAGTAGGAAAAAGAATATAATGAGTTGATTTAAACACTTACCCGCGAAGGATCAATATTTAATTTTTGAGCTCCTAGCAAATAACCAATTATTAATTAAAGGAAACAATAAACAACTAACCGTCCCAATTGGTGGAGGTTCAGGTGCTGGTGTCTCATCACTTAATAACTTAACGGGAGCAATCTCTTTAACCAGCACTGATAACACGATTAGTATTGCTGTTAATGGAAATAATCTTAACCTATCAACAATTGCGAATGCTGGTTTTATTTTTGATAGTAATCAATCAGCATATACCTTAAAAAATATTACAAATAATACCGAATACTTTATCTTTAAAGTTGATGGTTCAGCTAGTCGATTACAACTTAAATTAGCAGGAGAAACAACCACCATCCCGTTTATTAACGATATTGATGGAAGCACCCATAAAGGTAATTTAATGTGGAAACAAAATAACCCTTATATTAAAATTGATCAGACAACCAAAGCAGTGTCAATTTATAACATTGTTGATGATGATTACATTACATTATCAGGTTCTGGTCCATCTGGAGTTAGTTCTTTAAATGCTCTAACCGGAGACATTACTTTATCAAGTGCTGATAACTCCATTTTATTCACCAAAACCGGAAATGTAATTGATGCAAAAGTCCAAGCAAGCACTGCTGGTGGAAATGCTTCATTCACTGAAATAATTGCTGATGTTGTTAGTTTAACGAATACCGATAGCAATGCGGATTATTTTCATTGAGCACAAGGTGGAGGAGTTAGTGATTACTTTATTCAAACCTTGATCCATAACAATTATCGAAAATTACCTTTTATGGTGGAGGAAGACAACACTCTTTATATCACCGAATCAAAACCCTTTATTCAAAAGAATGGAACTGTATGACAAATCTACGATTTTGAAAACAGTGCTTGAAATAATTTTATCCCCGGAAATACTGCACCAATTAAATATAACGGAACCGCTTTATATTTAGACATTGATACCTCTTTATCGATTGACAGCACCTCTGGAAAATTAGGAATAACCGGAACGGTGATGACAACCATCACCCAAATGATGAACCGCTTACTTGCTTTAGAAACCAAATTTGCGAATGGAATGACTTTATACCAATTCACTCTAACCAACCACGAAATCTGAATTATTAAAGATAACTTAACAGGTATCTGTCATTGTCGTTGACGACAAACCTCCACCACTAACGGTTATGATTGAAGTGGAATTGATCAAGGGGTTTGACCAGCAGATATGTATAGTGGTGTGGTGATGTTTAGTCGTCCATCATCAAGTTCTGGTGCTTCATTACAACTAACTTGAAACAGTACCACCCAACAATGAAGTAGTGCGGGAACGGGAAACCCGTTAAATAACTACACGGTTCATTTTAGTTATGTTGCAAAATCATAATGAATAAAATCGATAAATTATTAAAACAAGCTCAGAAATCAGTCCTTGACTTAAATCAAGCAGTGAGTGATGCTGACAACCCGTGAGCAACTCCCGAAGTTATTAGTATTAGGAATAATTTTAATGCGAAAAAAGTTCAAGCAAGTTTCTTTTTGTCTGATTATTTAAATAATGATTTAGGACAACATATTATTATTAATTATGCTTTGGAATACCGTTTATATCCCCGATGTAATTACCCCTTAAGATACTGACGAGAAATTAATTATTTTGTTGAATGATTTATTGGAAAAATCCCGCTTGATTGCGATCCTGAACAATGGTTTGAACTTGACTTATTTATGCGGGAAGCACTTTTGTTTGACGATGCTGCTCTTGTGAAAATAAAGGGAGATAAGATTTATCGTGCTTGCTGTGTGAATAAAGACACGAATACCCCAGTTGGTTTTGTTTCATTTAGACAAAGAACAGGTTTCTATACTAATAAAAGTGATAAATTAAACCGGAAAGCCCAACAAATTAATTTAGAACAAATTGAGAAAGTATTACCGCTTAACTTGTTTTATGACGGAATTGGAATGTATGTCAAATGTTTAGATGTCTTACAGATATATATGACTTTTTTAACGAATAAATGGAAGTCAATCAGTTTTTTAAATATCATCCCTGATACCACAAGGACTGGACCACAAACTTTAAAATGATTATCACAACCTGAGATAACTGCTTTCTATGATAAGAGTTATGATCCAAACAGCAGGGAGCGAATTATTCAAAATGATGCGAACGGAAAAGCGGTGGGATGACACGTACCTGAAGTTGTCAAAGAAGTCTATGACACCCTTAATTTTGAGATTGATAAAGTTTATACCATATTAAATAAAAGGTTTGGAAAACCTGCTCAAGCAGTGGATCAAAGTCAAACATTAACAGCACAAGCAAACATTGAGCAGGAGGATAGTGATGGTGCCCTCAAATATCTCTTAAAAAGAATTGTGAAGTTTTTGGAACAATATGATATAATAAAAGCACCTGTGAATGAAAATCAAGATAACTCCGTTGGACTATCATCTGAAAACGATGGAACTGATGGAGAAGCAAGCAAAAAGCAAGAGCAAGAAAATAATGACAATCACTCAGAAAGCGAACAAATACAACCAGATAATGGTGAAACTAACGAAGTTGTTGGAGATACCAGTGGAGCAACGAACCAAGAACCAATTGCGACAGATAACCCTGCTGGAGAACCAAGCACACCGGGTAGCACTTCAGATCAATCAGATGAAGTTAAATTATCAGAAGCAAACGGGGATGGAAGTAGAACAACCGAAGGACAAGAAGGTGTAGATATCCACGAAACTCCTTTAGTTGAGGAAGTGAAAGCAGAACCGATTATTGAAGCAAAAACCAATGAAGTGGTTGCGGAAATGGTGGAGGAAATCCAACCAGAAACCGAAAGCAAGCAAGACGGAAATGATAACAGTGCGGAGAATGATGGTGAGACTTATGCGAATAAAGCAACGACTGGTGAAAACCAAGATAAATAATGACTTTACAAGAATTAATTGATCAAGAGGGAATTAATTTATTGTTGTTTGAGAAAGCACGGGAAGCGGGTTTTGTCTATAACGACATAAATGGTAATGTTATTGTTGATGATGATGAGATAAATAAATTAAACGGACAAATGTGATTTAATTTAGAGAACTATATTCATAAGTTATTACCGTTAGAAATAACAAACCCTGAGGAACTAGATGAAACGGAACTAGCGGAAAGAATTAGCAAGGAGTTTTATCATAATGTTTTAGGTTTGTGTAATGAACTTTTAACGAAAATTAATTATGCGGCGATCAACGGAAAAGAATGAATTGAGGATAGTTTCACACCTTTAACCAAAAATAAAGATGTGATGGGAAGAAAAAGATTTTATAGAAATCAGTTAAAGGAAGCGATTAATAAGATACAGATAAACGAGCAATTAAATAGTTATTTACTTCACCTTTATAATGGTTTGAAATGATATTTAATTACATATTAAGATGAAAACTTACACGATAGCGGAAAATAATTTTAACCCCTGATGATGTTACCAAAAGGAGAAAGTACCCCATAATAAAGCGGATACTTTAGATTGAGTGGAGACACCTTTTAGCGGATGTAATATGTTTGAGGGGACTTTGACGATTGTTGAGAAATTGAGTAATTTAAAGTCCTACATCAAAGTAGAGGAGGACAATAAAACTTACTACTTCTACTACAATGGTGGAAGGGAACCGATTGGAGAGGAGGAAGGAAACGAGCAACTTTATTATCGTTTCTCTTTCACTTTAGATGTTTGACAAACTTACTTTGTTCATTATTTTCATTACCTAGAGGAGCAAAATAAAACTTACTTGTTTAGTGCGAAGTATGTAGCAAAAAAGGATTGTTTTGATACGGCGAATAAACCTTATTTAAACATAACAATGAACGGATTAAATAGTAAGGTTAATTATTCTGATTTAGTTTTGGATACAAGTATTCAATGAGGAAAAAAGAATATTGTCCAATCAACTTTTGCGGGAAGGGGGAGAAACTTTATTGTTGATGATAGTAGTCAGGGTTTATCAACCCCTTTAACAAAAACAAATATTGCTTCAGGAAATCTTGGAATAAACAAAGAGACTGTGAAAACTTGAACGAGTTGTGAAATTGTTGAGAATAATTTACAATATGATCCCGGGATTACGACAATGGATGTTATTTTAGATGCGACCGAACCAACCGCAATTAGTTTTATTGGAACAGGAAAAGGACAAATCATTGGAAACTTACGAATTAAATGTCATATTAAACAAGTTTGGAATTGTCATTTTATGATTATGGTTGGAAATATGAATTATGAAAGCACGGTTAATAGCGGTTTTCGTAATTTTTACCCTTACAAAATTGAGAACTTAAAAACGATTGGTGGAGGAACTGGAACATTAAAAAGAAAAACCGACCCTTATGGTGTGGAATATATTTATGCGAATGTTTTATATAGTGGATATATCATTGGAAACTATGATGTTGGTGTTGAATACGATGCTTATTTTCGTGTCCCAATTGATCAATATTTTGAGCAAACCATTAATGATTTAATTAATTGTAGTTATTTAACAAATTATCTTTTTAAAAATGAACTTGATGAATACTATGTTGATGATGATTATTATCATTATTACATTGGAAAGAGTGAAGTGCTTCAATACCAAGATGAAAGTGATCCATCCAAATATTATATGGAGGAATATATAACTGGTGGAACTGTGAGCAAACCACAAACCCAGGACATCCCAAAAAATTATTTTGTAATTATCCCCATAAAGAAAAATACCGCTTTCTGAGGAGATAAATTAAAAAAAGTTTATCCATTTATTGATGCGGATGGATATAAAATTAATATTGTGAAATCACATATTAAACCAAGTGATTTAGCGATAATGTGTAATAATAGTATTGATTATGTTAATAAAAATAATAATAATGTTTTTAGTGCAAATCATAACGGAATTGGAGTAATTAATTATTCAATTGATCAACCGCGAAATGATTTTGAAGTTTTATTTATTGTTAATAGTGTTGAAATGTTTTTAACCAATGTGTTTAATCCTTTTATTAATAATGTAGCGGGTTTAAAATTACAACACGAAACGGATATTTTACAAAATGATTGAAAATATGAACCAGCAATTTATAATAATGCAAATTGGATCACGGGATTAAATATTGCGAACGGAAATTGGAATGTTGGAAATCTTAATTTAAATAACAACATTGCATTAAATTATTATTGATCGTTAAATCAGACATTTAAAAACCGAATTGTTTTAGATGAAAACAGTATTAACTTTAATAGCAATTATGATGTTTTTCAACGGGATATTGCTTGAGAGAACCAATTGATAGCACCGATATTTAATAATCAATATGATACTTGGTTAAGTAATAATAAAACATACGAAAGTATGACACGAGGGAATATTCAATTGACCCACGATACGAACAAAATCCAATCTTTGTTAAACTTTGGAAGGAATATTGTCTCATCAGGTTTAAATAGTTTTGAGGATACGGAAAGAGAAAAAATTACCGGGTTAGGAAGGACAAGAAATGAAAAAGGGCAATTTACTGGAGGACTTTATGCTAGCATTGGAAAAGAAGCAACAACATCTTTTAATATGACAAAGTTTGGTGCTAATTTAATATCAGCATCAGTTGGTTTTGGATCACAACAAATTGGAATTGCATATAACTACAATTTTAGTATGAATGTTTTAAATTCACGAATGGATGATTTAAAAGGAAGGAGTTCAACATATTTACCTGCTCCTTTTGATATGTATAATTATGATTTATTACCGAATTATTTAAAGTGATATGAAATAACTTTAGATGATGCTAGCAAAATTAAGATGTGGAACTTTATTAATAAGAATGGTTATAATGTGAAGGAAGAATTACCTTTTAACTTTTACAAAGTGAGGACGAAACTTAACTTAATTAGTTTAGATGTTGAGATTGAAAAAACTAATTTACAAGAGGACTTAAAGGATTATATTCAAGTAGATGGAGCAGCGGTAGTTAATTCATTTATTGCGAACTTAAATAATACGATAGCAGTGGTGATGGACGGTTGGAAAGATGTGGATTATAATGATAAAAATAATGTTGATTTAGGATTTGTTTATGATTTAACTTTTGCGACTTCAATCCTCGACGGAGAGAAACCGGTGGTTTTACAGATTAGAACAAACGATAAAAGTTATATACCTGTCCCTGCTTCTAATGTGGTCTGAGGAGGGGGAGGGGACTTTGTTCTTTCACAAGATTGGATTAAAGTAGTCGATGAGGACTATGTTGTTTGACAAGCACAATGACAATTAACGGGGATGATTAGCGGTTATTATCTTGTTCAATTTACTAATTTAAATGCTAATTATACCGTGGTTGATCCCCGGGGTTATACTTATACATTTACAATTGAGACACCTTTTGATTTACCAATTACTCCTTATCGTCAATATTGTTTTCCAACAATTATAACATCCAATTATAACTATACCCCGAGCAATGCGGATATGATCACCTGAGGGGGAGGGGGGGTTTTTGATAAGATGAGTGATTGAGAACCTACTTATAATGATGATGATACCATTACTTGAACTTGTTCATTTTATGGAAACATCACCACGGGGGGGACTTTTACCGCACATTTCGAAAATTGGGATGCTACTTATACGACACAGGTACAAACGGATACTATACTTTATGGATTGGATCCAGATGAGATACCTAAGACAGCGACAAGTATCACTTTAACGATAAGCACCACCCGGGGGGGTTGAGTTCAGAACCTTCCCACTAATTCTGATGACTTTGATTGAGGGGGAGGGGGGGACTTTGAACCTGATCCGAATGGATGAAGTATTAATATGTTCGTGCAACCTGGTCGTCCAAAAAGATATCAAGCATCGCTAATTTTTACGATCACCAATATCAGCACCACGGGGAACTATACCCTCACCTGAACTAATCCTAATTTAACACCCGGGGGGGTTTCGATTAGCTATACAATTGTTTAATTAATCGTTATTTAAATGCGATCAAACTTTTTTTATATTTAATATAATCGTCTTTTTTCACGATCATCAAATAAATACTATTACCCAAAATTGTCTCATCCAAAAAAATTTTTTCTAATGAATTATTAATACAATTACCAGCCGAATGGTTTGGTTTATTAACGCAAATCACATAATCGTTTATTTCACCATCGCTTTTTAAATTATAAAAACGATTCAATGAATTAATTATTTGAACGAGCTTTTTTTATTTATAATC
>LSPY01000035.1_pt1 | contig 15225 bp, 10 predicted proteins | sample 651311 | NCBI WGS metagenome assembly LSPY01 (sample SAMN04438312, study PRJNA306036) | termite gut metagenome | isolation source: viral DNA filtered from gut of termites from termite colony 1 | host: Coptotermes formosanus | place: USA: New Orleans, City park | collected 2013-06-21
GTATTTCTCGTCCTCGATTCCTCTCTCCTCAAATGAGGGGTCTATTTTTCTTTCAATGTTTAATCATCCATTAAAGATTAAGAAGTCCACAATGAAGGCTCCTAAATCAATGGATCCATCTTTATGGCCTCTTGGTATGCCTCCCCCAAAGCTTTTATCTGTTGATGATCGGTATAATGATTATTGGCTTGAAGCGCTTACAACCCTTCGTCTTAGCTCTGCGAAGTTTAAAGATTTTATTTATGAGCAAGGAAATACAACCCTTACTTATCGCGATGCGTTATCTTACTTTTATAAGTTTATGCGCGATGTGTATGGCGTATCGGATATTGTTTCATTTATTCGTAATGAGCAAGCAACTTCTAAAGGTTCCTCTCAAGAATTAAAAGGTGTATCCCCAGAGGCTACTAATCAAATTAAGCTTGCTATAGAGAATGTTTATAAACTTCTCAAGGGCTCATTTGATTCTATTGAAAGTCTTGAGCGAAAGGACGAGTCTTTTAAAAAGGTTTCTGTATTTGCAAAATCTCTTTGGGTAGAATTTCGTGGATTTTCGATCACAAAGTTTATGGGCTTTCAACTTCCGTCCTTTATTAAAAAGCCAATGGCTGCATCGGTAAAGGAATATATTGCTCTAGTTCGTCAAGCATCCACTCAGCTTTCTTCTACTCGAGATCTTCTTAAAGAAGTTGCCCCGGATTCTACGGCCGCTTACAATGCCGTCGATTCGGCGTGTCGATTTCTTGATAATGCTTTAGTTTATCTTGAGCAACAATTTAAAACTCCAGTCGAGCAGATGCCAAAGGCACCTGCTATTAAAGCAGATAATTCGTTAATTAATCGGGAGGTTATCTATCGAGGAAAGGGCTATGTTGTGGAGTCCGTAGATTCAGATTCGATAAAGCTAAGAAACACTCAAGCTCGCTCAGCTGCAAAAGTTTCTAAGTCGAATTTTGAGAAGTACGCGCAGCTAGTTTCTAAGGTAAGTGAGGGCGTCAGTGCGTAAAATCGGGTTTACCTCAGGATATCCTATATCGTCGTACCCTAAACATGGGTCTTTGTCAGTAGGCATATTTCAACAGCTTGAGGATTTAGACGCGTTGGGTTCTTTCGATGATGACGATCATTTTTCATTATCTCAGCTACTGTATCTTTACTATTCTGGTCGAATTTCAGATGAAGAATTTCTTAATAACATTAAAGATTTTGTTGATGACAGCCATGCTGTGGATCATTTTATTCAATGCAGAGAGCCAATCCACCCGGATTGGCTAGATCCAATTATCGCAGACTTCGAGTAAATATATAATTTTTATATGTGTTCTGTAATTTCTGGTTGGGTTTGTGAGGATTTCTTTTAATGGGGGTCTTTGATTATCTTAATCAGCCTGGCCCTCCACTATCTTCTATTCAAGAGCAGGCGGCTCTTTTTGCTCTTGAGAGAAGAAAAGCTATCGTAGCTTTAGCTACAGGCGCAGGAAAGTCCAGAGTTGCATTAACGGTCATGCAACATTCCCAGCAATTGCTCAAATCAAAATATAACTCTATTTTATGTACTTTAATTTTATGTAAAAAGAATGCTCTTTTTAATTGGGTAAATGAGGTAAAGAAATGGTCTCCTCTGCCAGTAAATCCAGCATTTATAGACCCGTCTTTATCTCCGGGCCAGCGTCAAAATCTATATCGATGTCTGTACTCTAATGGTATACTCATTGCAACTCATTCGTCTGTTCGTGCAGATTTTCGCGATTTTGTTTTCCCTGTTCTTAAGCAAATTGACCTTGATTCTAATCGTAGGCTCATGTTTATATCGGACGAATCGCAAGTAACTAAGAATCCTGATACAATGACTCATCAGTTGTTTAAGTATTTAGGGCAGTTTGCATCCATTACTGTTGCTACTACGGCATCTGTGTCTGATAATGAGCCAGAGGAGGCTTACGGTCTTCTATCCGCTGTGGATCCTCAATATGCAAATAGCAAGCAAGCATTCTTGGATGCCTTTATTAACTATTATCGTGATATGCAAGGCCGTATTCGTGTAGTTCGCCATGATCCAATTCGCAATCCTGCGTATTATTCATGGCTCTTTAATAAAGTCTTCTATAATCAAAACTCGGATAGTATTCCGGGAGTTGAGCTTATTGAATATATCCTATCTCCTACTCAATCTCAGCAAGTTCTTTTAGATGCTATCAAGCAGGAGCCGGCTTCTATATTTTCACCGAATGCTGCTCTCGCTCGTAATGCTCACTCCATTGCTGTAATTAATGAGCCTCATAAATTCGGTCTTCAAGAGCCATCTCCTAAAATCGTTGAGCTTGTCTCTATTATTAAGCGTATTCTTCCAGAGCAGTTTCTCATATATTGTCCATATAAAGATCCTCTATTTGATATACAATCCTTGGTCACGTCTATGGGAATATCAACATTCTTTATTCATGGAGGTACATCGTCTAAATATCGGTTTCAAGCGAATCAAGCATTTAATGCCGGCTCTATTCAGTGTGGCCTTCTTACTGATGCAGGAGCGGATTCCCTTAATTTTCCTACGTGTCGACATATAATTTTTCATACTCTGTCTTTTTCTAATATGTCATTTAAGCAGATGCTCGGGCGTTGTCGTCGTATGACTTCCAATTTTGATAAAGTTCTTGCGCACCTCATTCTTTGTGGAGAGCCAGACCGCCATCGGTACAGAATAATCGCTGAAAAGCGGGAAGCTGTTGATTTAGTTGATCAAGCATCTATTCAGTATTTCGGTCTCGTTTCATAGCCTTTTCGTAATTTAACCGCCCTATTTCAAAATATGAAGCAAATTAAATTTCCAACTAAAGTTGCATATACGGACATAATTACGTACCATACAGATTGCGGTGATTTCACTCTCCCAGATCAATGGAAAGAATTCCTCGGCCCCGATATTCTCTCAGATGTTACCAAGATCGGTAAGTTCTGTAAGGAGCTTCATCTTGATCGAGTTAAATTCATTAAACGTCTTCGTATGATCCCAGAGTTTGCTTCTTTATGGGAGGCGATTCCAAGGAATCGTTCTATTATAAAAGGTAAGTATATGGTTCAATATCGAGGCAGGTCTTTTCTACTTCCGGATGAAACGTGTGTCTTTATAGACCCTGAGGTTTGGGCACTTAAGCGTACTTTAAAGGATCAGCTTAAGGAGTGTGGACTACATCAAGATGAAATAATTAGATTTCTTATGAAAGATGAGAAGTTCAGCGAGTGGTATGATATCTGGGATCAGAGAAAGCTCGGGAGTAGCTTTAATGATCGTCAGCAGCTAGCTAATAAGCAGAAACAATCATGTTTGAAGAAGTATGGTGTTACGTCAACTTCGTTAGTTTCTGAGGTTCGTGCTAAGCAACTGGCGTCCAGAGAAAAGTATTATTGTAACAAGTATGGTGTTTCTTCATTACTAGCATTGCGACTTAGTGCGTGTGCAAAGTCAGGTATTTTTCCGTATGAAATTCCTCCCGCATTTCACGCTAGATTTACGGCCATATGTCTTACTTGTTATCGCCCGTTTAAATCAATGATTTATTCAACATCTAGTGGAGTGTTTGCTACGCAGTGTTCTTGTAGACGATTTCACTCTTTGTTAGAAGACTTTATTCTTGGTGTAGTTAGGGCTTTAGATCCTTTGGCTGATTCCGATAAGCTTCTAATTCACCCGAAAGAGATAGATGTGTATTCACCTCAGTTTTCCATTGGATTTGAGATAAATGGCGCCTACTTTCACAATAGTTCAGAAACTACAGTATTGTTATCTAGTATGGGTCCGGTTATTCCAAAACCCCGTCTCTACCACTCCCACAAAACAACTTGTGCACTCTCCCCAATTCAATTAGATTTCAACACACTCCAACCAATTCTAGACCCACAAGGGTCTCCTATTCCCAAACCCTCCATCAAACTCTACCACATCTGGGAGCACTGGCCCCACGAAATCTCCCTATCCATAATAAAAGCAAAACTTGGTCTCTTTGACCACACCTACTACGCCCGCCACCTCACCGTCACCATTGTTTCATCTTCCAAATTAGAAGAGCTGTGTGGGTCTCATACTCAGGGTTTTATACGTTCTTCATTTGGGGTAGCCTTATATTTAGACGCCGTGGCTGTTATGGGTCTTCTTTTTACGATTAAGGGAGATGTTGCTGAGTTAACTCGTGGTGTCAATGCTCTTAATACGAGAGTCATTGGCGGGTTCGCTCGTTTATTTAAGGCAGCCATTTCCTATATAAAAGAAGTGCACCCTCAAGTTTTAAGAATAATAACATATGCAGATCGAGACTTAACTCCTGATCAAGATAGCTGTGTCTATGTTAGGCACGGGTTTACGTATGTCGGGGATTGTGGGCCCACTTTATCTTACTATTTTAGGAATGGGTATCCTAACGTACGGTTTAATTCTAATCGTGTTTATGCTAGGCAGCGGTTGCAAAAGCATAAGTTAGTGTTGTTTGAAGGAGTTATGTGTAAGCACCCAATAACAGGTGAGGCAGCTCTTTTTAAGTTTGACCCACAAGAAACTGAGCAACAAAATCTATTCCGATTAAATGTACACCCTGTCTATAATTCGGGGTGTTTTAAGTACGAGTTGGTGCTTTAGTGGCTTTTACAATTACGAATCTTAATGAAATTATATCGTCTCTTCCTTCTGATTTATTTGATGCTTCTTCAAAAGAAGTATCAGATTATGTTACCTACACTACTCGTTCATTGATTTTTCAATCAATTAAGATGAAGTACAACTCTGGTGTTTCCAGTGTTCTTCTTAAGTCGTTTGTAACCTCTACAGTTACGTTAAAACGGGGCATCATTGTTACTTTAGTCTTTTATCTCGATAAGCTCTTTAAATTTGCTGATGCAGTAGCGAAAGCAGATGCCAAGGCAGAAAAAGAAGCGGCTGCTCAGCAGGCTGCTCAAGCCCAGTCTTCTCCGACATCCCCAAAAACAACTGCTCTACTTCCGTCAGTTACAACAAATCAGTTTCTTAATGCAAAGTTCAAAGGTGAACTTGACAGAGCCTCGCGTACCTCTACTTTAAGTTCCATGAAGCCTTCTCTTGTAGCTAAGAAGAAAGGCTCTTTAGAAGAATTTGCCTCTAATCTCGAGGAAGAGCTTGACTTTCTTCAATCTATCCTATCTCAAATTCTCTCACAAATCTAATCTTTTATTTCTTTGTATGGCAGTTGAAATCCCAGTCATTGAACGCACGATTTCTTTTTTACTCACAAAAGCTCTTAAACGATACCCCGAATTTCAAGATGTTGAAGTAACTCATGAGCAAGCTGAGCATATTCGTACAAAATCTGTAGAAATTGCGGTCGCGGTAACAGGTGTTGCATTTAATGACCAATCTCCGTCCGATCTTTTAGGCACGGTTTATTCCCAATATGGTGTTCTCGTAGATCCTCGATTTGCTCAAACCTCTATTGATATGTTCTTCCCGGCATCAATTAAACCTGCTCAAGGTCTTGATGAAGCGGTCTTTGAATTTAAGTTCAGTCGAGATGAATCTCTCACTCCTTCAACCCCCTCCTTAAGCATCTCCTGTCTTATCATTGCTTTTGATAAAGATATTAAGGTTGATATATCCGATAAGATTACTTTAACAACCTCTATTCATTCACCGCTACTTGAGTCTATTCTCTTGTATACAAGCACTGGAGTTTGTATTCCTAGCAATGAGTATTCAAAATCTCTTGATGTCTTAGGCGATCTTATAATCACATTTAATGAACAGCAGCCGCAATACGTATTTTCGGTATTTGCTATGGTTCCTGATTTATCCCGATCTCGTTCTCTTCCTATTGAAGATTTTTCGTATGTCAAAGATGTAATCCCTGGACTGGATTTTAAGCTTGGTAAAGTAATTAAAGGTGATGCATATGTTATTCGTACAACTCCTGAGCCATCTATTGCATATGAATTGTATGGAGGTCAGCAGCTTACATCAATTACAATTTCAGTCGAAGCCGAAACTCGTCTTCTTCGCTCCTCTACTTTATCTCGCATTCTTGAGGCCCTTCGATTCATTAAGCAGCTTACTTCTCCATTTGGTTGGGTTCTACAAGATATGTCAGGGTCTCTCTCAGATGGCTCTGATTTTGATGCTGCTACTATTGCCGAGAATGCAGAAGCTCTTGTAACAATAAATCACCCGTGGCAGTTGTATCTCCCTATAAAGTCAACATTTTTATCCGTCTCTACAATGGAAGTCGATACTCTCAAGGACGTAGAGCCTCTTGAAATTTCTACTATCCCGTGTTATGGTCAGTGGTTCCAATGAGGTAATTTAAGTATGCCTATTTTTAATTTTCAATGTTCTTCATGTGGTCGAGAATTTGAGGAATTAGTCCAATCCTATTCGACATCGGTTACTGAATGTCAGTTTTGTGGCTCTCTTGCTGATAAGAAATATAAGGCATATCCGGTTGGCACCATTACTTCTCAAGAGCAGGCTCGTAACATGCCTCCATCTCGCGCTTGGGATACAATTATAGGCAATGAAGCGGAGCTTGCGCGAAAGGCACAACAACAACAACGTTCTGAGAAGGCTAAGATTCTTAAAGATGGTAAAGTTCCGTTTACTATTCGGGGTTCTCACGATAATAGCGATGGTACCTTTCCATCTGTATTCCCAAAAGATCAGTGGCAGCATGCTCGTCGCACATCCGAGCGGCTCGCTCGTGATGCTCTAAATAAGAAATAACTCTATTTTGTGGCGTCCTCTATTAAATCTAATTTAATTTTCTTTTTATTGTAGAATTGTTTAATAGGAGAATTATATGGCTGCGCTTGAGTTGAGTTCGATGAGACCAGGGGTATACTCTACTGTAACTTTCGTTGGTGGTAATCCCATCATTCAGCCAAATGAGCGTTATCCGCTTATTATTGGTGAGGGGGACGATGTCCTTCACATATCGAATTTCGCTATGGAAAGATTTGGAGTTACGTATGTGTTTGAAAAGGATCTTTCCTATCAGGTCACTGGAACAAACAGCTCCTTCTCCTTGAACTCGGCTTATCCTATTACCAGTAAATCCGGGGTTTCTGCAAAGCCTACTGATATTGAAGTAAAAGTCAATGGTCTTTCAGCTCCGGTTAGATCATTAGATCCCGATACTGGCGATTTTACGCTTCAATCATTTCCCCCGCCTGAGGCGCAGCTCACGGTTTCCTATTATTATGATATTCGCGATCAGTATTCTGAGAATGAAGATCTTTCATCCCAAGTTACTGGTCTCACATCTAAATTCATTGTCAAGCACCTCTACATTGTTGATGGTACTGATCGTGGTGCTATTACCTATTCTCCGGAATCTCTCGAGGTTACTCTCGGCGGTGTTCCGGTGAATGTGATTGAAGTCAATGGTCGTGATGGTGAGATCACTCTTCAGGATATTCCAGTTCTTAACGAGGATGGTTCTACTCCGGATCTTCGTGTTTCCTACTACCATGCATTCCCCCGCATGTATGATCTCCTTCCCGAGGAGCATGTTTCCAAAGTAAAATCTCTTGGTCTTAATCCGGGAAAATCTTCATTCATCCGTGGGCGGGATTTTGTTGTTGATGGTAATGCTCTTGTCTTTGGAAACACGGTTCTTGTAGAAGACAAAACAACGGTCTTTGGTACAAAACCGCTTACAGCAAAAGTAATCAACGCTCTTCCAAATGAAGACCGCCTTTACGCTCTTCCGGCAACTCGCTTATCCGATGTTTCGTTGCGTCTCCCTTATAAAGCCTATGATGGTAATGAAGTCAATAAACGCACATCAAATCCTGCAGATATTGAAGTCTTTACATTTCCCTCAAAGGAGTTTCTTGACTCCAATGTTGCCTCAGCCGCTGTTGCCAATATTACATCACTTATATCGGCCATCCCAAACACAATTACATCAGTTATTTTGGCAGGCACTATTACCTCAGATGATTTGGTTGTCTCTAAGCTCGGCTATGAGGATTCAACAGGCGCTCGTCAAATACTTGAAACCCTTACTGGATCTGGGGTTTTTTCTCTGGATCTTTCCAGTGTATATGAGTCTATTGATCCGTTTGTTCTAAAAGTATTCTGCACAAACAATGGCGATTCTACAAAGTTGGTTAACATCTCTGGTCTTACCCTCACAGTCGAGCAGGAAAAATCGGATACGGTTCCTATCGCTGACAGAGCCATTGCTCTCAGTAGTTCTATTGATGAGCTCCTGTCCGATATCGGCACAACAATTGGTACTTATTCCAATGTTGTTTCGGCGGAGCTCGAGTTCAGTCTTCAGCGTGCAGCCTCCACATCTGTGGAGCTTTATTATCTTGACAATCTCTCTGTTGAGCATGTTATTGAAACAATATCAGGGGCGCTTGTTCCCGGTCCTGTCAATGTTGATCTTACTTCGTATCTTGCAACGACCCCGTTTATTGTTCGTGTTCGTGCAACTGGGACAACACCAGACAATGTAGCAATAACTGCTGCAACACTTACAGTTGATCAACGATCGGTCAACGACATCGATTTTTCCGATGATACAGAAACAATGACAGGTTCTGCAATTGACCATGATCTTGGGACTATTCCTGCAGTCGCTACTTATCCGGGCGCGACAGTTAAATTTACTGGTTCTGTGGCTTGTTCCTCCTCTTCTGCGCAAGTTTCAGTTATTGCTCATGTAGGGTCAACGGATTCAACGGTTGCTACCCTTACAAATCCAACTGCTATTGATGTTGATCTCACTGCTCTTGCGGCGCAGGCTGTTGCCAATACTCAGCCATTCTCTCTAACGCTTCAGCTTTCTGATGTTTCCAGCGAAACGATTGCTCTCTCGGATATGAAGATTTCCTTTATTCAGGACGCTTCTACTCCTAATTCAATTTCAAATGTTCAAGTTCAAATTCCCTTATACGAAGATGTTTCTTATATTGATGTCGCGGCTCTTGTCTCAGTAATTCAGAATCCTGTTGCTCTTCGTATTGGGGGTGCTGTTACCAAAGCATCCACATCATCTGTTCAGCTGGTCTATCAAGGAGCATCTTCTCAGGTTGTTTTGTGGGACTCGGCATCCGGTAATCCGTTAGATGTTGATGCTTCGGCTCTCCTTGCAATCGCGTCACCCGAAATTCGTATTATTGCGTCTGGTACAGCCTCTGATTCTATATCTTTCGCTGATGTCGAAGTCGTCATTGATTCCGAGCCCGTCTCTACTCCATCTGTTCCGTTGTTCACCGCTCTTGGTGTTCCGTCAGGAATTACTAAAGTCAAAGTTCGCTCAATTCAGGGTGTCGCCTCCGGCCTTCCGATAGCTATTACAGCGCAAACACTCGACGAATTTGTGTTCGTATCGCAGTATACTTCCCGTATGATGACTGAAGACTTTCTTATTCAATGCGTCACCCCCGGTTCTGGTGATCCAGATACAACTGGCACATTTAACATTTATCGCGCCAACGGCACTCTTCTTCCATGGGTCAATGTCGATCAATCAGACCACTCAAAATGTTCTGTGGCAAATTCCAATTTTGGTACAGAGGGAATTACATTTTCTGCAAACTACCAAAACATTCTTCTTACTCCCGGATATTCACAGCCTGGTGCTTACAAACTTGTCTTTAATGATTCACAATCTTATTCTGTTATCTTTACTCCGAAGAATGGTACTCCAATCCAACTTGCCGAGACGGGGTATCTCAACCAGACTTATGAAGATCTTCGTTTTGGGGCAAAGTGGACGATGTTTACTCCGCTTACGTTCTCATTTGCCGCCGGAGATTTCCTTACGTTTGATATCCTGGATACACCCCGTAAGGCCCGTAGTGATCCTTACACCGATGTTCCAGGGCTCATTCTCCAGATTGAGTCTCTTACAGGCGTTGCTGCTGGTAATACAGCTTTCCTTTCTACTTACAAGATCGATACCGAAGCAATTCCTCCGGGCACTCAGTATTTCGTTGACTACTCCATCGTTAAGCAGACCTTCTACAAGTTTTTCCTATTTGATAGGTCAGCTATTGCTAATAAAGATCATGTTAAATATATTGGCGATGAGTCGTTTGTTAATCGCGCCTCCGTAGGTGTTCGTGCTGCTTATGAAGCAGGTGCAGAACATGTTGCCTGTATCCAAGTACCTCGTTCTGACTCTGGTTGGGCTTCCGAGCAGGAATATTCACAAGCACGCGCCGTTCAAGAAGCCGGATTTGAGGACAATGCAATCCCCTACTTCATTGTTCCAATGACAACCGATGATCTTACTCTTAATGCCTATAAGCAGCTCGTCAAAATTCTCTCTGCTCCAAAATTCGGTCGTGAGTGTATCCTTGTTCGTTCCTTCTCTCCGAACATGAAATACACAGCGGTTGCTACGGAATGTCAAGCCATATTTGAGCAGCGTGTCGTGGCTCACTTTATGCCAGACCCTGTTATTGATCTCGTTGACGAGTATGGTAACACATTCGAGGTAATTTATGATCCGTCATTGATTGCTGCTGTATACGCTGGTCTTCGATCCTCCCCACTCTACGATGCGGCAACTTCTTTGGTTGGTATGGGAAAGACGATCCCATATATTAAGCGAATGCAGACAATCCTCGATGATACCAAGGCTGCCTATCTCTCTGTCCGTGGCTGCACGGTGTATGCTAAAGACGGCACCCAGATTGTAGTTTGGAATGAGAATACCACCAACACTACATCAGACCTCTTAGTATTTCCGCCAATTATCTATGAAGCGGATGAGTGTGTCAAAGCCTGCCGTCAAGCCTGCCGTCCACAGATTGGCCTTAAGAAAATCCTTGGTCCACAGGCTATTGCAGACACAGTTTCTCAAGTTCTTCAGACGAAGAAGAATCAGCTTATCATTAAGGATTACAAGAATGTAACCGCACAAGAGGACCCTACAGATAATCGCGTCCGTACTTGTAAGGCATCTATTCTTCCAATGTGGTCTACTCTGTGGATTGAGCTCGACTTTGAAGTTGTAGGATAAATCATAAATAAAGCCGCGAAAGCAGCTTTATTTATGCTTGATAATCTTCCATAAATAAAGCGGATTTAATCCAGCATTTTCTTTTATGAAAGAGGTTTATGAGTTTAAGTCATTAGAAGGCCCCTTCACCCTCCCACAACAATGGCGCGAATTCCTCGGCCCCGACGTCCTCTCCTACCGCACCACCATCCAATCTCGTTTAAAACAACTTTCTATCGATCATCATCGATTTAATAAAGTAATGCGTTTATGTTCTGATTTTTGTTCTTGGAAGTCTGTTAAGTCTCAGAGATTAATTGCTATGGAATTAGTGGATCAAGGCTCTAAAGTTGCTAAACGTAGGGCTACGAATCTTAAAAAGTACGGTCATGTTTCTCCATTAGGTTCTAAGGAAATCAGAGAAAAGGCCGAAAGCGCTAATATAGCCACTTATGGGCATGTGTCTGGGTTTGGATCGCAAGAAGTTCAGAGTAAAGCTAAAGCTACGATGTTAGAAAGGTATGGCACTCTTATTCCAATGAGAATAGAGGAGATTTCAGTCAAAGCTTCAGAGCACTTTATTAGTAAGTATGGGGTTAATCATCCCTTCAAAGCGAAGGAAGTTCGAGATAGAGCTATTCAAACCATACGTGATAAGTATGGCATCAGTCCTATGTCGGATCCTGATATTTATGCCCGTGCAAAAGACAATTCTAAAGCAGGGTCACTGCGATCATTCGAGGGTCGTCATGGCATTGATCTTCAATCGTATATTACCGATGTTTTAGAAAATGCTAACTTAGTTCCTGTTGACTTCAGTGATTATACTAACTTGAATGTTGAGTTTAGTGCTGTCTGTCGTATTTGTGGCTCGACTTCGTTATTTCATTTTTACGAAGGGGTTAAGCTTACTAAGTGCCCTGTGTGTTCAACTTCTCATACTAGAGTTGAGTCGGATATTTTATTATATGTTCGCCAATTTTACCCTGATGCGACTCCTTCTAAGGATATTCTTCCGGGCAAGCGAGAAATCGACATCTACATCCCATCCCTCCACATAGGCTTTGAAATCAACGGCGCCTACTCCCACAACTCCGCCATTGGTGAAGTTATGTATTCTTCTAAAGCATATCGATTTGTGCCTAAGGCACAAACTTATCATTCTAATAAGACTATATGCGCTCTTTCTGCTCATGAGCTTGATTTTACAACCTTGGTGCCTATTAGAGATGAGAATAGTAACTTAATTCCAAAAGAGTCAGTTAAACTTTATCATTTATGGGAACATTGGGGCCCTCATAAATTAAAGAGCGTTGTTAAAGCTAAGCTTCGCGTATTCAGTTCTACAATGTATGCTAGATCTCTTAGTCTTAGGCAATCTTCTTTTGAAGAAGAGGCTGATTTGCAAGATAGGTCTCATGTACTTGGTCACGCAAGAGCTGTTTTTGGATTTGGGCTCTACAGCGAAGGTGTTTTGATTACGAGTATTTCATTTCGTCGCTCATCTCGGTTAGTTTTTGAAATTTGTAGGAATGTATCGTATCCTGATACTCAAGTCGTAGGGGGTTTTACTCGTCTTCTTAGGGCAGGCATTAGGTATATTAAGCAGCATTATCCTGAAGTGAATGAGGTTATAACCTTTGCAGATCGAGATCTCACACCAGATCCCTACGACAGTGTCTATTTTAGGAATGGTTTTTCATATATGAAAGATTCGGGGCCAACTTTGTCTTATTATGCCCACCGCACTGTTAAGTTAGTGGGGTCCGATAATGTCCTTGTATCAATTGGTATTCATAATCGCCGTTCTTTTCAGAAGCATACTCTATTACGCTTTAATGGGTGTGCTTGTACGAATAAAGTATCAACAGACTTTTATGATGCAGGTAAAGAATATAATCAACCATTCATCTTCAATCCACAGCTCACAGAACAACAAAATCTCTACAAACTCCACATCCACCCACTCTACAACTCCGGCTGCCACAAATACACCCTTCAAATCTAATTACACTTTCTATTTATTTGCATGTTACAAGTGTAGTTCAGCCATTAATATTTTAGCCAATCTTTATTGATTATTGAGGTGTCGTATGGGGCTTTGTTCTTTTATTCAAAATTATAAGCGTTGGTCGCCTATATCTAAAGTTCAGGGTCTTCAGTGTGATAATCCTTCCTGTGATTGGTCAGATATGAATCTTGATAACCATGTTACATATTTTATTATTCGCAATGGCGATAATCTCTACAGGATTAATTCAGATGTTTGGGTTCCAGACCACCTCTTCCCTACTGAAGATGAGATGGAGAAAGTATTTGAATCGGCTCGTCGATATGCTTCGCCAAAAGAAATTCAGAAAGCCTATGAAGAACATGCGTTTATATTTCTTGCTATTCAGGGTATACTTGATAACACGGAAATATTTCCGCAAGAATTTCGTAATCAGATTGATTTAGTTAGTCCGGGAAAGGATAATTCTAAATATGTAGAATTGGTTCGTGATGCAGAGCCTCATCACTTTATTTCAGACGGAAAACCATCATGGTATGATTTCATTGATAAAAACCGTGAATCAATTACTACCGGCACTCGTGTTCTTTTAATCGGCAAAAGTCACTCATACAAAGATATTCAAGATCGCCAATCATCTCGATATGCAGACAGCCCTTCATCTGGAGAAATATATCAAATTTCAGATATCGATGGGCAATATTGTAAGTTTCCATATGAATCTCATCACACTGTCTATGGTCCATCTTGGGAGTCGCATGAATGTTCTCGCCGTGCCTCATTCAAAGCCTATCGTGATGAGCTTATCAATGTAGATATTCTCGATCCCGCTGATCTTGTCTACTATGTTCATTCTCGCCTCTTCCGCAAAGACTATCTGGATATTCTCCCGATGTTCAAATTTCTAAAAGACTTCAAAGAAGCGGAAGCCGCAGAAGAAAAGCCATTTATTCAACTTCTCCAGTCAAAGGTTCCTCAAGCATCTGAGCAAGATATTCTCTCTGCTATAGAATGGTGGAAGACAAATTTCAAATACAAGCGCGCTCTCAAAGTTGATGACTCCAAAGCATATCGTATGATTCTTGCTCGTCTTAACAATCCTACTTATTACTCTACTTGGCACCCAATCGAAGTAACGTTCTGGGTGTATAAGCAAGATTTCTTTTGGGATCTCCGTTCTCAGTTCTATAAAGATTTTCATCTTAAGCATGATGTTTTTGATGATAGTCCTCCAACAGCAATGTTTGATAGTGGTGAGATGGATTCCTTATTCGACGATCTTCGTCATTTAGCATATCAGGCTGCTTGCACACATAATGTTTCTATAAACCCTCGTACAAAAATTGCTCTTCGTGGTAAGGCAGCAGAGGCAGCTACATTAGCTTTTCATTCGTTAAAATTGCACATTGATAAAATGTATGTCTCCACAAAAGGTGAGCTTGCAAAGCGCTTTAAACTTGAGGATCTATTTGAAGATACGCAAGATCGCAAGAAAGCCACTTATCCGCATAAGTGAGGAAGTATGCTACGTCGAAAGAAAGAAGAATTACCTCTTAGTCAAGGTTCTATAACGGATATTTTTCCATGCAAGTATTGTGGAAATACGGATGTTTCTTTAACAACTCGTAATAAGTGCATCAAAGGAATTCCATGGTATTGTGCCTCCGTCAACTGTGACGAGTATTCAGAGGAACGGCACGATGAAATTAAGAAGCCTGTTAAAGGTAGAAAGCGCTTTAATCTTAAGAAGATTCTTGTAGACACATTTTAAGGAGAAAAGTATGAGGCCATTTTTCCGCTATTTTGAATTTTTATTTATTGTTGTTTTGTTTGGTGGTTCAGTTGTTCTAATTTCGTCAAGTCTTGTTACTTGCATTAATCGCCAGCATTCTGCGTCTACTTCACCTTCTTCACAAGAAGTGCAGCATTTCATTCCTCAGATACCTTTAGTATCTCCATTTGTTGAAATGGTGTTTCGTGATGGCATATACACTCAGTCATCTTTTGATGATAATCGCATATATTTTTATGCCTATGGGTGGCAAGAAATTAAACAACTTTATGCTCTTAATCGTATTACAGGTAATTTTGAACGTCCTGTTCCAGCAGTCAGTTCTCCAAGCCTCACCACTTCGTGGGTGGAGGTCTCTTCAGAAATGCCTCAGTGTTACATAGGCGATGCAGTTCTTATTGGTGATAATTCATACAAGATATCTCAGCTCACGGAGAATTCTCTTA
>LSPY01000036.1_pt1 | contig 14953 bp, 8 predicted proteins | sample 651311 | NCBI WGS metagenome assembly LSPY01 (sample SAMN04438312, study PRJNA306036) | termite gut metagenome | isolation source: viral DNA filtered from gut of termites from termite colony 1 | host: Coptotermes formosanus | place: USA: New Orleans, City park | collected 2013-06-21
CCTTAATATGTTAAGTGATACGCTTGCGTATGGTATGGAGCAAGGCGGTGGCCAGTGGTATCACGACCACGGTAAAGACAAGGATGGAGTGTATAAAAATCCTATATCTAAAGCTATACAGCATCAGAGGCTAGAAGATACATTAAACAGTGTTGATGATAAGGCTAAAGAAGAGGTTGAGGCTATACATAAAAAGTATGCCGAGGAATTGGAAGGTGTGGAGGCACGTGCGGACGCTGTATTGCTTAGTAACCCCAGATACCGTTATTTACAAGGTACTCCGGAGTATACTAGGTTGAAGTCATACCTCGTACAGAGTATGTCAAGAGAGATTTTGTATAGTCAGCAGATGGCCATGCGTATGCACAGGGATGCTTTTACGTCGAGTAACAAGAATAAGGACAGTATAAAGGGGTTCATATAATGGCAGGTAACAATAAACCGGATATTACGACTGCTCCATCCGCTGGTGACTATCTTGGTGGGGCAATGGGGAGAGCTGCCGGTGCGTCTCCTTTGGCAACTGGAGTGTCGCAATATGGTGGGTCTACTAAAGGTAGTAATCTTGATACTACTATATTAGGCAGGTCCCCAGAGCAGGAAAGGACAGAGCACTTCGCTAGGCTTGCAGAACGTGTTAATAACCGTGTGCAATGGGGAGGGCCTAAACATACGGTGTTTAATGCGGCTAAAGGCGGTGCGCAGGTTGCGGGGACTGTCGGAGGAGACAATAGCGTAAATAATGTAAACCAGATGCAGACTATGGACCAAGACAAGGCCAAACAATTTAATGCTCTGGACGTAAAGAAACACGCATGGAACGAGCTTGAGAAAGGGAGGGAACATGACCGTGCGCTGACCGACATAGACAAGCATAAGGTCGTGTAAGAACCTTAAATCTGAAGCAGAATAAGGAGGGCCTTCTTCTAACAACTCATACGCTAACTGTTTAGGGTCAACCATACTCATTATGTCTTTACAGTCCTCATCACTTAGCGCGTCCATACCACGTATATACCTTAAAGTATGCTTATGGTCTACCCACTTTAACCGCCTATCGCATACCGCAAGAGCACTACCCAATATCTCTTTATACTGCTCATCGCTTAACTGCTCCCCACCGCCGCTATACTCATTAGGGTCATCTCTATACTCGGTATTAATCACATCAATCTGTGGCACCTCCACACTGGACATGACTCCCTGTGGTTGCATTGCCTGTGCATCCCTAGCTTGCTTTTCAGCTTTAGCCTTTCGCCGAGCGTCGTTTTCTGCTTTTTCGGCTTCCTCCTTAGCCGCTTTCTCTGCCTTAGTATCCCCGCCTATAAGCTTGCCTATCCCTCCACCTATACCACCTAAAACAGTACTTCCAATCATGCCGCCGACACCGGGGAGCAACATATTACCAAGAATCATACCTCCGGCAGAGCCTGCCGCCGCAAGCCCACCACGCGCTATATCGGCAAACTCTAAGCCGTCCCCATCAGCATCCCACCCTTTCGCTTTGTTATACACCCCTTCCGCTTTGTTATACGCCCCCTCCAATCCGGCTATCTTCTTTGAGATACCCGCCCCCTTTCCCCCTGCGGCGGCAGTCTTATTAGCCATAGCGAACAACGCCTGCATATCAAGGCCCATACTGCACCCCCGTATTTCCGGAATCAAGACCGCTTGTTACTCCGACAGGCTGGTTTGACTGCTGATTAGGCGTAGGATTGGCAAGCTTCCACTCGCGCACGTGCTCATACTCCTCTATAGCCTTGTTGACAGCCGCCTTATCAGCTTCGTTTATCTCACCGCCTGCGGCCAACGCCGCCTTAGCCCGTTCGATAGTTGCCTTATTTGCGGCTTCGTCCTTAGGGTCATACCTAGTAGGTATGATCTCTTTTATTATTTTACCTCTAGGCGACATACCGGCACCGGTACGCCTAGCTTCATTTTCCTTCTGCTGTTGATACTCACCAACAGTAGACATCGGGTCTACACCATTACCTTTACCGTCGCCGTTACCATACGAAGTAGCCGACCGCCCATCCGTCGAAGGATTCTTAGGAACATTAGACCCATTAGCCGCAGCATTTACATTAGTGCTACCCTTATTTACATTGACGTTCTGCCCTTTATCCTGCGCATACCTACGCATAGCGTTGTCATTAAGGTACTGTGCAAACGCCGCTTTCTGTGCCAAAGTATCGGCTTCCGCACCAACACCAGCCTCAACCTTACCTTCCTCATCCCCTAGTCTATCATAACCTTTCTGCTCATGTAACACACGCTGCTCTTCAGTCCACTTCTGGTCCTCAGCCTCATTCTGTAACAGGGACTTATTACTCTCATCAAGCCCAGTAAGCGCACCCGCCGCACCGCCTGCCTGCGCCCCTACTCGTGCCTGCGCAATATCCCCGGCGTTCTTGGCCTTCGTAGCAGTAAGCTCCGCTCCGGCGTTCTTGGAGTTAATCTTACCTAATGCACGTTCGCTATCCGAATCCGCACGTGTCTCCGCCCTACGTTGAGAATAATAATCACGCCTCTGGTTATTAAGCTCGGTAGTCCTATCCAAAATAGATTCGAGCTTACGCTCGGTGTTGCGTTGCATCCTGTCTAACGCATCGGCCTGTGCATCTACTGCCATTACTCCCTTCCTAATCCATATATGTCGTCTTCCCATATATTGCTATACGGATTCTGTGTAGTCTGTTTATTAAGCAAAGCATACCTAGAATTGATGTCTTTCGCGTTTGATGCTAGTTTCCTTTGTGCATAAGGGGAAGTGTATGTCACAAGTCCCCCCAAGCCTGAACGTAAGACTCTAGCACGTGCCTTTTCTAAGGCAGGATTAAGTTCCACTCCCGGAGGAGGAGGATACAACGCTAACAGCTCCTCGTCTGTAGGTATCCTGTCTGTCTGTAGGTAGACTACCTGCACTCGCGGGTTCTGAACTTGCTACCTGCGTCTCTTGAGCAGTTTGAGCAGGTGGTGCCTGCGTCTCTTTAGGTGTGGGCGGGGCTTTGGGCTTCTCCAACTGCGCTGACGTTTGAGGCTGGTAATACCTGTTAGCTATACGTTTAGCCGCATCAATCTGCTCTTTAGGTACCCCTGCCTTAGCCGCATTAGCAGCCCATCCTCCGCTACCAGCGTATCTATCTATAAGTGCCTGCGCGGACAGTATCTGCTCTCGGTCGCCTTTTACCGTCCCCAAAAACCCGCCGCTCGCCGCTTTAAGCGCGGCTTCCCTGCCTGCCGCATCTTTAGCGTTGGCCATATTTATACTCTTAGGGTCCGTCGCCTTCATCTGTTTAAGGTCCTTAGCCCCAAAATCTTTACCTGCTATGTCCTTTGCCGGATTCGTGCCTACTTTAGAAGCGTTTTTCAGGCTAATTTCCGCCTGTTTATGTTCATTTGTTGCCGTCTGCTTCTGTTGCTTTTCGGCGGCTTTCTGCTCTTTAGCCTGCTGTTGCTGTTGGTATGCGGGTACAGCTTTAAGTGCCGATTCAACCGACCTATGCGTAAACGAGAACGCCTTAGGGTCAGGACTATACCACGTCTGTTGTCTACCGTCGTCATCGGTAGACGTTCGAGCGTACACCCCGTTGCCTAAATCCTGTACCGGTCCTTTTGTTCCCATATCAAACTCCTTAGCCTCAAGCTAATCATATACACATCGTTTAGTCAACCACTATCCGATGTCATAATTCTTCCAGTTCCTGCACGTCCGGGCGCGTAACGAGCGGCGACGCACGGACTTCGGTAACTTCCCGTATACCCACGGCAAGGGAGCGTATATACAGAAGCCCGTCGCTCCAGATATACAGTTTCTCCTCACTGCCGAACCCGTTGTTACTGTCATACTCCACCATATAATAGCCGTTGTTTCCGCTTGTCCGGGTAAACATATCCGTTTTAAGGTAGAAATGTTGCACCCGGTCAGCCGCGACGGTACCTCCGGTACTCATTGTCTCGGCAGTAACATTAACCTGTATGTACTTCCGGCCCCATACCTTCCTAAGAAGGTCCGTCATGCCGAAGTTGATACGCCACTTAAACTGACTGTCCGTCCTGTCCGCAGTGCCTATAAACGAGGTAGCACACTTAAAAGGCTCGTAATAATAGCCCAGAACAGGAGGCTTGCCCAGTGCGGTAAGCTCCGGTGCCTTGTTAAACCCGTATACCGCCTGCCAGCCATAGTCCCTTTCGCTCCAAAAGTCCTCAAGCCTCTCCCCTTTTACCCGCTTCCACTTGCCCACGTTATGAATAATCCCCCGCCCGTCGCCCAGAGGGTCGGTAATATCGACCATCGGCTCCCGTATAACGAAATTATTCACCTGAAAGCGGCTCATGCCCTGCATGGCGACACCGCCGGACAGCCCGTAATACTTATAGTCCCAGTCCCCGGTCGAAATAGTCTTGTTAGGCTTGTAAAGCATACCGTCGAACGTCTCCGAACAACGCACCAACGTATTCAGACCGCGCTCGAGCGTCGAACGGAACACGATTTCCTGCCTAACTTGGTCCCATTCCCCGTCTATAACGTCCTTAAACCGGAAAGCCTCCGCCACCTGCTTCAACTGCTCGCCGTCGAACGTGAAAAACTCCCTGTTGCTCGGCGAATACAGCCACGCCATAGCCGTGGTGGACCCTATATACTCCAATCCGATACACGCAACCTTGTCCTCGGCGTAAACAACGCCCTTAGCCTGCGTTACCCTGCTGATATAGTCCGCGCTCATCCTATAAACGTCGGTGTTTATGACAAACTCAAGCTCGTTAGGTATTTTATGCGTCGCAACGTTACGCAAATCGGTAACAAGCGACGTTATACCGTCTATTACCATAAGCTTATACGTGCTTCTCGTCCTATGATGGGCGGGAAGGACACGGATAACCTTCGCGTTTACCGGAACACTGAACCGGTAGGCGTAAAGGTTCTCCTTACTCATGGCGGTGTTGCCCAAATACTTGGCAAACACGTTGATAGGGTAGTTATACTTGACCAACGGGTAACTGTTGAACTTGCCGAGGTACTGCGTGGCGGGGACTATGCTCGCCGTCTTGGTCGCACCGCAGTCCACGAGCGTGGACACCATATTCAACACGCTTATGGCGTTGCCCTCGTCACCCACGAGGCTTATGGTGCGGTCCGTATACCCGTCGAAGCCGTGCATGGCGTTGTTGCCCTTCATTGCGTTCAACCCCGTCTTGTTGACACGGAACACATCCGCGCTGACCACCGCGCACCGCAGGTCCTCCACTTGGTCGTACTGACCAACCCGCACGGCGTTGTACGAGGACGACAGCAGAAGCTCCCCGTCATCGTAGTACAGCACGTTGTTCGGTACGCCGTCCATGACAACGGTGTCGTCCACGGACACCATCTGCACCATCCCCTTGACGGCGGAGTACCACAGCTTCGCGTCCGGTATGATACAGTAATCGGCTAAACCGGAAGCCGTAAACACCGCCTTGCCGGACGTGAGTACGAGCGGGAACTTCGGGTCTATACCCTTGAGTATGCCCTGCGTCCCCTGTACGACCGACCACCTGCCGCTCAACGTGCCGTTCGATGCCGAGGTGACATACTTCACCTCACTAAAGGCATGGTTGAGCTTGGCTTCTTCCCGTATGGCGAAGCTCACCGCCATTTTAATCTCGCCCACACAGGACATGGAATCGTTCTTTATGGTGTGCACGGTGTTGGTGTCGGTCGGATACCGCAGATAAAGGCTCTGATTACCGAGCCTGAACGGAAACTGTATGTTCTGCACGTCGTTGTGCCCGTTACCGGTAGACGAGGACTTGACCTCCATCGTCCAATTGGTCTCGGCTCCTATGTCGAAACTTATGTCAAGCCCCAGACCATCAATGCTAAACGAGAACGCACAGTGCATACACGTCCACCCGTAGCTCGTCGAGCACTTACCGTTGCCCTGTATGCCGTTGACAAACTGCGCCTGCACCATGCCCGGGCCTCCCCACACGTTCTGGTCGGCACTAAGCTTGTACAGGTCCTCCGTCGTCAGCATAGCCGACGAGCTTGCCGTCGCATACGGCAGGGACGACGGCGAATCTAACACGGAAGCGTTATAGTCGCTAAAGTTACGCAAACCTGCTATAAGCCCTTTCGAGGCGTTATCCGTCCTCATACCTTCTTTCACCGCCGCATTGACGCTATCGGCCAGCGCGGAGGCTTTGGCGTTAAGCTCTTCCTTAGACATACCCTTGATTTCGGACAGTATGGCACCCGCCCCGTCCTTCACCTTACCTATGAAGTTCTCCCCGGTGCCTATGGTGCTCGGGTCGAACGCCACGTTAAGCGCGGGCACCTGCACTTCCTGCGGCTTCAGTCCCTCGAACTTGACCGCCGTCTCGTCGAATATGGATGCCACGAGCTTATATGCCGTATACAGCCTCGCATCAAAGCCGGAACAACGCTCGTCATAAGTACTGACGGCCTGATATACCGGACTGATTTCGTCAACCACGGTCGTGGACCAGCACGACGACACCGCGCAGTTAAGGGACGAGGCGTACGCGAACAACCCCACCGCCAGCGAAGGCGCGTAAGGCACCATGAAGCCCTGAACGACCGACCCCCACGCCACAAGGACGTTCTCTATATTTCCGGCTCTACTCTGTCCGCCGCTTGCCACGGAAAGCCTGTTCTGCAAGGGTACCACAACGGTAGACCAGCTCTTAGACGAGACGTTATACCGGCACACCAGCACGATGTTCCCCATGCTCATGTTCTCGAAGTACACCGCCCCCTTGCTATACATGACACGATTAACTAAAGTATCACGCACGGTCAGGTCCTGCAACGCCGCCTTAAAGCCCGCCTTACTATCGAAGCAGTAAGCGGGTATGGCACCCCCCGTAGCCTCGCCCGTAGGACCGACACTGCCGTAACAGTGCAGGCAACCTACGAACGCCCCGTTGTCGAAGCTCAACGTCCACTGGTTGAACCCATTGTCGTATTTAATACCCAACAGTACGGTGTTTCCGGTGCCGTAGGACGTAAACACGGAGTTCAATATCAGCGCGGACATACTCATACGCTCGCTGCCCATGAACGTCATCATGGCCGTTGTCGGATAGTTGCCCGGACCAAACACATAGCCCATAGTAACATACTGCTTGGCACCGTCGAGCCTCCCTCTAATAGTCAGCAGGTCGTATGTGTCGAGCCTCGTCATGGTATACCACCACCGCTCGTCTTCCGCGCCGAGCAGGATAATCCACGGCCTGTAAGCCTGCTCCTCCCCGGAGCACGACGTGACCTGAAGCGACAGCCCGTCCTTAACGAAGTACACGGTCAGTATCTCGCTTATCACCGTCCACCGTTCCTTCTCGAAGGTCGGGTCCCCCTCCCATATACGGCAGTAATCGTCGTTATACTCGAATATATGGTTGCGGTCTATCCAATAGAAACCGAGGGTCTCCACGTCGTCGCTTATGAACGGCGTGTGTATACACGTTATACCCTCCTCTATGCGCCCCAAAGAGCTTTCCTTCATGGAACCGTCCCGCATATCGAAGGACGACACACCCAGATAACCCCTGATGCTCGGAAGGTTGATGCTGACGAAGTACTCCACCCCGTTTACCCTGAAATACTCGGTCAGCCTGCCGTTTACCGTCGCGTCCCTAAGCCATGCGAACGTAGCGGGGGATTCGAGAAACCCCCTCGTGTTAAACACGCCGTCCACGCTATCCTCGTTGCGTATACCTACTATGGCTGTCTTGAGCTTGTTGAGGTTGTCCAACACATTCATGCCGTAGCCCACATCGGGGAACAGTATGTTGCAGGCGGATTCACCTTTAAGTTCCAACGTAAGCGCGTTTCCGTTAAGCACTACATTGTACACGACCACCGCCTCGCCGTCTCCGGCAAGACGCATCTCCGCATCCACCATCAACACCGACGGGGGCAACGGGTCCTGCAAGTCCGTATATGCCAGTGCGCGTCCGAACGTAACCTCCATCTCGGTCAGGTCCTTCACCTGTATCATCCACTCTCCGGCAGTCGTCATTGCCGGAGTGTGCATAGTGACCAGCATATCTACCTTGCGCTTAATGTCAATTACCTCGAACAACGGGGCGGGAACCGGTGCCGGGGGCGCAGGCAGGGGGTACACCTCCGTCCTCCAACCGTTTATCTCGGGCTTTATGGGCTTGGGTTCCAGCCCTATGCTGTCCGCCACGTTCATCGTCATGTAAAGCTTCCACCGGTTCTGCGTATGTATACTCGTTACCGTAGCGGAAAGCTCGTGGTTATAATCCGTAGGCACTATCTTAGGGGTGTCGAGCATACTGAATACCGGCGCGGTATCCCACTGCACGTCATACTCTCTGTTACCGAGAAACACCGGGTTCTCCCCCGCCACGGACATAATCCAATACCCTATGCCTACATAGTACTCTATGTAAATCACGCCCTCGCACTCAGATATAAGCGGTGTGCCGCTCATGTGCGGCCCCTTGTAGCTTATGGTAAGCTTATAGTACCTCGGCCCGGTCTCCTCGGCCACCCACTGCACGGGAGGGGACAAGGGTATCCCGGACGTTTGGTTGGTCCACTTATTGATAACGGTCTGGGGCGTAACGCCGCAGTCAAAGCCGGCAAGTACGGGATACCCGCCCTGACCGAACTGATAGACTAACGACACTTCCGCGCCTTCCTTGCCGTGGTCGAGGTTGTAGTTAAGAAGCTTGACCCAAACCGGAGTCCTTAACCCAGTCTGCTCGAACATCCAGAAGTTATTAGCTTTTGGGTTCTGCGTCGAAGGCCCCCCAAAAGGCATACCGGTAACATACAACCGGGCGTTCCATCCGGTCTGCGCCTTACGGCGCATCCACGAGGTCATAAGCAGGTCGCCATTGAACTGCCCGTAGGTAGGGCTGGACGGGTCGTCGTCAACAAACCACTGGTGCCACTCCCGTATCGTCTTGGTCGGGTCGTTAGGGTCCGGCACGTCCACCGCAGTGCAGGGGTATTCCTTCCACACCGCGCCGGTGAGCGTCACTTGCCACTCCCCCGTAGGCGTTCCGGGAGGCAACGGCGGTGGAGGTAACGGTATCATCACGGTCCACTTCGTCCCCCCGGCACCGTCGTCGCTCGGAACGGCATACCTTACCGCATAGGTCGAGAGCGAGGGCGTTACCATCTCATGGTCCCACATACCGCCGGTAGTATACGTCTCCACCGGCGGCAAAGGCTGGTTCGGACCCGGTGCCGGAGGCTGATATGTTATCGTAAAGTCGTAGGTACCCCTCCACGGGTCGTTTACATCCTTATGAAACACTACCTCCCACGTGGGATTGCCACCCCAGCTACCCGTATACGGCCCGCCGAAGTCCACAAAGCCTTCCTCGTCGTCAAGGGCCTTAAACCGACCCCACGATATTTCCGCCTGATACAGCCGGCCCGTATCCGGCTGATTTACCGGGTCGTAAACAGGATACGGTGGCGGGCTAAGCTCAATCGGCCAGTACCTGCTGTTCCCCCTAAACCAGTTACTGCTGTACTCGAAATACAGGACACGCAGGGACATACCGTGAACGCTGATAGTCGGGCTAAGTATAACATCCGGAAACATATACCCCTGACCGCGCTCGTTGGCCGTACCCTTCAACGAAGGCACCTTCTCCATACTAAGCGGTGCGGGGGGCGAGCCGGGCCACACGTCCCAGTTGTAATTAGAGCCGTCCCACGGACTGCCGTTTACCATAGCGGGGGTGTCCCACACGCATAACGTCCGTATGGAATCCGTGGTAAGCATTGCCCCCGCCTGCACGACGCGCATATCGTCGAACTCTATGGGGGTAGCCGATATAACCGGCTTGGAAGCGTCTATAACTCCGCGCTTGGACGATACCTTGAAGTCGTCCGCACGGTAGAACCTCGGCTCAAGATACACCAGTATAACCCGCTGGTCCCCCGTCTCGTCCAGTCCTCCCGTAACCATATACGGAAGCCATCCGGGTTCCGGTTCCGGCACACCGGGCAACCCCACCTGCGGAGGGGTTGCAGTAGGCTTGTATATCAGGCTCCCGGTACCCGGAAAGCACTCCTCCGGATGTATACCCAGACCGGTCACAAGGGTATCCGACCACTGCAAAGCCGTATGCGCAACCTTGCGCACGGTCATACCGTGCTTGTCCGGACGCAGGTCAACACGGAACTGCCCGGTACTGCTGTCAACCAGCACCAGCACGTCCTTATCCGTCGTCCAATCGTCAACCGCGCCGTCCTCCACATACCAGTATCTTCCTATACAGGACAGAAAGCCGCTCGGGTCGGTTATCGTAACCCCATACGGAGGGGTCCCCATAGGGTCGTAGGGTATATGCAAGCCGCCGTAATTCTTGTATAGCGGGTCGTGCCCCGCCACCTCTATAGAAACGTCGTTCGCCGTATAATAAATATCGGACCCCGGCACCGGAAGGGTTTTGTACTTTGTCAGCGGGTATGCCGTTTCAATCTGCGGCCTGTTGAGCATCACCCTTACCTGCTCGGATATAAGCCGTATCATCAGATTATACAACCCACGGCTGTACGTCAGCTTGGTACTGTATACCGTAGGGTCGATGTTGCCTACCCCCGGTATCACGGACCTCGTGCGCAGGTCCACCCTAAACCACAAGCTCTTGCCCGTGGATGTCGTAACGAACACCTCTATCCAGTCATCGCCGTCTACACGTATTACCTGATTTATCTCGTTGCCGTAAGACGTTTTGAGCGGGGAATACTTCCGGTCCATACCTACAACGACAACGGAACCGTCCGTAAACTCGACACGCATAGCGACAAGCTCCCCGTCCCTATACCACGGCGAGAACCGCTTGACGTAAGCGGACGGGTTTACCGCGCCGGAGCCGTCATAGTCCGTGTTAGCCTCGTACTCGAAACGCTCGCCCACCTCATGGTGATACCAACCGCAAGCTATACCGTCGCCCTCATACTTGATACTGTTGCCGAGCATACCAGAGGACACCGCCTGCGTGTTAAAAGAGAACGTAGGGCGGTCAGCCGTTACTATGGCATCTTCCATAGAAGGTTCGAGAGGAGCATCCAAAGGTATGTCGTACCACTTAAACTCGTCAGCCACCAGCTTCCGCCCCGCCGCCACCGGCTATATCCACCTGACCCATACGCACGTCCTCACAGAAGCCCTCCAAAAGGAACCGCAAGAGGTTCCCCTGCTGTTCCACGGCCTCGTCGCTCTCGTCCATAAGCCACTTAATTTGCATATACCTTACCGCCGCGAGAGCCTTGAGCATATCGTAGTTTATACTAAAATCAATATCCTTAAACTGCTTAATACCTTTCGTAACCTGAATAAGAAACCTGTCCGTTACCAAAAGCAGGTAGTCCACCTGCGGCACCGGGTCGGAGAGCTTGCCGTCCATACCCATCATGTGCACCGGCTTAACATCTATCTGCGCCTCGTCGATAAGCTTGGCCATGTCAGTCCACGACACCATAGCACTGCCTATGGGATGAAGGTTCATCCGCGCCATATACCTTATATACATTATAACGACACGTTGCAGGAACTCCGCTATGCCCTGAAGTTGAGGCTGGAACGCCGCATCCCGCATCTGCTCTAGGGCTATCATACTCGCCGCCGACCGGTACTGCTCTATGTCAAGCGATACCTGCTGGACACCGGCAAGCTCGAACATCTTGGTCTTCCAAGCCTCTATGTTAGAGTCTATCTCCGCATCCAACGGAGTGGGCTGTATAGTGGTTACTATAGTAGCCGGGTCTATAGCAGGAGACGTAAGGAACATCGCTTCCCCGGCACCGTTGCCTATCTCCCTTATAGCCACGTCCACGTCCTTGTTAAACACGGGGACCGGACCCTTATAGTTCATAACCAACTGCGTCTGCTTGCCGAGGAACAGGTCTATCGCCCGTTGCATGGGGTACAACAGGTCGAACAACGACGATACCTGACTAAGTTTGACACCTATATCCCAGCTATAGGTCTCTATAACCAGATACTGGAAATCGTACTCTACGGGAGGGCCTACCACCTCATCTATGATAGCATAACGCTTACGCGCATAGCAGTCAAAATACAGCTTCAGGTCTACGCTGGACTTATCCATAATATACTCTACGCGCTCCTTATCGAAGCCCTCGAGATACGGCCTAAGCTGCGACACCGGGAAGTCGTAGTCCCGGATAACGCCGCGCTTTATCTTACCCACCGCAAGCTCGGTATCGTACACGCCGAGTTCCCAGTCTGCAACCTTACGCAATTCGTGCGTCCACGGGTCTATAAACAGATGGCTAAAGCCCAGTATGGCCGCATCGTGAAATATCAACATGGACAGACGGCGCAGGTTGACCTTCCGCACCCACGCCCTAAACACACGCTCCACCTCGTCCTTATACAAGACGTAGAGCATATTAGGCGATTCCATGATAAGCTTGTACTCGAAGGACTTAACACCGAGACGCGCCACGATAAGCTCGGTAATGGACTTCAGGTAGTTCGCCGACAACCCGTTACCCGCATCGCTCGTTTCCTGCCTCGTGCGCGTAAACGGAACGGCCACGTGCGCGGGTTCGACCTGCGTACTGTTCTTTATATGGGGAAAGAGCTTGTTATAGTACGCCTGCACGGTAAGAAACTCCTTGCCGTACTTGCGCTCTATGACCTGAATAAGCTCGTTAAAGTCCTTCAGAGTCTTGTCCGGCAGGTCGTAGCCACCGGGTGGTGCCTCCACCGGGTACTTGACTACGTGCCAGTATCCGTCGGGACCTTCCTCATAATGTATACCGTCGTATGTCATTACAGCCTCACTATTTCGTCACCCCAGACGCGCAACGCGCCGGGTTGCCCGTTCGTCGGGGCATATATATCCTTATACTAAGAGCCATGCCGTAAACCCCTCTACCGACGGTATTCCGCACTCATCATAATATCTGTCCACCATGTCCATAGCCTCGTGCCCGACGACACCGCGCTCCTTGAGCACGAGATAACACTTATAATACACGTTGTTCGAGAACGACACCTTCGCCCTCACTCGCTCTATCGTAATCACGGGTGTAACTCCTCTATACCGTCAAGCACACCGGGAAACGCCCCACGGTCTTCCTTTAAGGCAAGCTGCTCGCCCTCAGGGAGGTGCTTTTCGTCCTCTCTAGCTTGGGTCAATATCTCTTCCATGTTACGCTCGTCGTTCTTTTTAGCCTTAGGTCTATTTAGAAACGGGGCGGTAAGGAGACTGTTTATAACATAATCCCGCTCTTTATCCACGGCTTCATGCCCGCTCTTCTGAAACCCCATATACTTTTCAGCTTCGGCATCATCCTCACTCATTCTACCGAAGAATGTATGGTCGCCTACACCCTTACGCTTTAACTTATACTTATTAGCTAGTTTAGCTACCTCCTCCTCGAACTTATGTTGCGCCGGAGAATCATCCTCGTTCGACCCGCCCTCTTCCTTCTCACGCAAAGCCTTAGCCGCTTCCTTACCTTCGGTTGGCATCGCCAACTCCCGCAAACGCTCGGCTTCAGCCTCTAAGTGCTCGGCCATCAACTGATTCGCCGGATTGTCCAAGTCAGGCTTACTACTACCGTGGATGTCCACATGGTCGCCATAGTGCGGCTCATCATACCCTGATAACCTACTTAATGACCTAACCAAGCCCTCCATATCCTTCACTGTCGTACCTCCTGCCCGACCGCATACCACATCGCATACCGCAATGCCGGTAAAAGGTCCGGGTGATATATCTTGTCGTCTATCTCACCGGTGCCGTCCACTTCCCCGTTAGGAAGCTTGCGCAACACGGTAAGCTCGCACTCCTGTGCGGTCAGCCCGTCCTCGGGAAGAAGCAACGCTTCCGTCCGGAACAGGTCCCTTATCTTGTCTATCATCATAAGACGGTCCGTCTTATGCGCGTCGGCGAGGTTCATATACATACGTTCCTCGCCGGGCATACGAACGCCGTATACGAGGTCCTGCGACGTGGCCTTATGCGACGTGTCCGCACCCCAGTAGATACGCGCATTGGCTTCTTGCTTGGTCATGTTCGGGAAGAAGGAGAACGCCTCCGCCCATGCCTGCCGAGCCTCCTGCTTGAGCGTCTCCGTTACGGTCATACCTTCCGGGCACTGCGCCATAGTAAACTTGAGTTCCTTCCAGACGAACCCGCGCCGCGCAACCGTATCCCACGCAACGCCGACGAGGGCGTTGGAAGCTGACGTACCGTAGTCCACGCCAAACGTAACGAGGTCTATGGTCATGGACGGCACGGTGTCCTCCATATTGTACGTGGAGTATACGGGGTACAACAGCCAGTCCGTCTCGAAAACGTCCTCGCCGTATGCCTCGCGCCTGATATACGGGTGGTCCCGTGTGATGCCCTTCTCGGCGCACATCTGGTCGATGAAACCTTCCGGGTCCGGCTCGTAGGGGTTGTCGAACATGGTCCACCGGAACTTCGGTATGTTCCACGTGTCCCATATAACGGAACCGTAACTGCCCTTCCGCTTAGGCGGGGTGCCTATAAGCAACTGCACGTACTCGGTGCCGTAGTCAGCCTGCATGAAGGACAGAACCTCGTCCTGCATATAGGCGAGAAGCTGGTCGTTCATGTGGAAGAACTCGTCTATGACGATAACCTTAGCCTTGAAACCGCGAATCGTGTCCGGGTCCTCCGTATTGCTCAAACCGCGAACCATGATGCACGAGCCGTTCTCGAGCTTCTTCCAGTTAAGCCTCGCGCCCTTGCTGTCCCTGAGGTCATTCTTGTCAATCAGGTCGTTCATAGCGGAATCCACGAGCGAAAGCTCCAGCTTCATCGTCTTAACATACTTAAAAGCTGTTCCTTCATAGAGGTGGTCTGATGCCTGAATTGGTCGAGCGGGAACGGGTGGCGGAAGAGATGCGTGTAGCATCTGTGGAAACCCAGAGCCGGGCTGTTGATAGAC